>SCPP01000195.1_pt1 | contig 47269 bp, 57 predicted proteins | sample 6106811 | NCBI WGS metagenome assembly SCPP01 (sample SAMN10720449, study PRJNA508395) | human gut metagenome | isolation source: Participant 2 stool, 15 month | host: Homo sapiens | collected 2018
TAAGTAATATTTAAATGCAATAAAAACAGAATGACGATAATTAAACGTAAATCGTTTATAATTAGTCGTTTCGCAAGAATTGCAGAATAGCCTGACCTGCAAAAGAAAACAAAATATTGCGACGTTTCAGTTACCAGACTGTTAGCCGCCTGTTTCGGAAACGACGGCAGATAACCGAATTTTTACCGATAAGAACAAAGCGGATTTGTATTCACTGTTTATCAATGTTTTGCACGCCAAAGGACGCTTTTCAAAGGAGTATTTTTACAACCTAAAAAAGAGCGTTATGAAAGTAGAAAAATTCAAGGTTCTGCTCTACCTCAAAAAGAGCGGACTAGACAAGTCGGGCAAGGCCCCGATAATGGGACGCATCACCGTGAACCGTACGATGGAGCAGTTCAGCTGCAAGCTCTCCTGCACTCCCGGGCTGTGGAATCCCCGCGAAAGCCGTCTGAACGGCAAGAGTAGGGAGGCGGTGGAAGTCAACGCGAAAATCGATAAGTTGCTGTTAGCGGTGAATTCCGCTTTCGATTCCCTTTTGGAACGAAAGATTGATTTTGATGCGACGGCAGTCAAGGAAGCCTTTCAAGGCAGCAAGGACACACAGATGACCTTGCTCAAACTCTTTGACAGGCATATCGAGGAAGTCAGGGCACGTGTGGGCATTGACGTGTCTCACCGCACCTTGCCCAACTTCCTTTACACCCGCAACCGTCTCGCTGATTTCGTCAGCAGTAGGTTCAAGGTATCGATTGCTTTCATCATGGGTTTGTCGTGATAGGATGCAGCTATCCCTGAAGAAGATCTGCCGCATAGCCTTCAAGGAGGGATATTCTGATAAATATTATTTTAATACAAACGTAGCCAACAAGGCTTTATGATCGCTAGGCCATGTGCCAGCTGGAGCAATAAAAGAATCTTGGCTATCTTTGTCTCTCTATGCGCTCACCATATAAGACAGCCCCTTCTGCTCCAACGATACGAACGTCCTTTAGCGCGACAGCTTTATTCGGATAATAATAAATAAAATCAATCCTCTCCCGATCGTCTGCTTCCGGAGCCCAAGTCAACTTCTTTAAATCAACCTCAATATTATTTGTTGGAAATGTAAATCCTGGATAAATAACCGGATTCGGATAAATCTCTCGGAAAGTATCTTTATAGCCATCCTCTATCAATATCTTAGAACAATCCCAATTTACAACCATTCCTCGATGTTCACGAATATCTTTCGTATCGGCTTGCCAATCCAAGTGGGAAGGTTCGTTAAAATCGCCACCAATCATAACAATTCGCCCATGTTCTCGTTCTTTCCGCGCATCCTCAACAATCGCCCGCACCTCATCATCCCGAAAAGAAGCCTTGTTATCCGCCAATATGGAATCAACGTCAACCACAGGCTGTTTCATCTTCTTCCAAGTACAACCATCATATCCCCTCGGTAAGTAATATGAACAATTCATCCAATCCAAGTGGGCGGAATAGAGGACAATCTCTTCACCTTCAATTTGAAACATTGCCTTAATCACTGATCCACGATCGTTTTTCAAGGGAAAAACCACTTCTTGCGACTGAATCTCATATTTTGACAAAATCCCCGTACTCACACTTTCCTTTCCATAATACCTCATCCCCCTTTTTTCCAAATCCGTCACCAAACGAGAAATAAAAGAGATGCCATTGTAATTACGGACCTCACTAAAAGTAATCAAGTCCGGACTCAATTCAACGATATTGTCCACTATCCCCCAATAGCCATTCTCCACTGAGGTCCCTTCTTGCCAAATATTGAATTGAAGCACCTTCAGCTCTTTCCTCGAAGATTGGCAGGCGGTTATAACGACCGCCACCAACAATATAAAAACAGATCTCATCTCATTCCTTTCCTACTTTAACAGCCACATTACCTCATTCGGAGTGTCAATACCACCAAACTGACGCTCTATAGCGGCTTCTATATTTTCACGATTCTGTGAATACTCACTACTTGGATACATCCAGCGGAGAGGTAATTGTGTATTTACCTCATTCATGTTAGTTGCCGGATCAATCGGAATACGGGGATATCCCGTACGACGATAGTCATAATATCCATTAAAACCTAACTGGGCAAAAGCCTATCAATTTTGGTTCATGATCTGCTCCAAGCCCTTAGACTCATCAAAATTAGCCTTACCACTCAAATATTCGTTAATGTACGCTTCATCAATCGTCACTCCATGCCGATAAGCTTCCGGCGTATGCTCGAAAGTAAACAGCATAGCGGCACGTACGCCATTCTCATAATGTTGCCGTGCCGTTGCCGGAGTTTTCCATCCCCGTAAAGCCGCCTCCGCTAAAACAAATTGTATCTCAGAATAAGCGATAAATTTAACAGGTTCTCCTTCGGGCACACGATGATAACGCTCATTGAAATGAGAATGCAATCCCCCTGCGAACTCCGCTTGCACCAGGCCATACTCCAATACAGGATTTACGCCACTATAAGAATCAAACGAATCGGCAGGAGCATCCTTAAATCGAGGGGCAGGTTCTGCGTAATAAAACAAACGACGATCTTGCAACTCTTTCATCATATCCACTAAGAAAGAGCTCATCACCGGATACGACCAATAATTTTGTTTTTCAAAATAAAACGGATACCACTGCGAACTTTTACCCGCATCATAAACACGTTGATAAGATTCTCCCTCATTTTCCATCAAAGGCTCCTTAGCTACTTGCTCAAACAAGTCACGTACATTTATACTACCTACCGTTTGCTTCTTGCTCAACATGTTCAAGACTCGTAGCGTAAAACTATTCACATTCTTCCGCCACAACAAAGGATCTCCATTATATACAGGATCTCCCTTAAAGGTTGCAGCACTGGCAAATAATCGGGAAGACTCACGCAAATCATTCAAGATAGTAAGGAACACTTCTTCCTGCGTATCATATTTAGGAGAAAAAATACCATCACCCTCACCCTTCAAGGCTTCCGAACAAGGTATATCCCCCATCTCCATCGTAGTCTCATAAAAAGCATAAGAGCGAATAAACAAATTCAACGCACGATAAGCATTTTTCTCCTCCTCCGACAATGTTTCACTACCCACAGCCAGCTCTAACATTTTCTTTGAGTCTGTCAAATAACCATACCGAGAAAAACTGGAACGTTCAAACTTATTGTAAAGGTACCACTCCATGTGTTCCGTACAAGAAGAAGTTTTTAACAACCAAGAATTATCAAAAAAATGCTTGCCTGTAATACTCTCTGTCGTTTTCAATATGACATTGGTTGCCAAGAAATCCGGAGTTACCGTTGTTGGCGTATCAGGATTCAAATTGATCTCATCAAAATCGCCACATGAGCAAAACGCCAAAGATATCAATAAGGTAGAAAATATCTTCTTCATATTCTATTTGTACTTAAAAAGTTAAATCAATATTAAAACCAACATAACGAGAAGTCGGAGTATTTAAGTTCTCCTTACCACGATCCGGATCAGAAAATTTAAATTCTTTCGTCCACATTAACAGATTCTGTCCGATAACACCAACTCTCACTTTCTTCATCAAGAGTTTTTGAGCGATCGTTGCGGGAAGTGTATAATTTAATGCTACTTCTCTTAGTTTCAAGAACGAGCCATTCTTGATATTTTGACGAGCATCATGATCCCAAGGATTCTCATTATAATTCATCGTGTAATTTTGATAAGACACAGGAACATCATTTGGAGCAAACACACGAGTATCTTCCAAAACTTTTCCATACGGATCATAAGAAGCCGAGCCACTTACAACCTTTACGCCCGACCCTATGTAATTTTGCTTACCATTTACCACCTCGTCATAACGCCAGCGATTATCGCTATCGGGATGAACACCGGAATGCCACATGGCCTGTTCCGTCCATGAGTACATCACACCTCCGATACGACCATCGATCGAGACACTCAAATCAAACCCTTTGTAGAAAAAACGGTTTGTCCAGCCTAAAATACACTTCGGATCCTTATATCCTATAACAGATTGATACTTGTTCTTCACCGGAAGTCCCGCTTGATGAACGATATTCCCGGCATGATCAGTTTCCCAATCCGTGAAAAAATATTTATCATAACGCTCTCCAACACCAATACGGGGATCTTGCGAACTGTATACAGGATCTAGCTTATCATAATACCAATGCCAATAAGCAACATTCAAAGCGCTTTCCCATTGAAACTCTTTTGTCACGATCGGTTTTCCGGTAAGCGTAAACTCCATACCTCTCTGACGTAACTCTTCTGCGGTATTGGTTATAATCTTCTTGGCTCCAGAAGCCTCAGATATATCCGCTTCAATCAAACGATCATAACGCAAGCGACTGAAGAAGGTATAATCAAATCCCAAACGATTGTTGAAAAAACGAAAATCTGTACCAAACTCATAAGAGGCCTCCGTTTCCGGCTTGATATTCGGATCTCGTAATTTGGAAGGATAACCAGCAGTAGACATACCATTCCATACATCCGTATTCACGTCAAACACCCTATTGATCTCATACTCAGATAGATCTTTTTTTGCGACAGTCCATGATGCACGAACCTTCCAAAAATCCAATACCTCCTCAAGCGGGTTATAAAACGCAGTCGGTATAAAACTTCCAGAAACAGAAGGATAAAAATAGGAGCGAGAATCAGAGGGAAGTGTGGATGACCAGTCGTTACGAGCCGTCAAATCCACATAAATTGCGCTCTTCCAAGACAAACCAACTTTTCCATATATACTGTACAAAGCCTTCTCCTTTATCTCCTTAGAAGTACCAGGACGCTCAACAGAAGCATTTAAAGAATAAAAACCGGGAACAGACAAACCTCCACGCGTCCAAGAGTCTAGATCATCCTGCTTGTACCAAAAAGAAGATAATCCCACAATCGCATCAACTGTAAAATATTTCCATGTAAAATCACCATTCACAATCAAGTCATTATTGAAAGAAGATCCCCCCTTTTTTCGATATTCATAATAACCACGTTTTTCGCCGCTATCACCCACTGAACGACGCTTTTCCGTGCCGTTATCATAATTGTCGAAACCGGAACGTAAAGTTACCTTAAGATTCTTCATGATATCGTAACTCAAGGTAGCATTCGCATTGAACAGATTATTATCTCTCGAATCAATTCGCTCGTTCATTAAGAAATAAGGATTATCATACCAAGCAGAAAAACCCCAATTTTGCTGCTGATCCGGAACCTTCCAATAATTTTTGAAATCACGAATGTCATATTCCGTACCTCCCCAAATCAGCATATTATAAAGGATGTTACCTCCACCATAATCCACTACCGGCATATTGGGTGACTTCATCTTCTTATAAGACATTCCCGCATCCAGTTTGAACTTCTTATAGGTAATATTCCCACTCATATTCACGATATACTTATCCAATGAAGAATTGGGATACTGTCCATTCTGATGCACCTGCGTGGCTGATACACGAAAACCACCCAGTTCTCCAGATTGAGATACATTTACATTTGTATTGGTCACCAAGCCAGGACGCATAAAATTCTTCACATTGTCACGTCCTTTGGAAACCAAGGGCATCACTCGCATGGTCATTGTCTCCGGATCATATTGCTCAACCTCATCTATAACACTATCTATACGGCCATAGTTTCCTGTACTATAACTAGATTGCACCTCTGGCAAACGTAAATACCCCGCTTGAAACATAGTATTATTTGACACATTCACGGTCAGTTCTCCTGATTTTCCTCTCTTTGTGGTAATCATTACAGCACCGGCACGCCCTCGTACGCCATATAAAGCCGAAGCAGTAGCTCCCTTCAAGACATCAATACTTTCGATATCATCCGCACTGATATCACTCAATGTAAAATTGCCATAAGCCACACCATCCACTACTATCAATGGATTCTCACCCCTTAATTGCAATTCCGGAGCCTCTGAGATCTCGGAGCTATTATTGATAGACAAACCCGCTATCTTTCCCGTTAAGCTTGTAGCCACATCCGTACCCTTAACAGCCGTAAGTTCCTCACTACCGACCTTTTGCACAGAATAACCTAATGCCTTTTCCTCTCTCTTGATACCTAACGCCGTAACGATTACCTCGTCTAATTTCTGAGTATCTTCCTGTAGTTTAACTCTATACACTGAGGATTTATTTATCGTAACCTCTTTTTGTACATAACCTATAAAGGAAATCAATAAAACCGCCCTATCCGGTACCTCCAAGCTAAAATCACCATCCAGTCCGGTAATCGTACCTAGCGTAGTACCCTTCACTACGACATTAGCTCCAATAATTGGTTCCCCTTGCGGATCCGTAATGACACCTGTGACTTTTCTATATGATTGCAGCTTCTCTTTTATTCCTTTTGCAGGATTCGAATCCGTCACCGACAATATAATACTATTGTCCAAAACTTTATACGTAACGTTGGTATCCTCAAACAACTCTTCAAGTATCGAAAACACATCTTCGCCATCGCTTCTAATAGAGACCTTCCTACTGGTGTTTATTTTTTGATTATCATAAAAAAAGCTGTACTCGGATTGACTTTCGATCTCCTTTAATACATTCTGAACCGATTCATTATTAACTTCAATAAATAAAGAGGCAGACTGCCTACGCTCAGTAATACCATACCCCATACTGATTGATCCCATTAACAACATGCCAGCTAACTTCATCCTTAATGGCAACCAACAACTGTTATAGATGTTTCCCATAGATTTAAATTTTTTTTAAGATTAAAACGTCATGATAATGATTCTCCAGGTCTGGATACAACCAAGTTTCTGTCTAAGTCAAGAATATGTTTCATTCATATTTTTAGAATTTAAAGATTAAACAATTAATAAAGTATCACTCTCTTTTCAATACCTCACCATTTCCTCCAACCTCTTGCTCTATGGAATAGTTTATATGAGAGGCTATTTTAAAATGCTCTAAAATCCGATCCAATCTCATATTCTTAAATACCCCAGTAAAAGAACAGGATCGTAAATGATCGCCTCTCACCTCAAATTCAACATTGAAACATTTGCTCAATGTCCATAAGACCTCATCTAATGGAGTGTCTCTCAAGAGGATCGTACCATCTCTCCAAGAAATGTCCCTTTCCACATCCGTTTTGCACATATCTACACTTTTTTGGACTCGATCGTATATCACCTTATCTTCTGGTCGCATCAATAAACAACGCTTCTCCTTCTCCGCATTTACGTATGACAACCGGATCGATCCTGAGATCAATGTGGCCGAGACAAATCCATTATCCTTATACGCATCGACATTAAAATCCGTACCAAGTACCTCTATCGTAACTTGATCCTCAACTGAATGAACTATAAATTTACGATTCGGGTCTCTCTCCACCGAAAAATAGGCTTCTCCATTCAACTCTACCTCCCGTCGATCTTGAGCAAATTCAGAGGGATACTTGATATGTGTATTTGAGTTCAGCCAAACCTTAGATCCATCTGGCAGCATGATCGTACCTGTCATTCCTGAATTCATTCGTACCTCGATCCACTCTAGTTGCCTTGAGTCCTTTTTCAACAGATAGATACTCACGCTGGATAATAAAATGATCAAAAGAATAGCTGCGGTTTGTTGAAACCTTGTTTTAACAAATAACCAAGATCGCTTACGAAGCATTTTCCTTTTGACCCGTCGTAAAGCTTTCTCCGATGATGTTTTTCTTAAATTAGACCATGTAGTTGTAGCGAATAGAATATAATGCACATCACGAGCAATTTGTCTATTTTTCTCCGATGCTTGTATCCACTCTTCCACACACTCAGCCTCTCTATCCGTTAACTGTTTTGTAAAGTAACGCAAGAGAACAGATTCATTTATTTTGGGGTAAAAACGACTTTCCATAACTCTTTTTATACATAAGAGACATAAGCCAAGATATCTCCTAAACAAAAAGAAGAAAAAATGTAAATATTTTTTCATACGATTTATAATCGTTATATAACGTGAGTTCGATGTAAAATCAGAAAATAGCAAGTCGCCCGTCGTCGATGAACTTTAGGCGGGTTTCTTGTTCAAAAAGCAGTATGCTGCGATAGCTGACAATGAATTAAAAAACGATGTCTGAAAAATGTTCAATCTGTGCAATGTCCTTCAATTCATCATTGGCCGTTTCAATCAAGGTTCTTTTTCTGGGCTGAATCTTGTCAGCAATACTTATCAGGGAGTTTCTCACGCTGTTTTTAACTTTAGTGACAAGCGGTCTACCGTTAAGAAAGAGACTCTCGAGCAGAGCCTGACCGATATATCCCTTGTCCGCACATAGTTTCCCTTTGATGTTCTATAGGAACTTATCATTGTTTCAATGGCTCACGGTCATCTATATTTCCATGTGTAAACATGAAATTAACAATTTCACTTTTGTCATTGGTTATTAAATGTAACTTAAATCAGAAGAACCATCCCATAGGAGATTTTCCACGCACTGCAATCCTCTCAAATGTCTTATGAATCAGAATCCTCTGATTACGACATACACCTAAGGGGGATAGAGTCGACGAGACTAATACATGTACAGGTTCTCAACGGTACCTTCTTGATGAAAATGCTCAGAGGGGAATCCGTGCTTCCTTCTCCAGTTCCACGAAACGGTTATAAGACACCTTGTATGAAAACAGGTATTTCAGATATTTACGGACATATTCCTTGTGATAATGCTTGAAGCAGCGGAAACCACCGGAATGAAACAGGATAAGAATGACCATAATCTCAGCGTCGCTCATATGGTTAGGTTTGTTACGATGCCCACTCTTCTTGTCTTCAATCATATATTTTTCCTGTTGTAATGCAAATTCCTCGCAAAAAACATTGACCATACAATAAATCTCTGTAATTTTAGACTTTGAGAAGATAGTGGTAATCTTTTAAATGTTATATTCAGTACTATAAATTTAATACTTTTATCGCTATATTCCTATTTAACAATAGATTATATCTATTCTTATATCGAACTTACGTTAGTTTAGGAAATACTATAATGAAAAAGTTAAAAAGTACGTTAAATGAAGACATCCAACTTTTCACTTCCATCCAAAAAGGTGACAAGAAGGCCTTTGATCTCCTCTTCCTCAAATATTATCCCAGACTCTGTTCCTACGCATGCCAATATGTAAATTTTAATAACAGTGAAGAAATTGTTCAAGAAATCATGATATGGTTATGGGAGAATAGAGAAGTGATCAAAATAGAATCCTCTCCCATACCCTATCTGTTCCGAGCTGTTCGAAACAACTGCTTGAGGCAAAAAAACAGGGATGAACCTCAAATCCGCAACTAAGCTCTTCAGCGTCCTTCTTGCGTCTAAACGTCCTCTCATCACTGAATTAGCAGATAAATTGAGGCTGAAATACCCACTTCTGCCCACAATATCCCTTGCCCCACTATGCGACTTGAGGCAATACGCAGTATCATACCCATAAGTTGTAGGCGTTATCCAAAATCAGTCTGAAAAATATCTGCGTAAGGATTATTACAGGTATAGATATTCAGCACATACCGCCTTGATGTTCTGATCCACTTGGCTGGTACAGAGACAAACCTGAAGACAAACGCTTTTATGCGACTTGTTGCATTGAGTCCGAACCTCTTTACGTCAAGTCTGTGGATAATGGCCTTGTAGAAATTACGGATAAGTGCCGTAAGAAGAAGGAACACAGTGTTCTCTGCCATGAAGGATTTGGGCAATCTGTCCCACCCGAAACCATTGTTCATATCATCGAAGATACGTTCCTTTCCTCCACGAAGGTTATAGAACTCGACAATTTCTCTTGTGGAAGATTCATAGTCGTTAGTCAGGATACAACGGTATGTGTATTCTCCTTCCCAAAGATCCAGCACACCGTCCATCCGTTTCTGTCTTTGAATCACAAGTCGGTATGCTTTACCCTTCCACTTCTCAACAAGAATAGAGTTCAATTCGAACTCAATGCCATTGATTTCCTCAGTCTTCCAGCCTCTAAGAGCAAAGATGTCATTGTAGAGCGAACTGCAGCGGTTTGCGCGGATATAGAAGGATTTGCTGTGTTTCTCTATTTCCTCCACGATTTCCTCGGAACATGATCCACAATCAGCTCTGAAACGATTGATTGTAAGTCCGTTCTGCTCAAATCTCTCAAAGAATCTCTTCAGCGTGTCCTTCTGATGAAAACGAACGTTGGTGTTACCATCGCTATTCTCAATGCCAACAATCAAGTCGTCAATAACCGCCACGCCAGGGCGATAACCAAGGAACTTCTTGTATGTAGGCTTTGCATCATACTTCTCAGTCTCTATGAACTGATGGTCGAAATCAACATCATACATCTCGCCCTCTTTCAGTTGGCCGGATGCAAACATACAATTGAGCAGTAAGGTATTGAGTGTGTCAGCCGTGTTGAAATCGTAGTTCTTACCCGTATCTGATGTATGAGATGTTTCCTTGCGTCAGTTCCTTTATCGCTCTGAGGATAGTATCAGAACTACAAGTACGAAGTGTCGGATGGAGCGAGATGGTTCATCAAATGAGTAGTGACATCCTCAATGCATGAGCCACCACAGAAGTAGATACTCATGAGGGAACGGACGATTTCACTGTACTGATAACCGAACGAGCTACACCTTAGACCGAGTGTCGAGCCGATTACAGATGACAATGTGGAGTCAAATTGCTCCATGATTGAAAATATTCCTCCAAAGGAGTGAGCTTCTCGGATTTTATTTGTATTTTGCCATGCCTGATGAGGTTTTGTTTGATTATTTTTGCAACACTAAGTTAAGTGAATCCTCTGACATGGCAAAATCCTGAGCAACTTTTGTTGCTCAGGTACTAAAAATATTTTATAATAGTGTTGCGGAATTAAGGATGAACTGAAAAATAAAATCTAACAATATTATATAATCATGCTAATACCCCCTACGACGATCCAAACTTCTACATCGAAGAGGAACTGATTCATAAAATAGAAAAATCCATCATGGATTTACCCGAAAATTACAGACAAGCCTTTGAAATGAATCGCTTCCAAGATATGACTTATAAAGAGATCGCCTCGCATCTAAACATATCCTCTAAAACTGTAGATTACAGGATTCAACAAGCATTAAAAATATTACGAATCAAATTGAAAGACTACATGCCGTTATTGATAGGGCTATTGACTTAAATTGGATCTACCCTTACACAGGGATATTCAGTAAATGCCTTTAAAAATAAGATGATCTATGAACCATTACCACCTGGTGGGGTACCCGAATATCAAGCAATTCAAGCGTTTCTTTATCCAAGAGGGCGTAGGCTTAGTAGGAGCTAACGACCTAAAGATCTATAATTTTACGATGTCGTATCCGATAGCCTGAAAAGAATCCCGAAGCCCAGGCAGGCGGGATTTCTCCCGTCCCCCTTTACATCTTCTATAATTTTTCTTCGTCCGCATTGCCATAATAGTTATCACCTGCTACGCTCACATGGCCTAACAGACGGATGCCTAATCTCTCTACGGCTTTTTTAACTGCTTCCGTCAAGCGATCATCCGCATCGCTGGTTACGTGCTCCTGACGGATGGTTACGACGTGTAAACGATGAAATAAATGATCTATATGTCAAGAGATTATTAACGAGATGGAAAATATCTCGTGGAAAAGCAATTGATATATGGTAGTATGGAAGGTTTCCTTCAGCCATTGAAGTATAAAAACTCTAACAAGCAGAGATAGGTATGTAGTATGAAAGAATAGACCTACAGGATGAAGATACACTTAAAGAGTATGACGGACGATTGGATGAAATTCGAGTTTGTTTGCCAATAGGAAACCTATGCCTGGAGCAATTGAGGCAATGCATAAGCTACAGAAGTATTTTGATCTATACATATTATCATCTGCTCCGTGGAAGAACTATTCTGCTCCATCAGATAAAATACAATAGATTAGGACACATCTTGAAGATATATTTCATAAACGCATAATAATTAACGTGAGTTCGAAATAAAATTAGAACATAGCCAGTTGTCCGTCATTGACAAAGTTTACATTAATGGCGGGCTTCTTTTCAAAAAAGCAGTATGCTGCTATAGCCGACAAAGAGTTGGCTATAAAGTTATTGAATGAACGATGTCTGGAGTGTTCTATCTGTGCTATGTTCTTCAGTTCATCATTGACTGTTTCAATCAATGCTCTTTTTCTGAGCAAAATCTTGTCAGCGACACCCATCAGTGAGTTCCCTCATATTATTTTAAACTTTAGTGACAAGCTGTATGCCATTAAGGAAAAGGTTCTCAAACAGAGCCTGACCTATATATCCTTTGTCTGCACATAGTTTTCCTTTGATGTTTTCCAAAAACTTACCCTGTTTCAACGGTTCTCGGTCATCCACGTTCTCAGGCGTGAACATGAAATTGAGGATCTCTCCTTTGTCATTGACTATCAGATGTGGCTTGAATCCGAAGAACCATCCCATAGAACATTTTCCACGCTCGGCAAGCCCTTTAAATGTCTTATGAATTAGGATTCTTTGGTTGCGGCATATACGCAAGGGAGTGGAGTCGACGAAACTGATGCCGGTACAGGTTCCCAGCAGGACTTTCTTGATGAAAATGGTCAGTGGAAGCAATACTTCCTTCTCCAGTTCTACAAAACGGTTATAAGAAACCTGACGCGGAAAAAGGTGTTTCAGATGTTTAACGCCTCCCTTGTAGTAATGCTTGAAACAACGGAAACCACTGGAGTGAAACAGGATTAGAATAACCATAATCTCAGCGTCACTCATACGGTTGGGTTTGTTACGATGCCTGGTCTTCTTATCCTCAATCATATATTTTTCCTGTTGCAACGCAAATTCCCTTGCAAAAATCATCGGCCATACAATAAATCTCTGTAACTTTAGACTCTGGAAACATAGTGGTAATCGTTTAAATGTTATAATTCAGCACTATAAATTTAATACTTTTATCGCTATCTCCTTAATTATTAGTGAAATATATTTATTCTTATTTCGAACTCACGTTAAATAATATTTCGGACGTTTTTTAGTATATACTAAAAATAGTATTATGAAGTTATTGACCGCCCTCCGCGGGACTAGAGGTCGTGCATGAGGCTTTCAAATCATCGTTCCAATCCTTATTTTCCGAAAGTTCGACGTTTTTTAATTCATGCACCTTGTCGCGGAGTTCATTTTCGCTCAGGCTCTCGATGTCAGTAGTGTCGCCATAGAAGTGACGATGCAGCCATAAGGTGTATTTGTACCCTTGTTTGTCGTTGTCAAAGATGCTTCGAAGCTCTTTCACCTGATTCTTGTCAAGGATTAAGCGTAACAGCTTCATCTGTCCTTCCGTGAATGTATCCCTCCGTAGATACATATACAAGATTGAGGTTACTTCCGGAATGGAGTAATTGATAGTGGGAGATGCAGTCTATAAACGACTCCCCGAGGTAGAGAATGTCTATCGGGCGGCTTTTATCGTGGTTGCTGGTTGCCAAACAGTCGAACTTGCCGCCGATGACTCCCTTAAAGGCTTCATTCCGTTGTGAAATGGCTTCCACGCCTTTTTCACTGTACATCTTCACACATACATTCCGATAGACGCTTCCTAGGTTTTTTACCTCACGAATAAAAAACGTGTTATTGAACACCGGGCTTTCAACACTCTCTTTTGAGATACCTCTTTTCCGGAGGTAGTTGCCCTTGTAGGGTTGTAGCTGACGCAAGTAGAATTGAAGCTCGTCCGGTCTCAGGCTTGTGTTGCCTACACGGCTTTTTTCGGGTGTCGTGATACGGTTGGTGTTGATGTAGTTCTGAAGAGATCTCCCCACCTCGCGCAAGGTCGGCATTTTTCCGGTTGCTTCAAGCAAGTGCTCTTGCATCAGATCCATGATGCTACGTCCACGCACGTTGTCACTATGCACATCCCAATAAGTATATTGGTTCTGTGAGTTCCGCTTGATGACAATGGTGTGCGTTCCGTTGCTCATCTTAGGACAGGCGTTGGAAGAGCCTTCCACGATTTTCCATCCCAGTTCCAACAGGAAATCGGGTAGAGAAATGGTTGTTTTTATCTGGTTGAAATCGACTTTCATAATATTTACTGATGTTCGTTGAATTCTCATCTATGTGATTTTAGATTATAAATGAGAAAGATTATCTTTCATAAAGATAATAAAGTTTACTCAAACATGAAAGAGAAAACACCTGATTTTTTAATACAGTTGTTTTTTATGAGGAATCGTATTTGAAAAGAGGAGGTTCATCAAGGGAAAGCCGTGCTTCGTCAAGGATAACTAAAAATTAAGGGATAACATTTCGGAATTCTCTTAAGATCTCGACCTTTTCCTCATCCAGTCTTCTCTGTTTCGACATACGATATTCCTCATGCTGAATAGGGCGATTGAACAAAATCGTATAACGGGTCTTTCCCAGATTATATTTGAAATCACCGACCTTGCCATTTACATCCAGTCCGAAATTGAACGGAATAGGCGACTTCAAAACATCAATATGGTAATTAAAACTCATATCCATGCTATGTTGTCCACCTACGATAAAACTATATCGATCCATATCCAATCGAAAAGGCAGGATCTCAATTTGGTGATTTTTCGCCACGAAATCAGCGGATATATGATCGATCATATTGCGCTCCCGATCTTTAAAACGAAGTTTACTTGCTATCTGATGAAAGGTTTCATTCGTAAACAATACCATATTCTTACCGTCCAACGAGCAAACGGCCGACAATGCGCTCAGGTCTACGTTCAACGTGGAATCGATCGGGCAATAGGCAGCCAAATCACAATCCAAGACTCCATCAATGGAATTCAACATCGGAAACAAAGTCCCCATCGCAGGAAATACTTTACGCAGTTTACCCACTTGTATCTGGCTTAAATTCCAATTCAAATAGACATCGGATCGCTTCGTACTTTGGTTCTTATACAAAAGTTGCAAGTAAGTATTTCCCATATTCGTTCGCACTGAAAAATCACAATATGCGCTTCGTTCCTTTAAGGAGACCTTCCCGCTCACCTCGTTCATATCAAAATCAGAAAAAATCATTCTATGGGCATTTAAAGAAAGGGATAACATCCAGTTCTCCGGAATATCCAGCAATTGGTTCGACAAATTCGTCCAAGAATCTTGATTTTCTTCCATCTTCCGGATCGCCTCATCCAAGTCTCCCACGTTCAGCAAGCTGATCGGATCCTCCTGTTTCGTACGCCGATCTCCTTCAAGCCCTTTTCCCCGCATCAAGGCTTGCCTCAACTCATTCCAATCCAGTTGATCCGAACGCAACGAGAGATCCGCCTCGATCACCGCTTTTCATGCCGTCCGCGGATAAGTCACGATCTCTCCATTCAGCACCGCATCCGATTTACCGGCTTGTATCTCCGCATTATTCAATATCAACCGATTGTTTTTAAACCCCAATTGAGTATTCTTCATATTCACCTGTACAGGAAACTGTCGGGAGAAAGAACGTAGCTGCTCAAAAGTCAGGATTCCTTTGACCTCGCAATTACTAAACAACTCATCCAGATTTGCCAAATGTGCCCATCTCGTTTCCTTGTCAGGATAAAGTTCAGAAACAACACGGCTTCTCAAAACTTTCATCGCCTGTTGACTCGGGAGATTCAAGTATTCCAAAGAGTCGGAAGTAAACGCAAAAGCCAAGGCGATCTTCCCCTTATCCTGTTCCGCGGGCTTAACCCCCAAATGCAATTCGGTTTTTCCGGATAGAAAAGCGACTTGACCGGATTGATTCGATTGCAAACGCCCCACTCTCAAATGTGTAGTAACCGGAGTAATCGCGTTTGTGTCTTGCTGAAGCCCCGTGTTAGAAGCTAAATCTAGATCCGAGAGTGCCACTTGAGTCGTCCCCAGCCGCATATTCATCGTGTCTATCCGCAAGGAAAGCCCAAGAACCTCTCTTTGCCGGATAAAACGACTTTTATTCGGCCGATAACCAATTTCCCCATACGTGTTTTCGGCAAAGAAAGACAATCCATACACATCACTCCGCACATGAATCCGATCGATATCCAACAAGCCCTCCCCCCAAATACGTTCGTACCGTCCTTTCTGCAAATCTTTGCCGGTAAACACCAAAGATAAATCGGATCGAAGGCGACCGAACAATTGGATCGTATCCGGGCTAAAGAATTCTTCGCCCAACCGGGTAAAATCCAAATCGCTCTGTATACTCAAGTCACAAAAAGGATTCTGAAACAAATTTTTGACCAACGCTTTCCCCTTGACTAGGCAATTCAAGCCGGAAACATTCAAGTCCTTGATTTCCATGGTCGCATCTTCCGGATGTAAAGATGGATATGAAAACGAAAAATCCAAAGCGACCGAATCCAGCCCGTGCGGTTCTTTCTTTTTTACAATAGAGCCATCTGTCAATGAGCCTGATAGATGAACATCCGGAAACGAGCGCTCATCTAAATACCCTTTAAAGGTTGTTGCCAGAGCGGTATTTCCTTTCAATGTATAGGATTGGAATTTAGAGGCATAGGGCTCTGGAACGTACGTCAGCAGCTCCTCCAAATCGGAGGCGGATAAGTTCAAGGAAGCATCCATCCATAAACGTTTGGATGACTCTTGCCGGAAAGAACCACTCAACTCAAATGGAAGGTTCCGAATAAGAAGTTTAGCCGATTCCACCCGGACAAGCCTCTTCTGCCAATCAGCATGGAAAAGACATTCCAACGAGACCGGGGAATCATTCCGCAACAAATTACCACCCGTTTGCAAACGGGATGAATCGCATGCACAAGAGAGGGCGAGGCGCCCATTATCCGAAATGAGCATTCCACTTAGTGCCAATCGCATTCCGATACAATCTAAACGTGTCTTTTGTTCGATATTCTCCACAACCCAATGTCCATCCTCCAAGGCTAATTGCCGGATCTCCATGCGTAAATCCTCAAAGAGAGAGCCTACCGGACTTTTTTGAGGTATCCGGTCCTCGTACAGGAGATCAAATGGCTGATTATCACCAAGCCGCACATAAAGATCCGGACACTCAAGCGAAAGCTCTTTGAGCGTTATCAAACCTTTCTGCCAATAATCCATCGCGTTCACGCGAACCAGCAACTTATCAAACTCGACCTTCAGTTTCGGTTTCTCCGGGAAAAGCGTATCAGCCGGGGCGGAATAGCTTCCCCCTATAATGGCAATTCCGGCCAAAGGCCAAGTTTCCCAGTAAGTAAGTTCCACAGAATGGCAATCGAATTCGCCTTTCACATATTTGGCCATTTCTGTAATCAACAAGGATTTCAAGCGAGTCGGGGGCAACACAAAACTGCTTATCACCCAATAAGCCAATACAGGAAATATAAAAAAGAGAGAAAGTAAAAAACAAGCTCCCCCGATATACCATTTAGAACGTCCTCTCATAATAATCACTTTCAATTAGAAGCAGATACCTATACCAATTGAATGTTTGGTCTTTGCCACCCGATCCGAAGCATTATAAGTAGTCGCGTTTTCTGTCTTTAGCAAGAAACGATATTGAATAGTATATCGCAAAGCCAACCGATCCTTTAATAATTTCACCAAAAGTCCGGTCTCACAGGGTATCGAGACATAAGATAAACCACTTTCTTCAATCCGCAACACCTCTTTGTGTTGTACCATACCTGCTCCCACGAAAAACCAGACAGGTAACTTCGCAGAGGCTCTTGCCACCCGAAAAGTCCCCCCCCATAGTCATTCCCCATTCACACATATCAACCTTGTCTTCATTATTCTCAGCTTCTATTTTAAATACGGTTGGATGTAAAAAAACACTGGAATACATACCAACTCCCCGGTTCAAATAAGTCCCGGAAGAAATACCGATAGGAGCTTGCTTAAAACCATACTCATAAACAATAACACGTCCTTTTTGCTTACGTAAGGATAAACGGTTAAAAATCCGCTGCGTCCGTTTGCTTACGTTCTCCGAATCAAGGCAATTCTGCGCTACCATCCTATCAAATAATTCCATGGCCTTTTCCCGTTCCCCGTTTTTATAATAAGCTTCTGCCTGTTCTGCACACAGGCTACAATCCGATAGATATAATTGCTCCACATCCCGTTTTCGCACCTGTATCGCTTGGTCATTCGGATTCAACATCAATGCCTTCATCAAGTGTGTCCGTGCCGTATTATAGTCTGAGCATTTCACGGCAGATTCCGCTCGCTCCAAATAGGAGGTAATCGCGTCTATATCCGCAATCCGTTCTTTCAAATCCGTATCCACCGGCCGGTCCGAGCATTCCAAGGCCGTCATATATTGTTCTCGGGCCTCTTGATACATACCCTGTTGGAAGAAATTCCGGCCGCGTTTACGAAATTCGGCGTAACAACCATTGACGAAAGCCTCGTTTGGATCAAATAAAGAATATTGTCTCAATTCTTTCGGAGCCATTTCCACCTCAAAGGTAAGTGAGTTATAACCGGGAGCAAGTACAGAAAGCTTGCGCCCCCTATACTTACGCCCTACCTTAAATCGGATATAGTAAACCGTATTATCCCCCTTTTTCTCCGTAAGATACACGTCCACCGTCTCTCGTAGACTCGATTGGAGCTCAACGAGATCTCACTCGGGCAAAAGACCATCCCAGCCTCGTTGTCCTTACCTGAAAACACGCTTATCCCCGACGGGATCTCTCGATAGGCCATCGAACGCTGTCCCCAGGCCGAGAGACAACACAGCAAGCCTCCTAATACAAACAAAACATATACCTTCATAAAACCTCCTTATCCTTACGCAAGGATATCAGAAACAGATTCCGATACCGATCGCATGCTTTGTCTTCGTAATCTTATCCTTATAATCTCCGCTCAAGGGGAAACGATATTGGAAGGTGTATTTCAAGGCCAGCCTTTGCCAAATCTTTCCTAACACACCAACCTCCCCGGATAAAGAGGTATAGGTATCAAATACTTTCTCCCTCTCTACAGGATCCACCGAAGCATCACCGGAGTAATCCGGATAATAATCCTCAGCCTCTTCGTCTACGAATTCGCCGTTCATGACAATACCGGGACCGAAAAGTAACCAAATCGGAGCCGCCTGTACCGGTTTTATCGTAAAGCCGACCGAAGTACCTATCTCAAAATTAGCCACCTCATAATCTTTCTGTATCGCCTTGAAGACATCCGGATGGAACGATAAGCTCCAATACCCGCTCGTTCGCTTATTCTTATATCTACCGAAAGAAATACCGATAGGGCTTGCTTAAAACCATACTCAAACGTCCATACAGAAGCCCTTTGTTGGCGGGAACTTATTTTCGCCTGAAGTACCCCGATCCGGCGAGCGGCAAGCTCCGAGTTGAAACAGTTCATTTCAACAACCTTCTCGTACAGCTCTACCGCTTTCTCGTAATCACCGTCATTAAAATAAGACTCGGCAATCCCCGAATAACGATTACAGTCCATGGTATACATATTCTCCACATCTAATCTGCGAGCCTGTACCGCCTTATCATTCGGATTCAGCAACAAGGCTTTCAAATAAAACTCACTGGCCTCCGTATAATCCAGGATTTTCACCTTTTGTTCCGCCTGCCGCAAGAATGAAGCGATCGAGTCGATATCCGCTATGCACGGACTTGAAATCATGGGCATCGGTTTACTGGATGTTGTCAACAACAAGTGCATGATGCTGCGTGCCCATCAGACAATAGGAAACTCCGCGCTGAAGATGAGGAACAAGACACTCGTCGAATATTACATCAGTGTTATGAAGCGGTATTCAAAGAAACTGCTGAGTATCACTGATATAGTAGTGGCTGACGCTTTTTTCTCCACATCCACGTTCGAGAAGGGCATGTCGGAGCTTGGCTTCTATATAGTCAGCCGCTTCCGTGACAACGCTTGTCTGCATTACATTCCCAAGAAGGAAAGAAGCGTGGACGACCAAGGGTTAAGGGAGACAAGATTGACTTGGCAAACCTCAACCTCTCATGCATGGAAGAACTGCACATTGACGGACTGGACGGAAAGGCGTACACCCTCGAGGCTTATGCCAAGGCTCTGAAAAGGAGGGTGCGACTTGTCATCTGGCGAATGCCCGGCGGAAAGTGCAAGTTGTTCTTTTCGATAAAACTCTCAATGACGGGTGAGGAAGTATTGAAGACTTACCGCACTCGTTTCCAGATAGAGTTCTGCTATCGCGACAGTAAGCACTTTACGGGACTTATGGATTGTCAGGCAAGACACAAGAGACAGTTGGACTTTGCGTTCAACGCATCGTTCGCCTCACTGAATGCCGCCAAGGTCTTCATGAAAGACAATGGTATGGACAATTCCATGGCAAAAATTAAGTCGTTGATGTTCAATGCGAACTATACGAAATTAATTTTCGACATGTCCCGATGCCAACCGAACCGAACTTTAATTAGTAAGATTGTCAAAGAACTCATTGGATGGCAGCCTAAGGCTGCGTAGCCATATACTCAAATTTTAACGAACTATTGACCGAGAAACAACATCAAAAACTTTGCAGAAGTCATCCGTAATACAGAAAATCTCAGTAACTTTGTCCTCGGTAATCATAGCAATTATTGTCTGTAAACTTTTGATATTTAACACTCTAAGATTACAACAATTTTTCGCTAATCACCATTTTTCAGGCACTTATATTTCGTCGAACTCACGTTAAATTATTTAATATACATACAATCTTGGATACTTGCTTAGACCTTATTGCTCTTCAATATACTTGCATGATTGTGATGGCCATGCTTGCATTTTTTGTGTTTGTGTCGCGCTACTATGTAACTTGCCGTAACAGACAGTTTGAGCAGTCGCGTTGGATGATTGTTGTGGCATTACTATTGTTTGTTGTACACTACATGTGTCAGATGCGGTTGGGTTGGCGACAACAGGGGAACGATGTGGGTGTTCTGTTTAATCTGCTGTTTTATTCGCCTTCGGCTATTTTGTTGTCATGGTCGCAGCTTAATATTCTGCGCGCTAGGCATAGACGTTGGAGTTTTATGCGCTATGGCGTTGTTGGATATGCTCTTATGGTATTGTGCATAGTCGCAGGTGTTATTTCAAATGGCAGTCTGCATATTGGTCCTATGCTATATGTTGCTGATACTATTCATTTCTTTACTCTATTGTATTATACATGGGCACCGCTGAGGGAACTTGGTAATGTTCAACGTCGGCTCGACAGTGAACATGGTAATCCTGCAGATGCCTACCTGCGCACTATGCGCTTTGGGCTTTTTGTGGTGTGTGCTTTTGCTGTAATTTCGCCTCTTTATATATTGTCGCGGCCGCTGCTCTTTGTCTTTGGACCTTTGGGATTGATTTCGCTTTCGCTGTTTATTGTTAGTTTTACGGCGCTTGGATTTAGTATGTCCGAGGGAGTAACTGAGATTGTTACCGAGACTAACGACGAGATAGCCGCTGCTAAAGTCTTTAGGGAGATTGGGCCTGAGCGTATTGCCGAAATAGATATGGCGGTAAGCAAATGGCGAAGCGAGGGCGGTTTTAGAGATAGCGACTTGACATTATCCTCGTTTGCTCGTCGCATAATGGTTAATCGTACCGACGTTGCTTCGTATCTGACTTCCATATATGGTAAGAATTTCCGTACATGGCTTTCGGGTATTCGCGTGGAGGAGGCAAAGGCACTCATGGCTGCACACCCCGAATATAGTAACGAGGTTGTTTCTATGGAGTGCGGTTTCTCGTCGCGTGTGTATTTTCAGCGTCTGTTCAAGGAAAGGACGGGCTTGACTCCCGCCGAGTGGCGCCGTCAACGGTAATATGCTGGTTATGTGTGCGTTTGCTACTGAATGTAAGGTGTAACTTTTGTACGAAGGTTACATAATAAGGCAAAGTGTAACCTTTCTTACTGTGACGTATCCTTTCTATAAGAGTGACACATAAGTGATGTCTTTGAGGTTTTGATGGTTGATGCTCCTGTATCTTTGCATGAGGAAATTCAAACAATTCAAACATAAATTCTCAAAAACAATTCACTATGCAAAAAACCTATCTTTATTTAATGGTGTGTGTCATAGGGGCTATGTCTTTAGCTTCGTGTTCCGAAGATTCTATTTCTCCTGATGCTGGTGGCGATGGCGACAGCACTACCGAAGTGCCTTTGGCACAAGTTGCAAAACCCAAACCTAACCCTTGGCTTGCACAGGAAGAGTATAGTATTACGCACTTCAATTCGGCTCAGACTGATGCTTTCTCGTCTGCTGTCAAGGATGGAACTTTCAATATCGATCTTTCCAAGTGTCAGATGACATGGAGCGGTCCTGTTAATTTGATGACTCTTGCTTCGACTTCGCCCAATTATATGTGGGGTATGAGTAGCGACCGCGTGTCGTATCTTGACATAAGCGACGGCAAACTTGAAAGGGTTGCCGAGGCTGGCTTGCCAGGGATTACAATGAAGACCCAGGAGCAACTGACACGTATAATTGCCGATCATGCTACTTACGACGAACTTTCCAAGACGGTTACCGATATATTGGGTCCGGCGCCACAAATGTCTATGGCCAACGGTAATTATGTCTTGTGCGACAAGGATAACTATGCTTACACCAATGCAGGTCAGGTAATGGCACGCTATCGCCTTGCCAATCCTAATAATCCCAAGGATGGTATCATGTTGGATCATCAGATAAGACTTACGAATTTTACCTTCGGCTCTTTTACACTCGTAGGCGCTACTATGACCTATGACGGACACCTTGTTGTGGCTGCTCAGAACGGACTTCTTGTGCTGAATCGTGCTCTTACTACAATCGAAGATTCATACCCTCTTCCATCAGACCAGATTCTCACCAACTCTATCTGCATCGACGAGAATGGCGGTGTTTACGTAGCAAGTAACAGCCGCACACCAGGCGGAAAAGGCCTTATGCAGAAACTCATCTGCAAGGACGGCAAAATCTCCACCTCCCAGGCTGATGGTGCATGGCAAGCCTATTACGACGGTGGTCCGCAAGCACCATGTATCAAACTCGGACATGGCACTGGTTCAACGCCTACACTTATGGGCTTTGGCCAAGACAAGGACAAGCTGGTAGTTATTACCGATGGCTCTAAGCGTATGAAACTGGTAGCTTTCTGGCGTGACGAAATCCCCTCAGACGCACAGCAAGTGGTAGGATACGACAAGCGTATAGCCGGAGTGCACGAGGTTACATGTGGTCTTGGAACATCAACAGAGTGGATACAGTCTGAGCAGTCTGTTGTAGTAGGCGGCTATGACGCCTTTGTTGTAAACAATATTAATGTTACCAATCAGGAAATAAACGACAAGATTATTGGTGTAATCGCTATTGGTCCTATTGTCAAAGGCCCTCAAGGTGCCGAGTGTGTACGTTGGAATACAAAGGAGAAAAAGTGGGAGAGTAAGTGGACGCGCAGCGATGTAAGTTCTGTAAGTATGATTCCTGCCGTAAGTATCAAGTCAGAGATGGTATTTGTATGTGGCTGGAACGATGCTTCGGGCTGGGAAGTTACAGGACTTGACTGGAAGAGTGGTGCCACACGTCACCGCAGCATATTGGGCAAGAACAACCGAGCCAATGGTGCCTACGCCATCATTCAGTATCTTGCTAACGGCGACCTTTTATTCAACTCTGTTGCCGGACCAATCCGCGTAAAATATTGAGATAATTTAATCATCATATAACAGTTATGTCAATACTTCACTAAAAAATTACCGAAGTATTGTTATGGTGGACTGTCGGCTGAAAAAAGGCTCTCCGGCTAATTACTTTATAATTGAGGCGGTACAGTGTTGGATGAATAAAGAGGGCAAGACAGAAACGCTGTCTTTGCTGCGAGGCATGTCTATATTTTATTATGATGCATGGATATATGGAAGTTCTTTGGAATTGCGTAAGCGGAATGTGCATCATGACCGTATTTATGATATTTGCCCGGCGGTTATCTATCCGAGAATGAAAGTGATACCCGAACTTACGAGGAATGGATTTAAGGGTGCCTTTTATGATATTTGTCCGAGTTCCTTCTTTATGACATTATTAACTGATAATCGGATGGAGATATTATATAAGGCAGGGCAAATGAATTTGTTCTTGAGATTTTTAGAGAGAAAATACGGTATGGATAAGTATTGGACGTATATAAAAATCTGTTTAAGGCATGACTATGTGATACATGATGCGGACTTGTGGCTGGACTATGTGGATATGCTGATAGAAAATAAATTAGATGCAAGAAATCCTCATTATTTGTGTCCGTTAAATGTAGAAGAAGCGCATGATTGGGTGATGGGGAAATGTAAGAAAAAATATTCTGAAAAGGATGAAAAAGACTATATTTGCCAAATCACGTTTCTTTAATCTTTCGTTTGCGGATGGAAATATTATGGTTCGGGTATTGGAAAGCCTTTCGGACTTTTATAAAGAGGGAAAGTTGCTGCATCATTGTGTATTCAGCAACGCCTATTATAAGAGAGAAGATTCGTTGATAATGTCGGCAATGGTGGATGGAAGGCGCATGGAAACGGTGGAGTTTTCACTTAGCAGGATGGAGGTGTGCCAGTGCCGTGGAAAGTCTAACCAATTATCAGCCTATCATGACCGGATTCTGAATTTGGTACGGGATAATATACCGTTGATAAGAGAAAGGATGGTATGAATCCCAAAAGAACCCAAAAAACGTTGTCGCTACAACACATCGTTACGCTCGGATTATTTGCTTGCCGGCTTTAGTTTTCCGATACATTTTTCCATGTCGGGGGACAATAGGAAAGAAGCCGTCTTTTTCTGCTGCACCCCTGAGTGTGGCTGGATGATGGCATACCTGCATTTTAATATCTTGCCGATAACTTCCGTACTGTCACGGTGCAGGTAGTTGGCTTTCATGGCATCCGTTGCTTTCAGGCTTTTTTCGGCTTCCATATAGGCGGAAAAGGACGGTTTGAATAGGGCACGGGGACTTTCCGCTTTCTGTATGACAGCGGATAATTGTGCGCTTTTGTTGTTCAGATAGCGCAGGCTGTCCGATACGGTGACATCTTCTGTTTCCAGCACTTCCAGTAGTTCGAACTTTAAATCCGTCCAGGTACCGTGAGAATCTGTCTGAATCCATTCTGCAATGGCTTTCTCATAGCCGGGTTTGCTGCATGAGGAAAAGGCAATGAGCAGCATATAAAAAAATAAGTGCTTGATATTCATATTGACCTGATTTTATTGGTTGTTGTATTTATGTGATTGAGCAAATCTATGAGGTTACTGGCCGCCATCCGTGGAGGTATAGATACCACACGAGACTTTCAAATCATCGTTCCAATCCTTGTTTTCCGAAAGTTCAACGTTCTTCAGTTCCTGTACCTTGTTGCGGAGTTCATCGTTGCTCAGGCTTTCGACATCAGTCGTATCGCCATGAAAGTAACGATGCAGCCATAGGGTGTATTTGTGTCCTTGCTTGTCGTTGTCAAAGATGCTCCGAAGCTCCTTTACCTGGTTTCTTGTCAAGAATCAGGCGTAATAGCCTCATTTGTCCTTCCGTGAATGTCCCTTCCGTAGATACATATACAAGATTGAGGTCGCTTCCGGAATGGCATAGCTGATAGTGGGAGATACAGTCGATAAATGACTCCCCGATGTATAGAATGTCTATCGGGCGGCTTTTGTCATGGTTGCTGGTCGCCAGACAGTCGAACTTGCCACCGAGAATACCCTTGAACGCCTCATTCCGCTGTGAAATGGCTTGTACACCGTTTTCATTGTACATCTTGATACACACGTTTTGGTAAATACTCCCTTTGTTCTTTACTTCACGGATAAAGAAAGTGTCTTTGAAGAACCGGCTTTCGATGCTTTCTTTCAAGATACCTCTTTATTGAGAGATAGTTTCCTTTGTAAGTTTGCAGTTGGCGTAGGTAGAAATGCAGTTCGTCCGTTCCCATGCTTGTGTTACCGACTTCATACCGGCTTTTTTCGGGTGTCGTGATGCGGTTGGTGTTGATGTAGTTCTGAAGGATCTCTCCCACCTCGCGCAAGGTCGGCATTTTTCCGGTTGTTTCAAATAGATGTTCCTGCATCAGATCCATGATGCTTCGGCCACGCACGCTGTCGCTATGCACGTCCCAATAGGTATATTGGTTCTGTGAGTTCCGCTTGATGACGATGGTATGCGTTCCGTTGCTCATTTTGGGACAAGAGTTGGAAGAGCCTTCCACGATTTTCCATCCCAGCTCCAGCAGGAAATCGGGCAGAGAAATGGTTGTTTTTATCTGATTGAAATCGACTTTCATACGATTGACTGGATTAGTTGAATCTCATTTTATCTGAGTTTAGATTATAAATGAGAAAGATTATCTTTCATAAAGATAATAAATATCATCTAAATACGAAAGAGAAAATATATGTTTTTTTGATTTTATTTTACGGTACTGTAAACCAAATCTACCGTGTTGTCTATACTGGGAACGGCCTCTAGCTGTTTACTCTGGTTGAACACGCTTTCACCGTCTTTCTTTACTTGCAGGGTGATGGTTGCGTTCTCTTTGGAATAGAGGATGCCTTGCACGGTAATTTGGCTGACCGGCTTTTCCGTACTGTATACCACTTTATCGGTGAAGGTCTCATCTACGGAAAATGCGGAGGTGCCGGTGCGTTTGTTCCTGAATTTCACGCCGTCAAGATTGTATATATGTACACTGCCTTTGGGTGAGGTGCCGGTTACGGCTACGGTGATGTGATACATACCGGCTTTGTCTGTTTCCGGTTGGATTTCCTCTCTGTTGCATGAAGCCGCCAATAAGCAGGCTGCCACTAATAATGAATGGATTTTTCTCATGGTAGGATTCTTTTGTTGAATGTTATCGGATGATTTTTTGTTCTGTCTTATGTGTCCCGGCTGCCGGAACTGCTGACTTTTCTTTTAATTTGTCCTCTATCTTTTTAAGGATAGCGTTGACATCTTCAATGATTTTAATGTAGTTCTGCTGGATAATCTCTTCCAGGATTTCCAGTTCCATCTCTTCTTTGCCGTTGCCTAGTCTGACCGGCAAGGAGAAACGGGGTATCTCCTTCTCTTCAAAACGGCACATATCCATCTGCACGTTGAAGAATGGCGGCTTGCCTCCGGCAATCTTGCCGATGAAGTGCCCGGCTGCTTGCCCGGCAATGTCCCTTGCCTTTAAGACCTTTTCTTTTTGCAGGCTTTCCGTTACGCTGCCGCTTCCACTTGTTTGGTGGGAATAGGATTCCTGTGCCTCTTTTTTCTCGCCAAGCAGGTTCTCAATGTCCTTGGCCGTCTTCTCGTTTCCGGTCATGCCGTAGGCTTGTGTTCCGCAAGAGGCTTTCAAGATGTTGGCACTTTTCTCTCCATAGTCCCTGACCGCTTGGTTGAAGTCCTGGACGGCAAGGATGGTGGCGACATTGTGTTTTCGGGCGGTACCGATGAAGGTGTCGATGCCTTGTAACAGGATGGTCGGAAATTCATCTATTCAACGACATCAGTACGCTGCCGATGCAGGAAATGGCGGGAGATACGGCCTCCTTGATGGTGGGCGCATTGCCTACGCATAACAGCGTTGGGTGTTCCTTGTTGGTTATATCCAAAGAGAACTCTTCTTCGGGAAGTGGCGACAACACCCAGAAGATGTATTTGTTGTTCAGGAGTACCAGCGGAGTCTGTGCGGATGATACGGCTCCGGCTGTCTGCTGTTGTGCGCCCAACTTCCAGGCGGTCAGCATCGAGGACATGTTCAATGCGATTTCAGGATCTTCCGACAATGGAATACCAGGTTGCTGTCCGAAAGGGCAAGGGCTATCACATGGGGCAACGTACAGATGCCAAGCTCCCTCTTTCCTTGAAACATTTGTAGGCAATTGAATAGACGTAGTTAATGGCATTGTTGGCCCAAAAGTCTGTTTTTTCTTTCCAACTGGCTTCCAGATTTTTCATCAGCGTGATGATGATGTTACGGATGAATAGCGATTCGTTTCCCTTTGACATGTATTGCGGAGAAAGTACGTTCACCCTGACCGTGCGTGACATATCCACAAAGTTGATATAGGCGAAACGGGGTGTCTCCACTCCTTTAGCCCGGAAGTATTCAATGCTTCCGTAGGCGATACGTGAGAGGATGGGGGACTTGTCCTTGGTGGGATCACCCTCCCAGTCGTACACGAATCCGGCATAGTTGCGCTCGGCGCACTGGTAGATGATTCCCTTGATCCAGCTTTCCGATTTACCGCTTCCCGGACCGCCGTCAATATAGACATTCTGCTGCGGCTTATGGATGACCAACGGCCCGGAGGCGGTCTCAAAGCGGAAGTAGAAAGCTGATTCTTCCCGGCTTAACCCGAAAATGCTGTCATCGGATTGGGCATGGCGCCGGATGAAATAAGGCAGAGTCTTGATGACAAGCAGCGTGTACGCCACAAACACAGTAGGAAACACAAATAGGTTATACCACGCTGATAACCGGCTGAATCCGATAACCAGCATGGATGCCGAAACCAATGTCATACTGGTGTAAACCCATTTCTTGTTTTCGTCTTTCACCTTGCCTACCGGGAAGAGAAAAGCAAGACCGCCGATCAGGATGACGTAGAGAAACCGGAATAGGGTATCCTTTTCCATCAGCCTTTCCCACATGGCCGGATTACGTAGTGGAGCGTATAATCCCGTAACGACAGCCCACTGAAACAGTACGGCTGTCCCGATGAGCGTGGATAGCAGGATCAGGATGAATGACAGGTCTTTCTTTTCTCTTTCCATGGCCGTTGCAGTTATTGGGGTTGTCCGGTTGCCGTTCCGTCACCGTTCTCTTTTTTCTCAGCCTTTCCCAGTAGCTCAATGCGTGAGACGGTCAGGCTGACGGATGGGATGTGGCTACCGTCATCCTTCTGGAATACATCGGCATACACATCGCCGCAGACATATACCTGTGTTCCTTTTTTCAGATACTCAAAGACCTTACTCTCGTAATTTACGAAGCAGCATACCCATAGGGTCTGTTCCTCGTTGTTCACGTTCTTGTACTTGGTGGATACATGGAAGTTGAATCCTTTTCCGTTCTTGTTCTGCCGGGCATCCGCACCGACATAACCGATAATTTGTCCTGTAAACATAATGATGGTTTTTAAAAGTTTATAATCCGAGCTGTGGCTCATTCGTATTTTCATGGCCGGTTCCGCTTCCATGACAGGCAGCGAAATGCCGAAAGTGCCGTATAGTGTTTCAAGGTTGCTTGCCGTGGGATGGTTGGCGGCGAGGCTTTCCAATTGTTGGGATGAAGGAATAAAACCTTCATTCTTCATCTGCTCCAATACCGGACGGTTGTCTTGCAGGACGGCCAGCGTAAACCGTTCCTCCGGTGTGAGGTACTGTTCCATCCGTGAGGCGTGTTCCTGAATCATATTACTGGCTTTACCTACATCGGCAAGGATGTTATAGATGAATTTGGGATCTTCTTTCAAGGCTCCCAGCCAGTTCTTCAGATACATGGCATTCTCTTCCCGGATATAGGTGGATATTCCCAGGCTTTGCCCGACGGTAGCGGAGGTGAGTTCGGCAACCAGTTCCTCTTTGGCATATTGCTTGTCTCCGAAAATCACACCTTTTCCCGGTTCAGATGCTCAGGCTCCCCAGTTGAGTGCGCCATCTCATGAAGTAGTGTGGAGTAGAAATTCTCTCCGTCCTTAAACTGCCCCTTCAGGGGTACGACGATATGGTTATCTTCTCCCCTTGCATGGTAAGCACTATTTCCTTCCTTGGAATAAATGGGGCAGATCCATTGCTGTTCCCGTACCATCGCATCAATCAGGGGCACGGTGAGCATCCCTTGCTCATCCTTGATGGCCGGTATCTTGAATTGCTCCTTCAATGCTTCCCATTTCTCCGGTTTCGTTTCCTGAAGATTGGTCTGCTGTACGTTGAACACATTGTATGTCTTCAGAAACGGCGTGACCTTATATTCCTGCTGCTCGTTTTTATCCAGGTTCTTATATACGTCGAAAGGTATTTTCTTTCCGTTCTTGTCTCTTACTGAAAAATTCCAGTAAATGACCGGGAATGACTTTTCTCCTTTCAGTATGTTAAGGCCGCTGTCCTTGGCTTGCATGAATGTCATATAGACCGGCAGGCTGTACTGCTCTTTTCCGAAAGTAGAAACAGCATGAAGGAATTTACTCCATTGTAGGTTCTTCCTTCGATATTTTGCGGAAGTCCCCCACCCTTTATCCCGAACCAAGGTTTCTGCCAGTTGTCTTCCACCTGCTTTATCTTCTCGATCATCAGTTCGGCGAAACGCTGTAATGCTTTGTCACTTGCTGTATCCATGATTTATTGATATAGATTTCTGTTTTCGTAATCAAGCAGCCATTGTCTGGCCGTCTGGTTATTTATCTCTTGATGCTTGGCAGCCATCTCTTCTTGATAGGCTTGTGCAAGCTCTTCTTGTGCTAGTAGAAACTCCAGGTCACAGATTTCTCCTGCAATGTTTTTCTGTACTAATTCATCGTAATCCATACTTCTTGTTTTTTTAAGTTGTTATAAATCATTGAAAGCCCGGTTGATGGTGCTGGCTATCGGACGGGCCATTTCCTTGCTGTTGTTGGGTTTGGGTGTGCTGGCCAGTTTGACATCTCCCAGTGTCTTTGTGCTGCCTTCCATCCCGAAAATCTTTTGTACGGCTATCAGCGTGTTGGCTTGCACACCCGTTTCACGCATTCGGGCAAGGTCTTGTTGGGTGAGCCGGTACCCTTCTTTCTGTATCTCTTGGATGACATGAAAGTTGTCGGTCTGTGCGGCATCCAACAGACGTGCGGCCTGCCTTTCATGTTCGCCCTGTTCTTCCGGCTTGGTTCCGAACTGCTGGATGACTTCATGGGTTTGCCTCTCATCCAGACCGTGTTCCTTACCGATTCCTTTGATAAACTCTTCACTGGGTTTATATCCTTCCTCTTTGAGCTTCCCGATTTTTTCAAAGTCATGTTTGCCCACCGCTTCTCTAAACTCAGCTTCCATATTGCGTTCCTCTTCGTGTTTTGCTCTTTGCAGCCTCTATGTTGGCCGCATGGGCTTCCAGTTTGGGGTCATCGCCTTGATCAGTTCTTGTGCCTTGCCGGGAGTGATACTCTGTATGTTCTGTATCATGACTCCTTTCCTGTCATCCGTCAGTTGGATGTCGGCAATGAAGTAGCCTTCCGGACTGTGCAGCAGCTTGTTCTCCAGTGCATGGCCGTTGGCGAGCAGGTATTTGTCGGCTTTGGTTAACTTGTAGCCGCCATATTCGCTGGTCTGCCCGATGATGTCGGGAATCTTGATTTCCTGGTTGGTGCGCAGGATGACGGAGTTCAGATCCCGGTCAACTTGCAGCAGGATGTCCTTCTTATTTACGGTGATGGGTACGATGTCACCGGCAAGCAGCTGTTCTTTCTCTTTCTTGCCCAACTTCTTTCCCAGCACCTTGTCCGGGATAACCAACGCCTCTTTGCGGTAGAATACGGAGATTCCGTCATCGTTGAAACGGAGCTTCCCCGGTTTGCCGTGTATCTCCATCAAATCAGACATGACACCCTTTTCCAGCTTGGTGCCTTTCCGTCGAGGATGTTCCCTTGCTTGTAGGCGTATTCATAGAGCGACTGTCCGGTGTAGCATACCTTCAGGCGATGGTCGATGACGGTAAAGCCGTCCTTGTCATGTCCCTTCAGGTTCTCCCACCGCTTGATGCTGATGCCCTCCTTCTCCAGCTCGGCGACATATTTAGGATCATTGGCACGTTCCTTGTCAAAAGGGCGGATACACGTTCTTTGATTGGTCACGAAGGCTTTCATCGTACTTTGCTCCGACTTTTCCCTGATTTCGCTTACGCTCATGCTCAGCTCTTCCCCGTCTTTGCGGAACCGAAAATATCCGTCCCGGTATTCGGTCTGATAGCCCAGTGATTCGGCGATGCCGCCGAACTGTCCCACGTTGTCGAACATATAGGTGTCTAATGCTTCTCTCAGTTTCATGGCTGTGGCTTGTATAAGGGTTCTGCGGAAAGGATGTATTCGTTCAACACGGCCAGCTTGATGTGCCGCCCGCCGTTTCGCTCGTAAATCTCGATCTCGAATACCTTATCATCGGGTATCGTGAATTTGTCGAAACCAAGTATCAGCCGGTTCCGGCTCTTGCCCTTGATTTTCGTGTCAAAATCTTTCTGATAGATAGGTTCGATGGTCGTTTCTTGCTGGATGGCGTTCTTGCTCTTCTTCTGGTCACGCTGGAAACATTTGACAAACTCGATGTCGTAGTCGATGTATGATTTGTTTTCAGGTCAAAGATGAAAACATGAAGCCCTCATGCACATACAGATTGGCCATTGACAACTCAAACTTGTTCTCGATGACCCCCAGGCTGTAGATGTTGCGCTTCTTGGTGCGCAGCTCTTGGATGCATCTTTCCATTTCCTCGCTGTTCACATCCACATGGGCGGTATATTTGCGCTGGTCATCGAAATTGTAGGTGAATACGGAGGTGTTGCCCCGTTTGATGGTGATGTGGTAAGTGTTCATGACCTTATCCACCACAAACAGGTTGGAATATGCCACGGCATCTTTGGCGGTTGATACTTTCAACTGGTTGTTGTAGGCGGCCAGAGTGAAGGACACCTCGTTGCCGGGCGTTCCGTAAGCGATGTCCTCCGGAAAGAAGAACTCGGCCAGATGGAGGTCGCTGACTTCTGCCTGATAGTCATGGTGCTGCCATTTCCCGTTGTCCTCGTAAATGTTCGGGTGCGAATCCGTGCCGCCTTCGGGAAGGTAGCGGATGTGATAGGTGTAAACGCTTCCGTCGATGCAGACTACGGTCAGGTTGGTCTCTTCGGTGAATCCTTCCGCTTGCGCCGAGAGCCTGACGATATGGGGCGCCTCTTCTACCCGGCTGGCCATGACAAGCTCCTGTTCGCCGATGGCGATATCAGATACTTGCACAGGGAATACCAGGTGTTTCACACAGTCGAAAGAGATAAAGATGTCTTTTTGGCTGATGGCTTGTTGCCGGGGAGTGCCGTTTTCCTGAGCGAAGAGCGGCAGGCTGCACACAAGGCAGTAAAACAGTAGATAAATATATTTCTTCATGTTGTCGATATGTTAAACGGTTCTTGAAAAAAAGGCGGTGAATACGGTAATGCCCCATAGAAGAAGCAGGGTAATGCCGAAAGAAACGGTCAGCGGACGGATTTCTTTAAAGGCTCGTCCGTTCCGGCGTGATACGTAGATCCGATAGCCGAAAAGACCGCTGACAGCGCAAGCAGGTAATTGAGAATGTCTATCATAATTTGTCTATCAATGTTTGAAGGGGATGATTTTTCTTGTTCGTTTTCTCTTGTTCCATTTGCTCATAGAGCTTCTGTAACTCCGCTTGCACGGCTTGCCTGCGCAACTTCGATTCCTGACTCTCTTCCTGGATATACATTTCGTAGTTGGACTTGAGATGTACCTTCACTTGTGAGAGGCTCATGTTCAGGATTTGCTTGGCTACCTGGGTGGTGGCGTTGACTACGCTGGTCACTTCGCTGGCCATCGTGCCGATGGAAGAGAGCGGCATGTCGATGTTCTGTACAAGACCTTGTTCCATACGCTTGGCTGCACTGGCTTTCAGGTTATTGGGCAGGTTCAAACCTTCCATGGCATCATTGTCGAAGACAACCACCGATACGGGATTGAGGTTGTCTCCTACCTTCAGGTTGCTGACCACCACATCGAGGCGGTTGGCTCCCAAAGTGGCGACGCCGTAAAACAGCGTGTTGGCCGGTATCTTCATGCCGGATAGGGTTACGTCCTGAAGCAACCGCATCCGTACCGTACTGCCCGTGACTACGGTCTGGTCGCCGTGGATGCAAGCCCTGAAGAGGTTGCTGTTTCCCGGTGCGGAGGTCGGTTGGCGGCGTACCCGCTTGCCGTTTTCGGCACGGTAGATCGGGCCTTTTTGCATCAGGCTGTCGGTGGATGGATGGCCGGAAGGGTTGGCTGCGGCTTTCTCCGTTTTTCCCTCTTGGTCATAATTGACAATCCGTTCATACATGCGCTTGCGGTATTTGTCAGATTCTTCCAGTTCCTTGCGGATGCGTGAGTTCTTCTTGGCTTCCCGGATAATCTCGTTGAGCGCCTGCTCGTCCTCCAGTCCGTCCAGTTGGCTTTCCAGCTGATGAGAGAAGCGTCCGTTCCGGCCACCTCCGTATTCTGCCATGACTTCGCTGTACGGATTGTTCTGCATACGGCGGATGCGCTCCAGTGTGGCACGGTCATACCGTTCCTGCTGGTTTTGCAGCTCGAAGTAAAAATCAGATCCTTTGACCTGAGACTCTTTCAGGATGCGTGCCTTCTCCTGCTCTTCCAGTTTGTCCTGCTTATAGGCTTCCATCTTGTTGTTCACCTTGTCGGCCATTTCCGACTGTGGTTCCAGAAAGGCTTGCGAGGCGGTCTGTCTGTCACTCCCTGACGGCACGTTCCCGTCCTCACGGATGAAGAATACATAAAGGAAGAGGATGCCCAGGATTACCGGGATGGCCATCAACAGCTTGTTCTTGTCTTTGATAAGTTTATTCGGTTCCATGGTCGGTTGGTTTAGAGGTTTCTGACTGGTTTTCATTCTTGCCCGGAGAAGCTGCCTGCGATGTGTTGGCGCCGTTGCTTTCCACGGGTTCGGAATAGCGGACAATCCAATCTTCTATCTTGGCTCCGTGCGCATTTTCCTCGCTGCGGGACAGCATATCATAGATGGTGAACTCCGCTTCGATATTACGTGAGATGCTTCCCCGTGCCCGGTACCCGGTCTGCGTGAAGATTATCTTTCCGGAAACGGGTATCGTTTGTGTGTTAATCTCTACATCCTTGATGCGTACCCCGTAACGGATATTCTTTTGTATGAGTGAGTTCAGCATATTCACATCGTTGTATTCGTTCAACAGCTCCTTCCCCTTGTTGCCTATGAGGTTGAGCGCAAGCGAAATGTTCTTCTCGTAGCTGCTCTCGTCAAAGGCATACCAGTGGGTTACGAAGGTCTTTACATGGTTCATGTATTCGTATTGCCGCATATCGCTGGCAGACAGGCTGCTTGCCTCATAGACTTCTCCCTGCCTGTCGATGACGAGAGCCTGGCCGTATGCTTTTTCTATTTTGTTGATAAGGAAGATGATACTGCTGGCAAAAGCGATAGTCAGAATGATGCAGTACCCGGCTGAAAGCCGGATAGTCAGCTTGACCGCATCATCAGCTCCTTTGAATTTCATCAGATTCATAGTTCTATTTTTTATTGTTGTCGTTTATGAAACTTGCCCCGATAGAGGCGGCACCGCCTACGTTGGTCAGCTTGCCGCCTGCCGCTGCGCCTCCCATCAGGGCGATGGTGGCCGCCGTGGTGACGATTGACACGGTTTTCGAAATGATTTTCCCGGCATCGCTGTGTCCTACGATTTTGAGGATAGCCAGAAACAGCTGCAATAAGCACCAATCAGGGCGAGATCCATTCCTAAATATTGTATCTGCTGCGTAGCTGCGTCCACCATGTCGGCACTTTCCGTATAGATGGCCTTGAAGGTCTGCCACATGATTTGGTTCAGAATATTGATGACGGTGAATACCATACAGGCGGAGCAGAGCGTACCGAACCAGATACTCAACTGTTTCTGAAAGACCGGCAGCATGCTCACGGCAAATACGAACGGGCCGAGAATGACCAGTAGCTTGACAATGACCACGCCGATACCCAAGATGACTACTTGTATGATTCCTACCAATAGGGCGGAAATGCCATGAAGCACAAGGGTGGCGAGGTTGGCGGGTTGAGCAGCTGCACAATCTTCTCCACGCTGGAGCGTACACCGGTCATTTCGTCCTCTTCCATCTTTTTATCCAGTTCGTGCTGCATGGCGCCGGTGTTGTCTTCCGGCTGCTACCTCCGACTGGAGGCTGTGTTTGTCGTATTCGGCAATCATCTCTCCTTGTTCGATGGCTGATTGTGCCATGAACTGGGCAAATTCCTGCGCACGCTCGGAGGTCAGCGAGGTGGCTTCGTTGATTACTTCCATCGTGCCTACGATGGTTTGAGCGATGGGGGTGTACATGCTCAGGCAGAAGAACAGTACCAGGCAACGGGCGATTTCCATCATGTCGGGAAATTTGTCCTCATTCGGGCTTAACAGCTGGCTGGCTCCGTGATAGAGATAGTTGTATGCCAGGTTGCAGATAAAGCAGATGACACCAACACCGAAGGCGATGACCGTCATTTGTGAAACGAGTTCCATCGTCAGACCGTCCGTGATCTGAAGTCCCCAGAGAAAATTATCTTGATTCATAACGTTTAATTGGTGTGTCGTGTGAAAGCGGCCAACCGTCCCTGGTAATAGGTCTTCCGGTTATGCCCCTTCATGGATTTGTAAATGACCGTGGAACGCACGGATTCGTTAAACTCACGCATCTCTTCGGCGGCTTTTTCCACCGATTCCTTCACCTGCTCGATAAAGGACATGCGCCCTTCCGAGTTCATCGAGAAGTAACTGGTCACGGTGGCCACCTTGAACAGCAGGTCGGTACTCAGGCTCAGATTGACGGTCACACGCTGAAAGTTGAGAAATTTCAGGCAGTGGTAATTCGATCCTACGTTCAGGTAAAAGCTGTAGTCGCTGCTCAGGCAGGCTACGTCGTCCAGCAGGTCGGCAAGCTCTTTCAGTGATTTGAGTTCCTTCAACTGGTCGATCTTTTGCAGGCCGAGCCGCAGTTCCTGGGCATCGATCATTTCATTGATTTGTGTAACCCATTTCTTGACATTGGCGATCCATTCCGTTGAGTTCAGCAGGGTGTGGCCGGGATCATGCACGACGAACTGGGCATGAACACTGCCGGTTCCCGTCAGCCCCATCGAGGCGGCAAGTCCGAGTATGAGAATGATTCTTTTCATGACGGTTATTTGTTGGTGATGAATAATAGGGTGAATATGACACATACTAGCCAGGCTGTCAGATAGCTCTTGGCATTTTCCTTTTTCGTGGCGAGTGCCCATACCACGAAAATGAGCGCAACGCCCAAAAGTGCGGCGGCAATGCTTCCGGCAAGATTGTATGCGCTGCCGTTGAAGTCGGTTGACCAGCCTAGAAGGGCGGTCAGCCCTTGGGTGGCGTCATCCATACTTTTTCCTCCTTTCCTCCAGATAGCGGTTGATGGCCGTATAGGTCGAGCCGCTTTCGTTGAACAACTGCTTCAGCCGTACTACCGTCGCCTGGCGCGAATCGAAGGCTACGGCGGCGAAGTCGGACACCTCGTTGCGGAAGATGAAGGCATCGTTCGACATCTTGATGAAAAACTCTCTCCAGCGTTCCGTGCGCTGCAACGACTCGATCATATAGGCCTCTTCGTCCGTGATGGAAAGCACGGCTTTCACTTCCGGCAGGTTCTGCCGGTGTTCCGAATGGTCGAGGATAATCTTGGTCGCGCAGTTGATGATGATGGAGTCCTTGATATTGGACGGCATGTTTTAAAAACAGGATGTTCTGTGCGGCCAGCGTGATGCTTCCCTCCTTTTACGGAAGGTCGGTACAGGTAGGCGATGAAGTCTCCGAATTTCTCGTCTTGCAGGAAGTCGAGCGCTTCGTCGATGATCAGCTCTTTGGCAAACCCCTGGCGTTTCTTGATTTTATCCACGATCATTTGCAGGGTGATGATGGCAACGAGCGGAAAGTACTCTTTCTTAGAGGCATCTTCCATATCGAAGGCTATCAGCCGGTCATGCACGATATCCACGTTCTCGGTGGCGTTCAGCAGGAATGACAGCTCTCCGTCTGTATAGGGTTCCAGCAAAAGCAACAGCTCCTCTATCTCGAATTTCTGTTTCTCAAACTCGGTCATCCGTTTGCTGAACACTTCCTTCAGATAAGCCCGGTAAGTTATCAGCGTCGGGAAGATACGCTCATGCTTCTCTCCTATTGAAGAATTGTTCACATAGTCGTAAAATCCGATGACGGATTTCCTGAGAATGGCGTTCTCGGCAGGCAGCATGGGTTCACGTACCTTCCAAATGTAGCTGATAATGGCGACGATGGTCTTTATCTGGTCATCGGCAGACTCGGCATCCGTGGTGTCGATGTACAGGTATTTGCCGTTCTTGTCACGGTCACACAAGAAGGGGTTGAACGCAAATTTCTTCTGCTCGGTAGAGTCGAAGTATTTGCCCCGGTTCAAGGCTATCATCGAGCGGTAAGAGCCGCCGATGTCAATGATCATCACATCCCGGCCCAGCTCATAGCTTTGCAGGATGTAATTGTTCAGCCAGAAAGATTTACCGGAACCGGACGGGCCGATAACGATGCGGTTCTTGTTGTTCAGCGCCGGATAATCCCAGAGGTTTATCTTGGCGGGAGTACCGAAACGGTCATGGTAGATATGTCCTTTTTCGTCCGAAAGGTACATCCCCTCTTTTTGCAGATAACAGATGGCCTGCTTGGTCGTGTTGACGAAGCCCCGGTAATTGGCCCTGGCATTGCCGGGTATGTTGCAGAAGAACAGGTTGCACAGCTCGGCGTTCTCCACATAGCACGAACTTTGGTTCATAAAACTGAAGCCTTGCTGTACCAGTGCGGTTTTCCGCATGAGCGAGGTACGGTCTGTATCGTTCAGCACGACATTGAAGGCGGTATAGGCGGTCTGGTAGTCGAACTGGGTAATCTCATCGCAGAAAGCTGCCTGCTCGCGTTGCTTCTCCGCTGCGGGCGGATAAAAGTTGGTGATGTAGTTCAGCGCGTCTTTCTCCGCACCGATGGCCGTTACGGTGGCATCGGGATCGGTTATCTCTATCACGATGTTTACGATGTGGTTGAACGGCAGGCCAAGTCCTACGGGGTACAGCATCGAGCATTTGCTCCGTATGCTGTCCGGTATCTCTATGTTTCCCCCGTATGCCTTCGACTTGCCGGTGTGCGGCACGGCCAGTTCCTGAAGATGCTCGCCTTCGTTGGTCAGCGAAAGGATGGAAACGTGCTGTTGCCCTATTTTCATGCTTCCGCTTTCACTGACGGCCATAGGGTTGACGCTCTTCTGCGTGGCATCGTTTTCCGGTGTCTCGTAAGAGAGGTTGACGTAGTCGTAGATGGCGTTGTTCAGTTCTGTATCATCCATCTTGCGTATCTCAAACTGCTGGATGGACGACAAACCGTTCTCAAAGTTCATCAGAAAGGCTTCCATTTCTGTCAGCCGTTGCTGATATTCCTTATAAGGTTGCTTGAACGGGTAGTGCAGCTTTCGCATCAGCGAGGTGCCCGATGCGCTTTTGCGTATCTTACCGTTTCGGCTGCCGTTCGTGAACGTCACATACAGGTTGGTGTAGCTGTTCAGTATCTCCTTGCCGTTGAAATGACGGTTGTTCTCCGCTATCAGGGCATTGGAAGAGTATTCTGCATGATGGTATCGCCCCGTATAGTAGAAATTCTGCTGATGGATGATCGTGCCTGCCGGAAGCATCTTCAAAAGAGCCTCCAACCGCTCATGGATGTATTGCGCCTCGCTTTCCGACAAGGTGAACACTTCGGGCAGAAGCAGCCGGTAGCCGACGGTGATGTCACCGTTCCCGTTGATGACGGCGTTCTCCGTGATGGTCTGGATAGGCAAGACACTTTCCAGATCCACGGATTTGTCCTTCACCTCTATCTCTGTCTGCCGGATATACAGCAGAGCAATCAGCAGGCACAGCGCACAGATTAGCAGTGATATGAGTATGATGATTCCTATCATGGTTGCTGTTTTAGGATGAATTTGAAAATCTGCCGTTTGTCCGTTATCTGCCGGGGGGTGGCGTTCTTGATCCGGAGGCCGGTCAGGTAGTCCGGGTTACCGGCCTTGTGTTCCTTTTTCAAGGTTTGGAACAGCAGACCGGATAGAAACAGAATGGCGGAAATGATTCCGATGATGAGTATCGGTGCAGCTGCTTGAATATGCTCACGATGATGATGATGGCCGTCAGCAGCATGAAGATGGCGAACTGTCCCGATGACAGACCGAAGAACTTGATCGGCTTGTTGATTTTACGCATGGTTCTCATGGCTCTTCGTTTTTAGATAATCAGGAAGGCCACCATGATGACTACCACGGCGATGATCCAGCCGAGCAGGTATTCCTTGGCATGGGGATTGTTCGTGGCAAGCGAATAGATGACAAAGACCAGGGCGATGCCGAGTACCGCCGCCAAAATGTATTTGGCTACGTCCAGAATGGTGTCCGCACCCTCTTTGGCTTTGTCTGTCACTTCGGATAGGCTGTTAATCTTCAGGCCGCTTTGTGCCTCCGCCACTTGTGCCGTTCCCAACAGCGTGAAGAATATGAGAAAGGTGAAGATAACCTTTCCATAGCGGTTAATGACTTGGTTCGCTTTTTCTCTTACATTTTCGATTGCTTTCATTTTGTTCCTATTTTTTAATTAAACATGAATCGTTTTCAGTCTCTCCCATTGCACATCCTTATACTTGATGGATATGGGATCTTCTTTCGGCTGTTCCGGCAGGGGTTTGCCTGAGTAGTAGTAGGCTCTTCCATGCAGGTACATATCGGCTATCTCGGCGGCCAATTCCTCTTCTTCCAGCTCAGGCTGAAATACCACGCAGATGACCGGACAGGCTCTCTCCTGCCCTTCCTTGCGCACCACCTCCCTTATCGGCTTCTCTTTCTCCTTTCCGGAAGAAAGGGCTTTCTTCTTTTTCCGGAAGTAAAAGTGAAGCGTGACACAGGCGAGTATGGCAGCCAGTATCAAATCCACTACGTTCATAAGAGTTGCCAGATAATGAGCCAAGTGACCAATGCCGTGATATAGGTGATGATGGCCTCTTTGGTGCGCTCGTGGTTGCTTATCAGCTTTTTAAGTACCGCTAGTCCGGCACATAGAAAGCCTACCCCTATCAGCATGGCGCCTATTTCACGGTATAAGGAGATCAGGCCGGATACATTTGTATCGGCTAACAATATGATAATAAGCATGGTGATATGATTTGTCGGTTAGTAGAGCAGTATCTTTATTCCTACGTTCCAGACAGTGTTCCACTTGTCAATGGATAGGGGATTCCAATGTTGTTGTATGCGGGCAAGCAATGCCGTTCGGGGCAGGATGAATACTTCCAGTTCCGTTTCCAGTTTCGGGCCGATGATGAAGTTGTATTCCTTATCGGGGTGGCGGACGTATTCTGTACCGATGAATCCTCCCAGGCCGATGCTCCAGTAAACGGATTTCAGGTTGCTGGCCAGGGTTCTGTAATAACCGCCGTCCACATAAAAGTCCTTACCCTTATCATGTATCGTTTCGGGAATCGTTTCTTCCGGGTTCAAGGTAGAGACTTGCGGTAGGTTGTGTGTATTCGTAAGGCTTCTCAAAATAGCTAAGCCCGGCTTTCCAATAGCTTGTCCGGTTGATGTATCTGGAAAGGACAGGTTGTAATAGTTGCCTGCATTACCGAACAGGTTAGTGCCGTAGTTCAATTCAAGTGCCGGGATGTTCTCATAATGGCGTTGCGCAAAAGCGCTTACGGTGCATAACAGCAGGCTAAGGCTGATAGCAGTCAGTCTGATGTGTTCCATGGGAATTACTCTTTAGGTTATTAATGTTATATATTTTTCTATTTGTCTCATACGGTGTTTCCAATTTACGCGGATTCCTGTCGGCAGAACCGAATCAAGATGCTTATCGCGTTGTTTTCGCTCCAAACATATAGATTATATACGGGAGAGCAAATTTTATGAAGGGCTTTTAAAGGGCCTTTCGTGTTTATTTAATGTGCATTAAAAAATACATGTGCCGTAAACCGGCAGGTGTGGAATAATTCTACAGAAAAAAGCCGGATAGGATTAGTTGTGTAAAACTGTCCTGCCCGGCTTATAGGGTTTGGTTTATATGCGCTTTCGGATGTTGCTCAATGCTTGTGGCGTGATGCCGATATAACTTGCTATGTCTTTTAAGGGTATTGAACGTAACAGCCATTTTTCATTGGCCAAAAGCGCTTTGTAACGCGCTTCGGCATCCAGTGTGTAAAACTCCTCTTCCCTTATTATTTTGCGGTTGATGGATCTTACCAAATGTATTCTGGCCAGCTTGTTGAAATTGATGGATAACTCATATAGCTGATGAAGGTCTTTTTTGGGCAATCTCCAGATCTTGCATGGCTCCAATGCCTTGATATTGTAGTGGGCATGGTGTTCTTCATGTGAAAGGAAAAAATTGATGAACTCTTTGGCTTGGATAAACCGTGCTGAAATCTCTCTATTCTCTTTGTCCGGAAACCATAACCGGACGATGCCGGATTCCAGATAATAGAGGTAGCATACTTCCTCGCCCCTAGTGACGAGGTGTTCTCCCTTCTTGATATGGATAAGCTCGAAATGAGCATCAAGATACGCCTTTTCTTCGTCTGTCATCCGCACGTGAAGATGGGTGCCCATTACCATGAGCGTCTCATCTATCAGGGTGGCAATTGTTTGAACCATTGAATTTGTTTTATGTTTATATAAGGGTACGGAAACGGGCTCAGTAGATTTTTAGCGGGGATTATTTTTTATACTCGTGAAGTATTGCTTACTTCGCATTATGAAAAACGATTATTTGAACATGCTAGCCAGCCTCGTGTTGCCTGCGCAGATATTAGATTACTTTCTTATCTCTGGAGTCGAACAAACCTCTCAAGAGATTCATATCAGTCTGGATGAAAAGATGAATCCCAAGTTAAGCAATGACGTACATTTTGAATCCAAAGGTTTTATGGAAGCTGTAAATGTGACAGACTTTCCCATACGGGACCATAAGGTAATTCTCAAGATCAGACGCCGGCGTTGGACGGACTTACGCACAGGGAAAAGCTTTAGTATTCCCATCGACCTCGACATTGTGGCCATGGGAACCAGATACTCCAAAGAATTTGGATCTTTTTTAAAAGAAACGTATGGAGACATCCCCGGTGACTTGCCGTACGCTTGAGGAATTCTATCATATAGACTGTCATACATTCGAAAAACAGTACAAGGAGGTTCTCAGCGGATATCGTAATTGGGAACAGTTATCTCATGCCGATGAATGGATGCTGTTTCCAGAGAATATAGGACCGCATCTGGCAATTGACGAAACATCGCTCTCAAACGGTGAACTTTACACCTTTGTGACCAACCGCGATGCCTGCACAAGGGAGTGCTCTCTTGTAGCAGTTGTGGCAGGCACCAAATCGGAGGATGTAATAGCCGTACTTCAGCGAATTGACGAGGAAAGTCGTTATGCCGTTAAAGAAGTGACACTTGACCTTTCAGACTCCATGCGCAAGATCGTACGGACTGCATTTCCTAAAGCCTGCCGTGTGATAGACCGTTTTCACATTCAGAAATTAGCTTGTGATGCCGTGCAGGAATTACGCATCAAACACCGTTGGGATGCCATACAGCAGGCCAATGAGGAAATGGAGGAAGCTAAACAGAAGAACGAGGATTATGTCCCATACCGATATTCTAATGGTGATACCCGTAGGGAGTTGCTTATACGCTCGCGGTATTTACTTTTCAAATCAGCCGATAAATGGACAGAGAGGCAGAAACAAAGGGCGGCAATACTATTCGAAGAATACCCTGACGTTAAAAAAGCATATGGTTTGTGCCATTCCTGCGGATGATATTCTCAAGGAATACCATAAAGGATGCTGCACGTCTGGCTATGGCACGGTGGTATTATAAAGTAGAAGAAGCAGGGATGCATTCTTTTAACGTCATTGCCGCTACTTTTATGAACACTATGATGAAATACTGAATTTCTACAACCATCGTTCTTCAAATGCAATGGCAGAATCTTTCAATGCTAAAATTAAACTGTTCAGAGCAAACCTAAGAGGCGTAGCTGACAAGAGGTTCTTCCTTTTCCGCATTGCTAAACTATATGCGTATCCCCACTAAAAGCTACTGACTCCGGAAACGTACCCTCTAACATGGACGTGGCGTTCCAACAACAAAGGCACGCCCCGTACCAGTTTCATACTGGTACAGGCATGCGCCTGTTGTTGTTAATTCCTTAACGATAGATGCCACTCTTTTGTTAGACAGACGGACGTATGTAAAAAGCGGACTGCCAATTTCCTGACAATCCGCTGCAAAGATACTATTTTATGATTTTTGTTCCAACTTTTAGGGATTTAAGTTGACGGCAAGGTCTTCTGGGCGAATGCCCACTACCTTTATATAGGTATCCCGGTAGATGTTCTCCTTAATCTCCTTGTCCTCTTCAGAATAAAGCCATGCGGTAAATTCATGGTAGTATTCGCCGGTGCCGAATTTGAAGAAATCCTTATATTGATAATGCCTGCTCACGGGAATGCCTTTCTTGTTTAACAAGAAGGATGATTTGAGCGCATCGTGATATTGCGAGGTCAGTATCGCCTTTATCTTTTCATCGAAATATTCCAATGTTTCCTGATCAAAGAAGAACTGTACGGTGTAGGGCCACCTCTCCCCTTTTCCTTTGATGTACTGGTATTGGAATTTGGTTCTTTCCAGCTTTTTGTTGATACCGTTTAAGATGCTGGTCACCTTCTTCTTCCGGTCATGGTTGTCCTTTACCGTTACATCAAATTCCTTGGCAAGCTGATCTACCGTAACGGTGAAATAAGGTGCTTGTCCTTGGTCAATCTTATACTTGATCAAGTAAATCATTTTCGCTAGGTTCAGATAAAACTTGCGGTAGCCTTTGCGGTTTGGCAGGTTACGGTAGTCTTTCAGTTCCAGCAGATTGTATTCGGTAAGCAAAGTATTCATCAGATCTTTGCTCAGATGCACGTTGTAATTCCGCTTGGTGCGCTTTTTCGTGCCGAAGTCATCCTTTATCTCAAAGCGATCCAGTATTTGAATGAACTTATATTGCGTCTTGCCGTTCATGGCGTATGCTACACTGAGGTTGGATGTCCCTAAACGGTATAACGCCGCTTCAAAGGTGTTCTCTATCGGATGCTCTATCTTTTGCCCGTTCTGTTCGGTGATATATACCGGACGTTGGTTGCTGAACAGGAAGTCAAGCTGCTTCTCGGTCAGTTTTCGTTGCAACTTGGTTCGTTCATACCCCATGACCTCACAAAAATCGTTGATGGAGAACCAGCAGTCACCGAACAGATCTTTCATTTGTGAAGATGCCACGTAAATGATAATGTCAGACATGACAGTGCCGCCTGCATCAAATAGAACTTCCAATACTTTCGTGTTGGAAGACTCGCTGAGAGTCCTGGGGACTCTGCTCAACTCTTTTTGTGTATTACTTTCCTTCATAGGCGGACACTTGTTGTTTACTGATGCAAAGATACGTTTTTTTACGGAGATAGTGTATCTAACTCCCTATAAATGAAGATCCCAAAGCATTTTTTTCGTGCTGTTTCTTGATTTAGTTGTGTAAAAGTGTCCCGACTACGGCTGTTTCCGCTCCCCCAGTTGTGTAAAAGTGTCCCGAATGATCGGTTTAGTTGTGCAGAAGTGTCCCGGATTCCTGATTTAGTTGTGTAAAAGTGTCCTGAATGCAGATTCTAGTTGTGTAAAAGTGTCCCAGATGACCGATTTAGTTGTGCAGAAGTGTCCCGAATAGTCGGTTAGTTGTGCAGAAATGTCCTGGTTGCGAAAAGATGCCATCAAGTGCTAACTTGCAATAATATAGTTAATTATACGGAAAGCCTCCCTTATTAGTTGTGTAAAAGTGTCCCACAAATACTTAAATTCCTAAAAACCTAAATAAAACGAAGAAATGATTTTGTTACTGTATTCTTACTTTCGGAAAAATTTTGAGGTGGAAACAAGTAGAAGTTTGAATTCTTTAACATATTGTCCGAGATAATAAGCAAAGGGATTTTTCCGCAGTTGTGTAAAAGTGTCCCGGTTCAATGCCGGCCTTCACTAAAACGGTGTGCAAAAATAACGCCTGCCCGACAGATGCAGTCGAACAGGCGTATATATATTTTTCCGAAAGTAGAATCAGATGCTCATATACTTCTTCAGTATCGCTTGAATTTCCTTGTTATGGCTGGTCAATATGTCTTCAAGAATGTTGTTGGCGATGTTGTGCATTCCTAATCCAGTGGCCATAGCAATCTGCTTCAGCTTTCTGTGGGTTTCGCTGGATATCCGGATTACTTCGGTGTTCTTTAATTTTCGCTCTTCCAGATATTCCGAGAATTTTTTTCCGCAGACTTTGCTTTCTTCTGTTCTTGGAGAAGACTGCACGGAAGGTTTGGATTCCGGCTTTTCCATTTGTTCCGGCTGAGGTTCTTGGACGGTTTCTGTGACCGGAGCCGATTCTTTCACCTCTTCATGAATGGGTTGCTCAATCGCAGGTTGGGGAATAGTGCTTTCCGCAACACTTCCGATCTGCTGGATTTCCTGCTCTTTCTTACTGGCGCTTTGCAGCAAAAGTTTTCTCATGGCGGCTGATGATGTCTTTTCTTTGTTGGTTGCCATAGCTTTATTCTCCTATATGGTTACAGATTAATTCCAATACCTCTTCACAGAACGCATCACAGGGATGATGGTACGCTTTACTCAGCGTACTTAAATTGCGTTGATAGTCAACCCTTGAATCCCTGATGTAGTTTTGCATCAACTCGAAAGGTAAGGTTTTTTTATTTTTCAAAATTTCTTTGAACTCCAGCACATTCGGAAGAACACGGTTCATAACACCACGCACGGTAGTCTTTTTGCCAATCTTTTGGCGGCTTTCAATAATCCCTTCATAGATGTTATAGTAAAAGGTCAATGTAGGTCTTAAATCGGTCTGGTTCGGTTCAAAGGGGATAATGATCACGTCAACGAAGTGCAGCGTTTCAACTACACCGTTCTGTTTCAGGTTCCCCGGAAAATCGACAAGTATAATGTCGTAATTGTCCTGAAGGAAATCCAGTTGGTTGATGAACTCAGAGGAAGAGATATTGATAACCTCATATTCTTCTTCCTTTTTCATGATTCCGTCCTCGGCTTCGTCCTCACGTAATTTTCCGATAGTGTTCTGCATGTCGTCGATATCCACCACGGCAATGGATAAGCCACCCTCTTCGTTTGACTGCGAATGAATATAACCTGCAAACAAAGCTGTCAGCGTAGACTTCCCTACCCCGCCCTTGGGATTCTCAAAAGCTACGACTACTCCTGGTAATATTTGTCCCATAATGTACGTTTTTAAGTATGTGCGCAAATATATAAATAATAAATTAAATAATTGCATACTTTTATAATTAATTTATTATATACATATCTACTTAATTATATAAGTAATTACGTATATAA
>SCPP01000185.1_pt1 | contig 47043 bp, 66 predicted proteins | sample 6106811 | NCBI WGS metagenome assembly SCPP01 (sample SAMN10720449, study PRJNA508395) | human gut metagenome | isolation source: Participant 2 stool, 15 month | host: Homo sapiens | collected 2018
CTTGTATCTGGGACGTCTGTTTAATCTGCTCTTTTTTGCAGCCACAGGCTTTTTGACCTTAAGGCGGCTTCCCTTTGGAAAGACAGCCGTATTTGCCGTATATCTGCTGCCCATGAACCTCCATCTGGTGTCTTCTTTATCGTATGATGTGCTGATTACGGCCTTCTGCGGGTATTTTACGGCAGTCTGCATGGATTTAGCCTATAAGGCGGATAGGGTAAAATGGAAAGATGTGGTTCTTCTGGCATTTTTACTGGCAGTCATGGGACCCTGCAAGATGGTATACGGAGTGATCGCGGGGCTGTGCCTTCTGATCCCGGTGAAAAAGTTTGGGGGCTGGGGCCGGTGGACGGCTTCTGCGGCAGGGTGCTGGGAGCCTTTGCGGCAGCCATGGCTGCAGTTAATCTGGGAACCGTTTCCATGTATACTCAGGCAGAGGACAGCTATATTGCCTGGGCCGGAGAGACGGGATATACCTTTGCGGAGCTGCTCCACCGTCCTCTTCATGTGCTGAAAATGTGTTATGACACGCTGGCGTGGAAGGGAACGCAGCTGTTTGGAAGGAATGATCGGCGGCTCTCTGGGAAATCAGGATCCTGTTTTAAATACACCGACCGTGATCATATTGGCTCTGTGTACCATTTTAGTGGTGCTGGCGTTAAAAAAGCCGGGAGAAGAAGTGATGTTTTCCACAGGAAACAGGCTGTGGATCTGGTTTCTGGCGCTGCTGCTTTTAGGGGCGCTGATGTTTTCCATGCTGTTAGCCTGGACTCCCAGAAGCGCGTCCATGATTGAAGGCGTTCAGGGAAGATATCTGCTGCCCTTCCTTCCGGCGGTTCTGCTTACATTCCGCAGCAGCCGGGTGGTACGGACGGGAAGCGACGACAGAGGGCTGCTTTATGCGGTGATGATGATGGATCTGTATGTGGCGGTGCGGATTTTTGCGGTGGTGTGCCTGCGGCTTTAGAGAGAAGCAGCATAAACAGTTGCACCCTTGTGGATAACGTGGTAAAATTTCCTGATAGATGTGGAAAAGCGGCTTTCGGGCTGCTGAATGACTCAGGATGGATGAAAGAAGGAGAAAGAATCATGGGAAAGATCAAAGTGACAACATGTGAAATTGAAGGACTTTATGTAATTGAGCCTACGGTTTTTAAGGATGAGAGAGGCTATTTTATGGAAACCTATAACCAGAATGACTTTAAGGAAGCAGGCCTTAATATGACCTTTGTACAGGACAATCAGTCCATGTCCGTAAAAGGCGTTTTAAGGGGCCTTCATTTCAAGCAGTATCCGGGCAGCTAAGCTGGTACGTGCGGTAAGGGGAACGGTCTTTGACGTTGCCGTAGACCTGCGTTCCGATTCCAAAACCTATGGAAAGTGGTTCGGCGTGACCTTATCTGCTGAAAACAAGAAGCAGTTTTACATTCCGGAGGGCTTTGCACACGGTTTTCTGGTTCTCTCCGATGAGGCGGAGTTTGCCTACAAGTGCACCGATTTCTATCATCCGGGCGATGAGGGCGGCCTTCTCTGGAGCGACCCTGAGATCGGCGTAGAGTGGCCTATCGAGCCGGGAATGGAGCTGATCATTTCCGAGAAGGATAAGAAATGGAGCGGTCTTAAGGATACCTTTAAATTCTGACAGTGAAGGATACGGATTATGAATTATGCAGTTTCTCTGTTAAAGGAGATTATTACAAAGCGAAAGCTCATATGGGATCTTGGAAAGGCTGATTTCAGAAAACGGTTCGTGGGTTCTTACTTCGGTATTGTATGGATGTTTATTCAGCCCATTGTGACCGTAGTCATTTATGCGGTGATTTTCGGAATCGGTTTTAAGTCTCCGCCGCCTGTTCCTGGAGTCAGCTATGTGGCATGGCTGGTTCCGGGCATTGTACCTTGGTTCTTTTTCAGCGAGGCGTTAAACACAGGAACGGGCTGTCTTCAGGAATACAGCTATCTGGTCAAAAGGTGGTTTTCAAAGTAGAGATCCTGCCCATCATCAAGCTGATTTCCTGTCTGCTGGTCCATGCCTTTTCGTGCTGATCATGGCGGAATGTACCTGATCGCCGGGATGCCGGTGCGCGTTACCTGGATCCAGGTTCTCTATTATACCTTTGCAGCCTCTGTGCTGGCGCTGGGACTGGGATATTTTACAGCTTCTGTCAATGTATTTTTCAAGGATATGGCTCAGATCGTGGGAATCTGCCTGCAGTTTGGCATCTGGCTCAGCCCCATTATGTATCATGAATCTATGTTTACAGACCGTATGCCCTGGATGGAACCGATTTTTAAGCTGAATCCTTTTTACTATATCGTCACCGGATACAAGGACAGCATGATTACAGGCAACTGGTTCTGGGGCGGCCGAAGCTGACGCTGTATTACTGGGCCTTCACCCTGATCGTACTTCTTTGCGGACTTAAGATGTTTGAAAAGCTCAGGCCTCATTTTTCCGATGTTCTGTAAGCGGATATGATAGGAAAGATAGGGATTGGCTGGAGACAGGAGAGCGGAAAGGAACGATCGAGGCACAGGTGGTCTATTCCCGACGCCGCAGTCTGGCACTGGAGATAAAGACGGATGGTCAGGTGATCATCCGTGCGCCGGAGGGCATTTCGGAAGGAGTGCTGATGGAGTTTGTACGAACCCGGCAGGAATGGATTCTGAAGAAATGGTTCGATTCGGAAACAAAGAGACGAAATCTGGCTCAGGTATTTCCACATGACTATGAGGAAGATCCAAAGCTTGAGGCGGCTTACCGCAGGAAGGCACGGGAGCGGATTGGGCAGAGGACTGCGTATTTTGCGGCTTTGATGGGAGTAACCTATGGGCGGATTTCCATCCGCAGCGCCAAAACACGCTGGGGAAGCTGCAGCAGTGAGGGGAATTTAAATTTCCACTGGAAGCTGGTGCTGATGCCGCCGGAGGTTCTGGATTATGTGGTGGTCCATGAGCTGGCTCACCGAAAGGAGATGAACCATTCCCGGAAGTTTTGGGCAGAAGTAAAGAATGTGCTTCCCGATTATGAGAAGAGAAGAAAGTGGCTGAAAAGAATTTGGAGGATACGTGTAGGTACCCTGATTTCCGGCTGCAGGACAATAAAAGAGGATTGAATGCTTCGTTTGACAGATATCGCAGCGAAGGGTTCAATCCTCTTATGTGTTTATGGTTTATTTGGATTTGGCAATGGCATTTTCCAGATCAGCAGGAGAAATGAGGCCTACGGTTTTATTTACGATCTCTCCTCTCTTGAAGTAGAGAAGGGTGGGAACGCTCATGACTCCGAAACGGGATGCCAGATCCATTTCTTCATCAATGTCTACCTTGTAGAAATGTACCTCCGGATGAACCTCTGCCATGCGTTCTACTGCGGGAGCCAGCATTTTGCAGGGACCGCACCAGGTTGCAAAGAAATCAACGACTACTACGTCGTCACCGGCATTTACTGCCTGGTCGAAATCAGCGGATGTGAGATGTGAAAGTGCCATATATATTACCTCCTGTAAATGTGAATTCGTTTTCTGTTGTATATAGGATACCACAGCCGCCCCTCTTTTTATGTGATAAAAGTCACGAAACAGAAAAATATTTACAGAAGCTTCATAATGAGCTGCATGACAACTTCCGCCCCTCCGGAAAGAAGCATCACATGGATGGGATCCATTTTGAATCTTGCAAGAAGAATCAGGGAAAGCAGAAAGATTCCCACAGCTCTTATATTTGTACTGGAGAGAATGGCATCCAGATGGAGGGAGGAAATGTCATTTCCCCAGAATGCGGTAACCAGAATGCTGACTCCGGCAGCTGCGATCATGGCGATTACGGCAGGACGGAGGGATTTTAAAATGCCTTGAAGAAGGCTTAAACTTCGGTATTTTAAGTAAATTTTTGCCAGAATCGTTACAAGAATGCAGGAAGGGAGCACACAGCCGATGGTAGCTGCCAGCGCTCCGGGAACTCCGGCAATGCGGGTGCCTACAAAGGTTGCGGAATTGACTGCGATCGGGCCGGGGGTCATCTGGGAAATGGTGATCAGATCCGTAAATTCGGACTGGGAAAGCCAGGGATGAAGCTGTACTACCTGATTCTGGATCAGAGGCATTGCCGCATAGCCGCCGCCGAAGCTGAAGGCGCCAATCTGCAGAAAGCTTAAAAAGAGCTGTAAATAGATCATAAGGAACCGCCTTTCTTCTGTTTTTCACGGCTTAAGGTAGTGACGATACCAAGGCCGATGCACAGCAGGATAATGATAATGGCGCTGACGCCGAAGAAGTAGTTGGCAATAAAGGCCGCGGCCATGACAAGAAGGGGAACTGTCTGCTTTTCTTTTATAATGCCAGAGGACATTTCCCAGACTACCTCCATGATTACGGCTCCTACTCCGGCCTGCATTCCGTTTAACATCCAGCCCACATACTGATTGGAGCGGAAGGCGGCATAGCAGAGTGAAATCAGAGAAAGGATGGCAAAGGGAGGGATGACCGTTGCAAGAACGGAGGTCATGACTCCGGGAAGGCCTGCCAGCTTGTAGCCTACCACGATAGCCCCGTTGACTGCGATGGCGCCGGGGCAGGACTGGGCAATGGCTACCAGATCCAGCATCTCTTCCTCATCGATCCAGTGGTACTGATCCACAAAGGTTTTTTTCATCAGTGTTACAATTACATAGCCGCCGCCAAAGGTAAAGGCGCTGAGATAAAAGGTAGAAATAAAAAGCTTTTTTAAGATGACAGACCGCTTTTCATGATGGGATACAGCTTCCATGGGTGAACTCCTTTTAAAACGGGAAGTATTCCCGGTTATTTTGCCGGAAAATCCATCCGGCATTCCTACTATACGCCTTGCAGATACATATGTAAAATACTATAATATTATAATATATATAATGAAAATATTATGAATATACGAATCAGTGAAAGAAAGGAGAAGGATCATGACGCTGCGTCATTTAAGGATTTTTGTCACGGTCTGCGAGACAGGAAGCATGACTGCGGCAGCCCAGATACTCTATATTGCCCAGCCCGCTATCAGTCTGGCTGTTTCAGAGATGGAGGAGCATTACAAAGTTCGGCTCTTTGACCGTATTTCACGCCGTTTGTATCTCACAGACAGCGGGCGGCAGGCCCTGGAATATGCCAGACATATTATCGCGCTTTTTGACGAGATGGAGCAGGGGGTGGGAGGTGGCCAGGCGGCGAAAGAATTGCGGATCGGTACCAGCATTACCATCGGCTCCTGCCTGCTTCCCGGATATATCAGGGAGCTGAAGGAACGTTTTCCGTCGCTGACCGTACAGGCGGCGGTGGGAAATTCAGAGGCCATTGAGCAGAAGCTGCTTGAAAATCAGATCGATATCGGTATCATTGAGGGAATGGTTCACAGTCCCTATATCCACTGTAGGACCTTTCCCGGCGATCGGCTGGTATTTATCTGCCCTCCGGCCCATCCGTTTGCAGGGCATACCTTAAAATCGGCCGAAGAGCTGGCAGGACAGGATCTGATCCTGCGGGAGCGGGGCAGCGCGGGGCGAGAGGTTCTGGACGGGATTCTGGCAGCAGGGGAAATTTCTGTGAAGCCCTTATGGGAGAGCGTCAGCAATGAGGCGGTGCTGGAAGGGGTAAAAGCCGGTCTGGGCTTGTCGCTTCTTCCTTATTATCTGGTTCGGGACAGCCTTGAGAAGGGGCAGGTTAAGGAGTTCTTTATAAGAGGACTTGCATTGTCACGGAAGTTTTCCGTTATTTACCATAAGAACAAATTTTTGACAAAAGAGGCCAGAACGTTGATCGGGCTGGCGGCGGGGGAGGAAGAAGGGTAGTTTTTATTCTTTTTACCAGTATAAAAATTTGCCATTGTATGATATACTTATCCCTAAAGTGGAGAATTATGCAGTTATGCAACTAGATATGGAGAACGATATGGAAGTAAGAGAACAGGAAAATGCCATCAGCGTCCGGGACGTGACCAAGGTCTACCGGCTGTATGAAAAGCCCATTGCCAGTTTAAAGGAATCGATGAGCATTTCCCATAAAAATTATCACAGGGACTTTTATGCTTTAAGCGGACTTTCCTTTCAGGTAAAGAAGGGGGAAACCGTAGGGATCATCGGTACAAATGGTTCCGGAAAGTCTACCATTTTAAAGATTATCACCGGAGTGCTGACGCCAACCACCGGGCAGGTGGATGTAAACGGCAAGATTTCCGCCCTTTGGAGCTGGGAGCCGGTTTTAATATGGATTATACGGGAATTGAAAATATCTACATGAACGGCACCATGATGGGCTATACGAAAAAGGAGATGGATGCAAAGCTTCCGGATATCCTGGAATTTGCGGATATCGGAGACTTTGTTTACCAGCCGGTGAAAACCTATTCCAGCGGTATGTTTGTACGGCTGGCCTTTGCTCTTGCGATCAACGTGGATCCTGAAATTCTGATCGTAGATGAGGCCCTGTCGGTAGGAGATGTATTCTTCCAGTCCAAATGCTACCGCCGGATGGAGGAGATCCGCAAAAAGGGCACGACCATCCTGATGGTTACACACGATATGGGAAGCATTATCAAATACTGTGACCGGGTGGTTCTGCTTCATAAGGGCGAATTTATCGCTGAAGGGCCTGCGGGCAAAGTGGTGGATATGTATAAGAAGATTCTGGCCGGAAAGCTGGAGGAGCTGAAGGCGGAGCTGGCAGCAGGAGTCCATAAAACGGATCAGCAGTCCGGCACAGAGGATGACCTTTCAGATTTCTCAGGCGGTATGGACGTAGACGGCCTTGTTGATGCACAGCTGGCAAAAAAAACATTTCTTGACAACCATGAGAGCGCGGAACAACAAATCAGCATCCCAAGGGGCTGATGCGCGACCAGATGACGATCAATTCAGACCGTACGGAATATGGCGACGGACGAGCAGAAATCTATGACCTGGGTCTTTTAGACGCCAGAGGTAATATTACAAATCTCCTGTTAAAAGGAGAGATGTTTACTATCCGTGAATGCATCCGTTTCCATGCGGATATTCAGTCGCCTATTTTTACCTATACCATTAAAGATAAAAAGGGAACCGAGCTTACAGGCACCAACACCATGTTTGAGGGAGCGGATATTCAACCGGTGAAAAAGGGCGAGGAATATGTGGTGGAATTTACCCAGAAGATGACCCTTCAGGGAGGTGAGTACCTGTTAAGCATGAGCTGTACCGGCTTCGAGGCCGGAGAGCATACGGTATACCACCGTTTATATGATGTGACAAATATTACTGTTATTTCCAATAAAAACACTGTGGGCGTTTACGATATGGAATCCCAGGTGAAAGCGGAAAAGAGGAAAGCAGATGAATGATATAAGCTATGAGATTCTGGATCTCTTTAAAAATACGGCTCCGATCCGGAGGGATTCAGAAAATCCTTGAAAATGACAGCCGTCCGGAGGTGCTGTATGCTCTTTCCGATGTCCGGAAAAATCTTTTCGACTGGATGGAGCTGGAAAAATGTGAAAATGTACTGCAGCTGGATTCCGGCTATGGGGTTCTCACCGGATTGTTTGCAGAGCGCTGCGCCCATGTGACTGTAACGGACCGCAGGGATGAAAATCTGGTGGTGAATGAGCAGAGAAACAGCAGTGCGGACAATATTTCCTATATAAAAGAAATCGATTGGAAGAAGGAAGACCACAGAGCAGCTTACGATCTTGTGGTTTTAGAATCTTCCCGCCCGGACATGGACTTAAAGGCCGTTGTAAAGGAGGCTTCTCAGTATGTAAAACAGGGAGGCCGTCTGGTGTTTTCCTGTGAAAATGCCCTGGGACTGTGCTTTTTATCTGGTGCTGTCCATGATGAGGATGAGAGTGCATTTACCAAGGGAGAACTGGAGGCGGCTTTCGTGAGGCAGGGCTTGAAACCGTAGAATTTTATTATCCCATGCCGGAGTATAAGCGGGCTCAGACGGTGTATTCCGACCGGTATCTTCCCGGAAAGGGCGATATTCCCCATGTGACCGCAGTCTATGACCGCCAGCGCTGGGCCTGCATCCATGAGGATGAGATTTCCGATAAGCTGGTTCAGGAAAAGGCCTTTGGACTTTTCGCCAATGCCTATCTGGCAGTGGCCTCTAAAGAGCAGGAGCCCTTTGATACGATTTTTGCAAAATATAACCGGACCAGAAAACCTCAGTTTCAGATCCGCACCCGCATTTTAGAAGAAAATGGAAAGCGATATGTGGAAAAGGCTGCTCTTACAGAGGCATCCGGAGCACATATTGGTTCTATGGAGGAAAAGCATGAGAAGCTCTCCAAGGTAAATCCTGAAGTTCGTGTGCTGGAACCGCATTTTTCTGAGGATAAGCAGGCGGTACGGTTTGAGTTTCTTACAGGAAAGACGCTGGCAGAGGAGCTTGGCGGGCAGATCCGGGGAAAGAAGGCTCCGGTTGAGGCAATTCAGGCAGCGATGGAGCAGGTATTCTCAAAGGCAGCCCTGCGCCCGGAGTCCTTTTATGTGACGCCGGAATTTCTGGAGGTGTTTGGAAGGGATCCGGCAGAAGATTCACAGGATAGCGCTCCGGGAGAACTGGAACAGCAGCTGTCTGCCCTGTCGGATGCTTCCTACGCAGTCAGCAATATTGACGGCCTGTTTGAAAATCTGATGGTAAGCGGCGGCAAGCTGTACTGCCTAGATTATGAATGGGTCTTTGATTTCCCTGTTCCGGCAGGTTTTGTCCGCTATAGGAATCTGGTTTATTTCTATTATAAATATGAAGGCCTGATGGACTATGAAAATGCAGCTGATTTCCTGAAGGAATTCGGAATCGGGGAAGAACTGTCCGGGCTGTATGCTGCCATGGAGGAATCCTTCCAGTCCTGGGTACACGGAGACGGCACTCAGGGTATATGGGTAATTATAAACAGCGTCTGGTGACCTTAGAGGAATTAAAGGCCCAGGAAAAGGAACTGGATCAGGCCAGAGAGCGGATCAACCAGCTTCAGGAAGAGGTGGAGGAGCGCAATATTCAGGTGAAAAAGGATCAGGAGATTCTGCGCCTTACCAATAATCATGTAAAGAACCTGGAAATCATGATTAAGGATCTGCGCCATGAGATTGACGAGCTGGGTAAGCTTGCCACCTATTTGAATGGTCATGAAGCGGCTGTATACAAGCTTCGCAGAAAGCTGGGGTGTTCAGGTCAATAAGGCATTCCCAAAGGGAACCAGAAAGCGCAAGGTATTGAACTACTGCTTCCATACGGTGCGCCACCCTGCAAAATACATGAAGATGTATGCCACCAAAGAGGGCCGCAACCTGATTGAGGGTGATTTTAAGATTGGCGAGGGCTATCTCACCGGAGGCCATCTTTCCTTCCCGCAGTATCCGGGAGAGGGAAAAGAGGGAAAAAATGGCTGGGAAGGGCCCTTAGTCTCCATTGTGATCCCCTGTTATAACCAGATCCACTACACCTATGCCTGTCTTCAGTCCATTCTGGAATATACGAAGGACGTGACCTATGAGGTCATCATTGCAGATGATGTGTCAACAGATGCAACGGCGGAAATCAGCCGTTTTGTGGACGGGCTGGTGATCTGCCGCAATCAGACCAATCAGGGCTTTTTAAGAAACTGCAACCAGGCGGCAAAGGCAGCCAGGGGCAAATATATCATGTTTTTAAATAATGATACCAAGGTGACGGAAGGGTGGCTATCTTCTCTGGTGAAGCTGATCGAATCCGACCCGTCTATCGGTATGGTAGGCTCCAAGCTGGTGTATCCGGACGGACGTCTTCAGGAGGCCGGAGGCATTCTGTGGAGCGACGGCTCCGGCTGGAACTATGGGCGGCTGATGACCCGGATAAGGCAGAGTACAACTATGTAAAGGACGTGGACTACATTTCCGGCGCCGCCATCCTTTTATCCGTTCAGCTCTGGAAGCAGATCGGCGGCTTTGACGAGCGGTTTGCTCCTGCCTACTGTGAAGATTCTGATCTGGCCTTTGAGGTGAGAAAAGCCGGATACCGGGTGGTATATCAGCCTCTATCCAAAGTCATTCATTTTGAAGGTGTCCAACGGTACGGATGTCAACGGTACGGGCCTGAAGCGGTATCAGGTGGAAAACAGCAAAAGCTTCGGGAAAAATGGGCGGATGAGTTTAAGCGTCAGTCTGTCAATGACGGAAATCCCAATCCATTCAGGGCAAGGGAGAGAAGCCAGGGTAAAAAGGTGATCCTGGTAGTGGATCACTATGTGCCGACCTTTGACAAAGACGCTGGTTCCAAGACAACCTATCAGTATCTGAAAATGTTCCTGAAAAAGGGCTATGTGGTAAAATTCCTGGGAGACAACTTCCTCCATGAGGAACCCTATTCCACGGCTCTCCAGCAGATGGGAATTGAGATCCTCTACGGGGATGACTGGGCTTCCGGTATCTGGGACTGGCTGAAACGGAATAAGGATGAAATTGATTTTGCCTATTTAAACCGGCCCCATATTGCCACAAAATATGTGGACTTTATTAAGGAAAATACGAATATCAAAGGATTTATTACGGCCATGACCTTCATTTCCTGCGTCTGGGACGGAGTATGCTCTTACAGGCGATATTTCAATCAAGCGTGAGGCTGATTACTGGAAAGCCATTGAGCTGTCCATGATGCGGAAGGCGGCCATTTCCTATTATCCGTCCTATGTGGAGGTAGATGCCATCCACAAGATTGACCCGGAAATCCCGGTAAAGGCCATTACAGCCTATGTATACGATGAATTTCTTGCCAATATCCAGGAGGACTTCGCAAAGAGAGAAGGACTGCTCTTTGTAGGCGGATTTGCTCATCCGCCCAATGCGGATGCAGTGCTGTGGTTCGCACAGGAGATCTTCCCGCTGATCCGGGAAAAACTTCCGGAGATAAACTTCTATGTGGTAGGCTCCAAGGTTACGGATGAGATAAAGGCCCTTTGAGCAGCCTGGAAACGGAATTATCATAAAGGGCTTTGTAAGTGAAGAAGAGCTGGCTTGAGCTGTATGCCTTCTGCCGCATCGTAGTCGTTCCCCTGCGGTACGGGGCCGGCGTAAAGGGCAAGGTGGTAGAAGCCATCTACAACGGAGCGTCCATTGTCACAACCGGCACTGGAGCCGAAGGAACCCGGAGGTAGAAACCATACTGGAAATCGAGGATGATCCGGCTGCATTTGCAGAAAAATGTGTATCTCTCTACAACGATCCTGCCCGCTGCCGGAGTATGTGTCACGCCACTCAGGACTATATCCGCAGACACTTCCAGCCTCGAAGGCGCATGGAAGGTGATAGAGGAGGACTTTCGCGACAGCAGTGAGCAGTGCAGCCATGCAGAATTTCACGTTGAAAAGTAAGCTCGCTTACTTTCGACGGGGAAAGCTGCATGGCTATAGGGCGAACGCCCGCGACCGAGGAAACGCGCAGCGTTTTCGAGGTCAGCACTGAGGAATTTAAGTATACATTTAAGGAGAACAAAATGCAGGCAATACTTCTCGCCGGAGGTCTGGGCACCCGTTTACGCAGCGTCGTAAGCGACCGTCCCAAGCCAATGGCTCTCATACAGGAAAAACCATTTATGGAGTACGTTACCAGAGAACTGGTGCGAAACGGCGTCAGGGATATTATTTTTGCCGTAGGCTATAAGGGCTCCATGGTGGAAGAATATTTTAAAGACGGCAGCGATTTTGGCTTTCATGCAGCTTACGCCTATGAGGAAACCCTCCTAGGCACCGCAGGGGCCATTAAAAATGCCGGAAAATTCATTACAGAGGATCGTTTTTTCGTTCTCAATGCAGATACCTTTTACCAGATTGACTATACAAGACTGGTAAGGCAGCAGGATGAGCAGCAGCTGGACATGGCGCTGGTGCTGCGCAGAGTGCCGGACGTATCCCGCTATGGTCAGGCTGTTTTAGATGAAAAAGGCATCCTTACAGGCTTTAATGAAAAGACACAGGAGGCAAAATCCGGCACCATAAACGGCGGTATTTACCTTATGAAAAAAAGCCTTTTAGACGAGATTCCGGAGGGAAAGGTATCTCTGGAAAATGACAGGATTCCCTGCTGGCTGTCAGAGGGAAAGCGGCTGGGCGGTTTTGTAAATGACGGTTATTTCATTGATATCGGTATTCCGGAGGCTTATTTCCAGTTCCAGAGGGATGTAGAAACAGGCGTTGTCCGGTAGGTAAGAAACGGAAGGAGAAAAATATGGTAATCAGAGGCAGAGCACCCCTGCGGGTCAGCTTCGGCGGAGGCGGCACGGATGTAGCCCCTTTCTGCGAGGAGCAGGGCGGCGCAATTATTGGGAGCACCATCAATAAATATGCCTACTGCTCTATCGTACCCAGAGAGGACGATCAGATCATTGTCCATTCTCTGGATTTCGATATGACAGTAAAGTACAATACAAAGGAAAACTACGTCTATGACGGCCGTCTGGATCTGGTAACAGCGGCTCTTAAGGCGATGGAGATCAGCCAGGGCTGCGAGGTATATTTACAGTGCGACGCGCCTCCCGGCTCCGGCCTTGGAACCTCCTCTACTGTGATGGTAGCCATGCTTACGGCTATGGCAAGATGGAAGGGGATCATGATGGACGCCTATGCCATGGCGGATCTGGCCTATCAGGTGGAGCGGCTGGATTTAAAGATTGACGGCGGCTATCAGGATCAGTATGCGGCGGCCTTCGGCGGCTTTAATTTTATTGAGTTCCACGGCAGAAACAACGTAGTTGTAAATCCCTTGAGAATCAAAAGGACATTATCCATGAGCTGCAGTACAACCTTTACTGTGCTATACGGGAAATATCCATGTATCTGCCAACATTATCAGGGATCAGGTACAGAATTACGAGAAAAAGGATGCCTTTGAGGCCATGTGTGAGGTAAAGGCCCTGGCTTATGCCATGAAGGACGAGCTGTTAAAGGGAAACCTCCACAGCTTCGGAAAACTCCTTGACTATGGATGGAAAAGCAAAAAGCGCATGAGCAGCAAGATCACCAATCCTCAGATTGATATGCTTTATGACGAGGCGATCAAGGCCGGAGCCCTGGGAGGAAAGCTCCTTGGAGCCGGCGGCGGCGGTTATCTTCTCATGTACTGCCCATACAATGTGCGCCACAAGGTAGCGGCCGTATGGAGCAGGCAGGAGGCCAGCTGGCAGACTGGAATTTTGAACTGCGCGGAGCCCAGAGCTGGGTGGCAGACGAGGAGCGCTGGAAGTACGATCGGGTAAAGGTCCATATGCCAAATAAGATCTATACCTTTGATCTGTAAGCAGGAATGAGATATGGAAAAAATTGTATTTTTGGACCGGGACGGCACGCTGAATGAAGAGGTAAATTATCTGCACCGTCCGGAGGATATGCATCTGCTAGCCGGGGTGCCGGAAGCTTTGAGAAGGCTTAGGAGGCCGGATTTAAGCTGGTGGTGGTCACCAATCAGGCCGGAGTAGCCAGAGGATATTATACGGAAGAGGATGTAAAAGTCCTTCATCGGTATATGAATGAGTTGCTGGCGGCAGAGGGGGCCGAAATAGACGGCTTTTATTACTGTCCCCACCATCCGGTTCACGGAATCGGGAGCTATAAAAAGGAGTGCAGCTGCCGGAAACCGGGAATCGGTATGTTTTTGCAGGCAGAAGAGCGGTTTACAGCAGATAAGTCCCATTCCTATATGATTGGAGATAAGCTTTTAGACACGCAGGCGGGGAAGAACTACGGTGTGACCTCCATTCTGGTAGGAACGGGATATGGGAAGGAGCTTTATGAAGCCAGTCGGGCGAAGAAGGATGAAGCGCCCTCATATGATTATTATGCAGAGAATCTGCCCCAGGCTGCGGACTGGATTTTAAGGCGGCAGTAAAGCAGGACGTGATATATTTCAGGAAAAAAGAAGGTAACAGGATGAACGGCAGTAAGGTAGATTTGATTCTTAAGGAGTTGATGGAGCGCTATCCGGTACTGATGCCTGTAAAAGAGGACATTTTTAAGACATATGAAATTCTCAGGGATGCCTTTTTGCAGGATGGAACGCTTCTCATAGCCGGAAACGGCGGAAGCTGTGCGGACGAGCATATTGTGGGGAACTGATGAAGGGGTTTGTAAACGGCGTCCGGTGACTTCTGCCTTTGAACAGAAGCTTAAGGAGGCAGAGCCGGATTGGAGAGGAACTGGCAAAGCGGCTTCAGGGGGCTCTTCCTGCCATTGCCCTTACGGTCATCCGCCCTCCACAGCCTTTTAAATGATGTGGACGGAAGCATGGGCTTTGCACAGCAGGTCTATGGTTACGGAAGAAAGGGAGACGTATTTTTAGGAATTACCACCTCCGGAAATTCAAAGAATATCCTGTATGCAGCAGCTGTGGCAAAAGCAGCAGGCTTAAAGGTCATTGGCCTTACAGGAAGGGATGGCGGCCGTTTAAAGGCGATGACGGATGCCTGTATTGTGGTTCCGGAGCAGGAAACCTTTAAGATACAGGAATTTCATCTGCCGGTTTATCATGCCCTGTGCTTGATGTTAGAGGATTTTATGAGGTATAAGCACGTGTTTGCCATTCCGGCCTATGGGCAGTCGCCCTGGCTGGAAACCTGTATCCGCTCTTTAAAGGCTCAGAGCCAGCCGTCGCCGGTTATCCTCTGTACATCTTCTCCCAGTGAATTTTTAGAGCAGATGGCAGAGAAGTATGAGCTGCCCCTTTATGTGCGCCGGGGAGAGAGCAGCATCCGGGATGACTGGAATTATGCCTATGAAATGGCAGATGGGGAATATGTGACGATTGCTCATCAGGATGATGTGTATCATAAGGAGTATGCGGCAGAGCTTTTGAAGGCAGCCGGAAAATGGCCGGATATGACGGTTTTCACAACGGATTACGTGATTACAAAGGGCGGAAAAACCATTACAGGAGACAGGCTTTTGTGGGTGAAACGCATCCTGCGCCTGCCTCTTCGCTGTCCTGCGTTTAATGGATTTACCTGGGTAAAACGTCTGCCTTTGATGCTTGGAAACTCCATCTGCTGCCCTGCGACCACCTACCACAAGTCCCTGTTGGGAGAACCTCTTGTGCGTTCTGAGTACAGCTACGCGTTAGACTGGATAATCTGGTGCAGGCGTCGGGCCGTTTATCTGCCGTGAAAAACCTCTTATGTACTATCGGGTTCACGACGGGGCGGCGACAAAGGCCTGTATGGAGGATAACCGGAGGGCAAAGGAGGAACGGGAAATGTTTGCCCGTTTCTGGCCGGAGCCGGTGGTCCGGTTTTTGATGCGGGGATATGCCTCTGCATATAAGGAATACGAGTAAAGGAAATGTTTCAGGATGTGCGGCATCAGACGAAGAGATGAAAATGGTCCTGGTTCTGCTCTGGGCAGCCGGGGCCATTGTGCTGGGAATCGGAGTATTTGAGCTGTTTTTAACCGGTTCTCTGGGGGAGATACTGAAAAAAGAGGAAACAAAGACCATGCTGGCCCAGGTGCTGGCCGTATTTTTATGGAACCTTCTGTGGCTTTCCAGAGTAAAGAACCGTAAAGCCCAGATTTTGGGAATCAGTGTGGGAAGCCTTCTGTTTGCCTGGTGTCATCAGATGCTTGTTCCTGCTGTTATATCAGGAGTGTGGATTGCAGTTTTAATCTGTCTGGGAAGATGGCTGAACGGGTGGCTGATGGGAGGCCGGAAAAGGATGCAGGATCTGACCAGGAAAGAATGGGAGAATATCCACTGGGCAGAGACTCTGGCTCTGGGCCTTGTAACAGGAAGCGCCTTATGGATGGTCATTGTCTGCGTGATTTCCCTTACAGGCCATGGAGGAGTTCCCTTCTGGCGGATTCTGGCCCTGATCCTTACTGCGGGAACACTGGCGGTATGTGCGGCAATCCAAATCAGGAGAAAAAATGAGAGCAGAAAGCAGCAGGAAAGAAAAGCGGTTCCGAACAGAGAGGCCTTCTGGCAGGCTGTGCTTCCGGATACCTTCCCACAGGCTCTTTATGGGCGTTTATCCTTACCATGGTTCTTTTGCAGGCAGGACGGCTGAATATAGAGCTGGATTATGATTCCCTTCACTACGGCCTGCGTTCCGGTTTTGTGCTGGATAATGGGAAGGGAATTTATGAAAACCTGGGAATGAATAATCTGGTGTACAGCTACAGCAAGGGGCTGGAGGTTTTAAACCTTCCGCTGTCAGGTACGCCTACCTATGGTTTCGTCCTGGCTTTTTCCTTCTGGACAACTGTGGGAACAGTGCTTCTGGCCGGACATATAGGCGGGAGAAACGGCGGAAAAACCATGGCTTTGTGGACAGCCGCTGTATGTGCTGCCATTCCGGGCATTATGAATATGGCAGTGTCTGCAAAGAGCGACAGCATTACCCTTTTGTACCAGCTGATCATTTATGATTTCCTCTGCCTTGCCATTGGTAAGAAGGAGCAGGGGAAACAGGCGGTTCCATGGCTGCTCTTTGCAGTGGCGGCTTATATTGTGACCCTTGTTTTCAAGCCTACTGCACTGGTGTTTTCTACGGCACTGGGCGCGGCAGGACTGTTATGCCTGCTGCTTGGGAAAAATTTAAAAATTGGAAATAAAAGGGGAGTTTTCCTCTGGCTGCTTCCGCTTATGGCTGCAGCCGGATTGTGGTACCGCACATGGAGGATCACGGGAGTACCGATCACTTCTATTTTTGCCGGAATGTGCGAAAAGATCGGTTTTGAGGTAAAATATCCCTTTAATTTTTCACGGGTCATCGGGGATCCCTGGGCTCTGTCGGCAGGTGAGAAGGCAGAAAGGCTCATGGAGCGTCTGAATGGGATTCTTCTTGCACCTGTGGGAGAAGATATGGATCATGTGATCATTGCCTGGGGAACGGGGCTTGTGACCATCCTTCTCATTTTGTGGTGCATAAACCTTATTTTCCGGCTTCGCTCAGGAAAGCAGTCCGGGCTTTTTATGAACAGTCATGACCAGTTTGACGGCGTTCTTACAGGAATCCTTCTGGCAGGCTCTGTTTTAAGCATTTATACATTGAGCCAGGTGGACGGAAATTATTTTATGCTGGTATATGCGGTTCTTGGAATCAGCGCAGTGCGCATGACAGGAACGTGGATAAAAGCCCGGAAAGAGGCAGGGAATCGATGGGCTCACAAAAGCCTCTGTTTTCTGGCGGTTCCATTTTTTCTATTCAATACGCTGGTATCCTGCACCACCAGCTGGGCCGGCACACCGGGCTTTACCCCTGTGAAATGGACCGGGCCGGGCTGCTATAACCACAGGACAGAACAGAACGAGCGGAAAATACGCCGGGGCTATGAAGCGCTGGCAGCCAGCTTTTCACCCAGAGACCGGGTACTGGCTTTTGGATACCACCCTGAGGTGCTGGATTTAAACTGCTGTGTTCAGAGCTATTATGATGTGACCGGCAGCGGGGGAGATGTTTATCTGGTAAAGAAGCTTGCGTATTTTGAAGAATTTCTGGAATATGCAGGGGTTGACTATTTCTTTGTCCAAGCTGGATATCTGGCCGATCGAGCAAGGGCCTTTGAAATCGTTGAAGACATGATCGAAGAGGGAACCCTGCGGGATCTTACCTTTGAGTGGGGAAATATGAAAGCCCGTGTGGCTTTAGATGAAAAAGACAGAGGAGCTTCAGACAGAGGAGGCGGAGCGCTTCCGCCAAAACTACTGTATGAGAGAGAACGGATTCCGGTAGGCGTCCGGCAAACACACCTGAATAAAGGAGGCAGAAGCATTGGAAGCAAAGGACAGAATAAAATTCAGGATCGGATTTTCCAGAATGGAGAAAAAATATGAGTGGAAGGATCATCTGATCTTTATGGGACTGCTTTTCGGGCTGGCTGTGGGGTCAACCGGGGAATCGAGATCAAGGGCCTTTATATGGATGACCTGTATTTCTGGTCCTGCTACGGAGAGCAGAGCTTTCTGCAGTATGTATTTCCATGGGAAGTACCCGTTTCCGCTTCCTTTATTATCTGGCAGCCTGGCTGGAAATGGCTGTGGTGGGAAATCATGTGTCATGGTTCGTACCCATTAACATCCTTTTAAACGGAGCTCTGGCCTGCTATCTGTATGGAATTGCCTGCAGGCTTTCCGGAGCAAAGGCCATTGGATTTTTTACAGGTGTCATGTTTTTATCCAGCCGTATGGCCTATTATCAGATCGGACAGGTGCTGGGGCTGATGGAAACCATGGCGCTGTGGATGGCAGCGGCAATTTTGTGGAATCTGTACCGGTATATCAATGAAGATCACAGAGACAGCCTGTTTTAAAGGCCTGTCTGCTGTATTTTGGTGTCTGCTTTGTCCATGAGCGTTATATGGCTCTCTTTCCTCTTCTCATTCTGGCCTTGATCGCGGTCCGGTGCAGACGGCCTGTCTGCATTGTGGGAGCGGTGGGAAGCTTCGGGCTGGTTCAGCTCATCCGGGCCTTTACCATCGGTACGGTGCTTCCGGCAGGAACGGGAGGCACTCAGGTGGCAGAAACATTAAATATCCCTCAGGCCATTGGCTTTGCCTTCAGTCAGGCAGCTTACATTTTCGGGATCAATGCGGGACCGGAGCACTTAAACGGCTGCCCCTGGGGCCAGAGCCCTTTTTGGGTCTTTTGGTGATCCTGGCAGATCTGGCGGTCCTTGCCATTGTGCTTGGTTTCCTTGTAATGTTGTTTGGAAGAAAAAGGAAAAAAAACGGGCCCTTTGGGTAAATGTCCTTTTATTTACGGGCTTTATTGCGCTTAATGTGGCATCCTCCAGCGTTACGATCCGTGTGGAACTGCGCTGGATCTATGTATCCTTAGCGGGTGCATTGCTGTTTCTGGCCTGGATGTATGGCGAGTTGACAAATGGAGTGAAAAAAGAGCTTTATCTGAAGCGCATCTGGCCCTGGGGCGTGCTCTTTGGAGCCTATGTGCTTTTCATGTTCCCTGTGGAGCTTTTTTACAGCTGCTATCAAAGCTTTATCTCTGGCCAGATCAGCTGCGCTATAATTCTCTGGCAGAAGAAACTTATGAAAAATATGGGGATGAGATTTTCGGAAAAACCATCTATATCATGGAAGACACCTATGAGATGAGTGATTTTACAGCCAGAACCTTCTTTAAGGTCTTTGACAAAAGAGACTGGCCGAGGAACGCAGGTAAAGAAGATTGAAAGCATCCGCGACATCGGACTGGTGGATGACAGTATGCTGGTGCTGCGGGAGGATCCGGAGCACAATGGTTTTCAGGATATTACAGATTTTGTAAGGATTTAAAGCTCAAGGTGGATTACGGCTACTATGAGGACGGCTGGATGGATGAACACGCCTCTCTGACCGTGATGGCGGGAGAAGAAGGGATCATTGATCGGAAATCATGTATCCCGGCATTATGAGCGGCGGAGAAATGATTACCATTACAAAGGATCAGGAGGAGCCCTTAAAGCTTCCCCTTCACTCCAGTGTGGTGGATGCGCGCCTTACGGCCAGCCCCTGGCAGCTGGTGCACCTGACCTTTGACTATAATTTTTATATGCAGAATGCGATGGAGCAGAGGGGCGAAGACCGGCTGGCAGCTATTGTTCACATTTCGGCAGAATAAAGCCGGAAATAGCCGGGAATTTTGGAGGTAACGAATCATGAAGGCAGAAACAAACAGAAAAGACGTATACAGAAAGGCGCTCTGCCTTCTGATTCCCGCAGCGGGGCTGGCGTTTCTTTTATGGTACATCAAAAATGCCACCTGCGATGTGGTTTATTCCGATTATATCCGCCTGGTAAACAGCTACCTGCCGGATGTCTATGATCGGATCGCTTTTGTGCCCGATGTCCTGACAAGAATTCCTATTAACTATCTGGGACGGATCATCAATGTGAGCTGTTTGGCTTTTCCATTACTTTTGACCGGGTTCTGGGGGCTGTAAGCACAGCGCTTGCGGCCTGGGTATTCGGCCTGTATTTTATCCGTCACAAGCTGGGGAGCATATGGCTTTTTCTTATAATGGCCGTGACATTCAGCCTGAATCAATGGGAGATGCTTACAAATGGAAGCGGCTGGTCCCACTTTTTTGCCTTTGCCTGTTTTTATTACCATGAATTGGTTTTTGACCGGGTGTGGACGGGACAGGAAGAAAGGAGATACCCTTCGCATGATCCTGCTGCCAGTACTTATTATCCTTGGAACTGCAGGGCCGTACTGCGCAATCTATGCGGTGGTAATGATCCTGGCTTCAACAGCGGGAATTGTAAGAGACCTGTGGAGAAAAAAACAAAAGCAGTCAGAATGTTCCGCTTTGGAAGGGGAAAAAGGGCTGGGATCTAAGGGGGATTTTCGCAGGTATCTGGCATTTCTTTTGCAGTTTTGATCCCCTTCTGCTTTATATCCTCAGCAATTCCTTTGCGGTGGAGGAGCACGCCGGAGCGACGGGCCGTTCCCTGGGAGAGCTTTTAATGGATGCGCCCTCCTTTCCGGTGCGTTTTCTTTTAAAGTCTCTGGCGGGAATGCTGATCGGAGGAGAGGAGCTGATCCAGTGGATTTCAGACGGGAAAATCACAGATGGGTTCTGTTATCTTTTGGGGCTTTTTGTGGCGGCAGGCTATCTGTGGGCTTTATGGATGAATCTGCGGCACAAAATTTATGAGAGATCCCTTTTCCCTATGATGCTCCTTACGGGAGGCGCCTTAAATCATGTGCTGATCTTTTTATCCAGATACATTTTTGAAAAGGAAAACTATGCGTTAAGCTCCCGGTATGCCCTGCAGTTTCAGGTGGGGATTCTGGGAATTATCCTGACCTTTGCCCTGGCAGTACAGATGAAAAGCAGGCTCTCTGCAGCCGGCCGCATCTTTGGGGCTGTATTCTGTATTGCAATCCTTCTGGGAAATGGTTATACTACATATCGTGAGATAGAAAAGCGCCTTACCGGGAAGAACGGTTTGAGATGATGAGGGAGCTTGCCCCCCTGATGCCGCACCTGACCGATGAGGAGATGATGGAGATGAATCCCGCAGCCCCGGATCTGTATGAATACCGCAAGGGAACGGACAAGCTGCGAAAGGCATTTGAGATATTGGAAGAGAATCAGTTGAATGTATTTCGTTAATGGAGGAGATTCGATGAAAGTTGTAATATTAGCAGGGGGCTTCGGCACCCGTATCAGTGAGGAAAGCCACTTAAAACCAAAGCCCATGATCGAGATCGGTGAAAAGCCCATCCTGTGGCACATTATGAAGTATTATTCCGAATTCGGCTACCATGATTTTGTGATCTGTCTGGGCTATAAGCAGTATGTTGTGAAGGAGTTCTTTGCAGATTATTTCCTGCATACCTCCGATGTGACCTTTGACCTGGCCAACAACAAGATGGAGGTTCACAATAACTATTCCGAGCCGTGGAAGGTAACTCTGGTGGATACGGGACTTAACACCATGACAGGAGGCCGTGTAAAGCGGATTCAGCCCTATATCGGAAACGAGCCCTTTATGCTTACATACGGGGACGGGGTTTCTAATGTGGACTTAAATGCCCTGGCAGACTTTCACAAATCCCATGGAAAGATTGCCACGATTACGACCGTAAACCTGGGCCAGTCAAAGGGTGTTTTAAATATTGATGATAATGACAGCGTACTTTCCTTCAGGAAAAGGATGACAATGACGGAGCGCTGATCAACGGCGGCTTTATGGTGCTGAATCCGGAAGTATTTGAATATTTAAAGGATGATACTACAGTTTTTGAGAGAGAACCCATGGAGCGGCTGGCGGCAGAGGGACAGATGAAATCCTTCTATCACAGCGGATTCTGGCAGTGTATGGATACACAGAGAGAGATGAAAAAGCTGGAGGCCTTATGGCAGTCGTGAAATGCGCCCTGGAAAATATGGAAGGATGACAGAAAGGATCTTAAGCCATGACAATTGAGGAATTAAAGGAATTTTATGGAAATAAAAAAGTTCTGATCACCGGACACACGGGCTTTAAAGGCTCCTGGCTTACCCGCATCCTGACTCTTTCCGGGGCAGAGGTTACGGGCTATTCCCTGACTCCGCCTACGGATCCCAGCCTTTTTGAAATTGCCGGTCTGGAGGACACCATAAAGAGTGTGGTTGGAGATATCCGCGACCTGGAGCATTTAAGCCGCGTATTTGAGGAAACCCGGCCGGAAATCGTATTTCATCTGGCAGCCCAGCCCATTGTGCGGGAATCCTATCAGGAGCCGGTTTACACCTATGAAACAAATGTAATGGGTACGGTAAATGTATTAGAGTGCGTCCGCCGGACGGAGAGCGTGCGTTCCTTTTTAAATGTGACTACGGATAAGGTTTATGAGAACCGGGAGTGGGAGTATGGCTACCGGGAGTGTGACAATCTGGATGGCTATGATCCCTATTCCAACAGCAAATCCTGCTCCGAGCTTGTGACCCACAGCTATAAAAAATCCTTTTTTGAGGACGGACGCTGCGCCATTTCTACCGCACGGGCGGGAAATGTGATCGGCGGAGGCGATTTTGCCGCAGACAGGATCATTCCGGACTGTGTGAGGGCAGCTGCGGCAGGAAAGACCATTATTGTCCGCAATCCCTATTCCACCCGGCCGTATCAGCATGTGATGGAGCCTCTGGCTGTTTATCTGGCCATTGCCATGAAGCAGTATGAGGACAGAACCTTTGAGGGGTATTATAATGTAGGCCCGGACGACAAGGACTGTGTGACAACGGGAACGCTGGCAGATCTGTTCTGCGCAGCCTGGGGACAGGGACAGACCTGGGAGAACCGCTGGATGGGCGGCCCCCATGAGGCGAATTTCCTGAAGCTGGACTGCTCAAAGATCAAGCATACCTTTGGCTGGACGCCCAGATATGGCGTAAAGGAAGCAGTGGAGAAAACTGTGGAATGGTCAAAGGAGTATCTGGAGGGAGCGGATATGACAGAGGTGATGGACCGCCAGATCCGCGAATTTTTCATTTCATAGGAAAGGGCGTCCTATGGAATAAAAACGCTCCGCGGGGAGTGCCCTGCGGCGTTCCTATGAAATAGAATCAAGGAGGAAAACATATCATGTTTGAACATATGACCGAAGAACAGGCAAGAGCGCAGATTCTGGAGCAGGTAGCCGGATACTGCGATACCTTTCAAAAAGGCGCCATACAGAGAAGGCGACAGGATTCCCTATGCGTCCCGCGTTTATGACCATGATGAGATGGTAAATCTGGTGGACAGCGCTCTGGAATTCTGGCTGACTTCCGGACGTTATACGGATGAATTTGAGAAAAGCTGGCAGGATATCTGGGAGTAAAATACTGCTCGCTGGTAAATTCCGGCTCATCTGCCAATCTTCTTGCCTTTATGACCCTGACCTCTCCGCTGCTTGGAGAGCGCCGCATCAAACGTGGGGATGAGATCATCACCGTAGCCTGCGGCTTTCCTACCACCGTGGCTCCGGCTATTCAGTACGGCGCCGTTCCTGTATTCGTGGATGTAACCATTCCTCAGTATAATATTGATGTAACCATGCTGGAAGCGGCCCGGTCTGAAAAGACAAAGGCAGTGATGATCGCCCACACTCTGGGAAATCCATTTAACCTGAGGGCGGTAAAGGCCTTCTGCGACAAATATGATCTGTGGCTTGTAGAGGATAACTGTGATGCTCTGGGAACCCAGTATACCATGGAGGAGGATGGAAGCGAGGTTACATTTACGGGAACCATCGGAGATATCGGAACCTCCAGTTTTTATCCGCCCCATCACATGACTATGGGTGAAGGCGGAGCTGTGTATACAGACAACGGCCTTTTAAACCGCATTATGCGCTCCTTCCGTGACTGGGGACGGGACTGCGTATGTCCTTCCGGCCGCGACAATATGTGCGGACACCGTTTTGACCGCCAGTACGGCGAGCTGCCTTTAGGCTATGACCACAAATATGTATATTCTCATTTAGGCTACAATTTAAAGGCAACCGATATGCAGGCTGCCATCGGCTGCGCCCAGTTAGACAAGTTCCCGTCCTTTGTAGAGCGCCGCCGCCACAATTTTGACCGCTTAAAGGCTGCTCTGGCAGGAACGGAGGACAAGCTGATTCTTCCTGAGGCCTGCGAGCACGCAAGACCGAGCTGGTTTGGTTTCCTCATCACCTGTAAGGAAGGCACAGACCGCAATCAGGTGGTTCAGCATATTGAGAAAATGGGCGTACAGACCCGTATGCTCTTTGCAGGAAACCTGGTAAAGCATCCCTGCTTTGACGAGATGCGAAAGAACGGGGAGGGCTTCCGTGTTGGAAGTCTGGAGCATACGGACCGGATCTTAAAGGATACCTTCTGGGTAGGCGTATATCCCGGTATGACGGACGAGATGATCGACTATATGGCAAAGACCATCCGTGAAGCCATTGCCTGACAGGAACGGAGGTCGAGGACAGTATGGCACAGACATACGATATGACAAAGGTCCATGAGGCCAATTTAAAGATATTAAAGGAGCTGGACCGGATCTGCAGAAAGTATAAGATCCGGTATGCCCTGGATGCGGGAACCCTGATCGGCGCAGTGCGCCACAAGGGCTTTATTCCCTGGGATGATGATGCAGATGTGGTTCTGATCCGGAGCCAGTACGAGGCGTTAAAAAGGTTATAAAAGGGAACTTCCCGATACCATGGAGCTTTTGGAGCCGGACAGCTACCGGGGCGGCCGGGCATTTTATGACTTTACTCCCCGTATTATTTATAAAAACAGCCAGGTTCATCCGGACAGCGACCGGATGGACTATTATGAGGAAAGTTAAACCATCTCTGGGTAGACCTCTTTATTCTGGATAAGCTGCCCGAGGAAAGCTGGCGTCTGAGATGACCCGCTTTATCCACAAGGCCATCTACGGCCTGGCTATGGGGCACCGCCATGATCTGGATTATAGCAGATACAGCCTGCTTCACAAAATTTTTGTAGGAGGACTTGCCACAGCAGGAAAGCTGATTCCCCTAAAGTGGATCATTTCCATGCAGAAATGGGCTGCCTTAAAAGACAGAAAGAGCAAAGGAAGCCGGTGGTATTACAGTAATTACCAGCCGGATTACCTCTATGTAACTCTGGAGGATGACTGGTGCACCAAGACGGAGGATGCGCCTTTTGAAGATACGCAGCTGATGATCCCAAAGGGGTATCATCAGGTACTTACAGAGGTTTACGGCGACTATATGCAGCTGCCTCCTGAGGACAAGCGGGTTCCAACCCATTCCAGCCAGCAGATCCGGGTATTTGACTGAATATGATAAAGGAGAACCATCCTTTGAGTGAAGATAGAAGCAATCTGAAAAAAGATTCTTTCCGTGGTCGTGTCTGTTTACAATGAGGAACAGGCGCTGGAGGAATGTTATACAGAGATGAAGAGAGTGCTGGATACTCTTTCCTGGGATCATGAGCTGATTTTTGTAAATGACGGAAGCTCAGATGGCAGCCTGGAGGTGCTTAAAGCCCTGGCTTCAGAGGATCAGAAGGTAAAGCTTATCAGCTTTTCCAGAAATTTCGGACATGAGGCAGCCATGATCGCGGGTATGGATTACAGCACAGGCGACGGAGTGGTCTGCATGGATGCAGATCTGCAGCATCCCCCGGAATGTCTTCCACGGATCATCAGGGCCTTTGAGGAGGGAAACGAGGTAATCAGTATGGTGCGTACCCGAAACAAAAGCGCAGGCCTGATCAAAAATATCACCAGCTCCGGATTTTACTGGCTGATCAACTGCATTTCGGATGTTCACTTTGAGCCTAATGCCTCTGACTTTTTTGCGGTCAGCCGTTCGGTGGCAGAGGTTTTAAAAGGGAATTACCGGGAAAAGGTGCGTTTCCTGCGGGGCTATGTCCAGAACGTGGGCTTTCAGAAAACTACTCTGGAATATGAGGCAGGCGTGAGGGTGGCAGGAGAGAGCAAGTACAGCTTAAAAGCTGTTTATCTTTCGGTTAATACCATCCTCTGCTTTTCCAATATGCCCTTAAAGCTGGGAATTTACGCTGGAATCTTATCGGGAGCAGCCGGGATGGTAGTTCTGGTCTATACGCTCTTTACCCGTCAGGGAGCTCCCAGTGGATATGCTACCATTGTGGTGCTGATCTGCTTTATGTTCGCGATCTTGTTTCTGATCGTGGGCATTATCGGAGAGTATATCGCCATCCTTTTACGGAACTGAAGGATCGTCCGGTGTATATTGTGAGGGAGACGGCGAATATAGAACACAATTAAAGATAAATACAAAATACCCTGAAAGCCGTTCAGCCCTTCAGGGTATTTTGCCGTACGGGCCAGTGAGCAGGACGCCCGGTCTACAGCTACATCCTTCGTGAAAGGATCATTCTCCAGATGATAAGGAGACCGGCAAAGGCTGCCATGATGCAGAGCAGAAGCTTTACCATCAGGACGCTTACAAAGCCGGACAGGAGGATCATCACATACAGAAGGATAAACAGGGAGTATCCCGCATAGGCCCAGCTTTTAGTACCGATGGCTTGGCTGCGTTCGTCAAACTCCCGGATTTCCTGCTGCCTTCTGCGCTCAGGATCCTTCAGATAGGAACGGTTTCTTAAAATCAATAAAACTCCGGCAATGATCAGCCCCAGGCCGGTGCCGTAATAGAAGCTTGTCATGAAGCTGCGGCTTTTCCGGTTCCAGATAGAGAAGGGGAGACGCTCCGGCCGAAGAAGCCAGAGCCGCTGTGAGAGCGGCCGCACCTAAAATCAAAGCAGCTGCTCCAAGAAAGATCCGAAGCCTGCATCTGCGTACCAAACGGGTCTGACCGTTGTTTTCATAGATTCTCTCATATGTCGTCCTCCTCTTCAAAAATAAAAATTTCTTCGATGGTCCGTCCGAAATACCGGGCGATCTTGTGCGCCAGTCCCAGAGAAGCGTTGTATCTTCCGTTTTCTAAAGAAATGATCGTCTGACGGGTAACGCCGACTGCTTCTGCCAGATCCTCCTGACGGATCCGTCCGGTCCGGCGCAGTTCCTGGATTCTGTTTTTCATCTGTGATCGATCCCACCCTTCTTTTTACTGACAGTATCTTTCATCAATGGTTTCCCTTTTGCAGATTAAGTAAAATGTAAAGCTGACTGTACAAAATAAGTATAGGAAACTTTACATAAAAAGTCAAGTTCATTTTACATTTTGTGCTTTTTTCAGATACAGTATACAAAATGTTTGGAGAAATTTTATAATTGGGCCATTGACTTTCCGACCTGTAAGTGTTTATAATTTGAAAAGTGACAATATGTCATGTTTACCATTGACTCAAGGAGGCCTTGATTTCTATGCCAACCCAGCGGTTTTTTAAATTAAAGGAAGAAAAAGACGGCTGATTTTAGAAGCGGCGGCCCACGAATTTTCCCGTGTGCCCTATTCGGCGGCTTCGATCAATCAGATCATAAAGGAGGCGGATATTTCCCGGGGAAGCTTTTATACATATTTTGAAGATAAGGATGATCTGATGCGTTATATGCTCCGGGGAATGCGGGAGCATTTCAGAGAACGGGGATGCTGCTCCTGAAAGAAATGGGGAGTCCTTTTGCGGTCTGTTTACAGATGGTGCGGGAGTGGATGGATAAGGGAAATGACCATATCTTTTACAAGATCCATAAAAATCTCCTGTCGGATCTGAGCGTTTCCAATCAAAATCAGATCTTTGGCTTCAGAGGATTTACATTAAAGGATGACCCTTATGAGGGTTTTATCAAAGATATTTATGAACACATGGATCGATAGCATTATCCTATGAGCCTGGAGGCTCTTATTTACGGGGCGGATGTAGCCGCTATGGTATGTATTCGGGCGATGAGCCTTTACTGCCAGAAGCCGCAGGAAAAGGAATCTATTTTACAGGCAACCGAAACAGAGATGAGGATTTTGGAAAAAGGCGTCTGCAGTCTGCAGGCGGCAAAATAGGATGAAACGGATATAAAATCGTATTAGAGGAGAATGAATCATGAAAAATCAGAAAAGAAAGACAGCCGGCCGTCATATGGCCGCGATCACAGCTGCTATTTTGACTATGTCATTTCCCATGAACATCCTGGCGGCATCTAACCGTCCGGATGACAATACCTATCAAGCTCCGGAGGCACCGGCCCCCAATTATAATAAGGATATGAGCCCTGAATTTGCCTACACGGAGGAAAAATGGGCTTCTCTCAGGGATAACGTGATGGAGTATGGGGAGCTGAAGGATCTGATCCATGAGTATAACCCTACAGTCCGCAGCAACCGTTCTGCCTATAAGGATCAGAAGGGAAAGGACTTAAATGACGTATATGAGCAGTATATGAACGATATCGATGATATCTGGGATCAGGCAGATGCGGCTGAGGATGATGTTACCTGGGCGTCCATGCGGTTTTCCGCAGGCCTTCTCACCAAGCAGGCAGACAACAATTACCAGGATGCAGATATGGAAAAGATCCAGTATGACCAGCAGGAGGCTGCTCTGGTATATCAGGCACAGCAGATGATGGTATCCTTACAGCAGGCAGAATACAATATAAAGAATCTGGAAAATACAAAGGCTCTTCTTCAGAGTCAGTATGAATTTACCAGGGCTCAGGCTGCCGCAGGCATGGCGACCCAGATAGATGTGCTTACTGCTCAGAAAAGCGTCCAGGATCAGGATACAGCCATCCTTGCTGCCCAGAAGAATAAGGAAAATGTCCACAGAAATCTCTGCCTGATGCTCGGATGGGACGCAGACGCCCAGCCGGAGATCCTTGCAGTACCGGAGCCGGATATGTCCCGTATTGATACCTTAAACCCGGATGGGGATGCCGAGGCAGCGCTTGCCAATAACTATGATGTAAGATATTACGAAAAAAAGGCAGGAAATCTTTCCAGCCAGGATCTGATCGAATCCAATCAGGCTTCCATTCAGAATGCAAAGGATACGGCTGTGCGATCCTTAAAAACGCAGTATAATACTGTACTTACGGCAAGAGATGCCCTGAATGCCGCTCAGTCTCAGCTTGCTGCTGAGCAATCCAAATTAAACAAGGCTTCTGCCAGTCTGGCAGCAGGACAGATTACAAATCTTGAGTATCAGACCACGCTGAATGCTGTAATGACAGCGGAAAGCGATGTAAATACGAAAAAGCTTCAGCTGTTAGTGGCATTAGAAGGCTATGACTGAATGTGAAGGGCCTTACCACCTCCAATTAAGCAGGATGAAAAGGAGACGATGAATGAAAACCACATTTTAAAACGAACGGCAGCAGCGTCCTTAAGCGTGGTTCTGGCAGCATCTGTGCCCTTTACTGTGCTGGCAGATCAGACAGATCCAAATGTGGCCTATGAACAGGAGCAGCAGCTTCTCTCAGACGGACATCTGGATTACGGTGAGATTGAGGGACGTGTAAAAAATTATTACGGACCGATGAAAAGCGCCTATGATATGGCAAAGGGCATGGTAGAGGATCAGGCTGATATTGCTGTAAATGAGCGTATTATGGCAAATGACCTTCTGTCCCAGGCCGATGTGGCAGAGGATATGGCAGAGGAACAGACTGGTATGGATCAGGCGATCTCTGCGGCAACCGCCAAGGCGCTGCGCCAGTCTGCCAGACAGATGAGAAATGCGGCATCCATGATGGGTCAGTCCTTAAAAAAGACCTCATCTACGGAACGTCAGGTAGACCGCCAGGCCAATTCCCTGATCATGAATGTCCAGTCCATGATGAATCAGTATGAGCAGCTGGTCTCCCAGCGTGCCATGGCTGCAAAGGAGTGGAACTGGCCCGGACAGCCAGAGCGCTTCAGGATACCATGCAGTCTCAGGGGATGGCGGTGGACAGCGATGTTTTATCCGCAGCGGCTTCTCTTTCCTCTGCGCAGTCCCAGCTGGCCAGTCTGGATGCGGGAATGGAGCAGATCTATAAGCTTCTCTGCAGCTTTACAGGATATGACCCTGCCTCCGGCGTTACCTTTGGAGCAATCCCCTCTGCAGATCTGGCGGCCATTGACGCCATTGACGTAAATGCAGATAAGGAAAAGGCAGTAAATAACAACTATAACCTGATCAGCTTAAGAAGCTCTACTGGAGGCGGTATGACCGATTTTCAGGCCCGTACTACAAAGACGACTACACAGACTGAAAACCGTTTAAGAAATGTAGAATATTCAGAAAATACAGTCCGTTCCGATATTCAGGCGCTGTACGATCAGATCCTGGAAAAACACGCTGCCTATGATGCTGCAAAAACCGCTTATGAAAGCGGAAAAATGGTCTGGGATGCGGCTCAGATCCAGAAGCAGAACGGAAGTTTAAGCCAGATCCAATACCTTCAGCAGGAACTTTGCATGGCTGACCACAGAATCAGGATACCACTGTGCAGGTCTGGAACTTCAGCAGGCAATCCAGAATTACAGATGGGCTGTAGCCGGCGCAGCTGTGAGTGTTTCATAAATACAGTTAATAATTAAAAAATCCCCTTTGGGAACCGCACTGCGGCGGAGTGGGATTATGCCGCTGATGCGGCCCGCCGCAGGCGGAGAATCCCGCTTGTGGGATTCTTTTGTGTAAACAGAGAAAAAAGAATGAAAGTTATTAAGACTGCATAAAAATATAAATGACGTCATTGATTTTGTTGTGAAAAGATGCCCTTATGTTTTATAAGGGGAATATATTTTAAGTTAAAGGAGGAAGGTAACCTGCACGTTTTGTTTCTTGTGAATTGAGGTGAGTCTATGGTAACACGGCGTATGGACATAAGGAAAGGAGGATTTAATCCGATTCCTATTTCTTATCTGATTCAGACAGCGAATCAGTTTGACTGTGACATCTTTGTAACCAATGAAAGTACGACAGCGAATATGAAACATTACGATGAAATGAAGAGATTAAATATGTGTGGTTTTCTTACATTCTGCTTTAAGGGAAGCGACGAGAATGCGGCAGAAAACAGGATACATACCATTTTATGGCAAAATACTAACGGATAAGTAAGGAAGTGTAGCATTTCATGCACAAGACAGAATGACAGGAGGCTGTGTGACCAGGCCTCCTGTTTTTGTGTGGTGGTGCGCCTAGCGGCACATAAAATAAAAGAAAGAGCAGGTGATATGTCAGTTTTTCCTGCTCTTTTGTTGCTTATTTTTGTTTCATTCAGATAGGATCCCGCATCTTTAAAGAAACTCCATATAATAAGAAGAATGATAAAGCTGATGGGAAAGGCTGCAATGATGGATACGGTCTGCAGGTTGTTCATGGAGTTTTCTGAAAAGATCAGAGCAATGGGAAGAAGCATCAGCGTTACAGCCCAGAAAAGCTTGATGAAGCGGTCCGGTTCCTGTTTCTCATCCAGAGAATGGTAGGAGTAGGAGGAAGCGACCATAGTTAAGGCATCAAAGCTGGTAGCGTAAAAGCGATCATGTGTAAGGGCCAGGAGAAGAAGGCCTGCTTTGGCGAAAGGCATGGTTTCAAAACCGCCATAATCGCTTCATAGAGGTTCTGGGATTGAACATAAATTGCCATCAGATCCAGCCTTCCATGCATCTGAAGGGACAGCCCGTAATTTCCAAGAATGATAAAAGAAGTAAAGGTGCCGGACAGTCCGAAGAAATATCCACCCAAAACGGTCTGCCGTATGGTACGTCCCTGGCTGATGCTGCCGATAAAAAACGGAGTCGCCACGCACCACACCATCCAGTAGGCCCAGTAAAAAATAGTCCAGTTCTGTGGAAAGGAGGAGGTGCGCAGGGCGTCGGTCCAGGTTGCCAGAGGAATGAAATTCTGGCTCAGGTTTCCCAAAGAGGTAAGACCTGTTTCTACGATATAGCGCATTTCCCCGCCGCCAAAGAAAAAATAGGCTAAGAGGACGAAAAAAAGTCCCACACAGGAAGAAGCCAGGCGGGCCACCCCTTTCATGCCAAAGTACACGGCCATTGTATATACAATGCAGATGGCGATCAGGATCGCAATCGTAAAGGCCGGCGTTTCCGGAATCCTCCGTTACACGGCTTAAAGCCATGGATAAAAGGGGCGTTGCCAGAGAAAAAGTGGTAGCTGTTCCGGCTAACAGGGCAAATACGGCAGTGAGGTCAATGATGCGTCCCAAAGCTCCATCTACCCGCTTTCCCAAAACAGGACGGCAGGCTTCGGAGTATTTCTGACGGTTCCGTTTCCGGACATGGAGCATAAAGCCAAAGGCAACAGCTAAAATGATATAAAAACTCCACGGGATCGGTCCCCAGTGAAACAGCGGGTAAACAGAGGCCCAGTCCTGCACAGAACCCATATCGGAGATATGAGGTTCTCCCGCATAGAGCATCCACTCGCAGAGGGAATAAAACAGGATATCGGCTGCCAGGCCGGCAGTAAACATCATGGAGCCCCACTGGAGATTGGAATACCGGGGGGATTTGCCGCCTAGGCGGATGGAGCCAAACGGGAAAATGCAGCATAGAGAGAACAGAAAAGCGCTCCCAGCCCCATTAAAAGATAAAAGCTTCCAAACTGGTCTCCGAGAAAGAAGCGGATGGATCCCAGCACAGAAGAGGAGTCTTCAGGAAAGGCAATAAAAAGGATACACAAAAAAAGGATGCACAGAAAAGGAACAAGGGTGGTAAGCCAGTCCAGCCTTTTTGTAAGGTGCTTCAAAATGATAACCTCCTTTGATGATACAGGCTTGTATCGTTTTTTTTGTTCAAAAATTAAGTAATATAAAGCATATTGAACATAATACCACCGCATTTTGGAAAAATCAAGAAGTTTTTCAAAAAAACTGTATGTGTATACAGAATCCTTTTTCGAATGTGTAACAATTTTGTAAGAAAAAAGGTCTGTTAAATTTTCAGTTTGTCCGTTATAATAGTAACGCTATGAACAAAGGAGGTTTTTGAAATGTTTAACTGGAAGAAAATGTCTCTGGTCCTTTAGCGGCTGCTTCACTTTTAAGCGGATGTACCAAGAGTAATATCGTGTCTCCTGAGGGAGGTACAAGAGCCGATGACGGACAGCCTGATACAGAGATCGATAAAAATATTAAAATCGACTGGCTGGAAGTGCGGGAGGAGCTGCGGGATCAGTATCTGGAGCCATATGGTGCGTTTGCTGATTATGTGATGGATCTGGATGCACGCTATAATGAAGAAACAGGCGTTCTGACGGTACTGCTGCCTGTAACGCACCAGACAACGCCGGAGTCCGCAGTCGCTTATGCGCAGGATGTCCTGGCTACCATCGGCACTTGTGTACATACCCAGAATTTCTATTACACGGAGCCTGAGACAAACGAAGAAGGCTACACCACCGACTACGGCAGCTTTTTTGATGAGCATGATGTGCTGGTTCAGGTATTCCCTTATGATAAAGAGGGAGAGGTATCCGAGTATATTATCAATGACACCCTAAAGGCGGGAGATGTAAGAGCTCTTGAGCCTGTGAAGAAATAAGGAGGCAGACGCCATGAGAAGGATCGACCGATATTGGAAACGCTGCGCGGCCGGCATGATGGCTGCTCTTATGCTTATGACGGCGGGAGAGGGAGGTTTTACCAGCTTTGCGGCCCAGAGCCTCAATTCCCCTTCCAAGATTGTGATCAGCAATACACAGACCCAGGAAGGAAACGTTTCTGCATCACAGAGCGCACCGGTAACTACGGCAGCTTTTGGAACGGTAACTACACCGGTGACAGACGCATCCTCCTACTTTGGAGCCGGACGCATGACCATGCTGGCAAACCATGACACAAGAGCCCAGCAGCTGGCTGTAATTATCGAAAATGGAGCTGGCGGACTGATCGTGGTAGACGGAGGCTGGCAGGAAAACAGTGCCTATGTATTGGATCAGATCAAGCAGAGGGGCGGTCATGTGGCGGCATGGCTGCTTACCCATCCGGATTCCGATCATGTGGGAGCGCTGGCAGATATTCTTTATAACCACAGCAGTGAGATTACTATTGACGGTATTTATTATTCCTTTTTAGAGGACAGCTGGTATGCCGAGAAGGAGCCGGCGGTGGCTGCCATGGTATCTCATTTAAAGGGAGCCTTTCAGAAGGTAGACCCATCTGTTCTTCACGGAAATATTGCGGCAGGACAGGTGATCGAGGCAGGCCCTGCCAAAATCCAGGTATTAAACCAGGCATATGCGGCAAATAATGACTTTGTCAATAACAGCAGCGTGGCCTACCTTGTATCCTTAAATGGTACGAATGTCGTATTTTTAGGCGATATGGCCAGATCCGGCGGTGAAAACCTGATGGCCAATGTAGATCTGGGGCATTAAACTGTACCATGGTACAGATGGCTCACCACGGTCAGAACGGGGTTGATTACGAAGTTTACAAGGCGCTCCGTCCATCCGTATGCCTGTGGCCCACACCTCAGTGGCTTTGGGATAATGACAACGGCGGCGGAACAGGAACCGGACCGTGGAAAACCCAGGAAACCCGTAACTGGATGGTCCGTTTGGGCGTAAAGACCTATTTCTGTACAAAGGACGGAGATCAGGTAATTGAGTAGGCGAATAGGGATATTCACATTCTGTTCATAATTCATTCAAAAAGGTTTTACACAATGAACATTTTTTCTTCATCTTTCATGGGTATACTTTAATCATAGATGAGAGAGAAACATTCATCTATCCCCAATATGCTTACAAGATTTTTTTCATAATACTCGAGCTGATAAGTGATTATCAGCTCTCCTCCCTTTTAATAATACTTTTTTCCAGAAAGAGCGTATCATCATCCGGTGATGCGCTTTTCTGTTATACCGAAGCCTGGATCCTGAGTGCGTCTTTTTCCAGGTTTTGGGGAGAGAGATTTCCCTGGATAAAAACAGAAGGGCAGTCAGATTGGGAAAGGCCATCAGGCCGTTCCAGAGGTCGGAAAAAAGCCAGACTGCTTCAGACTGTATGATCCCTCCGGCTAAAATTGCAGATAAAAAGCACAGAGGATAGAGAAAACGGGAAAAGAGGGCAGGAAGGGAGCAGCGGATCGTAAGATAGGTGAGCGCCTGCTTTCCAAGGTAAAACCATGCGATCACAGTAGCAAAGGCAAATACTGCCATGGAAGCGCTGATAAAGGCTTCTCCCAGATTTCCCAGACGGCACTTAAAGGCCCAGGCGGCCAGGGCAGAACCTTCATAGGGAAGAGAAGACAACCCCGGTGACGCAGCTTCTGCCATACAGAGGATGACAAGGGCGGTGAGCGTGCAGAGGATCACGGTGTCAAAAACACCTCAAACATGGCCCACATCCCCTGTTTTTCAGGTGTTGTGTGTTCCGCAGGGCCATGGAGCACAGCCAGAGTTCCAAGGCCGGCCTCGTTGGAAAATACCCCTCTAGCAATACCGTACCGCACGCTGCGGCTGATGAGAAAGCCTCCTGCTCCTCCTGCGGCAGCCCGTATATGAAAAGCAGAGTCGAAAATATCCTTTAATACGCCGGGAAGGACAGGAAGAGAGGAAAGGATCACGGTGAGGGAAAAGAGGACATAGATCGCAGCGGCTGCCGGGACGAGACGCTCTGCTGTCCTTCCGATGCTCCGGATCCCTCCCCGGATGACGGCTCCTGTAAGGAGCGTGAAGCACACAGCCGGGAGCCAGAGAGGAAGGTTAAAGGTAAAGGACAGGGCAGTAACAGCAGAGTTCGCCTGGACCATGCTCCCCATGCCAAGGGCGCACATAACGCAGAGTATGCTGTAGAGAACGGCCATAAAAGGGACATTAAGCCCGTGCTCCATATAGAGAAAGGGGCCGCACAGGAAGCGGCCGTCCGGTTCGCGGAGCCGGAAGCGGATCCCCAGACAGGTTTCCCCATAGGCCGTGATCATACCGATAAAAGCAGAAACCCACATCCAGAACAGGGCGCGCCTCCGGCAGTGCAGTAGCAACACCGGCAATATTTCCTGTTCCAACGGTAGCAGCCAGGGCCGTGCATACAGACTGGAACTGGCTGATGGTTTCCGGGGAACCTTCATCTGGCGTCCTTTCGTTTGTCGCGTTGTTTTTACCCCGTATGATGCTTCCGGCGGTGGCATCCCACCAGAAGGAAAATCCCCGGAACTGAAAAAAACGGCATTTTACCGTGAGAAATAATCCTGTCCCCAGAAAGATAAGAAGAGTCCATGGTCCCCAGACCATCCCGTGCAGCAGCTTGAGCCACTTCATAACAAAACCTCCAAGAGATATACCCAAAGACAGGCTCCGGGTGTTTTAAACAGGCTTTATACTGTGTATTCAGAGCGGGGGAAAAGTATGACAGGAAGAAAATGGAGCAGATTTCCGCCTCGCATTTCCAAATAGAGTGTGATAGAATAAGAGTAACAGCAAAAACTACTGCCCCACAGGCAGAAAGAGGTGTCTCATGCCGGGATTTACAACCCATTATATATTAGGAATGAAGGCATATAATGACCTTCCTGCCAACTATCTTAAGTTTGTCATTACAAAGTACCGCTGGCTGTATCAGCTGGGACTTCAGGGGCCGGATATGTTTTTTTACAATCTCCCTATCCTGCGCCACAGAGACCACAGAAATGTAGGCTCCTATATGCACGAGCATCGTGTAAATGATTTTTTCCGCTGCGCCTTTGACCGCCTTTCCAGGATTGAATCCAAGCAGCAGAAGGAATAGGGAATGGCTTTTCTGTGCGGTTTTATCTGTCATTATCTTGAGATTCCATCTGCCATCCTTATGTCTATGGACGGATCGGCTATGATGTACAGAATCGGGGGATACTACCATGGCCTTCATGCCAAGCTGGAAAATGATATTGACGCCCTTCTTCTGAAAAAATATAAAAAGAAAAAGCCCTCCCAGTTTAATCAGGCAGCCACGATCTGTCTCAATGGGATGGAAACACAGTTTATTTCCGTATTCCTTTCCGATTGTATCAATGATGCGTTTTACCGTCTGAGCAGCAAAAATCATTATCAGGTAACAGCAGGAATGATCCACCGGTCGATTCTGGCCATGCGCTTTGGCTGCCGCACGCTGGCCGATCCCAACAGCCGGAAAAAGGACCGGATTGAGTTTTGAGTCGCTGTTCCTTAAAATCCCATTGCTTCCAGCAAAATGGTTACAGACGTGGTAGAGGATCCGGTTTGGAGTTTAAATCTGCGTCATGAAATCTGGTGCAATCCCTGGGACAGGAGCATTGCCTCCAGAGCGTCTGTGCCGGATCTGCTGCGACGGTGTCTTGGGAAACTGAGTACGATCTTCTATATGATCAATGAGATCATAGAGGGGTCAAAGGTTCTTCGTCCGGTGGCATTTGAACGGCTTTTGACAGAACTTGGAAATTATTCCTACCACAGCGGCCTGCCATGCAATGATTAAAAACAATGTCAACCATGAAATACAATTGGTTGACAATTGGGACATCCTGTGATATACCATTCCTGTAAGATAAAACAGGTTCCGTTTCAGGCAGATGAAATATCTAAAACGGAACCGGAAAAAGGAGTGGATGGAAATGGATTCAGTTTCTGCAAAAAAATCGAAAAAAATAAGACATAACACTGCTTTTACGACAAGAGAAATGGTATTGGCGGGAATGTTTGCAGCTGTTCTGGCGTCATCTCCCAGCTGTCAATCCCTACGCCCGCAGGTGTTCCGGTGACGATCCAGGTATTTGGAGTGGCTCTTGTAGGGGCGGTTCTGGGATGGAAGCTGGGACTTTGTTCGGTACTGGTTTATATCCTGATCGGGGCAGCGGGGCTTCCGGTGTTTGCTAATTTTGGCGGCGGCATCCGGTCGCTTATAGGGCTTACGGGAGGTTATATCTGGGCCTGGCCGGTGATGGCGGTGCTTTGCGGGATCCGTCCAGGACTCAAAAACCGGATTTCGGATCTGGCGGTGAGGATTTTGCTCTCTCTTATCGGTCTGGCGGCGGTGGAACTGATCGGCGGTCTCCAATGGGCAGCTCTTTCAGGAGACATGACCACAGGCGCTGTATTTGCCTACTCTATGGTGGCTTTTTGTGCCAAAGGATATTGTGATCACCATATTGGGAGTTATTGTAAGCGAGCCGGTAAAACAGATGACTGACAGGATAGGGTAGGCAGAAGGGAAGCGAGCTGTTTTAAAAGTTCCGGTTCATTCCGGTTTTCTTCGGTGATCCGCAGGACGGTCACATCAGGCCTTTGGGCAATTTCCTGCAAAAAGGGAGAGGGGGCCTCCTGAAGAACACCAAGAACGGGAACAGGACCGTCCAGGACTTTAAGAATCATCTGACGAAACCGGACTGCTTCTGCTTCATGGGGGCCCAGTTCATCCATGAGGATCAGATCCTTTGAAGAAAATCAGACAGCGCGTTACAGCCCAGGCGGTCAAACTGTCTGGGCGTTTCATTTGATGAAAGCGGCGAAGACGTGCCACAGATAAAGAGAAGGTTGGTTTCATCCGGATCTGCAGGGACAGTGGCGGAAGAAGATGGACAGAAAAGCCGGTTTTTAAATATTCACAGGTACGCAGAGTAAAAAAGCCGCCGATCTGTCCGTCAAACGAGCGCAGTGTTTTTTTCAAAAGGGTGGATTTTCCCACCTGTTTTGCACCGGTTAAAAATACATGGTGTGTCATTGGTTTGTTACCTCCCAGAGAAGACGTCCATAGCAGGAGTCGGTGATTTCCGTTATGGTGCCATCTGTTTCAGTATGATCGGTTAGCCAGGTCATGACAGCGTTTCTGTTTGCAGCAGTACGATCGTCAGGCAAAAACATTTTTTCCATAAGGAAATCCAGATATTCCTCATCCGGAACGATCTGTTTTTCACTGTGTCTTGGTTCATAACTGGTTTCTGGTTTGTATCCCATAAGAAACAGCATATTAAAAGCGGCATAAAACCATCGGCCGCTATTTTCATGCCTCATGGCTTTTTCGGGAAAGACTTCGTTCATAATCTGTTCCATGAGCCGGTTTTTGCGGTACAGATGGGAAATGCAGCAGCAACGGCCCCGGCTCATTTCCATGGCCTTTAAAAGCTGGCTGTGGCTGCGGACTGCGGGGGTTAAGGAAACGAATACCAGATCGAAAGCCCGTTTGAAGCCTTCTTTTTTCAAATCCAGAGTATCAAAATCACAAAGATGGAACTGGAGATTGGTAAGTCCCAGGCTTTTGGCATATTCTTTTCCCTGAGCGATCATTTCACCGGAAATGTCCAAGGCTGTGACAAAGCGGACTCTGGAAGCGAAGGCAGCTGCAAAGCGGCCCGGTCCGCAGCCGATATCCGCCACTGAAATCTTTTTTCAGAAGCCCATGGTTCTCCAGAAAAAGGAAATCTTTTTCCAGACGCTCATCCGTTTTTCGATTGTTTTCGCTCATGAGCCCAGGAACGGGCTCGGCGGTCCCAGATATTGGGAGAAGGCTCAGTCTCCTTTTCCATTAAAGAGATAAAATAGGCCAGATCATTCAAGAGAAGTCCGCTCCTTTCCGACAGGTGCTTTTACGGGCATACAGATGGTTCGGGAATGTCCATACCTGTCTTTTACAGTTACAACATCCATTTCAATGCCATAAACGGCCTGAAGATTTTCGGGAGTAATTACCTCTTCGGGAGAGCCGAAAGCGGCCACAGAGCCTTTCTTCATCATAAGCACCCTGGTACCGGCAGAGGCGGGATGTTCGGGACTGTGTGTAGACATAATGATACAGTAGCCCCTGGAAGCAAGATCTTTGATCACATCCATAAGGAGCTGCTGGTTGGCGTAATCCAAGCTGGCAGAGGGTTCGTCCATCACAAGGATTTTGGCAGACTGGCAGATCGCGCGGGCGATCAGCGCCAGCTGGCGCTGTCCTCCGCTGAGGGAGGTGTATTTTTTATTGGCAAGCTCCAGGGCATTGACCTTATAAAGAGCCTCAAAGGCTGCATCACGATCGACAGCCTTAGGACTGTCAAAGGCAGAAAAATGGGAGGCACGGCCCATGAGCACCACATCCAGCACGGTATAGGAAAAGACGGGAGAATGGTACTGTGGAATATAGGCGATACGGTTTGCAAGCTCTCTGGGGGAAAGCTTTAAATGATCCTGTCCGTCTATGAGGATACGGCCTCCGGAAAGAGGGATCGACCCCATTATCAGACGGAACAGAGTGGTTTTTCCGCAGCCATTGGGGCCGGCCAGACAGAGAATGTCTCCTTCGTCTGCTTCGCAGCTTACATTTTTTACAATATCGCCTTTCCCATATCCGCCGGAAACATTCTGCAGTTGTAAAAGCATGGTCGTTTACTCCTTTTTCTGAATGATAAGAGATACAAAAAAGGGCGCTCCCATAATAGAAGTTACAACGCCCAGGGGCAGTTCCATGGAAAGAAGGGAACGGGCCAGATCATCCATGAGAACCAGATAGGCGGCTCCCAGCATAGCGCTGGCAGGAATCAGACGGCCGTAGTCGGCTCCGACCAAAGCCCGTGCCATATGGGGGATCATCAGTCCGACCCAGCCGATGAGGCCGCCCAGACAAACGGAGGCAGCGCTGAGGAGCGTAGAAGCAGCAATGAGGATCAGACGGTAAAGACGGATATTGATCCCAAGGCTTTTGGCTTCCTCTTCATCCAGAGTGAGGAGATTGATGCGCCAGCGCAGAAGAAAGATGATGACCAGTCCCGCAGACATGGGGATCAGGCTCCATAAAAGGAGCGGGTATCGGTTTTGTAAGGCTCCCCATGAGCCAGAAGGTGATCTGCTGAAGCACATCATTGGGATCTGCCACATATTTGATCATGGTTACACCTGCATTGCACAGCGCCATGATCATGGAGCCGGTGAGAACCAGGCTGAGGGTTATGGAATGGACGGATCTGCGGCTGATCAGATAAGAGGCAGCGACCGCTGCGGTGCCGCCTGCAAAGGCGGAAAGCTGTATAAGCCAGTTAGAGGCGCCGAAAAGGATTGCAAAAGCGGCTCCCAGACTGGCTCCGGAGGAGACTCCCAAGATGTCGGGGGAGACTAAAGGATTGCGGAACATTCCCTGATAGGCTGCGCCCGCTGTGGACAGCGAGGCTCCGATAAAGACTGCGGACAGAATCCGGGAAGACGAATATTCCAGAAAATGGTAACGGCCTGGGGAAGGATTCCTCCCTCATACCCGAACCGGGATAAAATGCCGTTACGACCTGAGAGGGGACAGGGGATAGTAGCCCACCCAGAAGGATAAAAGGACTGCTGTAAATAGAAAGATAAGCAGTCCGGTGATAAGAAGGCCATACCGCCTTCTCTGGGCCGCTTCCTGCTTTACTTCGAAATGATGATTCAACATGGACGTTTCCGCCTTTCCTGATGCTTGACAAAAAAATTTTGCCGTGCTAGTATGAAAATACCGTTATATTTTATAAAAAAGTACGATATTTAAAAATATAACGCATAAAGATCAGAATGTCAATTAAGAGGAGAGGAAAAAATGGGACGAGGAAAAAGATTTTACCGGCAGTGATGGCGCTTACCTGGCTGCAGGAAGCATTACAGGATGTTCTGCTTCTTCTGCAAAAACAGAAACGGCTAAAGAAAGCATGCAGAGCCAAGCTGAAACGAAAACAGCTGAACAGAGCACTCAGGCAGAGAAAACATCTGAGGCAGCCGATGCGGCGGGAGAGCGGGAGATAACGGATATGGCAGGCCGCACGGTTGTGGTGCCGGATGAAATTGAAACGGTATTCTCTTCCAGTACTGTAACGGCTATTTTTATGTATACGCTGGCTCCGGATAAGCTTCTTGGCTGGAATTATGAGCTGAATGAGCTGGAAAAGAGCATTATTTTGGAAGAATATCACGATCTTCCTAATTTTGGAATGGGCGATTCCATCAATTATGAGGCGGTTATTGCAGCAGACCCCACCATTGCAGTCAATGTGGGAACCATCAATGATAAGATGATATCAGACTGCGATAAGCTGTCAAAGAGTCTGGGAGTTCCTGTTGTGGCTGTGGACGGAGATCTGTCGGCTTCCGCAGAAGCTTACCGCTTTATGGGAGAACTGCTGGGGGAGGAGGAACAGGCCGAAAAGCTCGCTTCCTATGCGGAAAAGACCTTTGCAGATATTGAAAAAATGGAGGTTCCTGAGGACAAAAGGTACGTATTTATTATGGAAACGGAGAGGATTCCCTGGAGACCGCTCCGGCCGGCTCTGCTCACGGACAGATCATCGATATGGTAAATGCAGTCAATGTGGCAGATCTGGAAATGGGAGAAGGCTCCAGAGTGCAGATTTCTGCCGAGCAGCTTCTTGCCTGGGATCCGGATGTAATTGTGGTAAACGGAGAGCCAAAGGCGGATACGAGCGGCGCTTCGGCTGCTGAGGCAATTCTGGCCAATCCGGATTACGCATCTTTAAAGGCAGTGCAGGATCAGCAGGTATACGGTACGCCAAATACGCCCTTTAGCTGGATGGACCGTCCTATGGGGCCAAACCGTATTGTGGGAATCCGCTGGCTGTCCGGCCTCATCTATCCGGAGTATCTGAATTACAATGTGGATGAAGAAGTAAAGGAATTCTTTGATCTGTTCTACCATGTACAGCTTACAGATGAGAAACTGGAAAATATTTACAGTGGAACGGTATAAAAACGTATTTGACAGAAAATAAAAAAGTCCCTTCCGGTTTTCGTCACAGGACAGAGCGGAAGGGACTTTTTTGCTGATGGCATGAATCAGCCAAACATGTTTTTTATTATTTCAAATACACCGGCAGACTGTAAAAACAGCATAGCCATGATGATCGGAGTCACATACCGGATCATAAAGGCATACATTTTGCGCTTAAAGGTATGTCCGCTGGCTTCCATTTCCTCGCAGATCCACATCGGCCTGATGATCCAGCCTACGAAGATGCAGGTGAGAAGGGAAATGAAGGGCATGAGAAAGCTGTTGCTGATATAGTCCATCAGATCCAGAAGCTGGGCGGATGCTCCGTTTGGCAGCTTCATTTCAAAGTAGAATACGTTATAGCCCATACAGATGATCACGGAGGCTGCCGCAGAGAGTAGTGCGATCACAAGGCTGGTTTTCTTTCGTGTGGAGTGGAAAATCTCCATACAGTTTGCAACCAGTGTTTCCAGAATGGATACAGAGGAGGTAAGAGCCGCAAACACAACCATAAGGAAAAATATCATTCCAAGGACTCCGCCAAGAGGTCCCATGGCTTCAAATACCTTGGGAAGGGATACGAACATCAGGCTGGGACCGAGGCCATTCCTTCTGTGCCGAAAAATACATAGACCGCAGGGATGATCATAAGTCCGGCCAGAAATGCAACCGTTGTATCGAAAATCTCAATCTGGCTTAAGGATTTGCTTAGGTTTACATCCTTTTTTACATAGGAGCCGTAGGTGATCATGATTCCCATAGAAACACTTAAGGAAAAGAACAGCTGGCTCATGGCATCCAGAAGGATTTCCAAAAATCTGGCAGGAGTAACTCCGTCAAGATTCGGCATAATGTAGACTGTCAGTCCCTGAAGGCCGGTCCGCTCTGTTCCGTCTGCTCCGGTACTGCTTAATGTGAGGGAAAAAAGGCCGATCCCGATAATCATTAAGAGCAGTCCCGGCATGACGATCCGGGAAAATTTTTCAATGCCCTTTTCTACCCCGCGGTATACGACCAGTGCGGTAAAACATAAAAAGATCAGCATGAAAACCACAGGTGATACGGGTGAGGTGATAAAGTCTGTAAAATATCCGTCCTGGGCGGCTGCCTTTCCCGCTCCGGTAAGATAGACAGCCAGATACTTTAAAATCCATCCGCCGATGACGGAGTAATAGGTCATGATAATGGCCGGAACGCAGAAGGTAAGATAACCTAAAAAGCTCCATTTTTTCTGCATTTTCCCAAAGGCGTGAAGGGCGTTTGTCTTGGTGCGCCGTCCGATGGCTACATCTGTGACAAGAAGGGTAAAGCCGAAGGTAAGTACCAGCGCCAGATAGATGATCAGGAATAGTCCGCCTCCGTCCTTGGCGGCCAGATAGGGGAACCGCCAGATATTTCCTACTCCTACTGCGCTTCCTGCTGCTGCCAGCACAAAGCCTAAGGAGCCTGTAAAGCTGCTTTTTTTCTTTGCTTCCATGTTTTGAATACCTCGTTGTCTTGTTGGATTGTAAAAGGGGCCAAATCTGTTTTGACCCAAACAGTATGATTATATCGGTTTGCAGAGAAAAAGCAACCGCCGAAAAGTTTCATTAAATGAGAAAATATAATACAAAAATTGAATATAACTGGAAAAATACCGGAAAAAGAGGTATAATAGCGGAAATATAGTTGGATAAAACGTAAAATGTATATTTATATGAAACATTTCCCTATTTACCGGGAGAAGGGAGGATAAATACAGATGGGGAGGAAAAAAGGGTGGAGCAGGTGAATCTGTACGTGGGAGCACAGATCCGCAGATACAGAAAAACAGACAGATGACGCTGCAGCAGCTGGCTGACAGGATCCATAAGAGCCGGGCCAGTGTGAGCAAGTATGAGAGACGGAGAGGTTTCTCTGGATATTGTCACGCTGACCGAGATTGCCAGAGTTCTGGAGGTACAGCCGGGGCAGCTGGTGGATCTTCCGGTTCAGGAAGAGGAGGGGGACAGGCTCCCTTCCGCAAACAAAGCGGGATCAGCCCGTTTTTTCAGGCGAGACGGCTGTATTTCTATTTTATGACGGCCGTTATAAACGGCTGAAGGACGGGATCATCGATATCCGGGAAACGAAAGAGGCGGGGAGTTATTCAGGCAGATCTGTCGGTGAGTGCTGTCAATCCTCCGGCGCAGCAGCAAGCTGTATTACACCGGAAAGGTGATCTACAGTGATATGCTGATCCGTTTTTCGTTTGTAAACCGCTATAATCCTCTGGAGGAGGATCTGCTTTATATTTTTAACCCCTTAGAGCTGCGCGATTCAACGGACGGCCTTCTGTGCGGGATTTCCAGTGCAGATCTTATGCCCTGCGCGTTTAAATGCCTGGTGACGCTGCATCCTCAGGAGCACACAGAGGAGTTTAAAAAGCGCCTTTTGATCACAAGAAGGGAACTGCAGCAGTGGCAGAAACTGAATATGCTGATGGTAGATAATATTGGATAGGAATTTGTTATCTGGTATGGAGAGAGGAGATATATGAAATTTTCAACCATACATCACATTGCGATCATTGTTTCCGATTATGAAAAATCAAGAGATTTTTATGTAAATAAGCTGGGATTTTCCGTGATACGGGAGAATTACCGGCCGGACAGAGGAGACTGGAAGCTGGATCTTCGGATCAATGACACTACAGAACTGGAAATTTTTGGAGTATCAAATCCTCCCAAACGAGTGACCAGACCGGAGGCAGCCGGACTGCGCCATCTGGCCTTTTATACGGAGGATATAGAGAAAGATGTGAAAGAGCTGAAGGAAAAGGGAATTTCCGTGGAACCGATCCGGCTGGATGCGTTTACAGGAAAGAAAATGACTTTTTTTGCAGATCCAGATGGGCTTCCTCTGGAGCTGCATGAATAGAGAAGTGAATTTTTTCCTTGCAAAATACGCTTTGTTTGCAGTATCATAGAAACGGATTTTGCAGTACAGAGCATGAGCATTTCAAATGAAACGTAAATTTGATTTAGCCTGGAAGGAAGTGAAAACGTGTTCGAACGGAACGCATTTTTAAGAGCTTATAATATTGATGAGGCGGATTTTAAGGCAGCCAATGTCCCATGGGAGGAGCTGGCTGCTATTTATGATGACTATTTGTCCATTGAGGGGAAATTAAGGGGAATCGGAAAGGAGTTTGTAAATGATTACCTCTATGATATCGAACGGGCGGGAATCCATTCCTATCGTTACCGCACGAAAAGCCCGGGCCATCTGCTGGAAAAGATCATCCGCAAGCGCAGCGAGCACCCGGGGAGATTTGATCATATTGACCGGACTAATTATCACAAGTATATTACCGATCTGATCGGAATCCGCGTATTTTTTCTGTACCGGGAGGACTGGATTATTTTCATAATTATATTACGACGGTGTTTGAAAATGATCCTGAGAACTATGTAGAGGATCGTATCCGGATTTTGACGAGGATCCGAGCATTTTACATTGCCGAACGGCCAAAGGTTTACCGGAGAAACGGAGATACCCGGATTTACGATGAAGAGCTGATCGACATTAAATCGGATGGAATTTACCGGTCGCTTCATTATATTATCAAATACAGGGGCTACTATGTGGAGATCCAGGGAAGAACCCTGTTTGAAGAGGGGTGGAGTGAGATCGATCACGATATCGTATATCCCTATTTTAAAGATGATGAAATGTTAAAGGATTTTTCCACGCTGTTAAACCGCCTGTCCGGAATGGCAGATGAAATGAGCTCCTATTTCCGCCGGATGAAGAGCGTCCGGGAAGAGCCGGGGAAGAACCGGAAGGAGAGACGGGCTCTTACAGGCGGCGGAAATATCGGACGGAGCAGGAGGAACGTGAGAGAAAATAGGGGCCGGATTTTGTCTTGTTTTGGTTTTATCTGCCGGATTCCAGCCGGCGGATCAGGGAGTCAAGAATGTGTCTCCAGAAGACATGAAAGGCAGGATTTTTTCCAAAGCAGCGGACCAGGACTGGGCTGACGGCATAGTATAATCGTATAAAGATACGTCCGGCAGGAGTTTTCTTCATATGTTCGTCTCTGAAACGGCGAAGGAGCCGGACCTGAGGGCAGTCATAGGAGCCATAGACGCAGGTTGCGATGTAGCAGCCTTCCCTTTTGGGAGGCGGGCTGCGTCTGTTTGTTGGCGGAGGTCTGAGGCTGCTTTGGTGCAGCGTGGCTGGATGAAGCAGCAGATGCTCCCGGCAGAGGCGATTCTAAAACCGGCTGTGCAGTCTCTTCGTGTACAGGGGCAAAGTGGTGGATACGCTCAACGGGAAGAGAAGCAAGGGTTTGTGCTGATTTTCTTTATATACTCTTCATTTTACGCCGTAGGAGGTCCACAGGTTGATCAAGGGGATTCCTGGCTTCCTCACAGATGCAGGCCACCTTTTGTCCCGTTCCTCCGCTCAGGCAGCCGGTGGGTCTGGTCATTGATCTCTATTACAAGAAGAGGGCGGTATGACAGATCTGTAATGATGAAATCTACATTTCGAAAGAGCT
>SCPP01000229.1_pt1 | contig 46811 bp, 91 predicted proteins | sample 6106811 | NCBI WGS metagenome assembly SCPP01 (sample SAMN10720449, study PRJNA508395) | human gut metagenome | isolation source: Participant 2 stool, 15 month | host: Homo sapiens | collected 2018
GGCACCGGCGTATTGACGCCTGCACCGCCAGCGGTTTTGCAAATTACAGCAGCTTTTTAAAGAGCCGCGCACTGTACGGCATCACCCCCGCCGAGTACCGCGCCCAACTAAGGCAGAGCCGCAGAACGCCATAAAGAAACACATTGCGGTATGCACGCTATTTCAGGTAGATGAGCTGCGCTTCATTTCGGTCATGGCAGACTTTAAGGCGCGGAAACCGGCTTTCCTGTTCGGTATCGGCTGCGGTGTCTGTTGCCTTGTAAACCAAAAATCGCCGCGATATAAAAATCCGCCGGGGAGCCTTCCCAAAACGGGAAGGCTCCCCGGCGGTATTGCTTTAGTCGTCATCGCAGACGATTTTAAATTGGTACAATTATTCAGGCAGTTGAATTTCCGCATCAGTTCATCGGAGACGACTTGCAGCATTTCCTCCAGCTGGGTCATCGGGACCGAAGCGCTGTTTAGCGCGCTCCATGACAAGGTGCAAATAGGAATAGCTGATGTTATAGTAATCAATGTACTTTTGGTCGGGCGCAGGCGGTATTCCCGCTTGTCGGTGGTGGACTGGATGCGCTCTACATAGCCTTTTGACCAGCGAGTTGATTTTATAAGCGGCGTTGGGGGTAGAAAGATTCATCATGTGGCTGAACTGCGCAATCGTAGGTTCGCCCAATGCCATGATGACTTCCATGCAGAAAGATTCTACCGTCGTCAGCGTAGCTTCGCGGTCCTCGAATCGACTGAAGATCTGCTTATAAAAATGCAGTTTGAATTTGGTATATACCTGTCCGAATGTCTGGTCCAGCATAGCGAGAATCCCCTGTAGGTTAGTGGATTTATTATAGCACATTCCGCCATGTAGCAAAACCAGCCCTCAGGCATCCGTGAGAACAAACGTCAGCTCGGCGTTGGCCGCACACGCCATCCACCCATGCGGTGGCCTTGCCGATGCCTACCGGGCCATGCTGTTCTATCAGCTCGCATTCCAATGTCAGCACATCGCCGGGTATGACCTGACGGCGGAAGCGGGCGTTTTACTCCGCCGAACAGGGCGGCTTGCCGCGGTTTTCCGGCAGGCTTAACGCGGCTACCGCTCCGGTTTGGGCCAGCGCTTCCAGAATCAGCACACCGGGCATAACGGGGTGTCCCGGGAAGTGCCCTCAAAACGGCTCCGTGCGGGTCACACATTTGACGCCCGCGCCATTGGCCGGGGTGTAGTCAGAATCTTATCCACCAAAGCAAACGGGTAACGGTGCGGCAGGATCTCTTCGATCTCTGCCGCGCTCTGAAACTCAGGGCGGTTCATTTTGGCGTACAGTTCATCCTCATCCCTCCCAGCGTTTGAATACCACGCAGGCGTTATGGCCGCCAAAGCCCAGACTATCGCTCATGGCATACTCCACCTGCGCCGCGCGCCCTGGTTGGTGATATAGTCCAGATCCAGCTCCGGGTCCGGCTCCTGAAAATTGACAGTGGCGGGCAAAAGGCATCGTGCAGAGCCAGCGCGGTGAATACGCCCTCTACCCCGCCGGCACCGCCCAGCAAATGACCGGTCATCGACTTGGTAGAAGACACGGCCAGCTTGTACGCATGGTCGCCGAACACCGTTTTGATGGCCGCTGTCTCGCAGCTGTCATTCAGGTGGGTGGACGTTCCGTGGGCGTTGATGTAGCCGATCTGTTCAGGCATTACCCGCCATCGGCCAGCGCCAGCCGCATACAGGCCGCACCGCCTGCGCCGCCCGGTGCCGGGGCGGTAAAGTGGTAAGCATCGCAGTTGGCACCAGCCTACGACCTCGGCATAATTTTGGCACCGCGCGCTTTGGCGGCCTCGGAGTTCTTCCAGCAGCAGTACGCCGCTGCCCTCGCCCATCAAAAGCCGCTGCGGCGGCATCAAAAGGATCGAGGCCCGGGCCGGGTCGTCCGCTGTGCAAAGGGCTTTCATGCTGGCAAAGCCGCCCACGCCCAGCGGGCTGATGCAGCTTTCGCTGCCGCCGCAGAGCATACGGTCCTCGTACCCATCGCGGATACGGTGGAACGCATCGCCGATCGCATTGGTACCGCCTGCACAGGCGGTGGTGGGGCAGCTGCACATGCCCTGCAAAGCCAAAACGGATGGCAATCTGCCCGCCGCCATATTGCCGATGGCCATGGGGACAAAATAGGGGCTGACTTTTTCAAAGCCACGCTGCTGGCCGCGGGTGTGTTCTTCCTCGATCGTGGGCAGGCCGCCGATGCCGCTGGAAAGGATAACACCGAACCGTGTGCGATTTCTTCCAGTGCAAGACCGCTGTCGCGGAATCTTCGTCGGCGGCGGCCACGGCAAACTGGGTAAAGCGCGCCATTTTGCGGGCTTCACGTTTGTCGATACGTTCGGCGGGGTCAAAATCTTTGACCTCTGCGGCCAGCTTTACTTTAAAATCAGCCGTATCAAAGCCGTGATCGCTCCTACTGCGCAGCGGCCAGCCTTAATGTTCGCCCAGCTTTCAGCCACGGTATTGCCGGTAGGATTTACCGTGCCAAGGCCGGTGATAACGACCCGGCGTTTCTTTTCTATCCATTGCACCTCACATTCCCATTCCACCGTCAACGCAAAGGACCTGGCCGGTAATGTAACCGGCCTGCTCCCCTGCCAGAAAAGCCACCGCCGCCGCAACATCCTCGGCATGGCCGATTTTGCCTGCCGGATGGGCTTGTGCTGCGGCACGGGCTGGTTCTGATAACACGGCGGTCATATCCGTTGCAATAAAGCCGGGAGCCACGGCGTTGCGGTGATATTGCGGGCAGCATACTCTTTGGCAGTGCTTTCGTCAGGCCGATCAGTCCCGCCTTGCTGCCGCGTAGTTGGCCTGGCCCGCGTTGCCGTGCAGACCGACAACGCTGCTGACGCTGATGATGCGCCCATATCGCTGGTGCATCATAAAGCGGCAGGCCGCTTTGGTGCAGAAAAACGCCCCTTTCAGGTTGGTGGCAAGCACGTTGTCAAAATCGGCTTCGGTCATGCGCAGAAGCAATTTGTCGGCGGTAATGCCGGCGTTGTTGACAAGCACATCGATCCGCCCAAAGCGGCCGCGGTGTCTTCTACCAGTTTCTGACATGCTTCGGGGCTGCGCACGTCCGCCTGCAGTGTGATAGCCTGCACACCAAGGGCGCGGCAGGCTGCGGCCGTTTCCTCGGCAGCGGCAGCGCTGCCGGCATAGTTGACGGCAATGTTCATGCCGTTTTCGGCCAAAGCCAGGCAAATGGCACGACCAATGCCTTTGGCCCCGCCCGTAATCAGGGCGGCACGGCGCAAGTTTTCGGTTTGCGGCATGGTCAGGCTCTTTCAGGGTGCGCAGCAGCTGTTGCAGCTGCGTGGCAGTTTCCACCGGGTAGCACGAGATGGCACTTCCCACAGTCTTTGACAAACCCGGTCAACGCCCTGCCGGGACCGATCTCAATGGCAGTATCCACGCCCAATTCTGCCAGACGGCGGACGGTCGCCCCAACGCACGCCGGACTGCACCTGTTTTTCCAGCAGCGCGGCAATGGTGTCGGTTTCCGCCATCTCGTGTCCCAGGCAGTTGAACAGCACACGGGAACTGCATCGGCGCAAAGTGGGTAGCCTTAAATTTTTCCGCAGTGCATCCCGGCCGGGTGCATCAATGAGGTATGGAAAGGGCCGCTGACATTCAGCGGCAGGCAGCGCCGTGCCCCGGCAGCAAGCGCCAGCGCGTCAGCTTCGTCCACAGCGGCTTTGTCACCGCCAATGACCAGCTGGCCGGGGCAGTTGTAGTTGCAGATCTGCACAACGCCTTTGTCGGCAGCTGCATTGCAGCATGCCTGGAGGGGGCTTCGTCCAGCCCTAAAACGGCTGTCATCCCGCAGGTGCGCCCGCCGCAGCCGCAGCCATTGCCTTACCGCGGAAAGCGGTTAAAGCGACCGCGGTCTGCACATCGAACACCCGCGCAGGTCAGGGCGGAATACTCCCCAGTGACAGCCCCGCCGCATAATCCGGTGTGACACCTGCTCCCGCAGTACGGCAGTAAGGCCAGCGGCAAACGCCGTCATGCAGGGCTGGGTGTATTGGGTCTCGTTCAATACGCCTGCTGCGTCGGTAAAAGCAGACTTCTTCAAATCAAAATCCACCGCCGCGTCGGCTTCGTCAAAAGCGGCGCGGAAGCCGGAAAGTCTCGTAAAGGCCTGGCCCATGCCGACGTGCTGGCTGCCCTGCCCGGCGTATAAAAATGCTAGTTTCATAAGGTGATCTCCTTGTACACCCCGGCGATGCTTTGGCTTCGCTTACCATCGCGGCAAAATTTCTTCCACCGGGCGGACTTCGTGCAGCAGCCCTGCGGCTACTGTCCGGCCATCAGGCTGCCATTCTCGGTGTCACCGTCAAACACAGCCTTGCGCAGACTGCCTAAAGTAAAGTGTTCCAGCGCCATTTTGTCAGCCCCGGCCTTTTCCTGGCGGACGTACTCGCGGCTCATGCGGTTTTTCAGTACGCGCACAGGGGTCCCGCTGATGCGCCCGGTCACGATGGTATCGCTGTCGCGGGCCTTCAACAGGGCCGCTTTATAGTTTTCGTGGATCGGGCACTCAGTGCTTGCCAGCAGACAGGTGCCGACCTGCACACCGCAGGCCCCCAATGCCAGCGCTGCAGCCAACCCGCGCCCATCGGCAATGCCGCCCGCAGCAATGACAGGCACATGGACGGCATCAACGACCTGCGGCACCAGCGCCATCGTTGTCATCTCACCCACGTGACCGCCGCTCTCGGTACCCTCGGCAATAACGGCGTCAATGCCGAGCGGTTCCAGATGTTTGGCCAAAATGGCTGCCGCCACCACGGGGATGACCGTGATGCCGGCTGCCTTCCAGGCGGCCATGTACTTTCCCGGATTTCCGCCCCGGTGGTGACGATCTTTACTCCCTCTTCCACCACGATTTTGGCAAATTCATCCGCCTGCGGGTGCATCAGCATGATGTTCACGCCAAAGGGCTTATCGGTCAGGGCGCGGCAGCGGCGGATGTTTTCCCGCAGGGAATCCGCGTCCATGCCGCCGGAGCCGATCAGTCCCAGCGCCCCGGCATTGGAACAGGCAGCGCAAACTCGCCCGTGGCGATATTGGCCATGCCACCCTGTATAATGGGATATTTTGTACCTAAAATTTCATTGAGCAGCTTCATTTTCTACCCTCATACGTCAGCAGCATCCCGCCCCATGTCAGACCGCCGCCAAAGCCGATGCAGGCCAGCGTCTGGCCGGGTCGCAACAGATCACTTTCCGCCATTTCATGCAGGGCAATCGGGATGCTGGCAGCACTGGTGTTGCCGTGACGGCTTATGTTTTGTAAAATTTTGACGGTTCTGCGTGTAAACTTTTGACACAATGGTCGATTATGCGGCTGTTGGCCTGGTGGCAGATTACCCAGTCCAGGTCAGCCAATGTCTTTTGGCCGCGGTCCAGCACGGCTTGCAGACAGCGCGGCATAGCCTCCACGGCAAAGCGGAAAACAGCCTTGCCGTCCATCGTGATCGGTGCGGTATCGCGGGCCGCAGGGCCGCCCGCGCGGATCGCTTCACTGCCCCGTGCGCCTAGAGTTACGGAGAACGGTACATTTTCGGCCAGCTCAAAATAGCCGCACCCGCGCATCGCCAAATAATACACAGGTCGTGCGGTCGGTCGGATCCACCATGCGGGAGAGTGCCTCACAGCCAATGACCAGCGCATACCGCCCGCCCAGCGTGTTCAAGAGCCGTGGGCCGCGGCGGCGGCATAAATAAAGCCCGAGCAGGCCGCATTCACATCAAAGGCAGGCCGGTTTTCCGGCAGACCCAAGGCAGCCTGTACGCGGCAGGCAATGCTTGGGGTAGCCGTTGGGGCCGAGAGCGTTGCCACAACACAGCAGGCAATGTCGTTTGCCGTCAGACCGCTGTGGGTCAGGGCCTGACGGGCGGCGGTGATGGCCAGCGTGGCGGCATCCTCGTTTTCGGTGCAGTAATAGCGCTGGCAGATGCCGGTGCGGGTCGTGATCCATTCATCGCTGGTGTCCACTTGCCGGCGCAGATCCTCGTTCGTCACCACACGGTTGGGCAATGCCCACCGGTAGCCAGCAACTGTAACCCTTTCATGCGCCCCTCATTTCTCCGATGCGGCGGTATTTTTTGTATCGCTGGTCTGCCAAGGCCTTGCCGCTCATCTTGCATAAGGCAGCAAGGTGTACCGCAATGGCGGTGTCCAACCGGCTGAAAAGCAGCTGCCGTCCACGCTGTGCGCCGCCCAGCGGTTCGGGGATGATCTCTTCCACAATGCCATCTGCGTACAGGTCCTGTGCCGTCAGCTTCATCATGGTGCAGGCCTCACCGCTGCGGGAAGCATCTTTCCACAAAATGCTGGCAAACCCCTCGGGGCTGAGCACTGAGTACGGCATTTTCCAGCATCAGAATGTGGTTGGCAACGCCCAGCCCCAGTGCGCCGCCGCTGGACCCTCGCCTGTGACAATGGCCAACACCGGGACGGTCAGGCCGCTCATCTCCATCAGGTTGCGGGCAATGGGCACCCTTGGCCGCGTGTCAATAAAAGTGATGATGGGACGGTGAAATTTTTCTGCCTGTTTCATCACGCGCAGGCCTTGCGGTAGCCCTCCGGTCCCGGCATGCCAAAGTTGCAGCGCAGGTTTTCTTCCAGCGTAGTCCCTTTGCGGTGCCCCAAAACGGTAACGGGCATCCCGTGGAACCGTGCGATTCCGCATAAAATGGCCGCATCCTCTTTGCATTGTCGGTCGCCGCACTGCTCAAAAGTCGGTAAACAAGTTATCGATTATTTCGGTAATGTGCGGGCGGTCAGGGCGGCGGGCCAGAAAAACACGGTCCTCCGCCGTCAGCGAGGTGCAGCGCTGTAAAGCGTATTTTCCTCTGCGGAAAGCTCGGCCAGTTCGGCCGCATGGGCGGTCGTGTTCGCCATTTCGGCGTCATCGGCACGACTGCACAGCGCGTCGATCTGTGCGTCCAGCGGCTCCAATTGCTGCAAAACTTCCTTGATCATCTGCGCTTCCTCCCCTGTGTGTGGAGCTGCAAGATCCGTGTTAAGACCTCTTTTAACTCGGTGCGCGGCACGACTTGATCTACAAAACCGTGTTCCAGCTGGAACTCACTGCGCTGGAACCCGTCGGGCAGTTTTCACCGATGGTCTGTTCAATGACGCGCGGCCCGGCAAAGCCGATGAGTGCCCCCGGTTCGGCGAGCGTGATGTCTCCCAGGCTGGCAAAACTGGCTGTGACACCGCCTGTGGTGGGGTGGGTCAGCACGCTGATGTACAACCCGCCGCTGCGGTTGAACCGTTCCAGCGCAGCGCTGGTTTTGGCCATCTGCATCAGGCTGAAGATGCCCTCCTGCATCCGTGCACCGCCGCTGGCAAAAAATGATGAGCGGCAGGTGCTTGTCGGCAGCGTACTCGATCGCACGTGTGATTTTCTCACCAACAGCGGTGCTCATGCTGCCCATAAAAAGCGGCTGTCCAACACAGCGACCACCGCCTGCACGCCGCCGATTTTGCCGGTTGCTGTAACGGCGGCTTCTTTCAGGCCGGTCTTGACCGAAGCAGCGGCCAGCTTTTCCGGATAATCAGGAAAATGCAGCACATCGTTGGGCGCAATGTCCGGGTTCAGTTCTTTAAAGGTTCCGTGATCCAAAACCGTACTAAACCGATAATAGGCCCCGATGGGCAGATGCACCCCACAGTTGGGGCAAACATACAGGCTTTTGGTCCAAACCTGACGGGTGGCGCGGCGGCCGCATTTTTTGCAGGCGACAAATTGCGGCGGCACCCAGTTGGGCGCAGCCGTACCGGCATCGCGGCGGGCTTTCATCTGAAAGCTGCGCTCCTGCGGGCTGGTCGGGAACAGCTTTCAATGGCACTCATTCCGCAATACCCTTTAGGCTGCCCGCGCAGCCAGATAGTTGAAGATATCGCCCACGGTTTTAAGCGTCCCCAGATCCTCGTCGGCGATCGTAACGCCGAACTTGTCCTCAAACGCCATGTTCAGCTCTACAGCATCCAAGCTGTCCGCCTGCAAGTCCTCGGTCAGGCTGGCATCCATTGTGACCTTGTCAGCATCGCAGCTCAGGTGTCAACAAATACTTCTTTCAATTCTTCAAAGTTCATACTACGTACCTCACATAATTTAACTAAATAAATTGACGTAATTGTCAATGAGGTCATTATAGCACATTTGCTTCGAATGTCAATATTATTAGATAAAATATTTATCTAATTGAATCGTCATTGTGCTAATCTTCCGGTATTATAAAAGGATAGTACACAAATTATCCCGCAGGGGCAGCCCTTGCTGACTACTATTTGACCACTGCTGGGTATCTTCCCTGTGAAATATCCAATCGTCTTTAAATGGTTTTATTTACTTTCTCTTTACTCTCCCAGATTATTTTCTATTCTGCAACATATTTCGCTCTAATGTGCTATACTAATAATATCCAATAATGATGGAGGAGCTTCTATGAAACGCAGCAGCATCCGACTCCAATACAATGCCCCGTCACACTGACCTTTTTTTTGTCCCTCGCCTCTCTGGTATTGGGCTACTTAACAAACAACTGGACAACCTCGCACCTGTTTAGTGTGTATCGCTCGTCGATGACGGATCCGCTATTCTATGTCCGGTTGTTCGGTCATGTCCTTGGCCACGGCGGTTGGAATCACTTTATAAACAATATGCTCCTCTTCCTTGTTATCGCTCCACCTTTGGAAGAACGATATGGAAGCCGAACACTTCTAAGTGGTATCCTTATGACCGCGCTGGTATCCGGCATATTGCAGTGTGTGCTGTTCCCCACTTCTGCATTGCTTGGTGCATCCGGTATCGTATTCATGCTCATCATGCTTTCCAGTTTGGCCGGCAGTAAGAATGGAGATATCCCTATCACCTTCATCTTGGTTGGCGTGCTGTACTTAAGCCAGCAGGTATACAGTATCCTCTTTATACAAGATAATGTAGCTAACATTATGCACATTGTCGGTGGTATTTGCGGTACAGCTTTTGGTTTTGCCGTCCGGAAGAGATAACGAATGGTCGGAAAGAGAATCTTATTTATGATGATTAAGCACATTTTTCAGAAAGAACCTGTCCTGAGCATTGCCACTTGTTTGGCGATCATTTCCGCTTTCTTTGTCCCCCGGACGCAGAATACCTCGGATATATCGATTTCCGTACTCTTGCAATCCTGTTTTCGCTAATGACAGTTATGGCCGGACTGAGAGGGCAAGGCGTATTTGATAGACTCGGCCATGCCCTCCTATCTCATATCCGCACCACTTTGCAGCTAACAGTTGTTCTCGTCGGCCTATGCTTCTTTAGCAGTATGCTGATAACAAACGATGTATCGCTGCTAACATTCGTGCCATTTACGTTTGTCGTTCTGAATAGTTTGAACGCATCTGTTCGTGGCAAACTGCTCCTCCCTATCGTCTGCATGCAGACGATAGCTGCCAACCTGGCAGTATGCTCACACCACTTGGCAATCCCCAAAACCTGTATTTGTATGGCAAGAGCGGGATGGATATGAGCTCTTTTGTTCTGTTGATGCTCCCCTATTCCATCATATCATTAGTGCTTATTGCGATATGGGCAGTATGGCTGTGCCGTGAAGGTTCCGACATTGTTGTAACTCATTCTGCGGTAAACTCAAAACCAGACAAGAAACTCATTGCGTTGTACGGTATTCTGTTTGTCGCCTGTTTATTGGTTGTATTGCGTGTTCTCCCATACGGTGTTGCATTCGCCGCTATCTTGGTGTGCACCTTCTTTGCCGACCGCCCCACTCTTGGCCGCGTAGACTATTCTCTGATTCTTACCTTTGTAGCACTGTTCATTTTCATCGGGAACTTAGGTCGGATAGAAGCGTTCTCTGGATGGTTGCAGAATATTCTGGCCGGCCATGAGGTTTTCGTATCAGTTCTGGCCTCTCAAGTGACCAGTAATGTGCCTGCTGCCATCCTGCTTTCTGGATTTACCGATAATTTCCGTGCACTGATTATTGGCACAAACCTTGGTGGCCTTGGTACATTAATTGCATCCATGGCAAGCCTAATTTCTTATCGACAGATTGCAAATGAAGTACCTGCTGAAAAAGGGCACTATTTTGCGATGTTTACTATTTCCAATGTAGTGTTTCTGGCCATTCTGGTGGGCGCTTGGGCCCTGATCTGACCTTATATTTCCGTAATTCTATTGCTATTTAACGTCTTTAAACGAAAATCCACATTCGTAAATGGTCGCGCAGTCAAGCAAAAGCGAGCGCATTATGAAAATCACGTCAGCAGTTACAGAAAGCTCAAACACCATCTTCACGCAGAAGGCTGAAAGCTATAGGAAACAAAAGCGGAGGAGGCAAAACGCCTCCTCCGCGCCAAAATTTTCGGTTGTAGGAAACACCGGGGTAGAAAGTGTATTACTGCCATCCTCTTGCCGCAGGGTCGAGCATCTCGGCGGCGGAGTAGATGAGTGCATTGCAGATGGCGGCGGCAACGTTGCTGCCACCCTTACGGCCCATAGCGGCGATGGCGGGCACGCCGTACTGCGTGCAAACCGCAAACAGCCGTTCCTTGCTTTCCACCACGTTCACAAAGCCCACCGGCACGCCGATGACCAGCGCCGGGCGCAGGCCGTTTTCGATTTCTTCCACGATGGTCAGCAGCGCCGTGGGGCGTTGCCGACAGCCAGCACCGCGCCGGGTACTCCCGCGCGGCCCTGTGCATAGCGGCGGCGGCCCGGTCGAGCCCGCCGCCTTTGCAGCAGCGGCGACAGCGGGTCCGCCATAAAGCAGAGCGCCTGCCCGCCCAATTTGGCCAGACCGGGCTTGGTGATGCCTGCCAGCGCCATATTTGTGTCGGTGATGACCACTGCCCCGGCACGCATGGCCGCGACGCCCGCCGCCGCCGCGCCGGTGTGAAGCGCAGGTTCTCGGCATAGTCAAAATCCGCTGTGGTGTGGATGACCCGCTTGACAACGGCGGCGTTTTCGGGCGGAACCGCAAGCCGCGCGCGGCCAGTTCCGCCGTGATGATGCCCATGCTCGTGCGCTCAATATCAGCGGGCAGATGATGCTGCGGCGTCATTTTTCCTCCTCTGGGTTGTGCAGACCCATGGCCAGACGGCGTCCATGTCCAGCGCACTGCGCACACCGTCGGCCAGCAGGTCCAGCTGCTGTGTGCGATAGTCGGCCATCGCAAGCGGCGCGGCGGTCTCCGGCGCGATTCCCTTTGGCGGCAGAGGTACGCGGCCAGCTGCTCCGTCAATTCGCCGCTGTCAAACAGGCCGTGCAGGTAGGTGCCGAACACGGCGTTTTGCACGCAGCCTCCGGTGTGCCGTCGGCATAGCGGCAGAACGGTGCGCCGTTCACCGCGGTGCGTCCTGTGTGAATTTCATATCCGGTCAGCGCAGCCCCGGCAAAGGCGCGCAGCCGTCGCCGTGACCTGTGCGCGGCGCTTTTCGGCGGTAAAGACCGTCCGCGTCGGCAGCAGTCCCAGCCCGCGCAGCGTTTGCGGGCGGCCGCTCGGTGCCCTGGCTGTCGTCCAGCGTCTCGCCCAGCATCTGGTAGCCGCCGCACACGCCCAGCACCGGCGTGCCGCCTGCTGCCAGCTTGAGTACAGCGGCCTCCAGTCCGGACTGCCGCAGCCAAAGCAGGTCCCCCACCGTGTTTTCGTGCCGGGCAAAATGACCAGGTCCGGCGCGCCCAGCTCCCGCACGGACTGCGTACCGCACACCCAAAAGCGGGTGCTGTTCCAGCGGCATAAAATCGGTAAAATTGGAAATATGCGGCAATTTCAAAACAGCTGCGTCCAGCGGCTTGACCGCGCTTTGCTTTGCAGCCGCGGCGCAAGCGAGTCCTCGTCCTCGATATCCACTTTCAGATACGGCACTACGCCTACCACCGGCAGCTGTGTCTTTCCTCCAGCATCGCCAGCCCGGGGCGCAAAATTTCTACGTCTCCGCGGAATTTATTGATGATAAGCCCGCATATACGCGCGCGCTCGTCCGGCTCCAGCAGCGCCACCGTGCGTACAGCTGCGCAAAGACGCCGCCACGGTCAATGTCGCCCGCCAGCAGCACCGGGGCGTTCACCAGCTTCGCCAGCCCCATATTGACGATGTCGTCGGCCTTCAGGTTGATCTCGGCCGGGCTGCCCGCGCCCTCGATGACGATGATGTCAAATTCATCGGCAAGGCTGTCGTAGGCACGCAGAATATCGAATCAGCGACTTTTGCGGCGGAAATATTCCTGTGCGGGCATATCGCCACGCACCTCGCCGTTGACGATGACCTGGCTGCCCACATCGCTGCTCGGCTTGAGCAGGATCGGTTCATCCGCACATCCGGCTCCACGCCCGCGGCCTGGGCCTGCACGACACTGCGCGGCCCATTTCCAGCCCGTCGCGGGTCACAAAGCTGTTCAACGCCATGTTCTGGCTTTTGAACGGTGCCGTCTTGTAGCCATCCTGGGCAAAATGCGGCAGAGTGCGGCGCAGAGCAGGCTTTTCCCGCGCCGCTCATCGTGCCCTGCACCATGATGCACCCTGCCCGGCTCATGCCAGCACCTCCCGCATAATTTTCAACAGCTGTTCGTTTTCTTTTGGGTGCGCACAGCGGTGCGGTACCACGTCTCGTCCAGCCCGGGTAGTTGCCGCAGCCAGCCACCACCGTGACGGCGCAGCTGCTAAAGTCCGCCGGTGCGCGGAACAGCAGGTAGTTGGCCTGTCCGTCCACGACCCGCAGCCCCAGTGCCCGCAGTCCCGCGGCCAGCCTTGGGCGCTGGTCGGCAATGAGTGTACGCACGCTGTCGGCATAGGCAGTCTCCTCCAGTGCGGCCAGCCCTGCGGCCTGTGCCAGTCGGACACGGCCCACGGCTGGCCCGCCGCGCGTTTTGTCCAGCAGCGCCGCGTCACTGCACAGCGCGTACCCCAGCCGCACGCCCGCCATGGCGTAGAGCTTGGTAAAGGCCTTTAGGATGATAAGATTCGATGCATCGCGCAAAACGGTCTTAGCTGTCAGGGCATCCCGCGCGGCGAGGAAATCAAGGAAGCACTCATCCACGACCAGCACCGCGCCACAGTCGGCACAGCGGCGCAGCAGCTTTGCACCATAACGAGCGGCGTGACCTGCCCGGTAGGGTTGTTGGCTGGCAGAGGAACACTGCATCGGTGCTGTCGTCGATGGCGTCTACAAAGCCGTCCGTCACGACAAAGTCGTTTTCCTCCCGCAAAGAAACCGCTGTACGTCACAATCCACCGTTACCAGCGCAGCAGCGTACTCGGCAAAGGTTGGCGCGGGCAGCAATGCGCGGCGCGGGCGCAGGGCCAGCGCCAGGCGGAAAATTAAGTCCGCTGCCCCGTTGCCGCACAAAATTTGCGCAGTATCCACACCCTCTGCCGCGGCCAGCTTAGTGCGCAGTGCCCGGCAGAGCGGGTCCAGGTAGCGATCCGCCATGGGCAGTGCCGCTGTGATGGCCGCCGCCATCCGCGGGCAGCCCCAGTGGGCTGACGTTGGCCGAAAATCCAGCGCGTCCCGGCCAAATTCTGCCCGGTAGCCCGCCCAGTCTCCGCCATGTACCAGTTCCATTCCGCATTCCCTCACAAGACAAGCATCAGCCGCACGGCCAGCCCAGCACAAGGGCCAGCAGGTCTCGGCGTACATCATGCGGTTGGCGCAGGATGTCCCGCGGCTCGATCTCCGCAGTGGGTCGCCGATCGTCGGTTTATCGTAATACTCGCCAAAGTAATAGGCCGGGCCCGCCAGCTGCACACTCAGTGCCCCGGCGCAGGCTCGGTCTGGGCGCTGTTAGGGCTGGCGTGGCGGCGGCGGTCCTGCCGCCAGATGCGCCACGCCCGCGGGCGCTGCTGCCTGTCAGCGCCGCCGCAGCCACCCAGAGCAGCGCGGGCGGCTGGGCAGCCAGTTGGCAGCGTCGTCAATTTGGCGGCACAGCGCCCAAAATAGAGATACCTCTCGTTTTGTAGCCGAGCATACTATCCATCGTGTTTATTGCCTTGTAGGTCAGCGCCAGCGGCGCCCCGCCAAGGAGCATATACAAAGCGGCGCGATCACACCGTCGCTGGCGTTCTCGGCCACTGTCTCTACGGCAGCTTTCGTCACGCCCTCGGCAGTCAGGTTTTGCGTGTCACGGCCCACGATGCGGGCCACGGCCTGCGGGCCGCGGGCAGGTCGCCCTTTGCCAGTTCCTTATACACATTGCGGCTCTCCTGTGCAAGACCCTTGGCAGCCAGCGCCTGGGCGCACCAAAACATTTGCAGGGCCAGCCCCAGCGCCGGATGGAGCCTTGCCGCGGCCCAGCAGGCAAGCCCGGTAACGGCCAGCGTGCCCAGCGGCAGCACCGCGGCCACCGCGGCCCCACCGGCCAGCTCACCCTGCGGCGTTTTGGGCAGGGCGGCACGCAGGTGCTTTCCAGCGCCGAGATGCACCGGCCCATCAGCACCACCGGGTGAGGCAGCCAGGCCGGGTCCGCAAAAATGGCATCCAGCAAAACCGCCCAGCACCGCCCAAAAAATCAACATGTGCCCTCCTTGGTGTACTGCACGGTCTTGACCAAACGCAGCTCATGCCGCGCCGCCCAGTCGCGGGCGTCCAGCACATAGCCGCCCGCATTGGGGCCGCACCACCGGTAATAGCTGCGGCGCGGCACGCCGTAGCGCTCCAACGCGGCCATCTAGGCCGCCGTGGGCCAGGATGACCAGCAGTTCCTCGCCGTCGGCAGCGCCTTGTCCACCAGCGCGGCAAACGTGCGGCATACGCGGTCACTGAAATCATCCTTGCGCTCACCGTCGGGGCAGCTGCTCGCAGTTGGCGGCGACCCACGCCTGATAGTCGGGGTCGTGCTCCATCTCAATATAATTGCGGCCCTCAAAGCTGCCGAAGCACATCTCCTTCAGCCCGTCCACGGGCACGAGCTCCGCGTCCGGGAACAGCACCTCCGCCGTCTGTTTTGTGCGCTGTAAGGTAGAAATATAGACGACCTTTGGGTCGATATCCGCTTTGCACAGCTGGGCCAGCCCTCGGGCGAGAGCGGGATGTCCCGCTGACCCTGATAGCGCTTCTGGGCGTTGTACTCGGTCAGGCCGTGGCGCAGTAAATAAATCAGCATTCGGGAAGTTCTCCTTCAGAACCGTGGGCAGGCCGCAGAACATCTGCACAACGCAGTCCGCCCGCGCGGCAGACAGGCCAGACGGCGCCGCCTCCCGCGCGGCACGCGCGGCTGGGTCAATCGGCACAACGCCGCCGCCGACCTCCGCCGCGGTCACAACATCATAATCTGCCAGCTCGTCGGCCAGCCGGTTCAAATCGGCGGCGGCGTCGGCCAAATCCTGCGTCGTACACCTGCCGCCCGCCGAGCTTTTGCGCAAGGTGCGCTTGCCGCTGCAGAGCGGCCCTGTCACAAACACCATTTACAGCACCCCCAGCCACTGGCAGGCAGCCAGCGCCGCCAGCATCAGATCCGCATTTTGCAGGAACCACCCGGCCAGATCACCGGTCACACCGCCAAACTGTTTTGAAACAACATAGTACCGCGCAAAACACAGCCTGCGGCCAGCATCAGCGCCCAGCCGCCCAGTGCAGTCAGCCCCACGGCCAGCATGGCGCAGAGCGCGGCCAGCACCTGCCGCACGCGGACGCGGTCCGCCGCCGTGGCAAAGGTGTGGGCAAGGCCGGTGTTTTTCGCCAGCGGGAATGCCGCCACAGCCAAGCCCGACAGTGCCCGCTCCCCACCAGCGCCAGCGCCCAGAGCGCCCCGACGCGCGGGTAAACTGCACACAGCCGCACAGCGCAAAATACGCTGCAAAGTAGCTGCACAGCCGGATGACCGCGAACGCCCCGCAGTGGGGTCTTTCAAAATTTCCAGCTTCTTCGCGGTATCGCCGTAGCTTGAAAGCGCGTCGCAGGTGTCGGCGTAGCCGTCCAGATGGATGCCGCCCGTGACCCAGACCGGCACCAGGCAGAACCGGCCGCGCGGGCCGCCGCAGGCAGCGGCAACGCCGCAGATGCACCACAGTGCGCCGCACACCACCCCACCAGCGGGAAAGCGCAGAGCGCGTACCGCATATTTTTCGTTCCAGTCAAATTGCGGCATCGGCAGGGCGGAAAACATGGCAAACGCCACGGCGATGGTCTGCAAAGCTGTCACGGACCTTCACTTCCTTTGTAATAGACGGGGATGCCGCAGACAACGCGCACCACGGCGTCGGCGCGGGCAGCCGCCGCGTTGTTGACGGCGGCCAGCGTGCGCAGATAACGGTCGGTATCGCCCGCATAGTCTGCCCCACCGCTGAACACCTCGTTGGAAACCACAATCAGATTATCACATTGCAGCAGCATCTTGTCAATGCCCTGCAGGATCACCGCCGCGGTTTCCGTCCCTGCACCGTCTGGGTCGTACAGCTCGTTGGCGGCCAGGTTGCCCAGGTCCTCCAGCAGTACAGTGCCGCGCCGGGGCAGGGCCACGCGGTCCAGGTGCAGCGGGCATTCCACCGTGTCAAACTGCTTTTCGGCCCGCATGGCGCGGTGTTTGGCAACGCGGGCGGCGCACTCGGCATCCCACACCTGCATCGTGGCAAGGTAGGTACGGGGCAGCGGGGCACGCAGGCAGAGAGACTCTGCAAAGGCGCTTTGCCGCTGGCCGCACCACCGATGACCAGCGTCAGCATTGCGGGTGTACGGCGCAATGCCGCCCTCGGAGAAGGAATAGCAGTGGTTGTAGACCGCAAGGGCCATATCCCACAGCGGCAGGCTGGCCACCGCGCCCGTGCCCTCGCCCAGGTGCAAATCTGCGGTGATCAGCGGTTTTGCACAGCGCGTCCAGCACAATATGTGCGGCTGGCTCGCTGGACACATGGCTGGCAAACACGGCCTTGGCCGCAGCCGGGCACAGCCGCACCGCGCACAGCGCCGCCACACCGCTGATGAAGCCGTCCATCACGATGGGCAGCCTTTCGAGCGCACCGCCCAGAAACACGCCGCACAGCCCGGCAATATCAAAGCCGCCCAGCGCCGCCAGCACCCCAGCGGGTCCGTGGCGTCAGGGGTGGTTGCGGGCAATGCCGCGTTCTATCGCATCTATTTTGCGGCGCAGGCCTTCGTCGGAAAGTCCCGCACCACGGCCGGTCATCTCGGCCACAGGGCGGCCCAGCAGCACGCTGGCCACCGCGCTGGACGTCGTCGTGTTGCCGATGCCCATTTCCCCAGTTGCCAGCAGCTGTGCGCCGCTCTGCTTCTGCGTGCGCACCAGCGCAATGCCCGCGGCGATGGCCTGTACAGCCTGTTCGCGGGTCATAGCCGGGCGGTGAAGTCAGCCGTACCCGCAGCAATGCGGCAATCCGCCGCGCCGGGCACGGTGCACCCGCAATGCCCATATCGACGGGCACGACGTCGCAGTGGGCCGCAGCGGCCATGCGGCAGACGCTGGTGCGGCGGGCGGTCAGGTTTTCGAGCACGGCGCGGGTCACGGAGGCATCGGTCTGGCTGACGCCCTGCGCCACAACGCCGTTGTCCGCGCAGAGCACCAGCACCGCGCGGCGGCTGACATCCGGCACGGGGTCGCCGGTCAGCGCGGCGGCGTCCTCGACCATGGCTTCCAGCCGACCCAGTCCGCCCAGGGTTTTGCCAGCGCGGCCCAGTGGGCGTGTGCGGCGGCGCGGGCGGCCTCGTCCGGCGGGGTGACGGCTGCAAGCAGGTTTTTTAGTTCCGTTTCGGTCATGGTCGTTCCTTTATATAATGTTCGGCTGCAGCCGCAAAGCGCTTTGGCAGCGGCGTACCCGCTTAATAGAGATGCGGAAAACCCGCGTAGAGACGTGCATCGGCAAAGCCGCACGCCCACTGCCGCCCGTTTGCCTTGGCAGCGGTGAACGCATCGCCGTTTTCGGTGGAGTCCCAGTGGTGGAACTCGTGGACGGGCAGGTCTCCCCGCGCGGAACAGCATACCGTCGGCGCGGGCCGTCAGGCGGGCGTAGCCGAACCGCACAAGCCGCCCGACGAAGCCCTGTCCGGGCAGCACACCCGCCATTGGGTGGGGTGCGCCGTCGGCGTCCTGCAATGTCCGGCCCAGGTACAAAAAGCCGCCGCACTCGGCCACGGTGGGCAGACCGCCCTGCACGGCGCTTTTACGGCAGCGCGCAGGGGGCGTTGGCGGCCAGCTGGGCGGCGTACAGTTCGGGGTAGCCGCCCGGCAGGTACAGCCCACCGATGTTTTCCGGCAAGGCCGCATCTGTCAGCGGGCTGAAAAGCACAACCCGCGCCGTTTTCCCGCAAGGCTTCCAGCGTTTCCGCATAGGTGAAGCAGAACGCGGCATCCCTTGCCACCGCAAGGCGCACCCGCGGCGGGGACACCGTGCACGGCGCGGCGGCGGGCGCGGGCGGTCAAACAGGGTGCACAGCAGCGGCCAGTCGATGGTTTGCTGCGCGGCATCGGATAAAGCTGTATCTTGCGCTGCAGATCGTCGATCTCGGCGGCGGTTTTCAGACCGAGGTGGCGGCTTTCTACTGCGGCCTCGGGCAGCGGCGGCAGGCAGCCCACCACCGGCAGGCCGGTCTCTTTTCGAGCATCGGCTTCAGCAGAGCGCACAATCCTTGCGCACAATCATTGAGCAAAATTCCTGCGATATGGTGCGGTGTGCGAACGCCATCAGCCCCCGCAGCTCGGCCGCCAGCGTCAGGCTGGCCCCTTTAGGCCGCACGACAAGCAGGGCAGGCAGATTCAGCGTATCCGCCAGGTGCCAGGCGCTGGCCGTGTCGGCCACACCGCCCAGGCCGTCATAGTAGCCCATGGCCCCTCGACGACCGCCGCGCCGTGGCCCGCCGCGTGCCGGGCGTAGAGTGTGCGGACGGTCTGCGGCGCAGAAAAACAGATCCAGGTTGTGGCTTTCCACGTCCAGCACGGCGCGGTGGAACATCGGGTCGATGTAGTCCGGCCCCGACTTGAACGCACAGGGTCAGCCCGCGGGCAGTCAGCGCCGCCAGCAAAGCACAGGCAGCCGTTGTTTTTCCGCTGCCGGAGCGGGCGCGGCCAGGACCAGTTGCAGCATTATTACTCCTCGCGATCAAAAATACCGGGTTATTTGCCATCAGCAGATGCAGGCTGCCCGCCGCCCGGCTGCGGCTGACTGCGATCTGCGTGACCTGCGCGTCAGACCGTGGGCGGTCAGCGGCGACGGCCTGCTGCAAAGTTTCCAGCGCAATGGCGCTGATGCAAGCCTTGCGTCGGGGTTCGCGGCCAGCGCGGCATCGACGACAGCCCGCAGACTGCCCTTGCTGCCGCCGATAAAACAGCGTCCGGCGCGGGCCAGCCTGCCAGTGCGGCGGGAGCAAAGCCCTCGGTAAGGTGCAAATTTTGCACGGCAAATTCTGCGGTTCTGACGGATCAGGTCACAGGCTTCCGCGTCGCACTCCACGGCGTAGACCCGGCCTGCGCCAGCGCCAGCTCCACGCTGACGCTTCCAGTGCCCGCGCCCACGTCCCAGAGGTATCTGTGGGGCGCACTGCCAGCAGGCCAGCGCGGCAGCGCGGACCTCCTGCTTGGTCATCGGCGTTTTGCCGCGGAGAAACACTTCATCGGCAGGCCGGGGGTGCGGCGCAGGGGCGCGGGCACGTTTTCCACAAGCAGGACACTGAGCGGTGCAAAGGGCTGTGCGGCCAGCCCTGCGCCGCCGGTCACAAGACGCTGGGACGGCGTGCCGAGGTTCTCCCCACCGTGGCCGCGGCGCCGCTTAACCCGGCATCCGCCAGCTGTTGGCAGAGCGTCGCGGGAGTCTCGCTGCCGCCGGTCAGGAAAAAGGTTGTCCCGCCTGCGCGGCAGGCGGCCACCGGGTCACAGGCACAGCCGTGGGCGGACGCGCCAGCCCTGCCACGGCGGCCCAGTGCCGCGGCCAATAATTGCACGCTGGAAACGCCGGGCAGCACCGTGTACGGCAGACCCGCGTCGTCAATGCACGGCAGAGCGCCCCCGCCCCGGAGTAAAACCCGTGTCCCCGCTGAAAACGACCGCGGCCTCCGCGCAATCTGTCTGCCGCAGCAATGCGCAAATTTCGTCCGTTTTATAGGGGCTGCGCGGTTTGCCGTGCAGCCCTCGGGCAGGTTTTTCCAGCAAGCGGCGCGCGCCGATGATCAGTTCCGCCCCGCGCAGCGTCTCCAGCCCGCCGCTGTCAGGCTGCCGGGCGCTCCGCTGCCATGCCCACCAATGTGATCTTCATAAAATTTCCTGCATCGCTGTAAAATCGTTTCGGCGCTCTCGCCCTGCTCCTCCGGGCGGCGCAGCACAATGAGCTGCACGCCGCACCGGGCGGCGGCCTCGGCCTTTCGGCAAAGCCGCCCGCCGCGCCGCCGTCCTTCGTGACCATATAGTCGATATGGAACTGGTGCAGCAGCGCCGCATTTAGTTCTTTCGTAAAGGCCCCTGCATCGCAAGGATATTGCGATGCGGGATGCCCGCAGCTTCGCACGCAGTGATGCCTGCCAGCGTCGGCAGCACCCGGGGGTACAGCCGCGCCGGGTCCAGCCCCGCGAAGGCGGGCAGTTCCTTGGCACCCGTCGCCAGCAGGACGCGCCCCGGTCTGTCTGCCAGATACGCGGCGGCCCGGGCGGCATCGGCCAGCACCACACTGCCCGCGGGCAGCTGGCGGGCGCAGCAGACGGTGATATTCAACTCCGCCGCTGCTGCCGCCGCACGGATGGATATTGCGCGTTGCCTCCGTGGCATAGGGGTGGGTCGCGTCAACGCAGAGCGCCGCACCGCGCAGCAGCGCCGTCATTCCTTCGGCGTCCAGCCGCCCGGTGTGCACCGTGATGCCGTCGGTGCAGCCCTGTTCCTCGGCCCCAGCTCTGTCGCCACGCAGACCGTGACCGCCGCGCCCAGCGCCGCCACCTGGCAGGAGAAGCTGCGGCCCTCGGTCGTGCCGCTGAAAATCACCACATTCATACGCCGTGATACCCCTGGGCGTCACCATTCTGCCCTGTAAAATCTGCGTTGCAGCGTTGCCGACAAAGACCGTTGTGAACATATCCACGGCGGTATCCTCCAGTTCGGCCAATGTCAGCAGCCTTGCGGTCTGGCCGTCCCGGCCAATGCAGCGCACCAGCCCGCAGACCGTGTCCGGGCCCTTGCCGTTGTCCCGCAGAATGCGAACGGCCTTTGCAGGTAGTCGGCGCGGCCCCTGGACGACGGGTTGTAGAGCGCCAGACAGAAATCCCCGCCGCGGCGCAGGCCAGCCGCTTTTCAATGACGGCCCACGGCGTCAGCCGGTCCGACAGCGAAATCACGCAAAAATCGTGTGCCAACGGCGCACCCAGCACCGCGGCCCCGCTCAAAGCGGCGGTCAGGCCGGGCACGATCTCGATCTCCACCTCCGGGCAGTGCTCCGCCAGCTCCAACAGCGGGCTGGCCATGCCGTAGACCCCGCGTCGCCGAGCAGACCAGCGCCACTGTTTTGCCGCCCTTTGCCGTTTCCAGCGCCTTAACGGCAGCGGTCGATTTCCCGCGTCATGCCGGTGGCGTAGACCTCTTTTTCAGGGAACAGCGGCCGCACCAGATCGATGTAGACCGTGTAGCCGCACAGCACATCGGCGGCCTGCAGGGCAGTCTGCGCCTGGGCGGTCAAATGCTGCGCACCGCCCGGGCCCAGGCCCACCACACACACAAGGTTATGGTTCATCATTTTTCCATCTCCAGTCCGGGGCAAGGGGCCAGCGCCACGGCAAGGGTCACGCCGTCCCGCGCCCACTTCGGGATGAACAGCACCCCGTCTGCAGCCAGCACCGCCGCGCGTTCACAGACATTGTCCACGCCCGTGATGCTCTGCACAAAGCCGGAGGACGTAAAACGGCCTTTAGCCGTGCGCAGGGCAGCGGCAGTATAAAGTCCATCTCCCAGCCGTGCGCCCGGCAGAACGCCGCCAGGCCCGGCTCATCCTTTTTCAAGTCAATGCTGGCGGCGAGGACAATGCCCTGCGGGCAAAAATGGTGCTCGCGCAGAAGGCCGCAAACACTGCTTCCAGCTTTTCCGCTGATGTGCCGCGCTTGCAGCCGACACAACACCGCAATGCGGGGATCAGGTGCAGCGCCTCACCCGTCGGGGTCAGCGTCAGCGCAAAATCTGCGCGGTCAGCGGCGGCGGCAGGCTCCACACCCGCGGGCGACGTGCCGGAAACAGCCCAGTCGGCGGCATAGCAAACGCTCTGCCCGGCCAGCAGTGCCCCGCTCACGCAGCGGATGCGCTCCGGCTCGGCCACGGCGCAGTTCTGGCACCTGGCCCATCCATCCACAGCAAAACACCGCGCCCATCGGTGGCCGTCGTGATGACCGGTACGGCATGGCAGACCGCCGCCAGCAGCCGCGCCAGGTCGTTTGCGCCGCCCAGATGCCCAGACAACAGCGGGATAGCAAACTGACCGCCCTCGTCCAGTACAACGACGGCGGGTCTGCAGCGCTTGCTGCGGCAATGGGGCGCGATGGCCCGCACCGCAATCCCGGCAGCCCCCACAAAAAATCAGTGCATCACTTTGTGCAAACTGCGCAGCGGTCAATCGGTCAGGCGGACGCCGTCCGCACCGCCGCGGGCCACGCTGCCGGGCAGGCTGCCGCCAGCTGCTGCGCCAATGCCAGCCCCCGCGCCGTGAACGCAATGTACGCGCAGGTCATCGGTCCGTCCCCTTCGGAACTCCGTTGTGAACGCCGGGTCGTAGAGCTTGCTGCGGTCATACTGTGCGGCCAAAAGTCCCCCACGACGATGAGCGCGGTTTTGGTGATGCCCGCCGTGCGGGTGCTTTCGGCCAGCGTTCCGACGGTGCAATGTACGATTTTTTGTTCCGGCCAGGTGGCCTTGTAGACGACGGCGGCGGGGGTCGCGGCGGTGTACGCGCCCTGCGAAGCGCATCCTGCACCCTGTCGATCAAGCCGATGGAGAGGAAAATCACCATCGTCGCCCCGTGGGCGGCCAGCGCGGCCAGCCGCTCCCCTTCCGGGACCGGGGTGCGGCCCTCCATCCGGGTGATGATGACGGTCTGGCTGACACCGGGCAGTGTGTACTCGGCATTCAGTGCCGCCGCCGCCGCAAAAGCTGGACACGCCGGGCGTATCGTCGTAGGCGATGCCCATGCCGTCCAGCGCGTCCATCTGTTCTCGGATCGCGCCGTACAGGCAGGGTCGCCCGTGTGCAGGCGCACAGTGGTTTTGTGCGCTGTTTCGTTTCTTTCATGACGGCAAGCACCTGCTCCAGCGTCATCTCGGCGCTGTTATAGATGGCGCAGTCCGGCCCGCCAGCAGCGCCGGGTTGACTAGACTGCCCGCATAAATGATGCAGTCCGCCGTTTGCAGCAGGGGCCGCCCATCGGGTAATCAGGTCCGGTGCGCCGGGGCCGCCCCCACAAAATGTACCATGTCAGGCACCTTCCACAATTTCAACAGTGTATCAGCAGTTTGTCTGTCCCAGCGGGCCGTTCCGGTTTGAGAACAGCACCGCGCCGACCTTGAACGCCCCGCCGCGCGGCAATCCAGATGCAGCTGGATCGCTGTGAGCAGGCTGGCCATGACCGGTCCCGCAGCTGCGCGGCGTCCAGAATTTCCAGGCATGCGTCGGTAGTCGCTGCGTCCATCAGGGCGCGGCAGGTGGCCGCATCCGCCCCGCAGAGCGCCGCATGGGTGCAGAACAGCTCGGTGCGGCAATCAGCAGTGTTGGAATGGGTGTTCATAATGCCGCCCGCCAGCTTGACCAGCTTGCCCACATGGCAGACGAGCAGCACCTCCGCGAAGTGCTCCGCCGCTGCCATATCCAGCGCCTCGCCGATGAAATTTGAGATTTTACGACAGGATCTCGTGCAGCGCGGGTAGTTGGCGGCCAGATAATCCAGCCCATAGTTGCCGGGGGCCAGGATCAGGCGGCGGCTTTTCAACGCTGCCTGGTGGATTTGGATTTGCAGCGTATCCAGAAGCGCCTGCTGGCTCATCGGCTCGACGATACCGCTGGTACCCAGCACGGACAGCCCGCCCTCGACCCCGATATACGGGTTGAAGGTGCGCTTGGCCGCAGCCGCGCCGCCTTCGATGGAGATGACCACCGCCGAACCCGCCGCCGTAGCCGACGGCGTCCGCCTCCACAAAAGCGCCTCGGTTATCATCTGCCGCGGCACGGTTGATGGCCGCCGCGCCGTCGGGCTGGTCAAGGCCGGGCTTTGTCACGGCCCACCCCGCCCGCCGTCAATCGTAACGGTGCGCGGCGCATCCGGCAGCAGCGTGACCGCGGCAACGACCGGCAGGCCGGTGGTGGCGTCGATATCGTCGCCGCCGTCCTGACGATGGCGCACGCGGCCCGTCTGCTGTCAGGCGGCAGAACTGCCAGTGCAACCTCCGATGCCCTTGGGCGTGCGCAGATAACGCTTTCCGGCGCGTGGCCGGTCAGCAGCAGCCGCGCCGCCCCCGCCGCCCCAGCGCCGCACAGGTGCCGGTGGTGTAGCCGCAGCGCAGCAAACGCTGCCCGCTGCGGATATAGTGCTCAAATTGGGGCTTCGGCTTTGCGCCGCTCCGGCAAACAGCACCGCGTATTGGTCGGTGCTCAGTCCAAACAGCGCACAGATATTGTCCTGTGCAAGGCGTCCTGCGGTGCCAGCAGCGGACACGCCTGACGGCGCAACGCAGACGACGGCATCGGCCAGCTTTTGCGCCAGTTCCAACTCGTGCAGCGTCACGATGACGGCCACATTCTTCTCATGTGCCAGCACTTGCAGGATGTCCATGAGTTCCGCCTTACCGCTTTACGTCCAAAACGACGTTGGCTCGTCCAGAAGCAATCTCCGGCTGCTGGCAGACCGCGCGGGCCAGCAGCACGCTGGCGCTGGCCATCACTGATCCTGGCAAAATCGCGGTCCTCCAGCTCCTCCGCCCGGACAAGGCACAGGGCGTCATGCCACCTGCTGCCTGTCGGCATCGGACAAAATGCCCAGCCGCCCGGTGTAGGGTAGCGCCCGGCAGCAGCCACGTCAAAGCAGGTCGTCAGCTCGGCGCGGGCCGTGTGGGGCAGCATCAGCGCCAGCTTGCCGCGGGCGTTGGGGGTGTAGGCCGTCAGTCCTGCCCCGTCCAGCAGCACCGCGCCGCCCTGCGCCGCCAGCTGCCCGGCCAGCGTTTTTAAAGAGTGGATTTGCCCGCACCGTTCGGACCGATGAGCGCCAGAATTTTGCCGCGCTCGTGCAGGAGCAATGTCCGCAGCAGCGGCGCACCGTAGCCGACGGCGAGATTTTGCGTTTCACAACAGCTCATACCGTGCCCTCCCGCTGTGGCGGCGCACCAGAAGCCAGATGACCACCGGCGCACCGAACACCGCCGTGACCGAGCTGATCGACAGTTCTGTCGGCGCAAACAGGCTGCGGGCGATCAGGTCGCACAGCAGGCAGAATGCCGCGCCGCCCAGTGCGCAGCCCGGCAGCACCCGCAGCGGTTTTGCACTGCCCAGCGTTTGTTTTACCAAATGCGGCACCGCAATGCCGACGAAGGAGATCGGTCCGGCAAATGCCGTGACGCAGGCCGCCAGCAGGCTTGACAGCAGCACCAGCACCACGCGCCCGCACCGGCACACCGACGCTGGCGGCGTAGCTCGCCCATCTGGTAGGCAGCCATCGGCTTGAGCATGCGGCGGCCAGGCAGGGCAGAACGGCCGCCGCCGGCGCGTGACATTGCCCAGGTCATGCCGGAGAAGCTGCCCATCGACCAGTTGTGGAGGTTGACAATGTTGGAATCCTGCGCGAAGGCCACGACGATATCCGTGACCGCCGAGCAGATGTAGCCGATCATGACGCCGCAGATGACCAAATACTCATCCGCTGCACGGCGCGCCACAGCCAGCACAAACAGCATGGCCGCCATGGCCCCGGCAAACGCCGCCAGAATCAGCGTCAATGAGCCGGTGAGCAGACCGCGGTTCAAAAGACGACCATCGTCAGCGCCACGGCCAGCTTGGCCCGCTGGAAATGCCCATGACGAACGGCCCGGCAATCGGGTTGGCAAAAACGTTTGCAGCAGATACCTCGGCCACCGAGCGCCGCCCCCAGCAGCACCACCATCACGGCCCGGGGCAGGCTGCAGCAGGATGTTGGCGCCAGCGTTTGTGCCGCGCCCAGCAGGGCCGCCGCGATGTCCGCCGGAGAGCGCAACGCTGCCCAGAACAGGTTGAGCGCAAACAGCGCCAGCAGGCCGCCGCCATGGCGAGATATGCAATTGTCATGCGTTTGAGGTGTGCATGCGTGGTTCCCTTTGCGGCGGGCGGTGGTGTGGGCGGATAGGGAATCCGCCCCTACGGATGCGCCACGGTTTTGTGCGCCCGTTTTGCCGCCGCGTTGAATTTTCAGTGCAGCTTCGTCAAAATGTCAATTCGCTGTCGTCCGGGTCATCCTCGGTGAACACCTTATTCATGTCCAGGATCAAATCCGGCAGTTCCATACTCTGCTGGAAAAGGCTCTGCGCGGTACACCAGACATTGCCGCTTTGCACGGCCTTGCAGTCCGCCAGCATCGGACATTTGGCGAGCAGCTCATCCATTGTGCGCAGTTCACCCTCAATCGTGCTGTTATAAATCAGCACGTCGGCATCCTTGGCCCCGGCGTAGAAATCTTCCAGCGAAATATTCACGGTCGCCAGGTTGTTGCCGCTGTCGGTCAAATCGGCAAAGGCGTAACTGCCGCCCGCCATCTTGATCATTTCGGCAACGTAATCGCCGCCCTTTGCGCACAGTGGCAAGGTTGTTGGAGGTGATAGAGAAAAACGCGACGGTCTTGCCGGTGGGTTTCTCGTCCAGCAGCGGTGCAATGCGCTGCACAGCGTCGTCAAAATGCGCTCGGCCTCCTCGGTTCTGCCCAGCAAAATGCCGTAGAGCTTGACCCATTCCATGCGAGCCAGCGGGTCCTCTCGTAGCTCGAGCGCTCGACGAGGACCGGCACGCCGAATTTTCGAGCTGCTCCTTCACCTCGGGCGTGTGGTAGATCATTGTGTTCTCGATGGCAAGGCCGCAGTCGGCAGCCAAAATCGTCTCGTAATCCGGGGTGCTGTACTTGCCCGCGTAGACAATTTGGCCCTGCTCCATGGCGGTGCGGGCCGCGTCGAGATACCAGTTTTCGGCCTGCGTGCCGGAGAGTGCCACCGCCCCAGCCCACCAATGCTGATGATGGGGTCCATGGCGGAGGAAGAAACGAGGTAGATATTCTCGATAGGCTGCTGCAAACGGTGATGTCTGCGTCCAGATTGGCGGGCGCAGCGGCCCCTCCGGCACGACGAGATAGCGGCTGCCGTCAATCGTGATGAGGTCATAGCCGCCCGCGCACATCCACCGTGAACTGCTTCGCATATTCCAGCGGATAGCGGTTTCTATCGTCAATGCGTCCGTTTGCGCGGGAGCCTGGGATGCCGCCGCGCAGCCTGCCAGCAGCAGCAGGGCGGGCAGGGCAAAGCTGCGCGCCCTCATTCGGCAGCGGCCAGCGTGGCGCTGTCAAAGGTCAGGGTATAATCGATCTCGTGCGGGTGCTCATGGCAACGGTATCAGCGGTAACGGCCAGCGCGGTATCCAGCGCAGCAACGGGGATTTCAAAGGTGGAGTTGCCTTCGGTGTTGGTGGGCAGGTACTTTTCGCCGTCGATCAGCATATAGTCATAGTTCGGGCTGCTCCAGACGATGGTCGCGGTCATAATGCCGTCGGCCACAGTCAGCGCAGCGGGGCTTTCGACGGTGGCGCGGCCGCTGCCGCCTTCCAGCGTCACGGCACAGGTATAGCTGCCGTCGGCGGGGATCCGACGGCTGCCGCAGCCGCATCCTCTGCCGCAGGCTCGGCATCGGAGACGCTGACCGTATGGTCATACCAGGTGCCCTTGGTGCCCAGAATGGCCAGCTGGAAATCGGCATCGACAGCCGCAACGGGGATGTCAAAGCCGTATACCTCGTCGCTGGTGCCATCAGAGTACGTCACGGTGTCAACGGTGGGCTGCAGCCAGTCGCTCTCGTGGTCGGGGCGTCGGCGGCCATGCCCGGATACAGGTTGACGATCTTCTGGGACTGCAGACTGACGTGGAAGGTCATCGTGCCGTTTTCCACCGTCAGCGTCCATGCCGTCCACGGCCTCGCTGGCATGGAACATACTGCTGTCGGTCTTGAACTTAAGCGGTGTATACGCCGTCCGGCAGCGCGGCAGCGGGCCGGCCTTTCGTAACGGTAGGGGCCGGGGCCGCGGTGGCGGCAGGGGCGGTTTCTTCCGTGGAGACCGCCTCGGACGTGCTCTCGGCGGTGGTGGATGCGGATGCGCCGCAGCCCGCCAGCAGGGCAGCGAGAGTCAGGGATGCGAGTTGGAGCTTTTTCATGCTTTCCTTACCTCATTCTATACATATTTATCAGGCATTAGCGGGAGGCAGCGCGGGCGGATATGGAATCCGCCCCTACGGCGTGGCGGGGCATCACATCGGACGCAGGCCGGGCATGCCCGGCCCTGCCGCGTGCCTTCCCAAAACCAAAACTGCCCGGGCTTACCTCCGGGCAGAATGGGTCTTTCTCAGCCGTTCAGGGAATCGATGGCGGCCCGGCATGGTCAACGTAGAGCTGCTGGACATCGGCGATCTCGCCCAGACTCGCGATCTGCGTCGACGCTCAAAGCAGTCGGCAGCGTTGAACTGGCTCAGCCAGGAATCCTCGTCAGAGCCGGCCATGTCATTGTTGGCGTGGTCACCGGCAACGACCATCAGCGGGCGCAGGATAACCTTGGTGTAACCGGCCTCCTTGACCTTCTCGATGACAGCGTCGCAGGCGGTGTCCTCGGCTCGCCCTCGACAGTGCCGATGAACACATTGTCATAGCCCAGGGTCTGCATGGTCATCTGCATCTGGCTGTAACTGATCTTTGCGGTGTGGGAAGTGCCGTGGCCCATGAACACAAGGCGGTGCCGTCAGCAGCGGCAGCAGCGGCATCGTCATACCCGGCGACCTTGACGGCCTCGGCGGTGATGGCAGCGGCAACAGCCTCCTTGTCGGCGTTGATGACGGTGGCATCCTCGCCAACCTCGCCCAGCAGCGGCTCAGCGATGGCAACGCTCTCGAACTTGTCCTTGTACTGCTCAACGGCCTCGCACATCTCGTCATACTCGGCGCCGTGCATCAGATGGGTGGGCTGGACGACCAGGTTCTTAACGCCGTTGGCAGCGGCACGGTCAAGCGCCTGGTCCATGTTGTCGATCTTCTCGCCGTCGCGGGCCTGCACATGGTTAATGATGATCTGCGCGGTGAAGGCGCGGCGCACGCTCCAATCCGGGTAGGCGCCCGCAGGGCGTCCTCGATGCCCTTTGATGTCGCGCGCGGCTGCGTTGAAGGAGGTTCCGAAGCTGACGACCAACAGCTCGTTCTCGCCGATGTCGTCGGCATTGCGCGGGTCGTCATTGCCGGCGTCGCCGGTGTCACGGCCGAAATACTCGGGGTCGGCGTTCTCGCCCTCCACCATTTCCTTCTGTGTCGGTCAGGGCGTCCCAGGCAGCCTTGGCGGCCTCGCACTGGGCGTCGGTGTCGTCGGTGCGCTCCTGCACGTAGATGGCGTCGATCAAATCGGCGCAGTTTTTCGCGGCCACTTCGTCGCATCTCCCTCATCTGCGGTCTTTCTGCATCCTCTGCAGTGCTTTCTGCAGCGCTTTCGTCATGACGGTTCGCGGCAGCGCTGTCGAGTGCTCGCGGCGGTGCTGCCGCAGCCGACCAGCAGGGCGGCGGACAGTGCTGCGGCCATGGCGACGGCGGCAGCTTTGTAGGTGATCCTTCCATGTGTTCTTGCTCCTTCCTTGTTTAAAGCTGGGAGACAGTACGAGAGAACAGCAGGGCACACGGAAATTGACCTCAAAACGAGGTCTTTGCGCAGAATGGCAACACAAAAGACCCGTATTTTAAGCAGGTGCTTTGCGGTACAACCAATTCCTCGTGATTTGGAGCTGTGCGCCCCGTACCCGGCAGCGGGCAGGTTTCCTGGCTGAAAGCTCAACACCTGCCGCCGCCTTCCGGGTCAAAACCCAGTGACCGGTGCAAACGCACCCTGGCGGCAGGCTTCCTTATCACAGTGACGAGATCGTGCGGATTTGCGCCCGCTTTACCCTTTCCCATGCCGAACGGCGGCATAAAAGGCACCTGCTGTCGTATTCAGTTTTACGGTGTAGAGTATAACACAATGCGGGCAGAAACGCAAGAGTGCGTCGGTTTCAATTTTGCCTTTATACGATTGTGAACTGGCACGCCCGCATGGCGTCTAGCGCGGTCTGGTGCGACCGGGGCGTGACCCCGGCGCCGCAATCAGACTGAATCTCGATTTCCGTTTCCGGGAAGGCCGCGCGCAGCACCATCGCGTTGCTGATGACGCAGATGTCGGTGCAGTAGCCGTAGATGACGATCTTTCAATGTCGTCCACGGCCTTGTTGTGGGCCATCAGCTCGTCGAGGATCCCGCCGGCAGCATATAGCTGCCGAAGGTCGGCTTTGTTGACGATGTGGCAGACCTCGGGCTCGGTACCGTCCAGCGCGTTCTCCAACTCGGGCGCAAAGTTCCAGCCGTCCTCGATGCAGTGCTCACAGGCAGGCGTCCCTCCCGCGTGGCAAGGTAGTTGTCGGGTGGGTGTCCCGCGTCAGGAACAGCCAGTGCCCGGCCCGGGCATGGGCCTTAACGGTCTCGGCCAGGCGGGTCACGTTGGCCTGTGCCTGGGGTTCGCCAGCGCACCCGTGATAAAGTCCTTTTGTACGTCCACAACAATATCCAGAATCATAGCGACAGCTCCTGTTTTTATAGTTTGCTATAGTTTGCTACAGCATATACCGCAGACGGTGCGCGGTGTAAAGCGCGTTTCGCTGGCCGCAGGGGTGCGGATGTGGTATAATGGAAGAAAAAGTTCAGGAGGCCCCATGACTCCGCTTGAAACGTTAAAACGATATCTTCGGCTACGACTCCTTCCGCCCGGGCAGGAGGAGATTGTCAGCGCCCTTCTGGCGGGCGGGACGCGCTGGCTATCATGCCGACCGGCGCGGGAAAATCGCTGTGCTATCAGGTCCCTGCCCTGCTGCTGCCGGGCTGACGCTCGTCATCCGCCGCTGATCCGCTGATGCAGGACCAGGTCAGGGGCTGAACGCAGCGGGCATCCATGCGGCATTTATCAATCGTCGCTGACCGAGACACAGATCGCCCGTGCGCTGAACCTGGCCGCCGAGGGCAGCTACAAGCTCGTCTACGTCGCGCCCGAACGCCTGGAAGCCCGGTGTTCCGCAGCTTTGCCGCGGGGCGGACATCCGATGGTCACGGTGGATGAGGCCCACTGCATCAGCCAGTGGGGCCAGGATTTCCGCCCGAGCTACTTAAAAATCCTCGACTTCATCGACATTCGCCCTGCCGCCCCATCCTGTCCGCCTTTACGGCCACTGCCACGCGGGAGGTCAAGGACGACATTGTCTGCATCGCTGCGGCTGCATGACCCGGAGCTACTTGTCACCGGTTTTGACCGGCCGAACCTCTACTTTCAGGTCGAGCGCACCCGCCGCAAGGACGATTTTGTCATCCAATATCTGCGCGACCACCCGGGCGAGAGCGGCATCATCTACTGTGCCACCCGCAAAAATGTGGACAAGCTGCAAGCCCTGCTGGCCGACTACGGCTTTGCGGCCACAAAGTACCACGCGGGCCTGTCCGCCGAAGCACGCCGCAAAATCAGAATGATTTCATCTACGACAAAGCCCCCGTCATTGTGGCGACGAACGCCTTCGGCATGGGCATCGACAAATCCAACGTGCGGTTCGTTCTGCACTACAACATGCCCCAGAGCATGGAGAATTATTACCAGGAGGCGGGCCGTGCCGGGCGTGACGGGCTGCCGTCGCAGTGCGTGCTGCTTTTCGGCGCAGGACGTCATCATCAACAAATTCCTGCTGGACAAAAGGATTTTGCCGAGATGGACGACGAGGAGGCCGACCTTTGCGCCAGCGCGACCTGCAGCGCTTGCAGACGATGGAGCGCTACTGCCAGACGACGGAGTGCCTGCGCAACTACATTCTGGCCTATTTCGGCGAGCACCCCGCCGCGCCCTGCGGCAACTGCGGCAGCAACAACGATTTTGACGAGGTCGATATGACCGACGCCGCCAAGTGGATGATCAACTGCGTGGCCGAGCTGCGCGGGCGGTACGGCAAAGCGATTTTGTTCGGCACTTTACAAGGCGCGAACCGTGCGCGTCTGGGGAGCTGGGAGCCGAGCGCTTCAAGAGCTACGGCCGGATGAAGGACACCCGCGCGAGACGCTGGAACGCCTGCTGGCCCAGCTGCTGGAGGATGGATATTTGGTGCAGAGCGACGACCAGTACGCCGTGCTGCACATCGGGGATATTGCCCCGCTGAAGGCCGGCGGGCAGGTGCTGGTCAAGCTGCCGCCGCAGCGTGAGCCGGAGCAGGCCCGCGCACCGAAGCCGAAGCGCCGCAGCCCGATGGACGCGCTGACGAGCGCCGGACTGGAGCTGTTCAACCAGTTGCGCCAGCTGCGGTTCGACACCGCCCAGCGCGAGGGACTGCCGCCCTACGTCGTGTTCGGTGACAAATCGCTGGTGGATATGTGCCTGCGCGCCCGCGCCGCGCGGAGGATATGCTGGGCATCTACGGCATGGGTGAGCGCAAGTATGAAAAGTACGGTGCCGCGTTCTTTGCGGTCATTGACGCCTACCGCGCCGACCACCCCGACGCCGTTTTGAGCTTGACCCGCCCGCACCGGAGCCGGAAAAGCCGCTGCCGTCCGAGAAGAAGAAAAGCCGCCGAAGGCCGAGCGCCCCGCGTTTTACCTGACGGCGGAGGACGCGCGCAGCTTCAACTACCAGGACAGCTATACCGGCGCGGAGCTGAAGGCCGCGCTGATCGAGGCCGCCAGTGACCCGGATGTGAAGGCACCGACCATCAAGGAGATCGACGAGTGGCTGCTGGCGCAGCGGCTCATCGGCATGGAGCGTCTGCCGACGAAGGGTTTTACTACGTGCCGACCCCTGCCGGTGTGGACGCCGGTCTGCGCAGCGAGGACAAGGTCAGTGCCCGCGGCACGCCGTATTCAGTGCTGCTGTTTACGCCGGAGGCGCAGCGGATGGTGGTGGAGCACTTTATAAAACCAGAGGCTTCCTCGGAAGCTGTCACCGAAGGTGACTGATGAGGGCGAAGTTTACGGCTGCAATCCGTTTGCGGACGGTTATGGCACGCCTTTCCTCATCCGGCCCTGCGGGCCACCTTCCCCAAGGGGAAGGCTTAGGCTTTTCGTCATCTTGTCCGTACTGCGCAAATTTTCTTTGTCATATTCGTCGATTGCGGATTTTTGACACGATGTTAAAATGTTAGCAGAGACCGTATACCAATTTATAAGGAGCACCCCATGGACAACGTGAAAATTCTCGAGGTCAAGCAGAGCATCTTTGCCTCCAACGACGAACAGGTCGCCGCGCTGCGGGCCGAGCTGAAGCAGGAAAAATTTTTCTGCTGAATTTAATGAGCGCACCGGGGTCCGGCAAAACCACGACACTGCGCCGCACGATTGCTGCGCTGCAAAATGAGCTGCGCATCGGCGTGATGGAGGCCGACATCGACTCCGACGTGGACGCCCGCGCCATTGCCGAGACCGGCGCCAAGGCCATTCAGCTGCACACCGGCGGTATGTGCCACCTGACGCCGAAATGACCCGGCAGGGACTGGCCGGGCTGGGCACCGGGGCTCGATTTGGCGATTCTCGAAAACGTCGGCAACCTTTGTTCGCCCTGCCGAGTTCGACACCGGCGCGGTGAAGAACGCGATGATTTTGTCGGTTCCCGAGGGTCACGACAAGCCGCTGAAATATCCGCTGATGTTCCAGGTCTGCGACATCGTGCTTGTGAACAAAATCGACGTGATGCCGTACTTTGATTTTGACCTGGACAAATGCCGAGAGTACGTCGCCATGCGCAACCCGAACGCAAGGGTCATCCTGATCCAGCCCGGACGGGCGAGGGCATTGACGAATGGGCCGATTGGCTAAAAGAGCAGGTCAGGGCGGCAGGCGTAAATAATCCAGGCGTTGTAGGGGCCGCACATGCGGCCCGCGGCCTGCCGCAATCGCCCGTCCGCCATTTACAACAACCGGGCGGGCATGCCCGGCCCCTACTGTGCAAAACGGAACAACGGCACAAAAGGAGCACATCATGAGCAAACCCACTGCGTTCCCGCTGGACGAGAGCAAGCTGCCCTTCGAGATTCGAGGGACGAGCCATACCGCGAAAATTGCCAGCTGGGCCAGATGATCACGGACCGCATCCCGGCCAAAAGGGCATTCTGACGAAGGATGACCCCGAATACTGGGGCTTAGCGTCCATCGTGACCGACGAGATGGCCGAGGTTGCATTAAAATGAAGGTCCGCAAGCCTATGACCCTGCCGAGCTGGTCAAGGCTACCGGCAAGCCTGCCGACGAGCTGGAACCGCTGCTGCAGCAGATGGCTGTGGTCGGATTACTGGAATACAACTGGGAAAATTCCCGCCGGGAGAAGCAGTACATCCTGCCGATGTTCGTGCCCGGCAGTGCGGAATTTTTCAATATGAACAAACAGCAGATTGCCGACCACCCCGAGGTCACGGCCTTCTTCGAGCGGATGACGTTTCTGCCGCTGGAGCACATCACCGCCATGGTGCCCCGGGCGGCGCAGGTATCGGTATGCACCGTCATCCCGGTGAAAGGCCATCGAGACCGAGAACCAGTCCGTAGACGTGGAGCATATCTCCCACTGGCTGAAAAAGTATGACGGCAAGTATGCCGCCGGGCCGTGCAGCTGCCGTATGTCCCGCGCCGCCATGGGCGAGGGCTGCGGCGACGACCCCGACGACTGGTGCATCGGCGTCGGCGACATGGCCGACTACCTTGTGGAGACGAACAAAGGCCACTACGTCACCTACGACGAGGTGATGCAGATTTTGCAAAAGGCCGAGGCCAACGGCTTTGTACACCAGATCACCAACATCGACGGCGAGGACAAGATCTTCGCCATCTGCAACTGCAACGTGAACGTGTGTTACGCTTTGCGCACCAGCCAGCTGTTCAACACGCCCAACATGAGCCGCTCGGCCTACGTGGCGCGTGTCGAGCCGGAGAACTGCGTATCTGCGGGCGCTGTGGAGTACTGCCCGCCGGTGCGGTCAAGCTGGGCCAGAAGCTCTGCACGAAGGACGGCCCCATCACCTACCCGAAGCAGGAACTGCCCGACACCGTGAAGTGGGGCCCCGACAAGTGGGCCATCGACTACCGCGACAAAAACCGTATCAACTGCTACGACACCGGCACGGCCCCCTGCAAGACGGCCTGTCCTGCCCACATTGCCGTGCAGGGCTACCTGAAAATGGCCGCCCAGGGCCGCTACCGCGACGCGCTGGCGCTGATCAAAAGAGAACCCCTTCCCGCCGTCTGCGGCCGCATCTGCAACCGCCGGTGCGGGATGCCTGCACCCGCGGCACCGTGGACCAAGCTGTTGCCATCGACGCCGTCAAGAAGTTCATTGCCGAGCAGGACCTGAACGCCGCGCACCGCTACGTGCCCGACGTCGTCCAGCCGTCGCTGCAAGGGCCGTGGCCGCAGAAAATTGCCATCATCGGCGGCGGCCCGCAGGTCTGTCCTGCGCCTATTTCTGGCAGTGCAGGGCTACAAGCCCAGCGTGTTTGAGAAAACGAGTGCCCCGGCGGTATGCTGCGCTACGGTATCCCCTCCTTCAAGCTCGAGAAAACGTCATTGACGCCGAGATCGACGTACTGCGGGAGCTGGGCGTGGACATCCACTGCGGTGTCGAGGTCGGCAAAGACGTCACGCTGGCCGAGCTGCGCCGACAGGGCTACAAGGCGTTCTACATTGCCATCGGCTGCCAGGGCGGCCGCAAGGCGGGCGTGCCCGGCGAGGATGCCGCAGGCATTGAGACTGCCGTACACCTGCTGCGCACCGTCGGCGGTGACGGGAGCCGCAAAATGACCGGAAAGACCGTCGTCATCGGCGGCGGCAATGTCGCCATCGACGCGGCGCGTGTCTCTCTGCGCTGCGGTTCCGACGGCGTGACGATGGTCTGTCTGGAGCCGCGGAGAAGATGCCCGCCTCGGTGGAGGAAATCGCCGAGGCCGAGGAGGAAGGCACCAAAATCACCTGCGGCTACGGCCCGAAGGAGTTTCTCCGAGAACGGCCATGTGACCGCCGTCGTGCTGAAAAGTGCACCGGCCTTTACAATGCGGAGGCCGCTTTGCACCCACCTACGACGAGAACGACACCATCACCCTGCCTTGCGAGAACGTTGTGCTCAGCATCGGCCAGTGCATCGAGTGGGGCGACCTACTGAACGGCGAGGCCGTGCAGCTGGGCCGCGGCCAGGGCGCTGGGCCGACATGCTGACCTACCAGACCGCGCAGCCCGACGTGTTTGTGGGCGGCGACGTCTATACCGGCCCGCGTTTTGCCATCGACGCGATTGCGGCAGGCAAACAGGGGCAATTTCCATCCACCGCTATGTGCAGCCCAACACCAGCATGACGATGGCCGCAACCGCCGGGATTTCCACGAGCTGGACAAGTCGAATCTGGCGCTGGGCGAGTATGACCGCGCACCGCGCCAGACCGCCGCGCTGGACGAGAGCATCGACACCCACCGTTCCTTCCGGGATGCGCACCTGACGCTGACCGAGGATCAGGGTCAAAATCGAGACAGCGCGCTGTCTGGGCTGCGGTGCCAGCGTTGTGGACGAACAAGTGCATCGGCTGCGGCGTCTGCACGACCAAGTGCGAGTTTGACGCTATCCATCTGCACCGCGACCTGCCCGAGTGCAGCAAGATGGTCAAGAGCGAGGACAAGTTCAAGGCCATTCTGCCCTACATGGCGAAGCGCGGATCAAGATCCGCTTTGCCAAGAAGGAGAAGTAATGCACGAGCTGGGCATTGTGTTCCACATCATCCGCACGGTGGAGGACGTGGGCCCGGCAGAACGACGTGACACGCATCCGGCGCGTGACGCTGCAGCTGGGCGAAGTCTCCGGCGTGGTGGAGAGCTACCTGCAGGATTGTTGGAAGTGGGCCGCCGCGAAGTCTGAGATTTTACCCGGCGCGGTGCTGACCGTGGAGACCATCCCGCCGTGACCGTATGCGAGGACTGCGGCCAACAGTACCACCGTGCAGTTTGGCCGCACCTGCCCCTACTGCCAGAGCCCGCGCACCCATCTTTGCAGGGCCATGAGATGTTGATCAAAGAAATCGAGGCCGTGGAGCCAGGCCCCACCGCCCCGGAGAGAGCGTGAAGCTGCATGAAATACAAAATTTTCCGCATTGAGGAACAGATGTACGGCTGCGAGGAGCCGCCTGCCGACCAGCCGATTCTGGTTGACGTAGTGCTGGAAGGTGCTGACGGCACACGGCGCGTGCTCCCCTACCCGACGAAGCGCTGCGCCGCGGCGGATGGAGGAAGGCGACAGCGTCGAATTGACCGACGGCATCCTTCGCAATTTCCCCAAAACAAAAGGGGCTGTTGCGTGCAGCAGCCTTCTATGTTTTACAAAGGTTATTCTTCCGTTGAAATATCACGGCCAGTATTTTTCGCTCAATTCCTTCAGCGTACCGTCGGCGCGCAGTTCCTCAATGGCGGTGTCGATGGCAGCGCGCAGGGTGGCGGTCTCGTCGCCCTTGCGCATCGGGATGGCGATCTGGTTCGCATCGTCGGTCAGCACGGCGATCTTCGCGTTCGCGTCGGGTGCTCCTTCATGTAATCATAGTAGGTCACCTCGGCGTTCAGCGTGGCATCAATGCGGCCGCTCAACAGCAGCTCAAAGGTCTGGTTCAGGTCGTCCACACCGGTCACAGTTGCGCCGTACTGCTCGGCCAGCTCCGGCGTAGGTGCTGGAAATCGTGTTGGCGGTCTTTGCCCTTCAGGTCCTCCAGCGTGTTGATGCTGTCATCGTCGGCCTTGGTGATGACGGCGGTGCGGTTGTAGGCGTAGGGGGTCGAGAAATCGTATTTCTCGGCGCGCTCGGGGGTGATGTCCACGCCGTTGACCATGATATCATAGCGGCCCGCATCCAGACCGGCCAGCAGGCCGTCCCACTCGCCCTCGACGAACTTCGGCTCCACGCCCAGCTTCTCGGCGATCTTGGTTGCGACCTCAACGTCGTAGCCGACGAGGTTGTCGTTCTCGTCGTGGTAGGTCCAGGGCGCCCAGGTGCCCTCCATGGCAACGGTGATGGTGCCCCTTGGCCTGATCCGGTCAACAGGTCGCCGGACGCGGCCTCGGCGGTGTTCCCGGCGGCGGATTCCGCTGCGGGCGCGGTGGTGGCGGCGCTGCTGCCGCAGGCCGTCAGCCAGCGCGGCGGTCAGGGTCAGGGCGGTCAGTTTGGCAAGGTTCTTCATTATAATTGGCTCCTTTGTCTGTATGTCTGCAAAAATTCGGGTGCGGAGTTGCTGCGGGTCGTTGAAGAACGCCTCGGCTGTGTTCTGCTCCACAATCACGCCCCCATCCATAAACACCACGCGGTTCGCCACATGGCGGCAAACCCATCTCGTGGGTCACCACCAGCATCGTGCGGCCTTCCTCGGCCAGGCTGCGCATGACAGCCAACACTTCGCCGGTCAGCTCCGGGTCAAGAGCCGACGTGGGTTCGTCAAAATAAATAATCTCCGGTCTGCGGCCATGGCGCGGGCAATCGCCACGCGCTGCCCCGCCGGAAAGCTGGTTGGGGTAGTAGTCGGCGCGGTCATCCATGCCGACCCTGACCAGCGCGGCGCGGGCGATCTCCTCAGCCCGGCGGCGCGGCATTTTGCGCGCGATGATAAGCCCTCGGTCACGTTTTGCAGCGCGGTCTTGTTGGCAAACAGGTTGTAGCTTTGAAAGACAAATCCCGTGCGGCGGCGCAGGGCGTTGGCCTCGGCGTGGGTGACGCGGGCCAGGTCTACGCGCTGGTCGTCAAACAGCATCGTGCCGCCGTCGGACTTTTCAAAAGTTCAGGCAGCGCAGCATCGTGGTTTTTCCGCTCCGCTTGCACCCAGAATGGCGACCACATCGCCCTTGTTCACGTCCAGATCGATGCTCTTGAGCACCTGCAAATCGCCAAAGGACTTGCGCAAATTTCTGATTTCCAGCATAGCTTAACTCCTTTGCGCGCCCTTGCTGTTGAGGTACCGCTCGCCCACGGCCTGCAGGCGGGTCAGCACAGTGCAGAACAGCAAGTAGATGATGCCGACCTCGATGTACAGCGCCAGCGGCTCATAGGTGCGGGCCACAATGCGCTGGGTCGTCATGAACATTTCGGTCACGGTGATGTTCGCGGCCAGCGAGGTATCCTTGACCATGGCGATCAGCGTACTGGCCAGCGTGGAAGGCCGTGCGCAGCGCCTGCGGCAGGATGATGCGGCGGATGATCTGCAAATAGCTCATGCCGACGCACTGGCCCTCCATCTGCCCCTGGGGCACGGCTTCCAGCGCGGCACGCACGGTCTCGGCGCAGTACGCGCCCTCATTGATGGAAAGACCAGCACCGCGGCGGGAACGGCTCGATAAGGATGCCAACGCCGGGCAGGCCGTAGAACACGACGAACAGCTGCACCAGCACGGGCGTGCCGCGGATGACAGATATAAAACCGGGCCAGCCGCTGCAAAACGGGCACATGGGCAAACTGCACCAGCGCCACCGCCACCGCGATGATAAGCGCCAGCGTGAACGAGATGGCGGTCAGCGGGATGGTGACGGTCAGGCCGGGCAGCAATATTTTACCAAAGGAATCCACAAGGATTCCCCACAGGCGTTCGGACATGGGGCGGTTCTCTCCTTTTGGTGAGGGTGGCGGGAAGATTTCCCACTAAAACGGTATGCTATGAGATTGTAGCACACTTTGCCGGATTTTGCAAGGGTGTAATTTGAAGTGAAGTTTAAGGTTGGAGCAGAAAAGCCTCCCTTGTCAAAGACAGACTCCCCGTGCCGGGGAGGTGGCGCGTAGCGCCAGAAGGGGAGCAGTGGACGCCGCAGGCGGACGGAGGATTCCGGCGGGCTATGCCCTGTGCGCTGTCACACCCGCAGCCGGGCGGGAATCCCTCCGCCTCGCACGCTCGGCACCTCCCTTTGACAAGGGAGGCTTTGTCTGCGGGGTGAGGTGGGGATTGCACGGAAGGTTTGCTGTGGCCGGAAGCGGGCACGGCGGCCAGAGGGCTGGCCGCCCTACGTTTCCCTTTCCGGTAGGATGTAGGGCGGGTGCCCCACCCGCCGAAGTTGGCGGCAGGCAGAATGTTACGGGATTGGCAGACCGTAGGGGCGGATTCCATATCCGCCCGTGGGAGTGTACGTGGCGGAAGTGGAATTGAGCAAAATCACGGTAAAATATAAAAGTTCCACCGCCTTCATAGGCGGTGGAACTTTGAGTCAAAATCTACTTACGCAAACGTATCAGTCTGCAACGCTGTACTTATCAGTACCATCAGCATCATAGGTGCAGGTGAAACCACTCTGAACAACCGTAGCATCGGTAACAGTACCCTTCGCATTGATAGTAACAGAAATGGACGTAACACCATTAACGAAAGCGTCGGCATCATCCATCACTTCTGCGAGTTTACCGATAGCTTTAATATCAATGCCGTCAACCGCAGCAGTAGCAGTCGTGCCATCATAAGAAACCGTAATATCATTGCCGCCATTCAACTGGCCAGCAGCCTTCAGGCCATACTTTTCAGAAGCCTCTGTCTGGGCAGCCATAACGACCATACGAGTGGTTGCGATAACCTTCTCCTTGTTAGCTTTGTCGATATAGCCAGTCAGAGCAGGCACCAGCATAGCGGCCAGGATGGCCAGGATGACCAGGACGACGATGAGCTCGACCAGGGTGAAGCCCTTCTTGTTCTTCATTTTGCGAATTTTCTCGAACATGATAAATTCCTCCAATAAATTCAGTAAGGACATCGTGCGTCCTCATTTGTGAAAATATAATATCACATAATCTGCCAAATTTCAACAGCCTTATGTAAAACAGCAAAAACATTTTTGCTTCTATTTTAATTTCCACCGTTTTGCCTGTTGCACTCCAACCGCCTTGCCGTGGCTGCCCTCTGCCGCCGCGCGGAATTCTATACATATTACCGTCATTTTAAAATCAGCTGTGCCGCCGCGCCAAAAGCCGCAGTAAAACTGCCGCAATTGAAACCGCACATATATTGCGCTTATTTTATCTGTGCTGTCTCTGCCGCTGTGGGCGGCAGAGCGCATCGCGTATGGATTTCAGCGTATACAGGCCAATTTTACAGGCGGGCAATTTTGTGCTATTTTGCATTTTCCCGTGTCCTCTCCCCTGTCCGGCCACAGGGACGCTCTTTGTGAAAACACCGCAAATTCCGGTGCAAAAGTGTGGCATACTGCAAGATTTTGTGCTATACTGGATAAAAATCAACACAGCCGGGCCGCGCCCGGCACAAAAGCACACATGAAAAACACCACCGAGGAAAACGCGAGGCCATCCCCAACAGCGTCAGCCGGATGCTGTTGGCGGGCATCGGCGTACTTTGCAGGTTTTATGGATCTTCTGGCTTGCCCTCAAGCTGAACGACTACTCCACCGCCATTCAGGTATGCACGTCGGTACTGACATTTTTGATTACGCTGCGTATATGGGCTGCATATCAACTCCGCGTATAAAATTTCGTGGATCATTCTGATTTTGCTGTTTCCCATCTTCGGTCTGACCATCTATCTGCTATTTGGCCGCAGCGGGGCCGTCAGCGTCATGCGCCGCCGTTTCGGTGAAAATATGACGATGCTGCGCCAGTATCACGCGCTTATTTTGCAGCAGCGCCGCGCCCTGCCCTACCCGGACCGCATCACCGCAACCACGCCCGCTATTTGCAGGACCGCGCGGGCTACCCCGCCTACGACAACACCGATGTGACGTTCTACGGCGACACCTGCGGGCGCTGGAGGCCCAGAAACAGCCCTGCGCAGCGCGGAAAGTTTATTTTCATGGAATACCACGCCATTGAGGACGCCTCCGCCTGGCGAACTGGAGGATATTCTGGCCGAGCGCGCCGCCCACGGCGTGGAGGTGCGCGTATTTTACGACGACGTGGGCAGCATCGGGTTTATCAACAGCAAATTTGTCAAAAGCTGGCGGGGCGCGGCATACAGTGCCGCCGGTTCAACCCGGTCATCCGATTTTGAACGTCTTTATGAACAATCGCGACCACCGCAAAATCACCGTTGTGGACGGGCGCGTCGGCTTTACCGGCGGTTACAATCTGGCGGAGGAGTACTTCAACGCACCCACCCTTACGGCCAGTGGAAGGACGGCATCCGGCTGGAGGGCGACGCCGTGCGCGGCCTGACGCTGATTTTCTTAGAGCTGTGGGGCGCAACGCAGAAGGCCGCACCGGGTCGAGCGCTATCTACCCGATGTGCCCTACACCGCGCGGGAGAATGCCGTGGTGCTGCCCTACGCGGACAATCCGCTGGACGACGGGCCACCGGCGAGAACGTCTACCTGAACATGATCCGCAGTGCGAAGGACTACGTCTACATTACAACGCCCTACCTTATTTTAAGTGACGAGATGCAGCACGCTGCGGCTGGCCGCGTCCAGCGGCGTTGATGTGCGGATCATCACGCCGGGCATCCCGGACAAAAGCTGATCTTCTCGGTCACGCGCAGCTATTACGCCAGCCTTGCCAAGAGCGGCGTGCGCATTTATGAGTACGCGCCCGGGTTCATCCACGCGAAGCAATGCGTAGCCGACGGCACGGAAGCCGTTGTGGGTACGATCAATTTGACTTCCGCAGCCTGTACCTGCACTTTGGGAACGCCTGCTGGTTCTGCGGCTGCAGCGCCGTGGCCGATGTGCGCCGCGATTTTTGATGCGCTGTTCCCCGTCTGCCGCGAGGTCACGCAGAGTACGCCGACACCCGCAGCCTGGCCGTGCGCGGCTGGGACTGCGTGCTGCGGCTGTTCAGCCCGCTGATGTGACGGGCTGTGCGCCGGGCGCGGCAAGTGGAATTTCCCAAAGAAATCTGTACTATTCCACGTTGCAAACCGCCGCTGCGCATCGTACAATAAAGACAAAATCATCCTGTGAGGTGCATACCAATGGAGCATATAGCATGGAAGGGCCGCATCAAGCCCGGCTGCAAAGCGGAATATCAGCGCCGCCACGCGGAGATCTGGCCCGAGATGGTCGAGGTGCTGAAGGCTGCGGGCATCTGCAACTACAGCATCTTCTACTGTAACGACGAGCTGTTCGGCTACTATGAGTGCGCGAAGGGCGTTGCCTACGCCGAGAAGGTGCAGGCCGAAAGCCCGTCGTGGACCGCTGGAACGACTACATGAAGGACATTCTGGAGCTGGAAATGGACCCCGTGACCGGCGCTCAGCCCAAGCTGGAGCAGGTGTTCCGTCTGGATTAAACGCGCATAAGACAGCAAAGCCGCCCGTGTCAGGCTGACACGGGCGGCTATGGGCAGGTGTAGCGACAGGCGGTGCTGCCTTTAGGGTATTTACAACACGATGCGGAACGCGACGCGGTGCTCTCCTTCCCCGCTGACGCGGTAAGGCTCCTCCACATCGGTGCCCCAGCTGTCGATGCCGCCGACGCGCAGCGGGCTGCGCCAGGATCGTCATTGCGGCCCGTGGCGGGCAGCTCGGTGATGTGCTGGGCGGCCTCGATCTCCTGCGCGGTGTTGGGCAGTGCGCTGAAGGCAAACGGCGCGTCGGCCTGTTCAATCGTCAGCGCAGGCCGCCGTCTGACCGCAGGCGTTGTGCTGCTCCAGCGTGAACTGACGGGTGCCCACATGCAGGCCGCAGTCCTGTGGGACGAGAGCCGGTTCAATGTGCGGCACCTCTCATAAGCAGCCAAAGACGCCGCCTTTGCAGCGATCCGGTAGGTCTCGCCCGAGGCCGGTCCAGAGCGTGCGGGCCACGGGGCAAACGTCTGGAATTTTACGCCGAAGCAGGGCAGCTCGGGTGCACCGGGCACGCCATGATGAACGGCCTCGACCAGCAGCGTGCCCTGCGGCTCCACGGTGTAGGTCAGCTCGGCCTTAGCGCCGGGCACGGTGAGCACGCCGTAGGTATAGCGCACCTGCACACCGTCGGCGGATTTCTGCAAGACCGCAAAGCCGAGGTTCTGCAGGTAGACATCCGCCGCCAGCCCATGCCTTTCTGCGGAAGCCGCAGCCGCGGTCATTGTCGGTGGCGGCGCGCCAGAACGCCGGGCGCGGGGCGCGCCAACCCACTCGCTGCCGTTGACGGTCAGCGACGACGGCCCGGCCTCGCCCGCGGAAAATTTCAAACCCGTCGCCCCTGACGCCGAGGTTGCCGTCGCCCTCGGTCACGGTCAACGTGCCGGGCTTGCGGGCGGCCTGTTAGCTGGCCGCATCGCGGTCCGCCAGGCGGCGGCTGCGGCGTTGCGGGCATCGTGGGCGGCGCGGCGGGCGGGTGTCGTACCAGTAGCGCACGTCCTGCATGGCGGGTTTCTCGGCACCGTCGGCGTAGACAATGCCGTTGCCGCTGAAGTTGTAATCGGTGTTGCGGTCCGCAAAGTCGCCGCGTAGCCCAGCACGCTGCGGCCAAGCGCGTCGGTGTGCCGGAGCGCCTGGTCCATGTAGTCCCAGATGAAGCCGCCCTGGTACTGGTCGAACTCGTCGGCCAAGCGCACATAGCTTTCCATTCCGCCCAGAGAGTTGCCCATATCGTGCATATACTCGCAGAGAATGAAGGGCTTCTTCGGGTTTCGAGATACTCGCGAATTTCCACGGCAGCGTACATCCGGCTTTCCATATCGCTGATGGCGTCGAACGCGCGGCAGTGGAACACACCCTCATAATGCACGAGGCGTCCCGGGTCGTGGTCGTGGAAGAACTGCGTCATGGCCAGAATATCCTCGCCCGCATAGCTTTCATTGCCGCAGGACCAGATCAGCACAGCGGCGTGGTTTTTGTCGCGTTCAAACATGCTGCGGGCGCGGTCCACGACGCAGTCCTTCCACTCGGGCAGGCTGCCGGGCACGTTCCAGCTCGGCTCCACCGCGCCGAGCTTCTGCCAGCTGCCGTGGCTTTCGAGGTTCGTCTCGTCGATCATGTAGATGCCGTTCCGTCACAGGTCGTACCACAGGCTCTGGTCGGGGTAGTGGCAGGTGCGCACGTTGATGTTGTTCTTTGAACACGGCCATGGCGGCGTGCATGTCGTCGGCGCCGATGGCGCGGCCTGTCGGCGTTCCACTCGTGGCGGTTGACGCCGTTGAACACACGTTCCCCGTTCAGGCACATGACGCCGTTTATCATCTCAAAGCGGCGGAAACCGATGTCGTAGGGGCACGACCTCCTGCAAAACGCCGTCGGCATCGCGCAGGGTCAGTACGGCGTGGTAGAGCACCGGCGCTGCATGGCTCCACGGCTGGATGCCCTCGATCTCGATCGTATCGCCCGCGGCAGGGCCCTCGTAGACGGCAGCCAGCCTTCAGGGTCGGTCACGACGAGGGCAACCGACGCGCCGTCGGTCTCGCCGTCCAACGACGAGGGGCGTCAGCAGGCCGGTGGTGTTGTCGGCGGCAAGGTCGGCCTTGAGCCAGATGTCGTTGATGTGGACCTTGGGCTTTGCGTACAGGTAGACCGAGCGGAAGATGCCCGAAGCGGAAGAAGTCCTGATCCTCGATCAGGCGGCGCTGCTGCGCTTGAACCTCGACGCAGAGGCGGTTGTTCTCGTCCCGAATATACGGTGTCAGGTCAAAATTCAGACGGGGTGAAGCTGTCCTCGGCATAGCCGACGAACTGGCCGTTGCACCACAGGTACATGGCCTGCTCACACCCTGAAAGCTGACGCAGACGCGCTGGCCGCGCAGGGACTCGTCCAGATCAAACTCTTTGACATAGCTGCCCACAGGGTCATCATTCCCAATCGACCTGCGGCGGGCGCGGCAGCTGCGGCCATCCCAGGGTAGGGTGTTGGTGTACTGCAGCTGACCGTAGCCCTGCAGTTCAATGTGCGGGCATATGGATCGTACCGAAGCCGGACAGGTCGGCGTCCGGCTGCCAGAAATCCGCCGGGCGGGCGGCAGGGTTGGCGCTCCACGCAAAGCGCCATGCGCCGTCAGTGACTGGCGCAGCGATGTCAGGCCGCTTTCGGCCTCGTCAAAGGTGCGGCAGCAGATGGTCAGAGTGTGCGTCCAGCCGGTTCACGGCAAAGACGGTGGGTCAGTCAGCCAGCGAAGTTCAGGGGTCATAGGATCTCTCCTTTACACAATCAGGTTCTTACCGTCATTCTGCCACAGGGCGCGCGGGGGTGTCAATGGAAAGTTTCACGCAGATATTTTCCGTATTTTTGCATCTTTACGGGAATTGTGCTGTGTTTAACACTTCGCGGCAGGATTTTTGAGATTTTCCGTTTTGTCTGGTGGCAGATTGTACGCTGCAGTACACCAGATATAGCGGTGGCGGCAGGATTTTGCAGGGTGGGTTGTTATAGTCGGCACACCTGTGGCGCAAAGCGCCGCACTGCTTGCAGGGGCGGCGTTTTGGGGTCATACTTCTTCTGTCTCCGCCTCCGCGGCGGCATCTTGACGCTCCCGCACGGGGCGCAGGGCCTCGGGCAGAGCCTCGTTGGGCAGGTCGCTGATGCCCTCGGTGCTGCCGCGGGCGGCGGCGGTCTCGAACCAGCACTTGTAGTCAGGGTGTCCATCGTCTGCTGCAATTCAGCCATGCGGGTCTCGAGCACGGTGCGCTGCTTGCGGAACAGCTCCAGCCGCCGGGCAATGGTCTC
>SCPP01000208.1_pt1 | contig 45934 bp, 70 predicted proteins | sample 6106811 | NCBI WGS metagenome assembly SCPP01 (sample SAMN10720449, study PRJNA508395) | human gut metagenome | isolation source: Participant 2 stool, 15 month | host: Homo sapiens | collected 2018
GTCCTAAAAAATCATTCCCGCCATATCCATTTCCTCCTTATTACCTGCATTCTCATTTGATCAAACCATTCCGCTTACTGGTTCTTTTTTTCCCTCTGTCTGGTCGATGCACCATCCGAGAAAAGTCTCAGCAGTCCAAAGCCTGCCAGCAGAGTACCTATCATTAACGCATCCATTACCAAAACATCCATCATTGTCTTTCCTCCTTTCGGTATTCAAGAGATTATCACAGTTATAATAAAATAGGCATTAAGCATCCGACCCTCTCTGTTAAGATTCCATAAATGCTTTTATACCAGTCCAAGCAGCAGCGCTGCCGGAAAAGCCGCTAAAAAAGTCAGGGCCGATACGGCTGCCAGCATCCCAAATGGAACTGCGATAAACATGATCAGTATGGTAAGATAGGGATGACGAAATGTAAATTTCTCGGCCCGGCGGTCAAAGGCAGCCTCTATTCTGCCAAATGCTCCTCTTCCTGTATTCATAATGCCTGCCTCCTTCCCGGTCATGGATCAGGAAGACGTTTTCCTGTCCTGTGTATGTATCATAGCATGGGAGGGATTAAGAGGGTAAAAGGGTCAGATGGCGGAGGATTAAGATTTTGTTAGGATAAAAAATGACACCCGCCATTGCAGCGAGTGCCATTTTTTATACTTATCTTCCTACTCCTCACAATCCAGCAAATACGGCGTAATCTGGTACACATAAAAGTTCAACCAGTTCGTATACAGCGTATTGGACGTATTTCTCCAGGTCAGCGCCGGAATGGAAAAGGGATCATTATTTTCATAGTAATTACAGGGAAGAGCAGGATCCAGCCCTTTCTTCAAATCCCTGTGGTATTCATTATTCAGCGTCATGTGGTCATATTCCGGATGGCCCTGGACAAAAATCTGCCGGCCATCCCGGCTCATAACCAGGAATACGCCGGCCTCATCGGACTCTGCCAGGATCATCAGTTCCGGATGCTTCCTTATGTCTTCTCTGCGGACCTCCGTATACCGGGAGTGCGGCGCTAAAAAGGTGTCATTTAAGCTTTCACAAGAGGAACCTTCCGATCCAGAACTCTATGGCTGTAGATCCCTGACAGCTTGCTCTCCCTGCTGTATTTGGGAATCCCATAGTGATAATAAAGCCCAGCCTGAGCCCCCCAGCAGATATGAAGGGTGGAGGTGACATGAGTCTTGCTCCACTCCATGATAACAGACAGCTCCTCCCAGTAATTCACTTCCTCATATTCCAGATTCTCCACCGGCGCACCTGTGATGATCATTCCGTCAAATTTCTTCCTGCGGATGCTTTCAAAGGTAACATAAAATTTATTTAAAATGACTGGCCGAATTTTTGAAACGTGGGTGGACAGCATGAGAAAGGTGCAGTCCACCTGCAGGGGAGTATTGGAAAGAGCCCTCAGAAGCTGGGTTTCCGTTTCTTCCTTTAAGGGCATCAGGTTTAAAATCAAGATCTCAAAGGCCGGATATCCTGCCTCATAGCTCTGTCTTCATCCATAATAAATATATTTTCTGATTCCAGGATTGCCTTTGCAGGCAGATCCCTCTGTACTTTGATCGGCATATAAACCCTCTCCCTCCTAGAGCATGTTCAGGAATTCTTTTTCTGAAATAATCGGAATCCCCAGCTCTTTTGCCTTTTTATTTTTTGATGAATTAGATGTGGTGTCATTATTGATGAGATATGCGGTTTTGGAGGTTACGGAGCCGGATGCTTTGCCGCCCTTGCTTTCGATCAGCTCCTGGAGCTCCTTGCGGTTGGCAAAATGCTCCACCGATCCGGTAATTACAAAGGTAAGCCCTTCAAAGGGCTTTTCTCCCTCCTGCACCGGCTCTCTTCTATGGACAGCTCCTCTAACAGCCGGTCTACCATATCATTATTTTTCTTATCTGCAAAATAATCCATCCACGCCCGCCAGCACTCTCCGATCCCGTCCACAGCCGTCAGCTCCTCCAGACCGCTGTTTCGCATGGCTTTAAAATCATATCGGAAATGACGGCAGAGCATCTTTGCATTTGCCAGGCCGATTCCTGCGATTCCCAATCCGTAGATCACTCTGGGAAGGGTCGTTTGAGATCTTCACGGAAGCAATCAAATTGTCATAGGACTTCTGTCCAAAGCCCTCCATCTCTACGATCGCATCTTTATGGGCCTCCAGATGGAACATATCCGCATATTCGTGGATAAAGCCCATGCTGATAAATTTTTCCAGAGTTGCCTCTGAAAGTCCGTCAATATTTAATGCATCCCTGCTTACAAACAGGGTAAAGCTTTTGATTTTCTTTGCCTGGCAGTCCGGATTGGTACAATACAGACTCTTTACATCATTGATCTGCCGGATCTTTGTAGGACCCCCGCAGACCGGACAATGCTCCGGAATATGCTTCACGCCGCTGCGGGTCAGATTCTCCGCAATCTGTGGAATAATCATATTGGCCTTATAGACGGTAATCCTATCCCCTTCTCCCAGCTCAAGGCTCTCCATAATGCTGATATTGTGAACGCTGGCCCTGCTCACCGTAGTTCCCTCCAGTTCCACAGGTTCAAACACAGCCACCGGATTGATCAGACCCGTTCTGGAGGCGCTCCACTCGATATAGGAAAGGGTGGTTTCCCGAACCTCATCCTGCCACTTAAATGCGATGGCATTGCGCGGAAATTTCGCCGTGCGTCCCAGTGACTCTCCGTATGCAATATCATCATAGAGAAGAACCAGGCCGTCTGAAGGGATATCATTGTGCTCTGTCTCCTTCCCAAACCACTCGATCTTCTCAGGAGATTTTCTGCTGTCACTTCCTCATAGTGAACCACTTCAAAGCCCTGGCTCTTTAGCCATTCAAACTGGCATTTTCTGAATTTTAAAGTCAACTCCCTCAGCGCGCACCAGTGCAAATGCCTCAAAATGTACATTTCTTTCTGCTGTAATCTGACTGTTGAGCTGGCGTACGGAGCCGCTGCACAGATTCTGGGGTTCTTGTATTTGGCGTCTGCATCCCCGATCTGGCTGTTAATCTTTTCAAAATCCGAATATGTGATCACAGCTTCGCCCCTGAGCACCAGCTGCCCCTTATAGGCAATACTTAAAGGGATATTGAAAATGCCCTTGCATTGGCTGTGATCACCTCCCCGATCTCTCCGTTTCCTCTGGTTACTGCCTTGATTAAACTTCCGTTTTCATAGGTCAGTACAATGGTAAGCCCGTCCATTTTCCAGGAAAGAAGGCCTTCTGGCTGCCAAGCCACTCCTGTAAATCCTCTGTGCTTTTGTCTTATCAAGCGACAGCATAGGTGCCTCATGTGTTTCCTTGGGAAGCTCGCTTAAAACCTCATAGCCTACCTGCTGGGTAGGGCTTCCCGACAAAATCACCCCTGTTTCCTCTTCCAGTGATGTCAGCTCATCATAGAGCCTGTCATATTCAAAATTGCTCATAATCTCCCGGCTCTCCTGATAGTAAGCCTTTCCGGCTTCCTAAGGACGGGAATCAATTCCTTCATTCTCTGGATTTTCGTTTCCATTCACTTCTCCTGTCTGTTTCGCATTATTTATTTTTAAGTCTTAAATCTCTTTCGGACAAACTTTTTGACTGTTCAAGCTGCGCCAGAAGCGTCCTGTATTCCTCTCCTGTTATTTCCCTGAAAGAGCCTTCCTTTAAGTTCCCCAGATGAATATTCATAATCCGCACCCGTTTCAGAGTGCGCACATGGCAGCCGCAGGCCTCACACATTCTCCGGATCTGCCGGTTTAAGCCCTGAGTCAGTATGATAGAAAAACTTTTATCCCCTGTTTTCCTTACCTTACAGGGCAGTGTCTTTCGTTCCAGCTCAGCCAGCCACAGGCCGGACGCCATTTTTTCAGAAACTCCTCCGTAACCGGGCGGTCTATGGTTACCTCATACTCCTTTTCATGCCCATTGCCGCAGCGCATGATTTTATTTACCAGATCCCCCTGATTGGTCATCAGTAAAAGGCCCTGAGAGTCCTAATCCAGACGGCCGATGGGATAAATCCGCTCCGGATATGCCAGAAATTCCACAATGTTTTGTGCCCTGTCTTTATCAGAGGTAGTGCATACAATCCCTCTGGGCTTATTTACCGCTAAAAGCACCTGTCTGGTTTTTCCTTTTCCCCAGCTTTTCCCCACAATCCGGCCGCCGCAGACCACACTCTGGCCCTCAGACACCTTCTGGCCTGTTACAGCCGGTCTTCCGTCCACCAGGATCTTTCCTTCCTCAATCAGACGATCTGCTTCCCGCCTGGAACAAACGCCCATGCGGCTCAGCCATTTATTTAAACGTTCTTCCACAGGCATCCCTCTTTTCATCAAAACTTTCACAACTATCATATGTTCCATCAGTATATCATCAATTCCACATTCAGGCAACAAAAGGCCTTTGCTTCTGTATTTGCCGTCTGCAGCAGAGCCAAATAAGGATATGAGAAAACAGGCGCAGATCCAATTAGCCGGTTTTGAACGAAAAATGCTTGTAAATGGATCAGGCGAACAGATTTTCCACAGGTATTGTAGCAGTTTTCAAGGATTCAGCCGGGGCATTTTCACAACGGAGCGGTTCATGTGGGGAACAAAACCGTACTGTACATGGGACCTGTATAGCGTAAAACCCGCAAATGCAATAAGCGAAAAAGCGTCCGGTCAAACGTATCCTGACGCTTTTTCGCTTAACTTTCTTTCATCCCGGCCGTTTTTTCCTTACTCCTGACCATTCACAATAAACATCGCATCCCCAAAGGAGAAGAAACGATACCGCTCCCGGATGGCCTCCTCATAAGCATTCAGGATATGCTCTCTTCCGGCCAGAGCGCTGACCAGCATTACCAAAGTAGATTCCGGCAGATGGAAGTTCGTGATCAGCGCATCCAGGATTTTAAAACGGTAGCCCGGATAAATGAAAATATCGGTCCAGCCTGTTTTGCCTGCAAAATGCCGTCCTCGGTAGAAGCAGATTCCACGGTACGGCAGCTGGTAGTGCCCACGCAGATCACTCTTCCTCCCGCTGCTTTAGTGTCATTCACCTTTTTAGCCTCTGATTCCTCTACCACATAAAACTCAGAATGCATATGGTGATCAAGGACATTTTCCACCTTAACCGGACGGAAGGTGCCCAGGCCCACATGAAGGGTCACATGAGCAATCTTAACTCCCATATCCTCAATCTGCTTTAACAGCTCCTTTGTAAAATGGAGTCCTGCTGTGGGAGCCGCCGCAGAACCCTCGTGAACTGCATATACCGTCTGATAGCGGTTTTTATCCTTTAACTGATGGGTGATATAGGGCGGAAGGGGCATCTGTCCGAGCTGGTCTAAAATTTCCTCAAAATGCCCTCATAGGAAAACTGAATCAGGCGGTTTCCGTCATCTACAGTCTCCAAAACCGTTCCTGTAAGAAGCCCGTCTCCAAAGTCAATGACCGTTCCTGGCTTTGCCTTCTTCCCCGGTTTTACCAGAGTTTCCCAAATATCATTCTCCCTTCTTTTTAACAGAAGAAGTTCTATTTTTGCCCCCGTATCCTTCTTTACGCCAAACAATCGGGCAGGAATAACCTTGGTGTCATTGACCACCAGACAGTCTCCGGGACGGAGATAATTTACAATATCCTTAAATACTCTGTGTTCAATCGCCCCTGTGTTCTTATCCAGCACCAGAAGCCTTGATGAAGATCTGTCCTCTAAGGGATCCTGAGCGATCAGCTCCTGAGGCAGATCAAAATAAAAATCCTTTACATCCATGATCGTTTTTCCTCCAAACGGCGCAGTATGCGCCTGTGTTTTATTCTATACTGACTGAAGCCTCGGACTCGCTCTGGCTTTCCTGAATCGTCTGCTCCGGTGCTGTTTCTTCACCTGAACTCTGTGTATCTGCCTCTGCTTCAGCTTCTCCTGATCCGGCTGCTTCCTGAGATTCCGGACTGTCCGTGGAAATTCCTCCCTCCAGAATCTGTACCTGGCTGTCAGAGCCTTCCTGTGCACTGTCATCCCCTGTGACGATCGCGCCGTTGCTTAAGCCCTTATAAACGCCTGCTAAAAGCGTATCGGACTCTATGGCCTCTTTTAATTCTGCCTTTACCTGCCGATTGAGGAGCCGTACCCCCTCAGTCCGGTTCTGCTCTGCCACATAATCGGCTTCCTCGCCAATGACATTTTCCCGGATTTTATAGCTTCCGCTCTCATCCTTTGCCACGTAGCACCACATGATGCCCGGAGCCAGGGTATCAACCCGGTTAAACTTCACATCATAGGTCACATAAACCACAAAGGAATCCTCTGTAAGCCCCTTTCTGGTATAACAGGTCACATCCTGATAATCCTGCACATATACGGCTTCTTCCTTCAAGGCCTTTTTATAATAGTCCATGTTTCCGTCATCGGCCTTTCCAAAAACCTGATAGAGCGCGCCGGATCCTGATCGATCTTTGCCTGAAAATAGGCCCTACTACTTCGTTTACCTGCGGATAGGCATCCTTTTCCAGATCATACGCAGAAAAATCCGTCACTGTCTCTGCTTCTGAGCCGTTTTCTTCTGCCAATGAAGCTTCTGAAGGCTCATCCGCCTCTGCTGCCTCAGAGGTCTGCTCCTTTGTGCCGTGACTCACATCCTCGCCCAGAATCTCAATTACGCCATCCTGGTGTGTGCCGTCCTTCCCCGCAAAATGGGATACCATAAGAGAACCTGCAGCCAGGACTGCCAAAACCGCAGCTGCAGCAGCTCCCAGCTTTACATATCTGCTTTTATCTCCGGGCCCTTTATAGCTTGATTTCCATTTAACCCTGCGCTTCATCCTCTGACCTCCGTTTCAGGCCCCGTAAAGGCCGTATCTCCGCTCTATTCTAGCAAAAGGATTCAAATTGCAACAGAAAAACCAGGAGGACACGCCCCCTGGTTTCTCTGTGTAATGCAGAATAAGGTATCAAAAATGCGTCTGATAGGAATCGAACCTACGCACGCGGCTCCGGAGGCCACTGCTCTATCCACTGAGCTACAGACGCATCTCTATTATATTACTATACTTTTAAAAACTGCAACTACTTTTTTATTTCCAATCTTGTTTTCCGATCTTTTTTATCTCTTTTCCAATGAATTACCATTTTTTTCCTTGACATACGAAAAAATTATGCTAAAATGGCATTTGTTGCTCATATATTACAAAAGTGTTAAATATTATTATTATTGTGTTAAGCATTGATTGCAATTATGAACGCATGGAGGTTATTTTATAATGAAGATACGACATTTACTCACCGGACTGGCAATAATGGCTTCCTTTATGGCTGCTCTGCCTTCACTGCTCTGGCAGCTCCTGCAAAGGGCCGCTTTGAAGAAGTGACTGAGCACGCCATCACCGGCTGGGCCTATGACAGCGATGAGCCGGATGAGGCGCTGAATGTAAATATTACGATCAAAAATGAAGAAACAGGAAAAGAAGTCTTAAATCAATCCGTAAAGGCCGGAGAATTCCGCCAGGAGCTGCTCGATGACGATAAAGGCAACGGAAATCATGGCTTTACTCTGAATGTGGACTGGCCCTCCTTCGGCGACGGCTCCTATATCATCGAGGCTACGGTAGACGGACGCACTTTTTCCAACACAAGAACCTACACCTATGGAAATCCGGATGCAGTAAAGAAAGAAGCTGATTCTAAAGCCTCCTCTTCTGTCCGCTCCCTGGGAATCTTTAAGACCACTGGCTACTGTCCCTGCAAAAGCTGTTCCGGCGGCTGGGGCCGTCATACCAGTACAGGCGCCGTGGCTACTGCCGGGCATACCATTGCAGTCGACCCTTCTGTGGTACCCTACGGCTCCAAAATCATGATCAACGGCGTCGTATATACCGCAGAAGACAAAGGTGGCGGAGTCCGGGGCCACCACATTGATATTTTCTACGATACACATTCCGAATCCAAGCATCACGGCGTTCAGAATACAGAAGTTTTTCTGGTAGCAGCATAACCCATATCAGACCACTCACTCACAAAAACAGCAGGCTTATCTGAGAAATACTCCCAGATGAGCCTGCTGTTTTTTCTGTTATTTAATTTTCCATAAGCTCTGCTCCGTGATAAAAGAAGTCCAGAATATCCTTATAAGTTTTTCCTGATTTTGCCATAGACTGAGCGCCGTTCTGGCTCATCCCCACTCCATGTCCGTAGCCTCCTCCATAGATGCGGAAAAATATGCTCCCGTCCTCCTCTGTTATTTTATCAACAGAGATAAATGCACTTGGCAGAGACGCTGCGTTCATCTTAGAACCATCCTGTCTGCGGATGGCATTTTCTTCATTTCCAAGAAAGGTACGAATGGCACTCTGTCCCTTGATCCGAACCGTATCCTGATCTCCCTTTACAGTGAGCTCAGAAGCAATGCCTCCTAATCCTCTTGCGGACACTGTCAAATCCTGGATCGTTCCTGCCTCAGGCACTTTGGCTGCAATCTGTTCTGCCGTGATCTCCGTCTGCCAGCGGAACATTGGATACTCTGCATCATAGGATGTAATATTTCTGGAACGGATATACGCATCAAAGGTATCGTTATCCTCCATCGTAAGCTCCCTGGCTCCATTTTTAATCTGCATGGATCTGAGATAAGGAAGATTCTCTCCTGTATTCCCCCATACGCTTCCATCCGCCCCATGACCGCAGGAGGTGGAATAGTAAAAGGCGTCAATGGGTTCTCCATCAAAGGTAAGCAGCTGTCCATATGTTTCATCCACCGCCTGATCGGTACGTTCATTGGTCTGGGTATTATTGTAAACCTGAAAACTGGTGCTGTCATCTACGTGAGCACCGTACGCTCCGTATGTATTTCCCTGAATCTGACGGTAAGCATAGGTTCTGGCACAGACTGCCTGGGTCTTTAAGGCTTCCTTTTCATAGGAAGCAGGCATTTCGCTGGGAACTACCTTTTTAAGATAATCCTCCAGATACAGCTCATTGATCAAAACCAGACCTTCCTCTTCTTTTTAATTTCCAGCGAACCGCTGTATACGGGCTGTCCCTGTGCCCGCTCCAGGAGCGGATCGTAATTCCTCTTCCTTTTCCGGGATAATGGTCATACGGCCGTGTTTCAGCCGTTCATCCTCCGCCGTGAGGGTAAGCACCTCCCTTTTCAGGGTACTCTCCTTGCTGTCTCCGTCATCATTTTTGCAGACCAGCCTGGCGTCACAGTTTAACTCAAGCTCTGCCTTTTTATGGAAAAGATTTTTAAAGCCCGTATCCATCAAAAGGACTCGAATGGTCCTGGCGTCAAAAGGCCTCTCTAAAAGGGCTGCGCAAAGCTTTCCATCTGCTGCCACAAACTCCTGAAGATCATAACCTACCAGAATGTCTGCGGCTCCCAGAACACTAAATTCCCCGAACAGCTTATATACGTAAAAATTTTCATCCAGAGGAATGGTCCCGTATCCTTCAATCTCTACCGTATCTTCTGTAACCGAAAGGATTTTTCCGTGAATCCGTTCCTTTTTCACCGTTACCCGGCTGAGACGGCCATGCTCCACATAGAGATCTGCCAGATTGGGAGCCAGACGGCCTTCTGTCTTTTCGCTTCCTCCGCCAGCTTTCCTTCTGCCTTAAACTCTCTGGACGCCGCTCCCATATAAGCCTTAAACACGCCGTCCTTTACCTCAGAAAGCCATATATTGCGGTAGACCACACTGCCGTTTTTTACCGCCGTCACAGCGGCAATCTCATTTCCCCGAACCATAAACCGGATCTCATGGTCCAGCCAGGCATCCAGGGCCAGTCCCTGAAAGCCATACTCCCCCTCTGTGGTGTATGCAGTCCAGCTTGGCGCTCCCTGTATATTAGATGGAGTTCCATATAAAATGGCAGTGATTTCTTTTACATTTTCATCCGGGTCTGCCTCTTTTAAAATCTCTCTGTAAAGCTCCCACCACTGATCTGCCGGAAATGGCTTCTGTCTGTTTTTATCCTTTAAACCCACCTGCCGCTTTAAACGGCCTGAAAACTTTGCCGCTGTATAAGCTGCCTCCTGATAGGTAAACTCCTTTTGAGCGCTTTCCAGATCTGCCGGGGTCAGCTCCGGGTTTAAATATCCTCTCTCATAGAGCAGATCCATATATTTCACAAACCAGTTATCCTGTTCCTGCTCCGAAAACCAGGATTTTTCCCGCTGTTTTGCTTCGGCCTCACACTCTTTCCGGTCTGCAAGCGCCAAAGCCAGGGCTTTGGAAACCTCTGCCCGTGTGATGCCTTCCTTTTCCGGTTCTATCCGTACGATCACCACAATCAGCAGGATAATGACGCCAATGATACCGGCAATCCAGGCAATCATCTTATTTTTACCATTCATCCCATTATTCTCCTGATATAAAATAAAGCAGCGAGAATACCCCCGCTGCTTTTATCATCTGTGACCCCAAGGTGCCGGCTCTTACATATTGACGCCTAGCAATGCTAGGTGGGCAACCTCACTTAAGCTTCTGCCTTCCACTCGTACGGAGGCGTGACATCCGCTTAAAAATATTGGAATCCCTTTTGTCAAATGTAGGTTCAAAATTGGTAAGAAATCGAACACCCCAGGAATCACAAATCTGTCTCATTTATCATGGCATTATTATACCCCAAAGCGCTGTGTTTTTCAAGCTGATTTTTCAAAGTTTTTTCAGATCAGAGGCGCAAAAACAGCGTCCGTATATCCCCTTAAAGTTTCCGGAGATAATGTAACCTGAACACCCCTCTGACCGGCGCTGACTGTAATTTTATCGTAAAGCTGGGCTGTTTCCTCTATATAAGTAGGAAATTTCTTTTTCATGCCAATGGGTGAACAGCCGCCCGGATATAGCCGGTCACGGAAAGCATATCCTTTACATGGATCATTTCCACCTTCTTCTCTCCGGCTGCCTTTGCCGCTTTTTTAAGATCCAGCTCCTCATCTACAGGCAGGCAGCACACCAGATATCCTTTTTTTTTTTTAACACCAGTGTTTTATACATCGTATAATGGTCCACACCCATGAGATCGGCTGCATGGCTGCCGGAAAGATCGTTTTCATCCACTTCATAGGTGCCTGTTTCAAATGAAATGCCTGCTGCCTCTAAAAGACGCATCACATTTGTCTTTACCGCCTCTTCTGCCTTTTTTACCTTCACTGCTGATTCCTTCTCTCTTTACGTTCTGTTACCGTCTGGAATTTGCCTTTTCCACATGGATATTTTTTCCCCGGATCTTTGCATGGCTCATGGCCTTTAAAACATTCTCCGCATATTCTGCCGGAACATCTACAAAGGTGTAGCCGTCATACATATCAATGCTTCCCACCAGACGGCCGGGAATGCCGGATTCGCCTGCCACGGCTCCCAGGATATCTCCCGGAGTTACCCTCTGGGCCTTTCCAATATTGATAAACAGACGGGCCATATGCTCCCCGGCGCCATTGATTACATAATCTACCGCAGCGCGGTCGGTAGCGCCTTTGCGGTTTCCTCTGCTACCCCGGCTGCGTTCTCTTCCACGCCCTCTGCCGAAGCTGTCCAGATCGTCTAAGGATCTGGCGGGAAGATAATTGTCAATGATATCCTCATTATCATCGCCCATGGCCATTTTAAGAAGGGCTGCTGCCACATCCAGGGACGTATAGTCCTCCTCAATGAGCTTTTCTCCAGGATATTTACCACTTTTGCCAGATCGCTGTCATTTAAAGTCTCCTGAACCTGATCTAAAATCTTCTCCGCCTTGATTTCCGTAATATCATTTAAAGACGGGATCGCCTGAGGGATGATCTTTGTCTTGCAGCAGCGCAGGATATCTCTGAGCTTGTAAACCTCTCTGCCACAACCAGACTGAAGGCCTTTCCTTCTCTTCCCGCTCTTCCTGTACGGCCGATGCGGTGTACGTAATACTCGTCATCCTGAGGGATATCGTAATTAAATACTGCCTCTACATTTCCTACGTCAATACCTCTGGCCGCCACATCGGTTGCCACCAGAATATCGGTGCGTCCCGTTGCGGAAGCTCTCCATGACACGGTCTCTCTGCACCTGTTTTAAATCTCCATGAAGGCCCTCTGCAAAGTATCCTCTTCCCTGAAGGGCCTGAACCAGCTCATCCACCTGGCGCTTGGTATTACAGAATACCACAGAAAGCTTCGGATCGTAAAGATCCAGAAGACGGCACATAACCTCTACCTTATTTTTCGGCTTTACTTCATAATAATACTGGGTCACCTTGGGAACGGTCAGTTCCTTTTTGATCACACGCACGGTAACAGGATCCGTCTGGAATTTTCTGGCAATCTCCGCAATGGCCTGGGGCATGGTGGCTGAGAACATCAGCGTCTGACGCTCTTCGGGAAGCTGGCTTAAGATTGTCTCCATATCCTCTAAAGAAGCCCATATTTAACATCTCGTCCGCCTCATCCAGTACTACGGTATGTACCTGGTCAAACTTCACGGTCTTGCGGCGCATATGGTCCATCACGCGGCCCGGTGTTCCCACTACGATCTGGGTACCGTCTTTTAAAGCCCGGATCTGGCGCACAATGTCCTGTCCTCCATAAATAGGCAGAACCTTAACGCCGTGCATAAACTTGGCAAAACGGCGCAGCTCCTCTGCCACCTGGATTGCAAGCTCTCTGGTAGGCAAAAGCACAATTGCCTGAAGTTTCTTCACCTTTGGATCAACCTTCTGAAGAAGGGGAGGCCAAAGCTGCCGTCTTTCCCGTACCCGTCTGAGCCTGGCCGATCATATCTCTGCCCTCTAACACAACCGGGATCGCCTGAGCCTGGATGGGAGAAGCCTCCTCAAAGCCCATCTCCGTAATGGCGCGGATAATCCGCTCGTCTAACTGTAACTCTTCAAATTTTACAATATCCATAAACTGCTGTTTTCCTCTTTCATTTATCAGTGTATATCGCAACAAAACGAGAGGTTGCCAGCCACGCTCGGCTTTTCATCCTCTCGCTTCGTACAGTGAATTACTATATCAGATTATGTTTGCTGTGTCAATGAAGAAGTCTTACAGACAAGAGCGGAACGGGATATTCTGAGGTGCTTCAAAGCAATCCTCAAAGCCACGGCGATGGTGATAATACATTTTATCCTTATCCTGCGGATATACATATTTTCCTCCAACCTGCCAGAAGAATGGGTGGAATTTATACTCATTTCTGTCTTTCTTAAAATCGTAAAGAAGACGGATCTCATCACAGTCAGCCTGGAAGTTTGTCCATACATCCCAGTGAATAGGAACTACTACCTTACACTTAAGATTCTCTGCCATACGCAGAATATCTGTTGAAGTCATCTTATCCTGCATGCCCACTGGATTTTCACCAAAGGATCCAAAAGCCACATCAATATCATGATCCTTTCCATGTTTTGCAAAATAGATAGAGAAATGAGAATCTCCAGAATGATAGATATTTCCTCCGGGAGTTTTTACCAGATAGTTAACTGCTTTGTCATCCATATCTGTTGGGCATACACCTGTTAATTCTTCTCTGTCCGGTCCAGTCTTATCAGTTGTTACAATACAGGTACGATCAAAGGAATCCAGACATACAATTTCAATATCCTTAATCTTGATTACATCTCCCGGATGTACTACCTGACACCGTTCTGCAGGTACGCCCCAGCCAATCCAGGTATCAACTGATTTCTGAGGGCCAATAAACGGAACCGGAATTTCTTTTCCGTTTTCATCTGTTGTTGTCATTCCACTGTTGATCACGTGTGCTGCCCATTCTGCAGACATATGATCTTGATGATAATGTGTTGCAAGCACTGCATCAACTTTCTTAAATGCAAATGGATCAATTACAAAGGAACGTTTCTTAAATTTGGCTGCATTGCACGGCCGCCGCACATATTTGCCATCTGATGTCCCGGCTTCATCTTACCGTCTCCATGGGTTCTCTTTCCGTTTCCGCACCATAAATCAATTGTGATATTAGCTCCTCCCGGTGTTTTAAACCAGATTCCGGTACAGCCCAGCCACCACATAGCTACATTTCCGGGCTCGACAACCTCATTTTCAATATCCTCTACCAGCCAGGTTCCCCACTCAGGGAAAGTGCTCATAATCCAGCTTTCTCTTGTCATTTCATTCACTTTACTCATTGCGCATCGTCTCCTTTTTATATTGGGTGTGTCATCCGTTTTATCTGCTGTAAATCTGTCTGTACATCTGATTCATCTGCTCTCTGGCTTCCCTGTACAGCCCGGTATATGCTTCTGACGGAACATATATCCGTTCTTCACTGTTTTTCTTAAGCATCCTGAATGCCTCTTCCACAGATCTGTATACGCCCATTTCTGCTGCCGCTACCATAAATGCACCTCTTGCCGTTGCATCTGATTTTCCACGGCGCACGATTGGTGTTCCATATACATCGCTCTGGATCTGATTAAATGGTTCGCTGTTTGTAAGTCCTCCGTTGACACAGATTTCCGACAGTTCCACATATTTTCATGGCTTCAATTCCATTGCCGATTTCATAGCAGATTCCTTCCAGAAGGCCTCGAAGCATATCAGCACGTGTAGTTCCCAGGGTTATGTTTGAAAATACACCTCTGGCCTGACTGTTCCAGTCCGGAGTAGAACGTCCCTGGAAATATGGAAGACACAGACAGCCATGGGATCCCGGCGGAACAGATGCTATATCCCGGTTCAGCTCGTCATAGCTGCAGTTTCCGTAAAATTCTCTTTTAAACCAGTCAAATGCAGAACAGCATGTCAAAACACTGGATTCCAGAATATACTGACCCTTTACAGATGATACGTTGCAGATTACATCCTGCTCAAGATTGGATGGTACCTCATTTAATGCTGCAACAAGAAATCCTCCTGTTCCTGCTGTAACTGATAAAATTCCTTCTTTTACTACTCCCTGTCCGATAGCCCCGCACTGCTGGTCTCCACCTGCAGTGATCACAGGAACCCCTTCTGGGCATCCGGTGCGTTCCCGGAATGTTCCGGATGTATAACCACAGATACTTCCCGGCTCTATGAGGCGGCACAGCTTTTCCTCGTCTACTTCAAACAGTTCCAGAAGTTCCGGATCCCATTGACGCTTCCGTATATTCATAAGCAGAGACCGACTTCCATACGTATAATCTGTACATACTTCACCTGTCATACAGAATATTAGATAATCCGGAATTACCATAAATGTCCTTGTTTTGCTGTATACCTCTGGCAGTTCCCGGCGGATCCAGGTCATCTTGCTGGCAGAAAATACCGGATTCACCCTGGATCCGCAAAGCGAAAATACCTTGTCGTTTTTATCTCTGAGACTGTCGCAGATATCGCCTGTTCTTTTATCCTGCCACATAATAGCCGGACACAAAGGCTTAAATTCCCGGTCTACCGGAATAACAGATGAACGCTGGGATGTAATTGCAATGGCATCCACCCTCCATCCTTTTCCTCTGTCTCCGCAGTGATTTCCCTGAGAATACCATATAAGGCATTTTCCCAGTCAGAAGCATCCTGCCAGACCCAGCACTTTTCCCCGTAAGTAACCTGATAGAGCTGCTGCCTTTGTGTTAATGTTTCTCCATCCTGTGTAAACAGGATTCCCCTCATACTGGAGGTTCCAACATCTATTACAAGAATATTCATCCTGTTACAGCTTCCTTTCTTACTGCTCGGTTTTCGGTGTCAGGTTATCCTCAAATTCCTGCTCCAGCTGCCGTTCATATTCTCCCTTAAAAGTACCTGTCAGGAACCGTTTCATTCCTTCTTCCTGAAGGCGTTTCCATGAATACGTCTCTTTTAACCAGGATCGGGTAATAGAGGACTCCGTTATTTCTGGCTGCCGAACGGTCTCCCGGCGCATCCCCTACCATCAGAACGTGATCTGTCTGATAGCCCTTTTTTAACAGTTCATTGATACAAAACTGTTTGCTTCCTGCATCCTGAGAAAGCATCAGGTCAGTATGTCCAGCCAGCCCATGGGTCTGCCACTCCTCTGCCACAGCCTGTGCATTAGCGGAAGAGACAACAACAATATCTGCTTTTTCATGAATCATAGCCAGCGTTTCTTTTACTCCCTCAAAGGGCAGTTTTTCACTTTCCGGCAGGGCATCAATCTCCCGGTTTACAGCAGCCGACCAGTCAAAGGCCTTTTTTAAGATATCTCCGCCTCCTGCCTCAATGGCTGCCATCAGATTAGCCGGTGAAAGTTCCTTTGCAGTGTCTGTCCACTTTGCCAGATCCTCCAGCCCCTCAATTTTACATACATGCCCGTCCACCCAGCGCAGTACCGCCTCCAGCGCCTTAAAGCGGTTAATTCCTCTGGTCATCGTATACAGATTAACGTCATTCCAACGCTTCTCTGTTTCCTCTTTCCACTGCTCAAGCTTCCACTCCCGGATCATACATGGACCAAAGCAGCGAAAATGTTTCACATCCATTGTATCCATAGCACAGCCGTCAGAATCCACACAAACCAGATATTCTTTTTTTTTCACATATTTTTCTATTATGTTTGACATACTCACCTCTATTTGACAGTTCTTATCCCAACTGTCCTTATGATATTCCTTCCCATCTTTCCTTCAGGAAATGGGCTGCCATTTTAGGACTACGGTCGCGCGTAAACACTCCCTTTTTATTACCCCCAACGCGTTTGATATTCTCTGCTGTTGCAAAATCTGCAAAGTTCCATACATGTTCACCTGTTATATATGGAAGACTGTCAAAAACCTCACCATATGCCCGCAGGAAATCAACCTGATACTCTTCGCTGAATATACGGGCATTTATATCATGGAAACCGGCAATGGTATCTGCTCCGTATTCTCCCAGCATAATAGGTTTATCGGGACACCGCTTATGAAAGCCCTCAAGCTCATCCTTTAAAAGAGCTGCTGCTCCTCTGAGATTTCCCTCCGTATCATACCAGCCGCGATAGCGGTTGATGATCAAAAGATCACAGATTTCAGCCACCTTGCAGCTGACAGGGTTAGAACCTTCATATGTAACCAGTGTAGCCGGACGTTTCTGTTCATCCAATTCCCGAACAAGATTTAACAATGGTTCGAAATATTCCTTTGCTCCGTCCTCCTGGCTGGCAGGCTCATTTGCAACACTCCAGATAATAACACAGGGATGATTTTTATCTCTCTGAACCATATCACGCAGAACCTGACGGTGATGCTCAGCCGTCTTAAAAAGCTTCCATGTTCCGTTGGGATTGCCTCCAGAAGTCCTGTAGCCGTGAAGCCGGCGTTCAGTCCTACCGCAGGAGCCTCATCAATGACTAAAATTCCTTCTCTGTCACAAAGCTGAAGCATCTCTTCACAATATGGATAATGACTGGTACGGAAAGAGTTGGCACCGATCCATTTTAACAAACCAATATCCTTTACATTGTATGCCATATCAAAGCCGCGTCCGTGAACAGGTGAATCTTCATGTTTTCCAAATCCCTTTAAATATACCGGCTTACCGTTTAAATGAATCCGGCAGTCACGAATCGATACCTCCTGAATCCGAACACTTCAGTGTATGTATCCTTTTCTCCGTCACTTCCTGTAAGAGTAACCTCCAGACTGTATAAAACCGGATGTCCGGGTTCCCACAGCTGTACCTGATCAATCCGTCCTGTTCCTTTAAAGCCCTCGCCCGCTGCAACTTCATTTCCCGCAGCATCCAAAAGACGTACAGATACTGTTCCCTCTCCATTTGCCTTTACATCCCAGTAAAAGCTTCCGTCCATTTTTCCGTAAATACTGATATCTTCAATGTATGATTCAGGAGCAGTATAAAGGCAGACAGGACGCATAATTCCGGAATAATTGTAAAAATCAAAATTAGGAAGGTTATGAATCTCTTCCGGCAGCCCCGGAAACTTCTGATGCACCATACGGCCTGCCGGCAGCGTTGTTTCATCTACTATATTATTTACAATTACTTCCAGTTCGTTTTCCCCTGCTCTGGCCGCCTCCGTAATTTCAAAGGAAAATGGAAGAAAACCGCCAGAGTGTTTTCCAAGACAAGTTCCATTCAGCCATACCTCTGCCTTATGAGTTACACTTCCAAACCGAAGAAACAGACGTTTTTCCAGCATCCGGGAACTTACTGTGAACGTTCTTCTGTAATACAGATTTCCTACATGATCTGCAAAATCGCGGCCAGTGTAGATATCATTATAAGAAGAAGGTACCGGCATAGGCATAATTTCCCCCTTTGCCTCCCCATTCATAAGACAAAAATCCCATACTCCATTTAAATCAAAAACCATTCTGCTTTCTGTCATTTTCGGATACAGCATAAATATTCCTCTCTTTCATTAGAATAGCAAAGGGGAAGGGGCATACCACCCCTCCCCCGATTCATTCTGCTTAATTACTTGCCTGCCTTATCCTTCATCATCTGAGTACCATTTTTCATCATGGAATCAATTACGTTATCAAGGCTTTCTGTTCCTAATAAGAATTTAGCACTTTCATCTGTCATCATAGCTGCTAACTCCTTATTGTAAGAAGGAACATTTGCATACAGATTATCCTTCCAAGCCGGATTGTTAATTACGTTCTTTAATGCTTCTACATCTACATACTTAGGATCTTCGATCTGCATATTAACGAATTCCATCTTATCGATTCCCTTTTCTGCAGAAACACTGATGCCACGGATACGCATACCCTCTGTGGTATAGAAACGGATGTAGTCATAAGCTTCCTGAGGATGCTTGGATGTCTTGCTGATGCTGTAGAAATGGGACTCTGTATAGGTAGTTCCTGGCTCTGCATCTTCCCATGCAGGAATTGGTGCAAAGGTAGTTACAAACTCGTGAGGATACTTATCCTGGTCATCCAGCTCAGGAATCATGAAGCTTCCGATTGGCAGCATTGCGATCTGTCCGTTGAAGAACTTATCACGGTAGTTCATGTTCATAGACTTAACGTCTGCATAAGGAACCTGGCACTTATCTTCATTTTCCATATCGTAACGGAACTGCAGCCACTCTTTAAACATTGGATGATCAAAGTTTACAGCCGTCATATCAGCATTGAACATTGGGTTGTCCGGATAGTTGGACCACATTCCCATGTAGTTATAATGATCCCAGGAATGGAAATAGGAACCATAGCGCTTACTTGCGCCTTCACCCTGTGTCATCTTGTTGGCATAGTCACGATAATCTGCCCATGTCCAGTCAAGCTCCGGAACAGGAAGACCAGCCTCATCCAGATAGTTCTTATTAATCAGTACAAACCATGACTTCAGATCTCCAGGAATTCCATACATCTTTCCGTCAACCTTCTGTACGATAGCATATGCGTCCTCAGGTTTTACACCTTCCTTCTCAAAGAACTCTTCCAGAGGCAGATATGCGCCGGATGCTGCTCTCTGAGCATGCTCCGGGAATGCAGATGCCATCAGGATATCCATTTCCTCGCCGCCCCTTACCATCATATCTACCTTTTTGTAGTACTCTGCTGCAGTCATATCACCATAGTAGTCATATGTAATGGTTACATTAGGATGCTCTTTTGTGTAAGCCTCTGCTACCTTCTTATCCAGTTCCTTGTTAGCTGTCTGCCAGGAAACAAAGCGCAGATTAACCTGCTCACCTTCCTTGGCAGCCTCTGTGCTGCCGCCCTGAGCACTCTCTGCAGGAGCTGCTGATTCCTTTTTAGCTCCGCCGCCGCATCCTGTCAGCATTCCTGCTGTCATGGCTGCTGCCATCATGGCTGCAAAAAACCGTTTGCTTTTTTTCATTTTAAAAACCCTCCTTAAATTATATATATAATACATTTGTTAACCCTTTACTGCTCCTGTAGCAATTCCGTCTACTACAAACCGCTGACAGAACAGGAACACAATGATCAATGGCAGAATTGCGGAAACTGCCGCAGCCATGATCAGAGAATAATAACTTCCTGATTCAGAAGCAAACTGATTCATACCAAGCTGGATCGTATAAAGTGCACGGTTGTTTAAGAATACCAAGGGAGCCTGGTAATCATTCCATGTCCATACGAATTTCAGGGTTGCCAGTGTAGCCAGAGATGGCTTGATCATAGGCATAATAATCCTGAAAAAGATAGTTACATGACCTGCACCATCAATCATGGCTGACTCAGACAGGGATTCAGGAATAGCAAGCATTGCCTGACGAAGCAGGAACACGCCGTATACACTGAACGCCAGCATAAGGATCAGACATGCATGAGAATTGTAAAGTCCGATCTCACGCATGATAATGAACTGTGAAACGATGGTAACCTGAGGCGGAATCATCATGGTTGCAAGGTGCCAGGAAGATTTTATCACGTCCCTTAAATTTCACCTTGGAAAATCCATAAGCGCCCAGAGCAGAAACAAATACCTGAAGAAAGGTTGCTCCCAGTGTTACCTTTATGGTATTTAAGTAATACAATCAAAGTTATAGGTACCTCACCAGACTTCTTTCATGTTTTCCACCAGATTCCAACGGGGAGGAATCCACTGAATAGGAAGTTAAATACATCCGCCTCTACCTTACAGGCAGTAGACATCATCCAGATCAGAGGCAGCACCATGGAAATACCCACTGCCCAGAAAATAGCTGTCAGGATTACTTTTGTAATATTGAGTTTTTTCACCTGTATGCCCCTCCTTACTCATTTGAAAACTTTGCCTGCATCTTCCACTGAACCAGTGTAACAATGAATACCAGTACGAAAAGCGCCCATGCCAGGGCATTGGCATAACCCATTTCAAAGTAATCGAAAGCAGTGCGGTATACATAGTAAGCCATAACGGAGCTGGAGCTTCCAGGACCGCCCTGGGTCAGTACACTGATCTGATCGAATACCTTGAAGGAACCGATGATACCCATAATTGTAAGGAAGAAGGTTGTAGGGGAAATCAGCGGCACTGTCAATGAAAAGAACTGACGGATCGAAGACGCACCATCTACCTTTGCAGCTTCATACACATCCTCTGGAAGTCCCTTTAAACCTGCCAGGAATACGATAGAATAGTATCCAACCTGCTGCCATACATATATGACCATGATCGATGGAAGAGACCACTTAAAGTCAGCCAGCCAGCCTGGAGGATTTGCGATTCCGATGGAACGGAAAAATTCATTAACTGGTCCGTAGCTAGGCTGTAAAGAACCATCCACACCGTACATACAGCAACAACACTGGCGATATAAGGAATGAAGATCATGGTACGCACTACACCGCCGCCATAAATGTACTTGTTGATAATAGTAGCCATTACAAGTCCCAGTGCGATCAGAACAGGCACTGTTACTGCAGTAAATATAATGTTGTTCTTGTAGGAATTAAGGAACCACTCATCTGAGAAGAGACGGATATAGTTTGCAAGACCATTAAATTTGATTCCCTCTATACCTTCCATAAAGTTCCAGCTTGTAAAGCTCAGGCACAGGGAGATTACTACAGGAGTAAAGGTAAAAATCAAAAATCCCAAAAGACTGGGAAGAATAAATCCCATACCTGTAAAAAAGTCCTTGCGCGCTTTCTTTGATCCTTTTGTATTCATAGGTTAATTCCCCCTTTCTCTCTACAGCCTAGTATCCCAGCGGCCGCAGAATACGTTATCATTGCAGGTTCCTTCAAACGCCGCCTCACCAGCTGCCTTTTCAATGGTCTGACGAATTACTTCTCTGGTAGGGGCATAAGCATTAATAAAGGTTTTAGCCATAGGCACATCCAACAAATGGTTGGTATAATTTAAAGAAATAAATATGGTAGGAAGTTCTTTTACATACCACGGAATCTCCGTAGAATGACCGATGGACCACTCCAGACGCACATTATTGGCTTGAGCATATCCCTTCATATTGATAAATACAAATACCACATCGTATTTCTTTTTAAACTCTTCTACCTTTCCGATTATCACGGAACGCAGCTCAGTTTCTTTTGTAATGCCATCATCAATACTAGATCATAATAGCTTTCATGCATGGTGGTTTCATAACCAAACCTCTCCATCTCCTCCTTTACCAGCTGCTTTACAGGATCATGCTGGTTTTTACGTGAGATAGGTGGACTGCTGATTACAAAAGCATATGCTCTCTTATGAGTTTTTGGTGTAACAGGAAGATTGTGCTGAGTATCTTTTACAAGGGTGATACTCTTTTTAGCTGCTTCTGCTGCCATAGCAAGATGTTCTGCACATCCCACAACAGAAAGCCCCTCCTTTTCAGGTATCAGCGTACCCTTCTTCATCTTTTCATGAAGCTTTAAGGATGCCTTTAAACCAAGAATACGGCGCAGCGCATCCGTAAGACGCTCTTCTGTAATAATTCCGTTTCTATAGCCTTCCATCATATAGCCAAATCTTCTTCGATATCATTAAAGAAGAGGAACATATCACAGCCTGCTGCAATTGCTCCGGGCACCTGCTGACTTCTTGGCATAGCAGCTGTCATTCCAGCCATATGGGAGGCATCCGTAAGAACAAGTCCATTAAATCCAAGCTTACCTCTCAGAAGATCCGTGATCAGTTCCGGCGCCAGTGTTGCCGGCATAATATCCTCATCCTTTATACCCGGACGAAGCTTTCTGGAGTATTCCGGCAGCGCAATATGACCCGCCATAATGCTCTGAATTCCGCTGTCGATCATTTCCTTATAAACATGACCGAAAGTAGAATCCCACTCATCACACTCCATTGTATTTACACCCATAACAAGATGCTGATCCAGTTCCTCAATTCCATCGCCTGGGAAATGTTTGCAGCAGACAGCAAGTCCGCTTTCCCTGACACCTCTCACATATGCCTTTGCATTTTTTATTACCAGTTCAGGATCCTTGCCATATGCTCTGGTATTTACGATCGTATTGCGCCAGTTATAAAGAAGATCACAAACCGGGCCAAAATCCCAGTTGCATCCCACAGCTGCAGCTTCTCTTCCGCTCACATATCCTACGCTGTAAGCAGTACTGTCATCATCCGTAGCTCCACATGCCGCCGCCGTGGCTACATACGTTCCTCCGCCGCAGGCTCCGTCACCGCCGTTGTCGCAGTTGCACGCGATTAAAACCGGAATTTTGCTGTGTTCCTGATAAAAACGGTTCTGTTCATAAATCTTTTCTGCCCGCTCATTGCTGTAACGGCATCCTCCGATATGAAAACGATAAAAATCTCTTTCGTCTCATCAAAATCTTTTTCGATCCAGCATAATAAACAGCTGCCCAATTTTTTCTTCATCCGTCATGGATGCAATCGTTTCTTCTACCCAACGGATATCTTCATCTGACAGATAGAATGGTTTCTGTTTCAGATCAACCATATACTCGTACCTCCTTGTGATGTATGTCTGCAGTTCCCCAAAAACTATTGTTTATATATGCCACTGCCTCTGACCGCCTGGCAGGAACTTCGTTCTACCAAAGCTGGTCGAAGTTTTATCCCCGTTCCTGTTCCTTCAGGGTACGTTCCCGTTTCATACGGATCAAAAGATTAATTGCACGCTTCACATGAAGCTTGTGTGAAATCGACACTGACGTCAGTTCCACTGCAGGAACCGCACCGTTGATATCATCAAAACCTATCACTGACATCTGGTCAGGAATCGCTATTCCATATTCCATACATGCCTTGATTACTCCGTTGGCTGTTGCATCACTGGCCGCAATGATGCCATCCGGAAGCGGCTCTCCTCCCGGCCTGAGGCTTTCCCGTATCAGTTCACTTGCCTGTCCATATCCACGATCAAAACTGCTTTTATAGTTTTATCACTCTCGTAGACCTCAATCTCTGCTCCCCACTGTCTAGCCTCATCCATAATCCCTTCCACCCGGTAACGATGAACCAGACGGTCTTCCTTGATACCAATGCAGAGAATTTTTACATCCTCCCCGAATCAGGCGTTCGGCTGCCAGACTTCCACCCTTGCGCTCATCACCGCACACATAGGGAATCGGGCTGTTATCCGGCATTTCATTTAATGAAACGATCGGAACGTACCGCATATACTGATACAGATTTTTGGAGCTCATATCTCCCACAGGATAAAACAGGATCCCCTCCACCTGATTACTGATCAGAAGCTTGAAATATTCCATCTCTGTTTCATAATCCCGAAAACTATTGCAGAAAAGCACCTGATAACCATACTGCTGTGCCTCGCTGGTAAGAAGCACCATCAGCTGTGCATGAAACGGACTGGTAATATCCGGCACCACAATCCCCAGCGTTCTTGTATGACGCATCGTCAATCCGCTGGCGAGTGTACTGGGTACATAGGCCATGCGTTCGCAAATTTCCAATACATGATCTCTGGTTTCCTTCCCAATTCCACCCAAGCCATTAAGCGCTCTGGATACAGTTGCAACTGAAACGCCTGCCTCTTTTGCAACATCTTTGATTGTGATTTTTTTTGACTTCATCGGCTGTCTTTTCACTCCGTTCGTAAACATTTCCCTCGTCATATATAAAGTATAACATAACCTTTCATCCGAAACTATCCGACTATTTTACGATACGTTTTGCGTAACTTTGTAAGAGGTGCACAAATTTTATGCATATTTTTTATCGCTTTCGTCGAAACCTTTTTTGAATTTCCTTGTGTTTTACATTTATTTTTATCAGTTTTATCTTTTTATATGTCTTCAAAACAGCAGAAGGTCATTTTGCACATTTCGCAATGTGATGCACAGCTTATTTCCGAACGCGCCGGCAAAAGAACTGCGGCGTTATGTTCAAGGTGAATATATCTATGTCCCTTCAAACTGGAAAACGGATGCAGCAGCCATGTGATCACAGCCGCCGCGTCCGTTTTTTGCAGGTGCAGATATTCTTAAAGTTATCTTACTTTTATGATTTATGAACTGCCGTCCCCTTCCCCAGATTTTTCTCAATCTTCTTTATTACATACAGATAGGAAATGCCTGTAAACAGACCGGCTCCCACCCAGGCGGCAGGATCGCAGGCGCAGGCCAGCCAATAGCTGTGAATATCCATAGCGATCACTGCTACGATCAGACGGGCTGCCAGCTCTACCACTCCGCCCATCATAGGCAGAAAGCCGTATCCGCAGCCCTGCATGGTATTTCGGAAGATAAAAATAGTACATAAAGGCACATAAAACAGGGTACAGATGGTTGTATACGTTCTGGCCCAGGGCATCATAGCCGCCAGATCTACCTCCCCTGAGAAGAACAGACCCAGACTTGGCCCCAGAGCTGCCGATACGACCACTGCAGATGCCACCGAATAGATTACCTCAATGATCAAAGCCGCACGGACACCCTGGCGAATTCGTCCTGCATCACCTTTTCCGTAATTCTGGCCGCTGTATACAGCCATCGTCTGCCCCATAGCTACCATTCCCTGGGTCAGCAGGCCATGGATTTTTCCGGCTGCCGTGTAGGCGGCCACCGCCTCAGAGCCAAACAGATTAATCGCTGACTGCATCACCATGGTTCCCGAGGAGGTAATGGCAAACTGCAGCGCCATGGGAATCCCCGTAGCCAGCTGATAGCGGGTATCGCCCTTGTGGAATCGCCAGTGGCGCTTTTCCGGCATCAGGGCCGGCACCTTTTTATAGATGTAGACTGCACATAATACAGCAGAAATTGCCTGAGACAGGTTAGTCGCCCAGGCAGCTCCGGCTACTCCCATTTTAAAGTTGATGATCAGGATCAGATCCAGCACTACGTTTAAACAGGCCGACAGCACCAGAAAACAAGAGGCATACGGCTGTTTCCCACAGCTCTCAGATAGGAAGAAAACAGGTTATAAAATACATTGGCCACCATTCCCAGGCTGATAAGGGAAATATACCTCATAAGCCTGCGCAAAATGTTTTCCGGCGTATTCATCAGATGCAGCAAGGGACGCATAAATAAAAGGCTGGCTGCCGTAAAGCCAATGGCGCCGATCAGAGAAAGAAGGATACCGTTCGATACGCTCTGTCTTACCCGTCCATCTTTTTTGCCCCGTAGCGCTGGGAGGTCAGCACGGCAAATCCGGCTGTAATGCCCTGTGCAAAGCCGTTTAATAAAAACATCACGGTTCCCGTTGATCCTACTGCTGCAAGCGCATCCGCACCCACATAGCGCCCCACAATGATGGTATCTGCCATGTTGTAAAGCTGCTGGAAAATATTTCCAATTGCAAGAGGCAGTGTAAACATGATCAGAACCCGAAAAGGGCTTCCTTTTGTCATATCCTGTTCCATTGCAGATTTCCTTTCCATTCTTACAGATTTCAGTTATGACATTGTAGCACAGGTATGAATCATTGTCACACATCAAATTAAACGAAATTTATTTTCTAACGCATTAAAATCCGTAATCTCATACAATCATACCATCCATGGATAAGCCCAGAGTTTAAAAACGGCCTGCCGCGCCCAGAACCAGCTTCCACATAATATCCCACATCTGAACCACAACAAAAACAAGGCTTCCGGTGCAGATCAACCTGTTTGCCAGCCCATCCGCAGAAAACAGCCGCAGGCAAACACCTTTTTTATATGGATAAAAAATTTCTACCGGCTTTTTATTTAACAGATCCAAAAACATGTGGAGAAAGAAAGCCTGCTGCCACATAGGGGATCAGCGGAGCATACAGAAAGTAAAACGCAGCCATCAAAACCCCAGTGCCAGGAAAGAATGGGTAAAGCTTCTGTGGAGGACAGCTTTCCTGCAATGGTTATCACCAGAAAAATCCCAAGTCCAAGAAGCTGCCTGCTCCCCAGATGGGAACCGATATGATCCCAGATTCCGGTGCTCCATTTCCAGTCTAAAAATAAGATCACAGCCCCTAAAAGCAGGGCTGTATTTCTCACGACCCGCGCATCCCGGCAGTAAGTGCTGGACTGTACGTCCAGATCGCAGATCAGTCCACCCAGAGCTCCTCCTAAAAGAGCCTGAAGGCAGCCGCCGATAGTATCAGGGGGCGAGATCAGCACAGCGGCCCCGATCCCGGCTATCATATGTGTTTTTCCCATCATGTCGTATCATCTCCCGTCTTGTCTTTTGTCTAAAAATGGGATCTGGCAAGCCCAGATCCCACATATACGTTCTCTCAATGTCCACAGCAGCCGCTGCAGCCGGAACAGTTCCCGGAGCAGCCGCCTGTTCCATTTTTCTTATCCTTCCATAGCTTCCTCAACGCAGCTGCAAGAGAAGCAAATACCAGAAGGCCAGTTACCAGATTCCACGGATTCATTTACATCACTCCCATCAGATTTCCAATGATTTTAACGATCATAGCCGCAATCCACGCAATCCCGCACTGCCACAGTACAACTAAAACCGCCCATTTTCCGCCCAGTTCACGCTTCACAGCGGCAATCGCTGCCACACAAGGCGTATAGAGCAGGCAGAACACCAGAAGGGATGCTGCTGCCAATGTGGTAAGGGCTGTCTCTACCCCGCCTGCAAAGAGGACTTCCAGAGTAGATACCACGCTCTCTTTTGCCATAAAGCCGCTGACAAGAGAGGTAATGATCCGCCAGTCCCCCAGTCCCAGAGGCGCAAACAGCGGAGCCAGCCAGCCGGAAATCACAGCCAGGATACTTCCCGATGAATCCTCTACCAGATTAAACTGGAAGTCAAAGCTCTGCAAAAACCACACAGCCACCGTAGCTACCAGAATTACGGTAAAAGCCCTCTGCAGAAAATCCTTAGCCTTTTCCCATAAAAGCTGGCTTACATTTTTAACCCCCGGCAGACGGTAGTTGGGAAGCTCCATTACAAAAGGAACCGCCTCCCCTTTAAATAGGGTGCTCTTAAATAAGACTGCCGCTAAAATACCCACCAGAATTCCCAGAATATAAAGGCCTGTCATAATAAGGCCGCCATGTCCCGGAAAAAAGGCGCTGACAAAAGGCATAGATGGGAAGCTTTGCCGTACAGCTCATAAAGGGTGTTAAGAGAATGGTCATCTTACGGTCCCTTTCGCTTGGAAGCGTCCGGGTCGCCATCACTGCAGGAACAGTACAGCCAAAACCGATGAGCATAGGCACGATGCTCCGGCCGGAAAGGCCGATCTTTCGCAGCAGCTTATCCATAAAGAAGGCAACTCTTGCAATATATCCGCTGTCTTCCATCATGGACAGGAAAAAGAACAGCGTTACAATAATCGGAAGGAAGGAAAGCACAGAACCTACTCCGGAAAAGATACCGTCAATCACAAGGCCGTGAAGAACCGTATTTACATGAGCTGCTGTAAGAGCTCCGTCCACCCACTCTGTCAGAGCCGTGATGCCTATTTCCAGAATCCCTGAAGCCATGCTCCGATCACATTAAAGGTCAGGTAAAAGACCGCAGCCATAATTCCGATAAAACAGGGGATCGCCGTATACTTTCCAGTCAGAACCTGATCAATTCTCCGGCTTCTGATATGCTCCCTGCTCTCTCTTGGCTTTACCACGGTTTTTTCGCAGATCCGTTCAATAAAGGAAAAACGCATATCCGCCATGGCTGCGCTGCGGTCAAGCCCCCGTTCCTTTTCCATCTGTAAAATGATGTGCTCTAAGGTTTCCTCTTCGTTCTGATCCAGCTTTAACTGCTTTAAAATCAGCGTATCGCCTTCGATCAGCTTAGAGGCTGCAAACCGCAGCGGGATTCCCGCGCTCTTTGCATGATCCTCAATGAGATGGCAGACCGCATGGATGCCTCTGTGCACGGCTCCGCCAAATTCATTTTCATCACAAAAATCCTGACGCCCCGGACGTTCCTGATATCTGGCAATGTGAATTGCATGCTTTACCAGCTCATCCACACCCTGATTTTTTGCCGCAGAAATCGGTACTACCGGAACTCCCAGCATGGCTTCAATCCCGTTTACATCAATGGTGCCTCCGTTTCCTGTGATCTCATCCATCATATTTAAGGCAATTACCATGGGAACATCCATTTCCAGAAGCTGCATGGTAAGATACAGGTTGCGTTCAATATTGGTAGCGTCTACAATATTGATGATTGCCTTCGGCCTGTCCTCCAACACAAAGTTTCTGGATACGATCTCCTCATTTGTATAGGGAGACATAGAATAAATACCCGGAAGATCCGTAATCCGCGTATTGGCATACCCCCTGATGGGGCCATCCTTGCGGTCTACCGTAACGCCGGGGAAATTCCCCACATGCTGATTGGCTCCGGTAAGCTGGTTAAACAGAGTGGTTTTACCGCAGTTCTGGTTGCCTACCAGGGCATATGTAAGAATTTCACCCTCAGGAAGGGATTTCCTCTCCCTTCACATGATATTTTCCATCCTCTCCCAGGCCGGGATGAACACTGTTGTTAATATTTTTCCCCCTCATGGCTGCGGGTACGGATGTCAATGGGTTCAATCTCGATCTGATCCGCATCATCCAGGCGCAGAGTCAGCTCATAACCGTGGATCTGCAGCTGCATGGGATCTCCCATGGGCGCCAGCTTCACAGCCGTTACCTCTGCTCCCGGTATCACCCCCATATCCAAAAAATGCTGGCGCAGAGCGCCTTCCCCGCCAACTGCCTTTATGACAGCACTCTTTCCTATTTCCAAATGCTTCAGTGTCATTTTTCTTTGTCCTTTCTCATACCTGAAACGACGTTCATCTGTATTCTTGCGAAGTTAGTTTATGATAATTTTATCATTTGTCAAGCACGCTTTGTTTAAGCTAACTATAAATCGAATCATTTTACTGCTTTTCCCCCACCGATCAGATCATAGCTTTCCCCTATCATCCTCTTTTATGATTTCATCCGGAATCCTCCGTCTAAAGGGATTGAATTCCAGTGCTCCTTATTTTGATGGTATCCCGGCTGTATGGAAGGGTATGCCTTTCTCCAAAATTCTCTCCATTGAGGATCAACCTTTACATTCACCCACATAGTCCCATTTCTCTCATACGTCCAGGCAAAGGCTTTACGATTCTTTTATATCTAAGAAGTACCCAGTTCGGATCGTGAAACGGCGTATCTATATACACATCCTGAAAGGTCATTCCATAATCTAATACCTCTCTGCGTTCTTTCATGTGAAATCTTCTTTTCTCCTTCCCTTTTCTGCAAAACAAACACTCTGCCAAAAGCATACAGCAAAGCAGAAGATTCCGCTAGCCACAGAATCTTCTGCCAAAATCACTCCGCTTATAAATAATCTGTTTCCATCTGATTATAAATTTCTTCCAACTCTGCCGCAATCCGCCGGATGATTCCCGGCTCAAAGGGGGAATCCAGACCTGCATCCTTTAACATACAGGTAAAAAAGTCTGAAGCACTGGCTTCGCAAAACGCCAGATAGCTTTTCCAGGCTGCTCTGTAGTCCTTCTGCATCCAGATCTTATACTGAAAGGCATTCGTCTGAGCAATTACATAATCAATGTAATAAAATGGGAAGCTGTAAATATGGTGCTGGCGCTGCCAGAAGCCGCCTTCTGAATAAAAGGAAGATTCCTCCTCATATGTCAGGTGGGGCTTGTACTGCTTTTCTAATTTTTTCCAGATATCCTTTCGCTCTGCCGGAGTCATTTCCGGATGATCGTATACAATATGCTGAAATTCATCCACCATGCTGCCATAGGGGATAAATACTACCGCATCCTCCAGCTGGGATTTTAAGAAATCCCCGGCCCTGCTGCCAAAGAACTGCTCCATCCACGGATTAGTGAAAAACTCCATAGACATGGAATGGGTTTCTGCCGTTTCCATCGTAATATCGGAATGCTCCATAATAGGATCTTTTCCTGAAATATACCCCTGAAATGCATGGCCGCACTCATGGGTCACTACATCCACATCCCCGGCGGTTCCGTTAAAGTTGGCGAAAATAAAAGGAGCATGATAATCAGGCAGATAGGTCATATAGCCTCCCACCTGCTTATGGGGACGGGCAAATACATCAAACAGATCCCCTTCCATCATAAAATCGAAAAATTCTCTGGTTTCAGGGGATAATTCCTCATACATTTTCTGCCCGCTCTTTAATATCTCCTCCGGAGTTCCTGTTGGTTTGGGGCTTCCTCCGGAAGCTTAAGCCCTCGTCCATGTGGTACAAGGTGTCAAGACCCAGACGCTTCCTGCGGTTTTCCCACATTTTTTCCGCAAAGGGCACCCAGTCCTTTTTAATCTGATCCCGGAACTGCTCTACCTCTTTTCTTCCGTAGCTGTTGCGGTTCATACGGCAGTAGCCCAGATCTGTATAGGTCTCAAAGCCGAGCTTCTTTGCCTGCGCCGTACGGTTTTTTACCAGCTTATCATACAGTTCATCCAGCTGGTCTGCAATCCCCTCATAAAACGCATTCACCTTTGCAGCCGCCTTTTTCCGGATTTCCCGATCCTCATGGTTTAAATATGGCGTCATCATGGAAAGATTAAGGAGTTTTCCCTTCCAGTCAATCTTTGCGCCGGCAAGCAGTTTTTCGTACTCTGTCACAAGGGCATTTTCTTCCTGCATCAAAGGGATCACTGCCTCGCTTACAGACTTTGCCGCAAGCTCAATATTTTTAAATGCAGGCCCGCCGATGACCAGCTCCAGCTCCTTGCGGTATGGAGAAGCAAAGAGGAGCTTCTTATACTGCACCTCCTGATTGGAAAATGCGGGCATTTCCTGGTCATAATACGTTTTCTCTTCCTCATAAAAGGGATCTGTGGTATCAATACTGTGACGGATTTCCGCCAGAGTAGCCTGGGTTTTGATGCGGCCCATCAGCTTATAGTAGCGTCTGTGGACCTCCATCTGTTCCTGAGGCGTACCGGCTTCCTGAAAAGCCTTTATAATAGAGGAAAGCTCATCTTTGGCGGCATCAAAATCAATCCGTTCATAGGGCATTTCACTGAATTTCATGTTGGGTTCCTCCTGTTTATGACTAGTATGGATCATTTTTATTTTATCATTCCTGTCAGCTTCCAGCCGAATCCTTTGAAACAGGCATAACCACCGGCCAGTGAAGCCCCTCTGATTGAAAAACCATAATCTGCCTTTTCTCTGTATTTCGGCGCCTCTACGCCTGTCAGTTTTCCGTCCGAAATCCAGTTTACATCTTCTCCGTACAGCTGCTGCATCAGTTCCTTTTCCAGCGCTTCCTGTATCTGCCTTACCTCAGACCTCCCTGACAGATCTTTCATTTCCATTGGGTCCTGTTCAAGATCAAAGAGCTGAATCCTGTTTCCCCATGGATAATAAATGAGTTTAAAGCGTCCGTCATGGATCATGCGCGTAGCTCTTGGCCCCTCGCTTATTTCTCCAAACAGAACCTGACGCTTTCTCTCACCAAACAGATTTTCCCCTTCTGACGTATCCGGCACCGGAATTTTGCAGAATTCCAGAAGGGTAGGCATAATATCCTCCAGACAGGCCAGACGCGTATCCTTCTTTCCCCTCAGGGAAGCTACAGGCTTTCCTGAAAAGAGCAGCGGTATATGGGATGAATTTTCATAAAAACTGCGTTTCCCCGCCATCTTATGCTGGAACAGCATTTCCCCATGGTCGCTGGCAAACACAATCAGTGTATTATCCAGTATTCCATTTTCCCTCAGCGCTCCCAGTACCAGACGAATCTGATGATCAATCAGAGTACACTGGGCAAAATAGGCTTTCTTTGCCAGCTTTATCTCTCTGTCGCTGTAATGCCTGCCGGATTCTGTCATTTCCTTCATGATAAAGCTGTCGTCAACCCAGTCTCCTGCTGGCGGCAGAGTAATATCCTCGTCTTTATACATATCCAGATATTCCTTCAGCGGAACCAGCGGCGGATGTGGAAACTGATAGGACAGATAAAAGAAGGAAGGACGTGTAGGATCTCTCCTTTGAATCTGCCGCACCATCTGTGCCGTAGTCCACACGGTAGGATGCATCCGTCTTTCAAGGGGCCATGGAGTCGTATAATATGTATTATTTCCCATAGCATGAGAAAACTCCTGCCCTACCGCCCGTTTTCCGCCAGCCATATCTGATAATCGTCCAGAACGCCAAATTCATAGCGTCCCTCTTCCTGAAGAATCACCTCATTAAAACCAATACGGTTTCTCTGGGGATACACATGAAGCTTTCCCACTGCCACAGTCTGATATCCGGCATCTGAAAATGCCTGGGCCAGTGTTTTTGCTTCCGGCATCTTCATCCGGTCGCTGTATACCCTGTCACCATGGCTTCTGGGGCTCATACCTGTCATCAGACTCCGTCTGGCCGGTATACATACCGGACAGGTGCTGTAGCAGTTTGTATAAATCACCCCGTCTCTTGCCAGCTGGTCAATGGTGGGAGTCATAATTTCACTGCACCCTCTATACCCCATAAAATTCTGAGACCATTGATCTGTCTGTATAAAAGTACGTTATATCTCTGATTGTCCATGCCCTTCTCCTTTCGAGTGCTGCTTCCCCTGTAAAGCGTCTGTCAGTGAAAGCCCGCCGGTTCTGACTCCGCGGGCTTTCGTCATCGTTTCTATCCCTGCTTCGGCTGCTTATTTCACAGCGCCGATCAGTTCTTTTATATCCTCTATTCCGTGGCGTTCCATATATGCCCGGATACCGTCTACGGTCTCCACAGTTGCATATGGATTGTGGAAATTGGCTGTTCCAATGGCTACAGCCGTAGCACCTGCCAGAATAAACTCCAGCGCATCCGCTGCATTGGCAATACCGCCCATTCCAATAATGGGGAGCTTAACCGCATTAGCTGCCTGATACACCATGCGCACTGCCACCGGCTTGATAGCAGGGCCGGAAAGTCCTCCTGTTTTGTTGGCTACGGCAAAGGTACGGCGCTCCACGTCAATCTTCATTCCCGTTATGGTATTGATCAGGGAAATCGCATCTGCACCGCCTGCCTCAGCAGCCTTTGCCATCACGGTAATATCTGTCACATTGGGACTGAGCTTCATAATAATCGGCTGCTTTGCATGAGCCTTTACTGCCTTTGTAATCGCCTCAACCGCCTTTGGGTCCTGACCGAAAGCAATTTTTTACATTCGGGCAGGAAATGTTGATCTCCAGCATATCCACCGGCTCTTCTCCCAGACGCTCTACTACCTCAATGTAGTCCTCTGTGGAACGGCCGCAGACATTCACAATAATTTTTGTATCGTATTTCTTCAAAAATGGAATATCACGCTTTGCAAATACGTCAATTCCCGGATTCTGCAGACCAATGGCATTGATCATACCGCCGTAGGTCTCCGCGATTCTGGGGTGGGATTTCGGGCCAGGTTACATTTGCCACGCCTTTTGTAACAACAGCGCCCAGACGGTTTAAATCTACAAATTCACTGTATTCCATACCGGAGCCAAAGGTTCCGGAGGCTTCCATCACCGGATTTTTAAATTCCACTCCGGCGATATTTACACTCATATTCACAGGGCCGTCCTCCTTTACAGTTCAATCTCATCTGCCAGGAATACAGGGCCGTCCTTGCAGATACGCTTATTGTGCACCTGAGAATGCTCGTCCTTTTCCTTAGACTGGCAGACACAGGCAAGACAGGCGCCCACACCGCAGGCCATCTTCCCTCCAGAGAAATCCAGCACTGAATGTTGTTCTCTGCCGCATATGCCTTTAAGGCGCGAAGCATAGGGGTCGGACCGCAGGCATAAATCACATCTGCAGTAAGTCCATTTTCGCGGATTGCATCCAGCACATTCCCCTTTGTTCCCCGGCTTCCATCCTCTGTAGCAGTATAAACCGGACCGTAAGCTTCAAATTCATCCTTCAAAAACAGCTGGCTGTCGCGATAGCCGATCACAGACTGAACCATTTCAGAACCATTCAGCGCACACAGCTCCTTTGCCAGCTGCAGCATAGGAGGAATACCGATACCGCCGCCGATCAGGAAGGCTTTTTCCCTTCCAGAAGCCATTTCCAGAGGCCCCAGGATATCGACCGTATCCTGCCTTCAATGCAGAAACTCTTCTGTGCCTGCCCCTGCTACTCTGTATACCAGACGCAGCTGTCCGGCCTCTTTGTCGATTCCGCAGAGGCTGATGGGTCGGAAGCAGACGGGAGCCGTCTTTGGAATAGACGGATACAAACTGTCCTGCCGCTGCCTGTGACGCAATCTCCGGGGCCTTCAGTCTTAAATCATAAATACCTTCAGCCAGCTGTGCCTGTGAAACCACAGAGGCTGTCATCTTTAACTTTGCCATGAACATTCTCCTTTTCCATTTCCGTCCTGATGCCGTAATTCATCTTACAGTACGCTGTTAATATCTGCCACCATATCGATCACAGCCTGTCTGGATGCCTCTGCGAAATGCTCTGTACCGAACTTTATATTTTTCCTGCTTGTAGGCCGCAATAATACCTCTGGAGGAATTTACAACGGCTCCTAAACCGTCTTTATTAAAGCAGTGCTTTAAGTCTTTTGCGGTGCCTCCCTGTGCGCCGTAGCCCGGTACCAGGAAATAGGTATGAGGCATGAGATTTCTTAAAATACGGCTCATCTCCGGATAGGTTGCTCCTACTACTGCGCCTACATTGCTGTAATCTCCGTCCATGGAAGCATTGCCCCACTCTACTACCTTCTCTGCCACCCACTCGTAAAGCGGACGTCCGTCGATCAAGCGGTCCTGAAACTCGCCGCTGGAAGGATTGGAGGTCTTTACCAGAACGAAAAGGCCTCTGTCATGGCTGTTGCATACGTCTACAAATGGTTTTACACCGTCTGTGCCCAGATATGGGTTTACCGTAAAATCTGTGTCAAAGCCGCTGTAGGTTTTAGAGCCTACCTGTACGCTTCCGATATGACCGGTGGCATAGGCTGCGGAGGTAGAGCCGATGTCGCCTCTCTTTGCATCGCCGATTACAACCAGCCCCTTTTCCTTACAGTAGTCTACAGTTCTCTTATATACCTTTAAGCCCTCAATACCAAACTGCTCATACATGGCAATCTGAGGCTTAACAGCCGGGATCAGATCAAAGGTATGATCTACAATTTCCTTATTAAACTGCCAGATTGCCTCTGCCGCTCCTCTAATGTCTCGCCGTACTGCTCAAAAGCAGCCGCCTGGATATGCTCCGGAACGTAGGAAAGCATGGGATCTAAGCCTACGCAGATCGGCGCCTTGGTTTTTTGTATTTTTTCAATTAACTGACGGATCATAATATCCTCCTCTTATCTTGTGATATGTTATAATTCTATCATAGTTTTCACCGTCTGAACAGTACCCATTTTCCCCGAAACGCCCTGTCCTTTCCCTCAGTCCTTCTCTCTCATCATCACCGCTGCGGACGGCGTCTGTGCTCCCCGGTGTACCGTGACATGGGCTTTTTCCATACGAGTGCTGTCAAAGCCATCTTCTGTGTTGCTGTTGGGGAAAATGAAGTTTTTACCGCTGGATGTAACCGTCAGCCGAAGGCTGTGGCCTGGAAGAAACGTATTGGATATTTTGGTGGTGCGGATAGTAACAGGATAAATCTGATCCGGCTTAAGATACTCAGCCTGTTCAAAGCCATTTCTGTATTTTGCACATAAACACCATCCGCCAGCAATGGACCGCCCTGTTTCATCTACATCTGTAATTCGGACCATAAAATCTGTATCAGGACAGTCACAGGAAACATACAGCTTCACTGCCAGTTCGCCCGTAATCGTAAAGGGCTCCTTAAAGGGCTCTGTGGTATAGGAAAGCATATCCTCCCGCCGTTCGATCACCGTATAGTCCTCCGGAACCTCCAGTTCATTTTCAGACATATCTATAATATGTACGGACGGATTTCCGGGATCATAAAAATAGGAATCCCTTCCACCTGTTTCAGGAGCCCTAAAGCTCAGGCTTCCCTGACCGCAGGCGGCTCCATTTCCGGCAGCTGAATCGTCCTCTGCTCCGTTCAGGTAAAGGATTGCTTCTTCTGTATTGGCCGGCGGCCAGCACTGCCCGTTTTTCCAGGTATTATCACCCAGGTATAATATTCCAGCGCAGGCGTCCTCAATGCCATTCTCTATTCCCTTTAAAAAATGCTCAAGCCACTTCATACAGAGGATATCCATATCATAGCGCAGGGCATCCGGCCCCATATGAATACCGTGGAGATCATAGTCTGCATTGCCGCTGTGCTTCCAGGGACCGAGCACTGCCTTCCAGGTTCCCTCAGGCCAGTCCTTTACCAGCTCCAGGGCCTCTGAGGTTCCCATTCCGTTATCATCAAACCATCCGGACATGATCAGCGCAGGAACCGGTCCGCCCTTATAGTTGAGATGCCAGTTTCCCTTTTTCCAGAATTCGTCCATATCCTTATGCCTCAGCCATTCTGTCAGAAAGGGCAGCTCCCGCCCCAGAGCCTTTTTCGGAATATCCTTAATGGGACGGATATCCAGAATCTCATCCCAGTTCTCCTGTTCCATAAGATCCGGACGCATCCTCTGTTCTGACACAGAAAAACACCATGCCAGCATGCCTGAGTCAAAGCAGCCGCCCCTTCTTGGAAGGTCTACAAAGGCGCTTCCGGCACATACACTGGAAAGCATAGCCTTCAGATGAGGATTTCCGCTGGCAGCAGCAGCCCACTGAACATATCCCAGATAGGAGCCTCCGGTCATTCCCACACTCCCGTCGCTCCAGGACTGGGCAGCAATCCAGTTTAAGGCATCATCTCCATCTTCAATTTCATAATACTGGGGCATCCATTCCCCTGTACTGTCCTCCCGTCCTCTTACATCCTGAATCACCACTGCATAGCCTCTCTGGACAAAGCGGTAATATCCTTCCAACCCTCTTGATTTACCATAAGGGGTACGGATCAGAACCGTGGGAAAACGCTGTCCCTCTGAGGGAAGATATACATCCGAAGCCAGCATTTCCCCGTCCCTGGTCTTTACAAACTCTGTTCCCAGAAACCGGACGCCAAAACACTGCCTGTCAGGATATACCTCATCCCAGATTTTCAGAACCGTATTCTCTTCCATACCCTCTTTTACCAGAATGCCGGTATAATCGCGTCCACTCATTAAAACTGCCCAGATTTTTCCATTTTCATAAAATAAGTCCATTGGAAATTTCTTATCTCTCTGGATATAGAACTCGCTCCGGCGGTTTGTAAACCGTTCCCCGTCCAAGGTAAAGACTTCCGGCTCCTGTGCGATTTTCTCCTCATAAGCTGCTTTCTTTAAAAAGCCTGCGATGCTGCGGCTGCACAGCTTCTGTAAAAATACATTTTCCTTTTCTCCGAAAGGTCTTTCTTCTCCCAGATTTCCTGTTTCAATATCCAGAATCCGGGCCGTCAGAGCTTCCGTTTCTTCCCGTATCTTTGCATATAAAATACCGGAAAAGTAAAAGTTCCAGTTCATATTTTATCATCCTCCAATCGGCATATGTACTCCTCATCCAAGCCCCACTGCTGTCAGAAGGGCAATTACCACAGGCGGAACCAGAAGGGCCGGGAGCAGATTCAATGTACGGATCTGTTTGATTCCCAGTATGCCCAGACCGCTGCTTAAAATTAAAATTCCGCCTACCAGACTGATTTCCGTCATCAGAGCGTCTGTAATAAAGGGTTCAATCACACTTGCCAGCAGATAGATACTCCCCTGCCAGCAAAAAAGCACCGCTGCCGCAATGGCGATACCGAAGCCAAAGGCAGAGCTGAGTACCGTAGAAGTAATTCCGTCCAGAACAGCATTGGTATAAAGGAAGGTATTATCTCCCCAGAAGGGCTCTCTGCATGGGTCCCAGAATCGAAAGCGTGCCTGCACAGAACAGCAGGATCGCTGTGGACAGTCCCTTAGACAGCTCAGAGCTGCCGGAAATCCTTCCCACAGCCCGGTCAAAAACAGCCTCCAGATCAAGCCCTGTACCGATCAGGCCGCCCAGGGCCAGACTTACAATAAAAGAACATGATACTGTGATTCAGGCATGGCTTCTGCAATGGAATTGATTCCAAGGGCTGTGGCTGCCAGCCCCATGGAATCCATCATCACAGTTTTATACTTTTCTCCGATTCCCTTCTTTAAGGTGCTTCCCACTACGCAGCCCGTGAGAATTGCGCCAGTATTTGCAATGGTTCCCAACATAATACATTCCTCCTGTTTCCAAATTTACCCTTACTTTAAATCACCTTCCGTCCGGTCCATTGTCATTTCATGCATACCTCAAATTCATCCAGAAGCTCTTCAAAGAACTCCATTGCCTGATCCACCGGCCTGCTCTCAGACATATCCACGCCGCACAGCTTTAAAAGCTCCACCGGCTCCATACTGCAGCCTCCGCTTAAAAACCGCTTATAGCCCTCTAAAATCCCCGGCTCCCCTTCCATGATCCGGCGGCTGATGGCAACGGCAGCCGAAAAACCGGTTGCGTACTGATATACATAAAAGGTGTATAAAAGGGGAATCCTTTCCCATTCATAACCAATTTCCGAATCAGAAACCATATCCGGCCCAAAATAATCCTCATTTAATTTCTGGTAAATTCCGCACAGCTTTTCAGAAGTCAAGCTCTCTCCCGCTGCTCCCAGCTCATGAACTGTCTTTTCAAATTCCGCAAACATGGTCTGACGGAACAGAGTTGCCCGGAAGCTTTCCAGAAAATGGTTTAACAAATACGCCCGTTCCTTCTTTTCTTTACACTGCTTCAGCAGATAGCGGATCAGAAGGGCCTCATTGCAGGTAGACGCTACCTCTGCCACAAAAATCTTATAGCCTGCATAGACATAGGGCTGGTTTTCATTGGAATACCAGGTATGAATGGCGTGCCCCATCTCGTGAGCCAGTGTAAATACATCATTTAAAGTGCCGTGGAAATTTAACAGCACATAGGGATGGCAGCCGTAAATCCCCCAGGAATAAGCTCCGCTTCTCTTTCCTTCATTTTCATATACATCAATCCAGCGGCCCTCAAAGCCTGTCTCAAGCAGGGACAGATATTCCTCCCCCAGTGGAGCCAGTCCCTCCTTCACTATTTTCTTTGCCTCTTCAAAGGTATAATGTGTATTCCCCTGTGATGTAAGAGGAACATAAACGTCATACATATGAAGCTCATCCACCCCAAGAAGCCTCTTTCTCAGGGACATGTAGCGGTGCATAAGAGGAAGACTCTTCCTCACCGATGACACCAGACGGTCATACACCCCTTCAGGCACCTCATTCGAACTCAGATAATATTCCCGGCTGGAGGTATACTTTCGTGCTTTGGCATAAAATACAGCCTGCTTCACATTTGCGCCAAAAGCAGCTGCCAGGGTGTTTGAATATTGTCTGTATACACTATACAAACTTTGAAATGCCTCCCTGCGTATCCTGCGGTCTGGATGCTCCATCAGGGAAATATAGGTTCCATGGGTTACAGGAAGCTCTCTCCCATCCTCCCCGGTAATGGATGGAAAGCGCACATCTGCATTATTAAACATACGGAATACCTGTGCTCCCCCCTGCGTGGCCTCCTGAGAAGCAGCCAGAAGCGCCTCCAGCTCATCGGAAAGCGTATGGGTCTTTCTCTTAAGCAGCTGGCTTAACAGCCTGCCATACAGCCCAAACTCCTTTTTCTCCCTCTGAAACGCTTCCAGCTGTTCATCCGGGATTGAAAGAATCTCCGGCACCATATAGGACGACAGCTCTCCTGCCCGAAAGACAGGTTCTGGGCTCTGGAAAACATATCCTGGGCCTGCTGTCCGCCGTGTCCTCATCGGAACGCATTCTGGCATATACATACAGCCGTTCTATTTTCTGTGAAATAGAATCATCAAATGAAAGCCCCAAAGCCGATCCGCCGACCGTCCCAGTGTTCCCTTAAACTCCTGATAGCGGTCTGTTTCCCGGACCGCTTCTTCATACAGCTTCTCCCACGCTTCCCTATTCTCTACCATATCCTCCAGCTTCCAGGTGGCTTCCGCCGGTATTTCATCTCTCTTTTTTATCATAAGCCCGCTCCCTTCCATTGCAAAATCATTCCTTATTTTATCACATTGGAAGGGTTGTAAACCAGATTTCTATCATTTTTAATATTTCCCCTCCTCCTTAACAAAAAAGTCAGAAATTATTATAAAATAGTCAAAAGAAAGTGATCGTTTTTGTAATATCTATCCGCTATAATCATACATGTAAAAAGAAAACAAACTCAAAAGGAGATTTTAATTATGAAAAAGAGATTTATCACCACAGCAGCTATGGCAGCTATCACAGCAACCATGTTATTAAACGGATGCGGCAGTTCCCAGACAGCCTCTACATCTGCTCCTCAGACAGAAACACAGGCTCCTTCTACAGAAGCCAAACCTGATGAGACTGAAGAAACTACTGCAGCGCCGGAAACCGGCGGATCAGAAACAGAGGCTCTGGCCGAGGACGTAGTCCGCACAGAAGCTGTTTATGTAAAAGACAGTGAATTTGCAGAAGACGGCAGGCTGGTCTTCCACAATGATACCCACGGAGATTTTATCTGCAATATCAGCGACTTCACTGTTTTACCGGAAGAATTAAAGGACGGAGAAACCTATGTGATCAGCCATTCCATGGTTATGACCATGTCCCTTCCCGGACAGCTTCCTCAGGTATATTCCATCCGCACTGCAGATGATACCTATCAGGATTCCATCGGTACCGTACAGGCCATCGAAGAAGAAAATGTGCTCTTTGAGCAGGCTGACGGAAATCAGTTTATGATCAGCAAAGACAGTGTGGACGACATTGAGAAGCTTCAGGAAGGCGACGTATGTGTAGTAAGCCACACAGAAGCCATGACCCGTTCCATGCCCGGAATTTATATGGAGGTAAACCGCGTAGACGTACTTCCCCAGGCAGATTCTGAGACAAAAGAAGCTTCTGCCGAAACCCTTACAGAAATAAAGGAAGCAGAAACAACAAAGGCAGAGTAATTTTATATAAATACCTCCCTGATTCACAGAGCTGTTTTGCCTGTCATTCAGGGAGGTATTTTTTTGTTATTTTCTTAACAATCTCTTGTGAAATTCTTCAAAATCCTTGCAATTTCGTAAATATGTGATAAAATCCCTAGCAAACCTTGCCTGGAACCGACATCTGCAGGATTTCCCTGTGATTTTGGCTCCGGCAGCAGAAAAAAGGGAGAATCTATTATGTCAGCAGCCAGTATCAAGGATTTCCTTAAACGGAAAAATGTCAGCATCACCGTCCAGACCTATCTGATTGATGCCTTGGGAGCCATGGCCTTCGGCCTTTTTGCTTCCCTTCTGATCGGCACCATTTTCGGAACTCTGGACAGCAGTTCCACATTGAAATTTTTAATGTAATCGCAGACTATGCCAAAAGCGCTACCGGCGCGGCTCTGGGTATTGCCATTGCCCATGCCTTAAAAGCTCCCCAGCTTGTCCTCTTTTCCGCCGCAACCGTAGGTATTGCCGGAAACGCCCTGGGAGGGCCTGTAGGCGCTCTGGTAGCTACTATCGCAGCCGCAGAGCTGGGAAAAATCGTGTCAAAAGAAACCCGTCTGGATATTCTGGTCACTCCGGGAGTTACTATCATCTCCGGCGTGCTGGTAGCACAGTTCGTAGGACCGGGGGTGGCAGGCTTTATGAGCTGGTTCGGCAATCTTGTAAAAACTGCTACAGAAATGCAGCCCTTTATCATGGGAATCCTCGTTTCTGCCCTCATCGGCGTCGCGTTAACCCTTCCCATCAGCAGCGCAGCCATCTGTATTGCCCTTTCTCTGGATGGTCTGGCCGGGGGCGCCGCTACCGCAGGCTGCTGCGCACAGATGATCGGCTTCGCCGTTATGAGTTACCGGGAAAATAAAATCGGCGGCCTGATGGCTCAGGGGCTGGGAACCAGCATGCTTCAAATGGGAAATATTGTTTTAAATCCCCGGATCTGGATTCCCCCCACACTTGCATCCATGATCACAGGCCCCATCGCCACTATGGTATTCCATCTGGAAAATATACCTGCCGGTTCAGGAATGGGAACCTGCGGCCTGGTAGGCCCCATCGGAATCTACACTGCCATGGGAGGCGGAACCAGTATGTGGCTGGGAATCCTTTCGTCTGCTTCCTCCTCCCGCTGTATTGACCTTTATTTTCGGAGAAGCACTTCGGAAAATGGGCTGGATTAAGGACGGCGATTTAAAGCTGGATCTGTAAACTAAAAACTCCTGACTGATCCCGTACAGGGTAATCAGCCAGGAGTTTTTATATACCGGTACAAATACATTCAAAATTTAACGGTGAATATATTGAATTGCCATACACTTCGGCCCTCCCTGAGCCACGAACACCGGACTCAGCTCCAGTATATGAATTTCCAGACCTGCAAATGCGGTTTCAAACATAGTACGGATATTCTCCGCCTCTTTTTCGCCGCAGCATGGACAATATATAAAATATGGTTCTGCCCGATGTCCTTCTGTTTCATGTACTCCATAATTCCTTTTACAGCGGCAGACATGGTACGCTTTACAAAAAAATTGTCAATTCTGGTTCCATCCTCCGTCAGCTTCATAACCGGCTTTAATTTCAAAACAGAACCAAGGCCGCTGCAACGGAGTCAGCCTTCCGCCTCTCTTTAAAAGGAAAAGTCCTGCGGGATCAAAAGGACTCTGTCTTTGGGCAGCCTCCTTTAACCATTCCAGAATCTCAGAAGCACTTCTTCCCTCTTCCTTCATCTTCTGCGCCTGTTCTGTCATATATCGATGAGGCCCGCACAGAGCTCTGCTGTTGAACACCGTAATCCGCTCAGGGTTTTCTGTCATTTCTCTGGCACTGCATGCTCCGTGATAGGTGCCGGAAAGGCCTTCCGCTATGGAAATATGGACAATCTCATCCTGCGGATATCTGGCATATGCATCCAGCACCTCCCCGATGGGAGGCTGAGAGGATCTGGGAACCTGCCCTTCCTGAATACGCCGGTAAAATTCCTCCATATCAATCTGAAGATCCCGGCCTTCCAGATCTCCTATATGTATGCACAGGGGAATTGCCTCAAACCCCATTGCTTTTGCCTCATCTTCTGTATACATCACAGAAGAATCCGTTATAATCTGTACCACATCTAATTCCTCCGCCCTATAATATAGTTTCAGAAACTACTTATTATAGTTTGCAATATTTGTATAAAAATGTCAATAGGCGGAGAATCATTTTTCAATCTTTAGTGATGCTCGCCGCACTCATCTGCATGCTCATGATTGTGGCAGATCGATCCGGTAGAAATCAGCTCGCCCCGAAGATAGGTTTCTACTGCAGTTCTGGCGTCACCCTGAACACCTACAATCACCTCTACACCGCGCTCATTAAAGATATCTACAGCTCCTCCGCCCATTCCGCCGGAGATAATTACCTGGGCTCCGTTATCAGCCAGGAAATTCGGCAGAAAGCCGGGACGGTGGCCCGGATTGGGGACGGAATTTTCAGCCACAATCTTACCGTCCTCTGCATCAAAAAAGATAAAGTTCTCACAATGTCCAAAATGTCCGGCAACCTCGCTGCCCATAGCTGCTACTGCAATTTTCATAATCATCTTACTCCTTTTTCATCTTTCTTTAAGATCTGGTTTACAGTTTCAAATATATTTTTTAACCCATCTCTGGCAGGGCAGTCTATATCTGCAATGCTTTTTCCTGCATTCACTGCCAATGATACGTTTTTATCATAGGGAATCACGCCTGCAAACGGAATATCCTCTTCTTTGCAGAACTCCTTTATATCCCGCGCATGTTCCGGACTTACATCCCATTTATTGACACAGACTGCCAAACTTGCCTGAAAGGTTCTGGCGGTTTTTACCAGCCGTTTCAAATCGCTGATTCCCGACTGGCTGGGTTCTGCCACTATAAGCACCAGATCCATTCCGCTGACAGACGCAATCACCGGGCATCAATGCCGGGAGATCCGTCAATAATGGCCAGTTCCGTTTCCGGAGCATGCTTCAGCATGGCCATCTTCACATCTGTTACCAGCTTTCCGGAATTTCCCCGGCCCATTTTCAAAACAGCCGTAGAAAATATCCTCTCGCCCAGATACAGTTCCTTTCTGCCTGCCACATCCTCCGCAAGATACACTGCCTTTTGGGGACATACATAAGCGCACACACCGCAGCCCTCGCAGGCATATTCATTTACCCGATATCTTCCCTCTTCCTTTTCAAGAGCATTAAACCGGCAGTGGGACGCACAGATCCCGCAGCCAACACATTTATCAGGATCAACCACAGCCTTCTCCCCTCCCAGAAATTCGGCAATTTCCGGAGAAACCGGAGGAGCCGCTACCAGATGAAGGTTAGGCGCATCCACATCGCAGTCTGCCATTGCCCTTGTCTGAGAAATGAATAAAAGCCGCTGCGGTGGTAGTCTTTCCAGTGCCTCCCTTTCCGCTGAGGATCAAAAGACGTTTCATAAGACACCTCCAATCTGCTTCAGCACATCTGCAAACAGTATGCCAAGCTCAGGGTCTTTTCGGGAAACGAGTTCTCCTGCTGCCGCCATGGCTCCGATCCTGGGAGAATAGGGGATACGGCACAGTATTTTAAGATCATGCTCCCTGCAAAAATCCTCCAGTGGTTCATAGGAGTCTCTTCTTTATTGATAATAACGCCGCATTTTCCCCCAACAGAGTCACAAGCTCATAAACCATCTGAAAGTTGTGAAGCCAAAGCTGGCTCTGCCACAAGAATACAGAAGTCCGCATCCATCACACTTTCCATCACGCAGGCGCTTCCGGGAGGGCCGTCTATAATCGTCAGCCCTCTGCCTGTTTAAGCGCTTCCCGAATAACAGGGATGCCTGACGCCTCTCCGGGATTTAAAATACCGGTCACTGTTTTCATCTCCCGCCATCCCGATTTGCAGCCTTCCAACCGGCTTTTCTCTTTCTGTAACAGCATTTTCCGGGCAAACCAGACTGCAGCCGCCGCAGCTGTGGCAGACCTCGGAAAATACCATGGGTTTTTCCCTGATATACATCAGGGCATGGAACGGCAGAATTCCACGCATTTTACAGCCGGTGCAGCGGCAGGATCGAACTCCGGCAAAGAGCGCTTACTGTTACCTCCTCTATCCGATCGGGCTTCAGAAAGAAATGTCCGTAGGGCTCTTCCACATCACAGTCAATATATACTGCATTTCCAGCTGCTGTTGCA
>SCPP01000189.1_pt1 | contig 45788 bp, 57 predicted proteins | sample 6106811 | NCBI WGS metagenome assembly SCPP01 (sample SAMN10720449, study PRJNA508395) | human gut metagenome | isolation source: Participant 2 stool, 15 month | host: Homo sapiens | collected 2018
GAAGAACTTTTAAAACGAATAGCAGATAAAAGTTTGTTCAAGTTCAACTCGTAAAGTTAAGAAAATAGGAATATATTATCACCGTATGAGAAATGGTGGTGGAAAAAGTACTTTCTAAGTTGCTATATATATGGAAAATGGAAATGTATGAAATCATTCTGTTTACAGACGAGAAACCTACAGAAGATGATTATCAGATGCCAGAGATGATAGAACGGACTGTACTGCCAAGTTTTGTAACGTCCACTGGTGCCAGATATAAAAAGCCAGATATTGGGGCAAAATGATTGAAAAGTACAATGTAGATACAGTGATTTATCATTCTTGTACATGTAGTAGTATTTTGTGGGATGTATGCCTTTTGAAAGGACTTAATTGCAATGTAATTGTAGAAACACATTCCATGTTTATGGGATCTATGTGGTATGATCCGCAGTTTACATGTTATTTGCCTCACATATATCGTATGGTGGATCGGGTAGTTTCCTTGTCTAATTTAGACCGTATGTTTTGGAATCATTACTGTCCGGCATACTATATTCCAAATCCAGTAGATTGTGTTTCTGAGGAAAAGATTGCTAAATTGGATTCTGAAAATATCTTATGGGTTGGGCGCTTGGCTGAAGAGAAAAAACCATATGATATGTTAAAGGCATTCAGATAGTGCTTCAGACACGACCAAATGCAAAGCTTATTATGGTTGGTGACGGGGATAGCCCGGAATGGTTAGAAGGTTTAAAAAATCGTGCTAAAGAATTAGATATAGATAATGCTGTCGATTTTCGAGGATATGAACTGGATGTTAGTTCGTATTATCAAGAAGCATCTGTTTTTGTGATGACATCGTTGTGTGAAAGTTTTTCTATGGTATTAGCTGAAAGTAAAGGATATGGAGTCCCTACCGTTATGTATGAATTACCAAATTTGGAATTAACTCAGGGTTTAAGGGGAATTATTTCTGTTCCGCAGGATGATATTTTGGCATTAGCTAATGGGATTATATTATTATTTACTGATAGAGAAAAACGGATACAGATGGGAAAGGATGCTCAAAGCAGTTTAGATGAATTCTTACAGTTTGATATTAAGAAAGCATGGAAAGATTTATTTCAGAGCTTTGAAAATCCGATGGTTTATAAAAAAGATACTAGTAGTGTCCTAATGTTGGATATGATTTTTGAAAATGTTTCAAGGGGAATCAAAAGAATTCAAAGCTATACTTCATCTGAAAACATGAGTGTAAATCTCAGATATGAAGAAGTATTAAATCGTCATGAAGAAGTATTAAATCGTCATGAAGAAGTTGTAAATCGTCATGAGGCGTCTATTAATCACCAATGGGAGTTCAGAAATGGCATGAAGAGAGAATCAGTGCATTGGAAAAATACTCTTTGTTGGGGATTTTGAGGCGTATTTACAGAAAATTATTCAAAAGAAAATAAAATATATTAGGAAGGATAGTTCTGCGTATGACTAATAAAATAAACCGCAGTTATGCCTGTCAAAGCAAGAATGTTCAGATATTGGAAAAAAGTTCATCTTGATGGTGTATAAATAAAGTTGACACCCTATTCTCAAGGATTTTGATATATAATCATAATCAATACGAGAACAGGAGAAAAACCTATGGCACAGAATCAAAAATCTTATGACAATGAATTTAAAGCACAGGCGGTAAAGCTTGCCCAGGAAATCGGCGGTCATAAAGCTGCTCAGGAATTAGGGATTCCAAAGGGTACTATGTACACTTGGATAAAAGCCTTCAAAGAGGGCGTCTCAGTGCAAATGAAGCAGTTCATACGCCCAAGAATGCTTTATCCCTCAACGATGAGCTTATTGAACTCAGAAAGCGTGTAAAAGAGCAGGATAAGGAAATTCGTCGCTTAAAAGAAGAAAACGAATTCCTTGAGGAAGCAAGTGCTTTTTTCGCAGCCAGCCGTCGGAAGTCAGCAAAAAACAGAGATTAATGTTTATTGCAATCAAAACGGATGACGGCCGGATTAAGGGTAAAATTTCTTTTTATTGCAAAGTGCTTCATGTTTCAAGGCAGGCATTCAACAAATTCCTAAAAGCAAAAGATACCCCTTGGAAATATCAGGCACTGGCAGATGCAATGCTTGATATTTGCAGCGAAGATGAATGCAATGACACTTATGGAAGAATCCGTATGTATCAGGCCTTACAGCTCAAACAGCCTGAGGGAGTACATATTCCCGGTGAGAGAACTGTTTATCGTGTCATGGCAGAAATTGGTCTTAATCATAAACCAAAACGTAAGCCGAATGCTATTACCAAAGCTGATAGAGAAGCCAGTAAATCCGACGATTTAATCAAGCGTGACTTCGCTGCTGAAAAGCCTCTTGAAAAGTGCATGACCGATATGACTGAAATAAAGGCCTCTGACGGGAAGCTCTATGTTTCAGCTATCTTTGACTGCTATGATTTAGCAGTATTGGGACTTGCTATGGATACAAATATGAGAGCTACCCTATGCGAACAAACCTTAGAGAATGCTTGCAAAGCTTACCCGATGCTCCGTGGAGCTATTCTTCACAGTGACAGGGGAACCCAGTATACCAGTGAGCTATATCGTAAAGCTATCAACAGATATGGCATTGTTCAAAGCATGAACAGTGCCGGTGGCAGATGCCATGATAATGCCAGATGCGAAAGCATGTGGGCACGCTTCAAAGAGGAATTACTTTATGGTCGTTACGATCCTACCTCAATGACCGTAGAGCAGTTAAAGACGCTCATCTGGAGATACTTCATCAGCTACTGGAATAATCGGAGGATCTGCTCTGCTAATGGTGGACTACCTCCAATGGTTAAGCGACAACAATACTATGCTTCGCTACAGGAGGCAGCATAAGGTCGAACATTCTTGAGAAAAAAGTGTAAACCAATATTGACAATATCATCTGGTGGAGTTTTTTTCTGTATTGCAAAGAATATGATTGAAAAAGGAGGTGTGGTTTTTGGAGCAGAATTTGATCATAATTACAGTGTCAGAATGACTTACGCGGAGAATTTGGAACAGCTTAAGCCATTGATGACCAGCAAGTATGTGCAAAGTGCATGCGGAACTGCCTTTCATTCAGTAAAACGTTTTTTGGATGAAGGTAGACAGGTCGTATTTTTTGGTCCTCCCTGTCAAATTCATGGATTAACGAAATATCTTAAGAGAGACTATGATAATCTCATAACTGTAGAATTTATCTGTCATGGAATGCCGCAGGCTCAAATATGGCAAAAGTATTTGCTGTATCTAAAACAGTATGGGGAAATTGAGACGATTAATTTTCGTGATAAGACAGAGACCTGGAACTCCTTTTCTTTAAAGGTATTATACAAGAATAAAAAAATCTATCGAAAAAATTTGCATGAAGATTTGTATCTGAGAGGTTTTTTGGCAGATTTATATTTAATGCCATCCTGTTATCAATGCAGATTTAAAGGAGAACAAAGGATTGCAGACATTACGATAGGAGATTTATGGGGAGCAGAAGCTCTAGTTGATCAAGATTTTGATTGTAGAAAGGGAGTTTCTTTTGTTTGGACTCATACAAAAAAGGGATGTTCTGCTCTGGAACAAATAGAAGATGAGCTGAAAATAAGAGATATTGATACGACAAAGGCACTTCTTTATAATCCGATGCTGCTATGTTCAACAAAAAAGCCTGAAAGCAGTAAAATTTTTTTTGAATTACTGGACAACGGTGAGGATTTTTTAGAAGTATTAGAGTTATGTGTAAAGGCTTCAGAATTTAGAAAGAAAATCCTGGATAAAGCAGAAGGAATGTTTTCCTATTTTCAGAAGTTAAAGCAGAGCGAATGTTTAATGACAGCAGCCAAAGCAGCTTTATATGGAAAACATAAAGTGGCTATTGTTGGTCCCTGGAGCAATAAGAATCATGGAGGAGCGTTGACATATTATGCCCTATATAAAGAAATTGTTCGCCAGGGATTTTTTCCAGTAATGGTTGCACAGCCAGAAGATTCTATTGATCCGCCAGATGTAGAAAATAGTAAGTACATCCATATTCCATATCCTGATTATGCCATAGCGCCTTCTGTGATGAGTATGGAAGAGCTGTCGAAGTTAAATGAATTATATGATATTTTTATTGTAGGTTCCGATCAGTGGTTTAATCAGAAATTAGCATATGGAATTCAGGAATACACTAATTTGAGATGGGTGCATACAACGAAAATCAAGGCGGCTTATGCCTGTTCTTTTGGATATGATTACTTTACAGGAAATGAATATGAACGAGCTAAGCTATCTTATTTTTTAAATAAGTTTGCTCAAGTCTCTGTGCGAGAACAATCTGGTGTTAAACTTTTAAAGGAAAAATTTAATATAGAGGCTACCTGGGCTTTAGATCCAGTATTTTTATGTGATAGGGCAGAATTTGATGAATTGATTAATAGAGGATCTTGTGAAGAACCATTGGAACCATATATATTTCTTATGTTTTAGACATTAATGGTGAAAAAAGTGACGTATTAAATGAGTGTGGAAAGATTTTGAATCTCTCTGTTTATGCTATTGTTGATTCTAATTATACAGCAGAAAATCATCCGGAGGAATGGAGTATTCCCACTGTATATAATGCATCTCACGAGTTGTGGTTAGAGTATATTAAAAAAAGTGAATATGTGATAACAGACTCTTTCCATGGAATGTGTTTTGCGTTAATTTATCAAAAACCGTTTATTGTGATTCAAAATACTAAAAGAGGAAATACACGCTTTGAGACAATTGTAAGATGGCTGGGACTGGAAGAATTGATAGTAAATGATGTCACAGAAATTCCGAATGTGTTAAAAGCAGGGATTGTTCCTAAGTATAAGAATATCAATTTGCTTTTGAATGATAAAATTGCAGAGTGCAAAGAAATGCTGCATGAAGTTTTAACATTAAATCCCAAACGGAATGCGGCATTGGACAGTTATGATATTTTGTCAAACGAAAATCTTCAATATGAAAATTTATCAAAGCAAATTATGGAAGTAGATAAAAAGTGGTTTGATGCAACGCGCCCGTTATTTTTTTCAGAGGAACGACAAAATGAGGAACTGACAAGAATAGACAAGCTTTACTGGGAACAGACCAGAGAATTGCATAAACAAATTGCAGTATTAGGGGAACAATTACAGAAGATAGATAAATCATATTGGGATATTACACGTTCACTTTTTTCATCTTTGGAAAATCAGGAGAGAGAATTTGCAAAATTGCGAGAAGATTATGCAGAGCAATTGGAAAAACTGATAGAGGAGAACGAAAAGATAAAAGATGAATTAAACGGGAAAAAAAATAGGACAAATATTTGGAAACATTTTCTGGCTAAATTTTTAAAGAAATAGTCAAAATTAGTTTATGGGATTACAAGTGAAAAAGTACATTCCAATTTATCAGGAGCAAAAAACTGATAAATTATATGTAGAAGATTCTCTCAGAAGAATACGGGACAGGTTCTCACGAGGATATACAGTGGGAAGAAAGCTGGGATTATTATGCTGGAATTTGTAAAGATTTTGAACTTTTAAATACTGTGGACATATATGAATATTTTGAACGATTGAAGGACAAGAGATATGCTGTATTTATGGCGACCAGTGATGATGCCTCAACAGGATTAAATGATAAAATATCAGAATTATTTAGTTATTTAGGACTGGAAGGACAGTTCAAGAGCATTTCCATTCTAGCTATTATGCAATAATCAGTGATCAGGAACTCATAGAAGAAGTGGATGAGGGAAAGATTAATATATCAGGTGTTTTTCGAGATGGAAGAAGCACATATGAAATTTCCAGTAGCGGAAATGCCTGTAATTCGATGATTGAATTACTCATTTGGACAGAAAAACAGGAGGAAGTTAGCGAGTGGAAGTATTAAAAACGCATAAGGCAAAGTTATATGTATCTATATTAATATCGATTAGTTTAACCATTTTATTTGCGTTTACAATTTTTAGCTCTGGTTTTCTGATTGATTTGCCGCATTCTGTCATTCAAATAACAGCGACATCTCAAAAGAATCCAAAATCCGGCAGTTCGTATGTTCGCTTAAAGAGTGTCAGAGTCAATAACCTGGATATTGCATTGTCAGAACTAAATGCAGATGATCAATGGCAGGATATGGATGAGCTTTTGATAGCGGTAAATCCAGAGACTCCGGCATATATTGAATATGAAGGGGATTCCATACAGAAAATAGAGATCGAATTTCAGAAACATGAAGGTTCTGGAATTGCCGAAATTGCTGTTAATGGGAAAGCTGTGAAAACGCTGGATCTTTATGATTCTGGATGGAGTTCCGTCGTTTATTCCAATGAAATAGGAAAAGTTTCAATTATGAAACATATACCGCTTTTTATTGCAATATGGATAGGAATATTTGCGACGATTCAGCTTGTATATTATTTAGCGGAAAAAGACAGTACAAAAAGTATGTCTTGTGGGCAATTTCTCTGTTAGGACTTTTGAGCCTGGCATTCAAAAATAGTAATGGTTCTTTGAAAAATACTGTTTTTGCTTGGTTTGGTTTTATCAATTATCATGGGACTTGTCCGCATGGCTATAATCAAAAAGGAAAATAAAAAAACATATGTGCGTTCAGTTCTTCGGGCGCTCCTGGTTTTGACTGTTACATTTTTATCCTGGATGCAGTTGGTAATCGGTTGTCATTATGCAGAGACATTTCAATTTTTAGGAATAGAGCTGAAATATATTGTATTAAATATATTAACAATCGTAGTTCTGATAAATGTGCTGGATATTTTTGTGAACAGATGGTGGATTTCTTCTTTTGTAATCAGCACAGTTCTTTTAGTTGTAAGTATTGCCAATTATTTTGTAATTCAGTTTCATGCAATGCCTTTAAGTGTGAATGAACTTCGCAATATTGGTACTGCGGCAGGGGTAATTGGTTCCTATAAATTTTCTGTGGACAGCTATGTATTGTTTATGCTTCTGTTTTATTTACTGAGCCTGGTCTTTGTGGATCTTTTAAAGGAAATAGAAACTGGGGAGAAGTATACGTGGAAGCAGATTATTTTCAAGGATGCAGTTATAGGTATGCTGAGCTTGGGAATTCTGTATAAGGGATACTGGTCAGAAAATCCGGTAAAAGCGGCAAAAAATATTGAGTATGCATGGCAGGATACGTTTTATGAATATGGATATGTGGCATGTTCTATTGATTTGATACGGCAGGCGGTTACGGTGATTCAGGAACCGGATGGATATTCAGAAGAACGGATCATGGAATTGGTTGCGTCCCTGAAACAATCAGATGAAGGAGAAAGTCGTACTCCTGATGTGATTTTAATTTTAAATGAAACATTTTGCGATTTAAGACAGGTAGCAGATATTCATGCAAATCAGGAATTTCTTCACTATTGGGATACTATGCCCAATACTGTAAAAGGATATGCGGTCGCACCGATTGACGGAGGCGGAACAAATTGTTCGGAATATGAACTTCTGACAGGCAATTCGCTGCAGCTGATGCCGGGAATTACGCCATTTTATGTGCTGGATTTAGAAAATGCCAATAGCATTGCCAGTCATCTTGGAAAATTGGGATATGAGACGCTGGCGGCTCACTCAGAATCAGAAAACAGTTATAACAGGCTTCAAAGCTATCCAAAGCTGGGATTTCAGGATGTACGCTTTGATTTGGATTTTAAGAATAAAGAGTATTACGGTAACAGGCAATATTATGAGACAGACGAAAGTGTTTACCAGAATTTGATTCAGTGGTATGAAGAAATGCCGGAAGATAGGCCCCGATTTTTATATTTATTAACCTAAATTATTCACGGAACAGTATCTGAATTGATAACAGTACCATGAATCTGAAAATTGATCCATGCAGCCATAACATCACTCAATTAACCCGTCAAAAGGGTATAAAATCCCTGTGGCAGAGTTCAGAGTGCAATTGTTAAGCTATCAAGGTTCGTTAATAGTTGCTATTCCAGCTGTACATTCAGCTTACCGATATTTGAAAGTGTCTCATAGAATTCATTCTTATAAGGGCAGCTGCTACACAGCTTGAATGTGATATATCTTGCTGAATGAACTACTTTTGCAGCAATCTTCAGCAATTTTAAACGGACGGTATCAATGCGTTGTTTTCGCATGTTTGCTGATAACGCCAATCGTCTAAACCAATTAAATATGTTATACGCAAGAGCGTGTACCTGAAGTCTGTTGGCATTTACTATTCTGGTATGACTGCTTACGGACGCAAAATCAAAACCAGACTTGCTTTCTTTGATGAAGTTTTCCATCAGACCTCTTTTGCAGTAAAATTTGATGAGGTATTCCGGTGAGGAATCCATGTTTTGACAACAAATGTGTACAACCATTTGGTTTTCTGGCTTCTCAACCTTGCATACCACACGCCTTTAAGGCCATGAACTTGCTCTATACATGAATTCACCATAAACTACCGCATAATCAACTTTGTTATTCCTGGTGATTTCATCAAGCTCATCCACAAGATAGATGCTTTTGCGGAGAATGCCATTCTCCTTCAGCCGGATGACATAGCTTGTTCCATTTTCCTCGCACTGCTTGTAAAGATCTCGTAGGAAACCGCTGTCACCACGAGCAGAATACGGATCGCCGGATAATCATTCAGATATTCATCAAGTATCAGTTGCAGGAAGTCAACCACCCGGTAGAGTACTGGTTCCATCACGAAGTTGGATTTTATCAGATTCCCGGTCATTCCATCATAACAGACAAGTGGATGGTATCCATTGCTCCGATAATGAAAGTTAAAGGCTCTGCCTTCCTGTTTACCGTATGCATCAAGAAGAGTGGAATCCAGATCCAGAATAACAGCTTGTGGCATCTGAATACGATAAACTCTCTTGGAGTATTCTGCCAATCGTAAGGAATTGGTTTAAAGTATCTTCATCCATACGGTTAAAGAATCTTGATACCGTAGGTTGTGATGCAAGGGTGTCTTTTCAAGTACAGACTTGAATACGATCATTTGTAAGTTCATCTGAAGCATCATCTTCAAAATAACCTGCAATAATCATATAGCATCTGGAGCAGGTTTTTGATCTGTGATATCTGAATAATGCAGAATCGTTGGTCTTGAAAACTTTGCCTAAAAAGATTATCAATACGAAGTTTGCTTACGATTCTTTGATGAGAAGCAACCTGCATCGGAGGATAAATCCATCAAAAATTTATTTTAATCTGTCTATTGCTTTCTAGTGATAGGGTGTTTACAATACTCATGAAGGGCTCCTTTGTTTGTATTTATTTTGATTAGACACCTTAATTTTACCCAAATGGATGCTCTTTTTCATTCACTTGATAGGTGAAAGCAATATTCAGTTAAAATACAGTAACTATGTGGCTTTCAGCCACATTCGCGGCAAAGTCGTGAATAATTCAGGATTAACTATTCAGAATCACAGACTGTCAAGAATAAACGGTCAGAGTTAAAGAAAAGGAGAGATGAGTGTATGTATGATTATTTAGTAGTAGGAGCCGGGCTTTACGGTGTAGTCATTGCACATGAGATGAAAAAGGCAGGAAAGAGTGTACTGGTTATTGACAAGCGTCCGGGAATGTGTATACAGAAGAGATTGAAGGAATCAATGTTCACAAATATGGTGCGCATATTTTTCATACTAATAATAAAAGTGTATGGAACTATGTGAATCAGTTTGCGGAGTTCAATCGTTTTACTAATTCGCCTGTAGCGAATTACCATGGAGAGCTCTATTCTCTTCCATTTAATATGTATACATTTAATAAGATGTGGGGGGTAGTGACCCCAGAAGAGGCTGAGGCTAAAATTGAAGAACAAAAAAGGTCATTGGGGATTACAGAACCAAAAAATCTGGAAGAGCAGGCAATCAGCCTGGTCGGAACAGATATATATGAGAAATTGATTAAGGGTTATACAGAAAAACAATGGGGACGTCCCTGCGACCAGCTTCCAGCTTTTATTATTAAGCGTCTTCCGGTGCGCTTTACATTTGATAATAATTATTTTAATGCATTTTATCAGGGGGCATTCCGATTGGCGGATATACGAAAATGGTTGCAAATATGCTGGAAGGAATTGAGATTCAGTTGGGGATTGATTATCTGGAAAATAAGCAGGAATATGACAAAATTGCTGAAACGGTAATTTACACGGGAGCAATAGATGCATATTTTGGCTTTAAATTAGGAACATTGGAATATCGTTCGGTTCGTTTTGAAACAGAGGTATTGGATAAACCAAATTTCCAAGGAAATGCTGCGGTAAATTATACAGATGCAGAGACGCCATGGACCAGAATTATTGAACATAAGTGGTTTGAGTTTGGCACGCAGCCTAAGACCGTTATCAGTCGGGAGTACAGTTCAGAATGGACACCAGGGGAGGAACCTTATTATCCTGTGAATGATGAGAAAAACGGAAAAATGTATGAGGAGTATAAAAGATTGTCAGAAAATGAGAAAAAAGTCATTTTTGGTGGAAGACTGGGAGAATATAAGTATTATGATATGGATAAGGTAATTGAATCAGCATTAAAGAAATCAGATGAATTATTAAGTATATAATTAGATTTAATGATTAAGTAAATTGTTATATTATGTGTACTTGCAGGCTGAGAAATCAGCCTGCAAGTATCCTACGATAGATTTCACTCATCTTTTCCATAACAACTTCCGACTGAAACAGCCTGCTTCGATTTACGTTTTCCTGCCCTAATTTTTCGAAATCATCAGTATTTTTGAGCAGATGGCGTATTGCCTTACTATAGGCAGCAGCGTCATCTGCTTTTTTTACCATAATACCGCCGGAGCAGAGACTTATGGAACCATTCTGGGATAAAATATCTCCCATCAGATCCCGGCTTCCGCGGATATCAGAACAGATCACGGGCAGACTGCTGGCCATGGCTTCCAGAAGCGCCATAGGAAGCCCTTCCTGATAGGATGGGAACAGAAACAGGTCGGCAGTCTGCAGGATTTTCAGGATATCTTCTCTGTAACCTGAGAAGGTAACCATGTGTGAGATGCCAAGCTGCTCGGCTAGATCACGGAGATATGTATCCAATGCTCCGTGGCCGCATAGAAGGTAATGGACGTTTGAGAGCTCCTTTAACTGGCTGAGAGCTTTTAGAATCGTTTCATGGTTTTTGCGTTTAATCAATTCACCTGAGGAAAGAAGTATAAGCTTGTCTAAGGGAAGGCCAAGTTCGGCCTTCTTTTTTTTGATATCTTCCTCTGTCAAATGAGGAATTCGCGAGGGATCGATACCCACACCGGGAATGTAGTCGGTATATCGGGCGTGGAAGGCTTTTTTAGCTCGTTCATAATCTTCATAATTGATACAGATCTGCTGATCTGTGTAGCGGGACAGAAAACGCTCCATAGGGTAGTAGCAGAGCCAGTATACGGGCTTTGCTCCCTTAAAGAAGTGAAAACCATGGGCGGTATAGATTACAGGGCCTGTATGGGTCGTATGAGCCGCCAGACGGGCCATAACTCCTCCCATAGGGGTATGGCAGTGTACCAGCTGAAAGCTTTCCTGTTCCATAAGGGTACGCAGCTGGCGATAGACTTTAAGATTTGCAGGTTTGAAGGGACTGCGAATAAAGTCAATTTGATGGCGTATGATACCGGTTCCATCCAAACGATGGTTGTCTGTTCCGTAAGAGGGGGTATTATAGTTGGAGGCATAGTGAACCTCAAATCCCATGCTTTGGATAATATGGACATTGTTCATTTCAAATTGTGGAACAAAACCGCTGACGGTGGTAACCAGAAGGGCTTTTTTCGTATTTGACATAATGTAAAATTCCTTTTTGCAAAATGTAATTTCATGATAGAAAGTAAATAGTATACTGCAGCGTCTTATATAGTTTTTATATTATATCATTGCCCATATTAAAAAGCATTAAAATCAGACGATTTTCTATATTTTCTAATTGGAAATGCACCATATACAATCAACTAAAGTGAATATCCCCCCAATTTCCCGTCCATACTCCCACTATCAACATGAAAGGACGTACACAAACATGAGGCTTCCAAGACATATCGGTATTATTCCCGACGGCAATCGCCGCTGGGCGGTGAGAGAGGGAATGGATAAGGCAGATGGCTACGATCACGGCATCGCTCCGGGAATGGAGCTGTTTCGGATGTGCCGGGAGCTGGGGGTGGAGGAAATGACGTTTTACGGCTTTACCGTGGACAATACAAAACGCCCCTCTGCCCAGCGCCGTGCATTTACAGCCGCCTGCGTGGCGGCAGTAGAGGAGCTCTCAAAGGAGGATGCCAGTCTTTTAGTGCTGGGAAATACGAAGTCATCTGTATTTCCCAGAGAATTTCTGCCCTATACAACCCGCCGCAGCTTCGGAAAGGGAGGTATGAAGATCAATTTCCTTGTAAATTACAGCTGGGAATGGGATTTCGGCTTAAAGGACGGGCTGCTGGGAGAGAAGCTGAAAACCGCTGAAGTGTCCCGAATCGACCTGATTATACGCTGGGGCGGCAGGCGGCGGCTGTCAGGCTTTCTCCCTGTGCAGTCCGTGTATTCGGATATCTATGTAGTAGATGACTACTGGCCGGATTTTAAGCCTTCCCATGTGGAGGAGGCCCTTGAGTGGTATAGCAGGCAGGATGTAACGCTGGGAGGATAGGGAAGTTTCTCCGGCAAAGGAAACTAATACACCTCATACTGTGCCCGATTCGGCTGTTTCGTATCCCCGTTTTCATCCCACACGCCGTCTGTTCCGATCCAGTGATAGAGATCGGAGGATTTTGAACGGACGTAGCATTGGGAAACCATATATCCTGCGCCGTCAAAGAAGTACCATTTTCCATCAATCTGCCTCCAGGCCATCTGTGGGAAAGCGCCGTTTGGATACAGAAAGAGGTGTTTTCCATTTTCTTCCTTCCAGATGCCGTCGCTGTGGAACCAGGCTTCCTCTGGGGTGATGACAAGGGGCTCTGCATCGGAGCACCAACCGCTGTTTTTCCTGTCTTTTCTGTTATATGCCCGGACACGGAAGGTATAGGAACCTTCATTGTTGATCCAATTTTCAAAGCTGCAGGAGGCAGCAGAGCTGGTAAGGGTGGTAAGAGTGCGTCTGTCCTTAAGAAGCTGTATTTCATACTGGTCTGCCCCATCTACCTCATCCCAGACGGCTGTATGACCGCTCCAGTCCGCTGTAAGGGGAGCAGGAATGGCCCCGTCGATTCTGGGCAGGCGGACATGAAGGATCAGGAGTGCTTCCCTCGTCTTCTGTGCGGGCGCTCTGATACTGGACGCCGTCTCCGGAAAGATGGAAAAGGCTTCTGGCGGCAGTAGGGAAATAATACCCTTCATTTGCAGAAAGTTCCACTTCTCCCACAGGCCATTCTCCGTAGCTCCAGGTATCGTCATCCTTCAGATATCCGGAACCTTCCACGGTGAACTGGCTGCTGCTGGAAACGGCGGTCAGTTCTCCGACTTCTTTTCCGCCTTCAGGACTTTGATCGTAACTGAAAATAAGGGAAACATCGGTGATCCGTTCTTCTCCCATGGCAGTAAAGGACAGGCCCAGGGAAATAAGGGCAGCTGTGCAGAGGGTCTGCAGCGTATGTTTCTTCATAAGAATTCTCCTTCCGGATATGCATTGCCCGGCACACAGGAAGAGCGCACGCTTTCCCCGCTGCCGGGCAATAACCACAGTATGTCATATTCACGAAGAGATCAGTCAAAAATAGAACCTACCAGCATTTTCAGCATGGATTCAGAGGTGCGGATCTTAAGCTGGTTTGCCCCGCAGCACTGGATGGTGGTAGCCATCAGGGTGTCCTTTAATTCCGGTTCACAGATGCTTACCATGTTGGCGCAGGATTCGATGATAGCGGTTAAACGGCCAGCTTTTCGACAAAGCGGGAAATGTGCTCCTCTGTAAGCCACAGGGAAAATTCGGCAAGGGGTTCGCCGTTTAATTCATTCCACTCCGTTTTGGAAAATCCGTAGGTTTCTTTGAGACTGTTCATCAGTTGATTGATATCCATTTCATACTCCTCATTTGTATAAGATCAGTCCCCTTAAGGGGCAGTATACAATAATATATGACATACGATGGGATATTTCGTGAAAACGGGCAAAAATTCAATGATTGTAAAGCTGTTTGATGATTTCTACGGTTCGGTCCATGCCCATACGGCTTTACATTTAAGAGCATCTGGTGGGAATCAATGGAACCCCATTTCTGGTGCGTGTAGTTTTCATAATAATGCTTTCTGCGCTTATCCGTGGAATGGATGGCATTTATGGCATCTTTTTCGGAGAAATGATACCGTTCCATGATCCGGTGGATCCGATCCTCCATATTGGCGCAGATAAACAGGTCGATGACGTCATTTCTGGAGCGCAGGGCATAATTGCCGCAGCGTCCTACGATGACGCAGGGGCCTTTCCGGGCAAGCGTTTCAATGATGATCGTCTGGGTTACATAGGTACTGTCCGGCAGAGAAAGTCCGTATCCGGTGACGGAATTGGGTTCCCGCGGTACATGGTAATCAGCCAGAAATCCCATCAGGGCCGATTCGTCTACTTTTTCTACGCTTACTGATGCATGGCCCATTTTTTCTGCAGCCATTTCAACCAGCTCCCGGTCATAAAAGGGGATATTTAATTCTTGGCGGTACGCATCGCAGCCTCCGTCCGCCGCTTCCAAATTGCCGTGCAATGGTTATGATCTTACCGCTCATAGTACCGCTCCTTTCATTTCACTGCATCTGAAAAGTAAAAATGCACAATACAATGTTCTGTAAGTTCATTATACATTACATAACGTACAAAAGGAAGAGGGATTTTTGCGTCTATGTATGGTTACCATGGCCGGCGGGAACTTTGCAGGAAGCGTCTTCCTGTTTCTGCGCCTTCCGCTGTTCCCGCATCATTTCCCAGATGGTGTCATGCATCCATTTTACGGTATCGCTGAGAATTTTGTTTTCCGTATCTAACCGCATGATTTCCATATTCATTTCTGCAATGATTTCACGGCTGTTGTATTTCTTATGGGGAGCTGTTATGCGCTCCATCAGGGAAGGATTTTGCTTTAGAATTTCATTTCCAAGGTAATCATCGCGCTCCTGACAGCTCATATTCATAAACTCTTTGTAATGCATCCGCACCATATTCATAGTATCCTTTGAATTACATCTGGGACACTGGGGATGACGGGATGTCTGATAATATGCATAATATCCGCATTTGGGACAGTAAAGCAGCAAGCTCTCTCATTTTATATAATCCTCCTACTACAAACTTGATCAGTCTATAATAAATAACGCATGAGAGCGGAAAATATACCGCTGTTTTTTAAAATATTTCAAAAAAAGCAAAATAAACAAAAAAAATGGCGAATTTCTGGAAAATCAGACGTTCTGTTGAATAAGTTTAGCATTTATGGGCGAATTTGTAAAGAGGAGCGACAAAGGCCATATCAGGGACAGTTTGTATAAAAACTCATCTGATATGGCCTTTAAGGAAATATTTTTATTTTCCGCCCGTCACAGGGTGAACGGATGTGGATGAGAGGCGGTGGGTTACTGGATGATGCCGCTGGTGTTTACGGTCCAGATGGTGTCATTTTCATCCTTGAAATCCTTATAACCTGCTCCAAGCTCAGGTTTTGCGTTGGATTTGGAGGAGGAGCCGGCTTTCTGGATAGCACCGTTGGTATTGATCAGATAGCGAGTACCGTCCAGATCAGCCGGAACCAGACGCAGGTCGGGATCAGCTCCTGACGGAGTCCGTGAATGTAGAGGGTGTTATCCTTGATGCCGTGATATCCCTGTCCCTTTTTGGAGCCGTCGGTGTGGAAGTACCAGTTCTGGGTTTCACCCAGGTCTTCGTCATAGATTGTCTGCTTCCCTGTTTTCATAGCGCCGTCTTCGCCGAAATAGAAGTTGGCAGAGGCGCCGTCGCCGATGTTTACAGACTGCTTTCCGGTCTGCATTTCGCCTTTTGTGTTAAAGGCGTACTTCTTGGAGTCGATGGAGAAGAGCTCCAGGCCGGACTGAGCGTGATGGGGAACGCCGTTTTTAAAGTAAAACTTGTAAACCTCGGCTTCCTCGCTGATGCCTTCAGCGCCTTCAATGGTTCTCCAGCCGGAGGCACGCTTTCCGTCCTCATCATAATACTGATAACCGGAAATAGAGGAGGCGTCGGCTTTGACAGCCTCGGAAGCGGTGGCGGCGTTTTCTGCTGCGGGAAGCTTAAACCAGCCGGTCTGCATCTTTCCGTCTACAGGTATAGTAATTGCCGTTTATTTTCTTATCAACCGCATGTTCGATGCGCTTTCCGCTGTTATCGAAGTAGTACCAGGATTCAATGATCTCCGGATCGTCTGTTTCATCTTCTAAAAGCACCCAGCCGGTCTTGCGGCTTCCATCTTCGCCCAGATAGTAATTGAAGCCGTCTACCTGAATGGAGCCGGTTTCCATAATGGAATCCTCGTTGAAATAATACCACTGTCCGTTAATGGAGGCCCAGGTGGAGGTTAAGGCTCTTCCGTCTCTTCCATAATAATAGTAGAGAAACTCCGGCTCATCCTGTTCAGACCAGTAATCTTCATTTTCTACGGAAATCCATTTCATAGTAACGCGTTTTCCGTCTTCATCTACATAGTATTCGTCAATCTGAGTGGAAGTGGCACGGATTCCGTCAGAATCCAGATAGTACCAGTCGTCGCCGGATTTTTTCCAGGTGTCTGTAAGGGGCTCCCCATAGGAGTCATAGTAGTACCAGTTGCCGTTTTCCTGTGCCCAGCCTGCATTTTTGGCATATGCAGGAAAAGAAAGGGCTGCAGCAAGAGCTGCGGTGGATAATACAGCCAGAAGCTTTGTCTGTTTTTTCATAATAATAATTCTCTCCTTTTGAAATGTGTGTGTCGGCCGAAAATCCGTTGTTGCATTACGAGGCTCATTATAGCGGGTGAGCGGCCGGATTTCCAGTGAGGCTTACTGGAAGGAATGGAAGGACTTTCCCGGCAGCCGGGAACCCCTGCCAGGGAAAATGGTAGTAGGCTTTTTAATGGTTTTGTGATATACTCACCGTATGATGTTGGGGGCAGATGTGCTGTCCCCTTTGATATCGGATTGCGGTACGGCAAAGGAGAAGATATGAGAATAAAGGTTTCAAATTATATTTCGGAAATGCTTGTAAAGGCGGGAATCCGTCAGGCATTTATGGTAACAGGCGGCGGAGCGATGCATCTGGACGATGCCCTGGGCCATCAGGAAGGGCTTTGCTGCATCTATGATCACCATGAGCAGGCCTGCGCTATAGCGGCAGAGGCCTACGCACGGATTCACAATGAGATTGCCGCTCTGTGCGTTACCACAGGTCCCGGCGGCACCAATGCGATTACAGGCGTATTGGGAGGGTGGCTGGATTCCATTCCCATGTTGGTTCTCTCCGGTCAGGTGCGCTACGATACCACAGCCAGATGGTCCGGTCTGGGAATCCGGGCAATGGGAGATCAGGAGTTTGATATCTGTAAGTCCATTGACTGCATGACAAAGTATTCGGAAATGGTGATCGATCCCATGAGAATCCGGTATTGTCTGGAAAAAGCCTTGTATCTGGCAAAGTCCGGCCGTCCCGGACCCTGCTGGCTGGATATTCCGCTGAATGTCCAGGGGGCTTTTGTGGAAACGGAGGATCTGGAGGGCTTTGATCCGGAGGATTATGAAAATGGCGGAACCGGCTGGGGGACAATGGGAAATATCCATGCTATTCCTGAGGATGAGGCCGGAAAGGGTGAGAAGCGTCAGCTGCTTCCGTGCGAGGTGAGCAGGGAAACGGCTGATCTGATCCTTTCAAAGATCCGGGCTGCAAAGCGTCCGGTGATCAATGCGGGAAACGGCATCCGCATCGCCGGAGCCCATGATGTGTTTATGCGGGTGGCAGAGAAGCTTGGTATTCCCGTGATTACAGGCTGGGACAGTGAGGACTGCATCTGGGATGAGCATCCGCTGTATACAGGACGGGCCGGCAATATGGGCGACCGGGCTGGAAACTTTGCCATTCAGAACAGCGATCTGGTGCTGTCTGTGGGAAGCCGTCTGAGTATCCGGCAGGTGGGCTACAATTATAAGACCTGGGCCAGAGCCGCCTTTGTGATCGCAAATGATATTGACAGTGAAGAATTAAAGAAGCCTTCGGTGCATGCAGATCTGGCGGTTCATGCAGATGCGAAGGATCTGCTGGAGCAGCTGGACGGAGCGTTGGATGAAATTCTGGAAAAAGAAGGAAACCAGCTGGCTGAAAGCCTGAGCAAAAAGGGAGAAAAGCAGCTCTTTGGAGGCGGCGAGGGCCTGCCGGGCATGACCTGGAGCGAGACCTGCAGGATGTGGAAGGAAACCTATCCGGTGGTACAGGAAAACACTGGAATTTCACCGATCAGGAGCCGGCTAATGTCTATGCGGCCATCCAGGCCATCAGCAGCCGCTTAAAGGAAGACCAGATTACGGTAGTGGGAAATGGTTCTGCCTGCGTGGTAGGCGGTCATGCGTATGTGATCAAGAAGGGACAGCGGTTTATCACCAATTCTGCCGTAGCAGCCATGGATATGATCTGCCAGCCGCTATTGGCGCCTGGACTGCCTCCAGAGACAGCCGCTGCTACAGCCAGGGAAGGGATCGCTCCGGAGAGGATCTGATCCTTGTAACGGGTGATGGAAGTATCCAGATGAACCTTCAGGAGCTTCAGACCATCATTCACCATAAAATGGGAATTAAAATATTCTTAATCAATAACGGCGGCTATCATTCCATCCGCCAGACCCAGAAGAATTTCTTGGAGAGCCTTTGATCGGCATCGGAGTGGACAGCGGGGATTTAAGTTTCCCGGATATGGAAAAGCTGGCAGGCGCCTACGGATATCCTTATATAAAGGCAGAGCACAACAGTGAGCTTGCAAAAGCAGTGGAGCAGACGCTGGCTGTCGAAGGCCCGGTGATCTGCGAGATCTTTGTATCCATGGATCAGAACTTTGAGCCAAAGTCCTCAGCCAAGAGGCTGCCGGACGGAACTCTGGTATCCCCGCCTTTGGAGGATCTGGCTCCCTTCCTTCCTGAGGAGGAGATGGATCGGAATATGATCATTCCCAGAATCAGGGAATAATTCCCGGTTGGGAGAACCGGCAGAACAACAGACAGAAAAGGAGACAGCCATATGGCAGTGATCGTCACAGGAGCTACCAGCTTTATCGGAAGGGCTGTAGTGGAGGAACTTTTAAAACAGGGACAGAAGGTGTATGCTGTGGCACGGCCCGGTTCAGCGGGCCTGTCCTTTTTAAAGGCGCTGCCTCTTAATGGACAGGAAGGCCGGAGAGAGGGGGCTGTGGGAAGCGTAAGGATTCTGGAATGTAATTTAAACGAGATAGAACGCCTGAAGGAGATGGATATCACAGACGCTTCTGCCTGGCTGCATCTTGGCTGGGAGGGAGCGGGAAGCGCCAACCGGCAGGATCCGGCTCTTCAGGCGAAAAACATCGGCTATGCGCTTTCGGCTGTCAGAACAGCAGGAGCCCTTGGCTGCAGCCGGTTCCTTTTTTCAGGCTCTCAGGCGGAGTACGGGATCTGCGATTCTCCCATGAGGGAGGATCAGCCCTGCCATCCGGTATCTGAGTACGGCAAGGATAAGGTGCTGGTCTGCCGACAGGCCGGGGAACAGGCCGGCCAGCTTCACATGGATTATATCCATACCCGTATTTTCAGCGTCTATGGCCCGGGAGATCACCCATGGTCTTTGATTTCCACCTGCATTGACACCTTTTTAAAGGGAGGCCATATGGAAATGGGACCCTGTACCCAGCAGTGGAATTTCCTCTATGTGACCGAAGCCGCAGAGCTGCTGGTAAAACTTCTTCTTGGCAAAGCACCGGCCGGCGTGTATAATGTGGCGGGGGAAGATACCCGCCCGCTGCGGATTATATAGAAGAGCTGCACCGGCTCTGCGGCAGTCTGGGGAAGCTATCATTTCGGAGACAGGCCGCCCAATGCGGAGGGCATGGTATCGCTGATGCCGGAATTGACGAAATTAAAGGCAGCAGTGGGCTTTACCCAGCAGATTCCTTTTTCGGAGGGGATCCGCCGGATGGTACAGGAGAAAAAAGGAGAAATTTAGATGAAACGTTGTATTGCCTGCGGTGCTCCTTTATGGGAGACGCCGCTTCTTACGCTGGACAATATGCCGGCTTCTGCCCAGCATATGCCGGATAAAGATCATGTAGATGAGGATCAGGGCTTACTCTGGATCTCTGCCAGTGCATGGGCTGCGGCCTGGTGCAGTTTGACTGCGAGCCGGTGGATTATTACCGGGATGTGATTCGCGCCGGAGGATATTCCACCACTATGGCGGAGCTGCGCAGAAAACAGTACAGGCACCTGATCGAAACTTACCATTTAGAAGGAAAGCGGTTTATCGAGGTAGGCTGCGGACAGGGAGAATTTTTAAAAGTATTAGAGGAATTTCCGGTAGAGGGTCACGGGATTGAGCATGATCCGGCGCTGGTTAGCTTGCCAGGGCTCAGGCCTTGCAGTGGAGCAGGGATTTACAGAACATGCGGATACGGTGATCCCAGGCGGCTTTTATGATGTATTTTTATCTTTTAATTTTCTGGAGCATCAGCCGGATCCGGCAGGGATGCTGCGCTGTATTTACAATAATCTGGAAGATGACGGATGGGACTTTACCGTTCCAAGCTTTGAGTATATTATGGATCACAGCAGCTATTATGAGCTGATCCGGGATCACATTGCCTACTATACCTTTGATACGCTGACTTCCCTGCTGGAGCGTACGGGCTTTGTGGTAGAGGAAGCAGAGGTGATAAACAGGGATACGCTTGCCGTTATTGTGCGCAAGCGTCCCCAGATGGAAACAGGCAATCTGCTGGACTGCTATGTGAATCTGCGCCGGGAGATGGATACCTATATGAAGTATCTGGATGCCTGGAAGAAAAAAGCAGCGTTTCATCTGGGGAGCCAGTCATCAGGGCTTTACGCTGGCAGCTACAACCAGCCTTGGAAAGAAGGCAGAGTATATCATTGATTCCGCTCCCTTTAAACAGGGAAAATTTGCTCCGGCCTCCCATCTTCCCATCGTAGCCCCGTCCTATTTTGAGGAGCATCCGGTGGACGCCGTCATTATCACTGCTCCCGGCTATACGGATGAGATTGCGGCCCTGATCCGGGAGAAATTTGGTCCTGAGGTGGAGATCCGGGCCATGCGTTCCAATCATCTGGAAATGCTCTAGGAGGACAGCTTATGAGAATCGTTATCACAGGGGCAACCGGCTTTATCGGCAGTTACCTTGCGGCCCTGTTTTTGAGAGAAGGGGCAGAGGTTTTGCCCTGTCCCGTCCGGATTCCCCTAATCTTAAGGCGCTTCCGGTTCACGAAAACCTGCACATCGTTCCCTGGTCCATGGATCGGGCCGGAGACTGTGTTTCACAGATTGGTTCTGCAGACGCATTTTTCCATTTTGCCTGGGGCGGTGTAAACCGTCAGGAGATTGATTCTCCGGAAGTTCAGGCCAAAAATGTGGCAGGTTCTCTGGAATGTATCCGGGCTGCAAAGGCCCTTTCCTGCTCTGTTTTATGGATGCAGGCCCGGGTGGAGTATGGACTTACGGACGGAATCATGTCTGAGGACAGGGAATGCGCCCCATTAACCAGTATGGAAAGGCCAAGTGGGAATTTTACCAGAAGGCGGCTCCTCTGTGCAAAGAGCTGGGGCTTCACTATTTCCATCTGCGGTTTTTCAGCGTCTACGGCCCCGGGGATCACCCCTGGTCGATCATCTCCACTCTGGTGCGGGAGCTGCCCCAGGGAAAGAGCGTTTCCTAAGCGCCTGCCTTCATCAGTGGAACTTTTATGTATATAGAAGACGCAGTTCAGGCAGTATATGAATTGTACCGCCATCTTCCGTCTGAAAAGGACAGCCCGAAAATCAGCGAGATTGTCAATGTTGCCAGCAGGGATACGCGGGTATTGCGATCCTGTGTGGAGGAGGTCTGGAAAGAGGCGGGAGGAAGAGGAAGTCTGAATACGGCTCCTTTGTTCAGGCAAAGGAAGGGGCCTTGTCTGTGCGGCCTTCCGTAGAGAAGCTGGCGGCCTTGACCGGAGGCTTTAAGGAAGCGTATTCTCTTTGGGCATCCGCCAGATGCTCCCATAAACCATTACAAGATTATTTTAGAAAGAGATGTACATCCAAATGAAAAAGATCAGCATATTGATCCCCTGCTACAATGAGGTCCAAAATGTAGGGCCCATCAGCCAGGCGGTAACAGATATCCTGAAAAATGAACTTCCCCAGTACGATTACGAACTGGTCTTTATTGACAATGATTCGACGGACGGAACGAGGGAGGTGCTGCGGACTCTGTGCAGCAGTGATCCGAAGATCAAGGCGATTTTTAATGCCCGCAATTTCGGACAGTTTAACTCCCCCTACTATGGTATGCTGCAGGTGACAGGAGACTGCGTCATTGAGATGGTGGCAGATTTCCAGGATCCGGTGGAAATGATTCCCAAATACGTCCGTGAGTGGGAAAACGGCTACAAGATCGTAATCGGGATCAAGACCAGCAGTCAGGAGAACAAATTTATGTACTGGCTCCGTACCTGCTACTACAAGACCATCAAAAAGCTGTCAGATGTGGAGCAGATCGAGCATTTTACCGGCTCCGGCCTTTATGACAGGGAGTTTATTGAAATCCTGCGCCGTCTGGATGATCCTACGCCCTTTGCGGGGATTGTGGCGGAGCTTGGCTATAAGCGCAAGGAGATTCCCTACGAGCAGCCAAAGAGAAGGGCAGGAAAGACGCATAATAACTTTTACCGCCTTTACGACGCAGCCATGTTAAGCGTTACTTCCTATACAAAAGAGGGGCTGCGCCTTGCTACGATTTTCGGAGGGGTCTGCGCCGCGGTCAGTATGCTGATCGCTCTTGTTTATCTGGTAATGAAGCTGATCTGGTGGGACCGTTTTCCGGCCGGTATGGCTCCCATGCTGATCGGTATGCTGTTTCTGGGCTCTGTCCAGCTCTTTTTCATCGGTTTTCTGGGCGAATACATTATGAGCATCAATCAGAGAGTCATGAAGCGGCCTCTGGTGATTGAAGCGGAGCGCCTGAATTTTGATGAGAAGCCGGAAGAGAAAGAGGAAGGAAAAAAGGATGAAGTATAAGATAGACATTGTGCGGATCCGTGAAAATTCCATTACATTAAACGGATGGGTTTTGGGAAAATCTCCGGAAAGCAGGGCGACCTTCCGGGTAGAGGATGAACGCCATAACCCGGTGAAATATAAGCTGGTTACGACCAGAAGAGATGATGTGAGCCAGATTTATTTCAAAAAGACGTATGACAGGGACTTTGGCTTTGACATCCAGTTCCCCTATGAGAGAGGAAAGACCTACTGGCTTTTGATCCGCTGTGAGGGACGCCAGGCAAAGATCAAGTATAATGAAGAGCTGATCGCAAAGCGTTCCAGCGTGGCTCATAAGCGGATGGAAAAGATTAAGGACCTGATGAACATGGAGACCGTCCGTGTGGCTGCAGATTTCTGGAAGGAAAATGGACTTAAGGCTCTGATAAAGAAGTCCTGTCACAAGCTTCAGGGCCTTGATAATGACTATGACTACAGCGAGTGGTATGAGCTTACAAAGCCCACAGAGGAGGAGTTAAAGGTCCAGAGGGAAGCGCGTTTTGAATATGAGCCCCTTCTTTCTGTGGTTATACCCGTCTACCGCACCCCGGAGCATTATCTTCGGGAAATGATCGATTCCATCATTGATCAGACCTATACCAACTGGGAGCTGTGCATTGCAGACGGCAGTCCCAGAGGACAGAGCGTGGAACGGGTATTAAAGCGCTACGCCCAGAAGGATCCCAGAGTACGCTATGCGGTGCTGGGCGGAAACAGGGGCATTTCCGGCAATACCAATGCGGCTCTTGAAATGGCTTCCGGCGATTTTGTGATCATGGCTGATCACGACGATACCCTTCCGGAGCACGCCTTTTATGAGGTGGTAAAGGCAGTCAACGAGCATCCGGACTGTGAAGTCCTTTATTCCGATGAGGATAAGCTGGATATGGATGGAAAGGCGCTGTTTGATCCGCATTTCAAGCCTGATTTTAACCCGGATCTTCTTACCAGTGTCAATTATATCTGCCATCTGTTTGTAGTAAAAAAGAGCCTTTTGGATCAGGTGGGAGGCTTTAGGAAGGAGTTTGACGGTGCTCAGGATTATGATTTTATTTTCCGGTGTACGGAAAAAGCCGCCAAAATCGTTCATATTCCAAAGGTGCTCTACCACTGGCGCTGCCATCAGGGTCCACAGCCAGCAATCCGAAAGTAAGATGTACGCTTTCGAGGCAGGCTCCAGAGCGGTTATGGCTCACTATGAGCGAGTGGGAATCCCGGCAGAATCCGTGGAAAAGGGTGTGGATTACGGCATTTACCACACGCATTTTAAGATTCAGGGAGAACCCCTTGTGTCTGTGATCATTCCCAATAAAGACCACAGCCAGGATCTGGATACCTGTATCCGTTCTCTGATGGAGCGTTCCACCTATCAGAATCTGGAATTTATCGTTGTGGAGAACAACAGTACCAGTCCGGAGACCTTTGCATATTATAAAAGCTTCAGGAGGCTCATTCCAATGTTAAGGTAGTGACATGGAAGGAGGGCTTTAACTATTCAGCCATCAATAATTTCGGAGCATCCTTTGCATCCGGCGAGTATCTTCTTTTGTTAAATAATGATACAGAGCTTTTAGAGCCGGACAGCATAAAGGAGATGCTGGGCTTCTGCCAGCGTGAGGATGTGGGGATCGTGGGAGCAAGACTGCTTTATGCAGATGACACCATCCAGCATGCAGGCGTGGTAGTGGGCTTTGGCGGGATTGCGGGCCATACCTTTATCGGCCTTCACAAGGCTGAGAACAGCTACTTCCACCGTGCCATGTGTGCACAGGACTACAGCGCAGTCACTGCAGCCTGTCTGATGACAAAGAAATCCGTCTTTGAGACTGTGGGAGGCTTAAGCACAGAGCTGGCAGTCGCCTTTAATGATATTGATTACTGTATGAAAGTGCGGGCGCTGGGGAAACTGGTAGTATATGCGCCTTATGCCTGCCTTTACCACTATGAATCCAAGTCCAGGGGATTGGAGGACACGCCGGAAAAGGTGGCCCGCTTTAACCGGGAGGTTGCCATGTTCCATAAAAAATGGCCGGAGATCCTGGAGCAGGGAGATCCTTACTACAACCCCAATCTCACGCTCCGCAAGTCTAATTTTGCCCTTCGTGATCTCTTGAAGGAGAAGATCGGAGAACCCTATGACCTGTCTGTGTACGATGCCTATGGGCCGGAGGAAAAGGAAGGAAAATGAGCAATCGAATCAAGGTCACTGTGATCATACCCAATTATAACGGATTAAAATTCATGGAACCCTGCTTTAAGGCGCTGGAGCTGCAGATTTACCACAAATTTCAGATCCTGGTGGTGGACAACGGCTCCACGGACGGCAGTGTGGAGTGGCTTAAGGAGCATCAGATCCCCACGATTTTTCTGGATACCAATACCGGTTTTTCCGGGGCGGTTAATGTGGGGATCAGGGCGGCAAAGACGCCCTATGTGCTTCTGTTAAACAATGATACAGAGCCGGACTGCCATTTTATCGGTGAAATGGTTAAGGCCATTGAGAGGTCGCCTAAGATTTTTTCTGTCAGCAGCAAGATGATCCAGATGTATCACAAGGATAAGATGGATGATGCAGGAGATATGTACAGCCTCCTTGGCTGGGCGTATCAGAGGGGCGTAGGACGTTCCTCCGGGGGCTACAGCCACCCCTGCAGAGTCTTTTCCGCCTGCGCCGGAGCTGCTATTTACCGCAGGGAGATCTTTGAAAAAATCGGGTATTTTGACGAGATGCATTTTGCTTATTTAGAGGACATTGACGTAGGCTACCGGGCCAGGATTGCAGGCTATGATAATGTTTACTGTCCTCACGCAGTTGTGTACCATGTGGGCAGCGGCACCAGCGGTTCCAAGTATAATTCCTTTAAGGTGCGGCTGGCGGCCCGGAATAATATTTACCTAAATTATAAAAATATGCCTTTCCTGCAGCTGCTTGTCAACGTCCTGCCCATTGGAGCAGGAATGACTGTGAAATATCTGTTTTTTAAAAAGCGCGGCTTTGGAGCGGATTATCTTGCAGGCGTGAAGGAAGGGTTGGCAACAGCAGGGAAATGTAAAAAGGTAGGATACAGACCGGAGCATTTGAAAAACTATCTGGCAATCGAATGGGAATTATTTACAGGTACTCTTCTATATTTCTACGAATTTTCCTTAAGGCAGCTGGAAAAAAGGAAGTAAAAAGGCGAATTTTATCATATTTTAAGATAAATGTTATAGAATCTTGAGTTTAAATAAGCTATAATAGGAGCACCCGGCAGAGTGCCTGAAGAAAGGGTTCTGCCGGATGAGACTGAATATCAGGTGATTTTCCATGATAAAAGATAATCAAAGAAGCTGAACCGGATTCATGTCCTTTTGGATGTGGTTATGACGGTTCTGGCATATTTTCTTGCCTGGCTGATCATAGTCAGCGGAAAAGTGATCCCTCTGGAATACAATGTGAAAACTCTGGAACCGCCCGTTTATTTTGCGGCGCTTATATTTATCATACCGGTGTATCTGGTGTTAAATGCCTGTTTTCACCTTTATGTGCCGAAGCGGATCCAGGGACGCAGATCAGAGTTTGCCAACATCTGCAAGGCCAATGTGATCGGCCTTATGTTCTTTACGCTGATCCTGTTTGGCGGAAGAAATATCATTATCCACCTGGGATATTTCTCCACCAGGATGCTTCTTTGCTTTTTCGTTTTAAATATCCTTTTGCTGGAAGCGGAACGTATGGCGATCCGCCTTTTTCTGCGCTCTCTGCGCACCAACGGCTATAATCAGAAGCACATCCTTTTAGTGGGCTACAGCCGGGCGGCGGAAGGCTTTATTGACCGGGTGGCTTTAAATCCTGAGTGGGGATATCATATCCAGGGGATCCTGGATGACGGCAGACCGTCAGGATATGCCTATAAAAATGTCAGGATCCTGGGAACCATAAACCAGCTGGAAAGCGTTCTGGCAGCAAATACGCTGGATGAAATTGCCATTACCCTGAGTATCAATGAGTATTCAAATCTGGAATCAATCGTGGCAGTCTGTGAGAAATCCGGCGTTCATACCAAATTCATTCCGGATTACAATAATATTATACCTACGATTCCCTATATGGAGGATCTTCAGGGACTGCCGGTGATCCATATCCGCCATGTGCCTCTGACGAACGTATTTAACGCTACGGTAAAGCGGATTGTGGACATTGAGGAGCTCTTTTCGGCCTTCTTTTGTTCTCTCCGGTGATGCTCCTTACGGCAGGGCTCATAAAGCTGACCTCTCCGGGCCCCATTTTCTACAGTCAGGAGCGGATCGGCCTCCACAACAGGCCCTTTAAGATGTACAAGTTCCGTTCTATGGAGGTCCAGGATCCGGGAAAGGAAAAAACACGCTGGACTACGCCCCATGACCCAAGGGTAACGCCGGTGGGCCGCTTTATACGAAAAACCAGTATTGACGAGATGCCCCAGTTTTACAATATCCTGATCGGGGATATGAGTCTGGTAGGCCAAGGCCGGAGCGGCCGCTGTTTGTGGAAAAGTTCAAGGAGGAGATTCCCCGCTATATGATCAAGCATCAGGTGCGGCCCGGGCTGACCGGCTGGGCTCAGGTCAACGGTTACCGGGACACTTCCATTACCAAGCGGATCGAGCACGATCTGTATTACATCGAAAACTGGAGCCTTGGTTTTGATTTTAAGATTATGTTTTTGACAATCTTTAAAGGCTTTATCAATAAAAATGCATACTGATGCAGTGAGGATGAACATATGAATCGCGATGAATTTGAGTTCGGATTTGATCCGGAGGAAGAACAGGAAGCACGCAGGCCAAAGGCAGGGAACACAGGTCATACCTTTGTCCCTGCCTTCCGTCAGGCTGAGACAGAGGGAAACGTCCCAGACGAAGCACCGCTTTCCGCAGAGAGCAGGAAGAGGATTCTATATGGATCTGGACAGTGATTTTGACGAAGAAGAGGAAATAGAGTTTGGGGCGGGAAGCCACAGGGAGAGTACCGGCCGGAGAACCGTTCCAGAGCGCGAAAAAAGCACAGGGTACAGAGCGGGACGAAGTACGGATAAAGTCCGCAGCAGACGGGCAGGCGGCAGAGGCAGCGGCGGGCCAAAGCGGTTTTTTGGCGGACTTACCCTCAGGGGGCTTATCCTTCTGATCGCAGCTCAGATTACGGCTTTTGCAGTTATTGGCTGTGTCTGGTGGGGAAAGCGGATGTGGTCCAATATGCAGACGGATACGGAGTTTAATCAGGCAGATATGACAAATCCCTATATTTCTGTGGAAAAAGAGGAGCAGATGAAGGGGTACTGGACTGTGGCTCTTTTCGGCGTGGACAGCCGGAACAACTCTGTAGGCAAGGGGAATATGTCTGATGTTATCATACTCTGTACAGTCAATCAGGAGACGGGCGCCATCAAGCTGGTGAGCGTATTCAGAGATACCTATCTGAACATAGACGAGAAAAATTCTATAATAAGATCAATTTAGCTTATTCCAGAGGCGGCCCAAAGCAGGCGGTAGAGGCCCTGAACCGGAATCTGGATTTACAGATTGATGATTATGCGACTTTAACTGGAAGGCTGTGGCAGATTCCATCAACATTCTGGGCGGTGTGGATGTAGAGCTGAGCAAGGCAGAGTTTTACTATATCAATTCTTATATTACAGAAACGGTAGAATCCACCGGAGTCGGTTCCCATCATTTAAAGAAGGCCGGCCCGAACCATCTGGACGGTGTTCAGGCGGTAGCGTATGCCAGACTGCGCAAGATGGATACGGATTATGCCCGTACAGAGCGCCAGAGAGGTGATCGAGCTCAGTTTTGATAAGCTGAAGAAAGCGGACTTTGCAGTTGTAAATAATGTAATGGAAGTGGTATTTCCGCAGATCCTTACCAGTATTACCTTAAATGATATGATTCCTATGGCTAAAAACCTTACCAAATACCACATTGCAGCTACAGCAGGATTCCCAGAGGCCAGAAGTGACGGGATTTTGGGCAAAAAGGGTGCCTGCGTCATTCCACAGACATTGGAGAGCAATGTGATCAAGCTTCATCAGTTCTTATTCGATGATGAGAATTATGTACCAAGTGAAATGGTAAAAAAGATCAGCGCCAAAATTTCAGCTGATACTGGTATGTACAAGGAAGGAAAGCCTGTCGAGAGCGTGGGAACAGACGGAGGCTATGTGCCGAAGGCTACTACGGCAGCTCAGACAAAGGAAGAAACGAAAGAAAAAGGGACTGAAACCTCCGAGGGCAGCAGCGAGAGCACGAAGATGGGAATGAGGATGTGATTGATGGTGAATATCCGTGGGGACTGGAGCTTGAGACAGACGAGAACGGAAATGTGATCGATCCGCCGGAGAATTACGGTCCTGGGATGCTCCCGTCTGAGTCCTCCGGCAGCACGCATTCAGGCCAGTCAAAGCCGGGAGCATCGACAGAGTCTTCGGGCAGCCTGAAGCCGACAGTACCCAGCGGGACACTGCCTTCTGCCACGACGGAAGCAGTGACAAAGCCCGCTAAGGGTACAGATGCAGGCTCTGAGGGACCCGGTGCAGTTGAATCGGGAGATGCAGACAGCGGGCCTGGAGCAGCGTCTCAGCCTTCTCAGACAAGTCCGGTCAGTTCCGGAGCAGGACAGTCAAAACCGGGACAGACGGAGTCTTCCGCCTCAGGAGTTATACCCGGAGCAGGAAATGTGATTATTGAAGGAAATCCGGAAAACGATGTAATTATCGGTCCGGGAGCCTGAGAATAAGGGATGATACGGCAGACCGCCGGGGAAAAATGACGATTTCCCCGGCGGTTTGTTTATCAATTATTTATTTGATATTTTTTCTGTTTCATTATAAGATAGTCACATAAGTGAAGGAAGGAGATACAGCAAATGTACGAAGAAGATAAGGATCGTAATTGGAATAGAGAGCCTGAAGAAGAGAGACCTAAAAAGGGAGGCATTTTAAAGAAGGCAGCCTGGATCACAGCGGGGCGCTGCTGTTTGGTACCATTGCAGGAGGTGTGATGGTGGGAGTACAGATCGCGTCCTCCGGCGTTTTTAAGAATCTGTATGCCATTGTTTCAGGGGAACCGGAAGCAGGGGACTGGAAGGCGCCCGAAGGGCAAAAGCCTCCGGCAGATCCGTTCGCCGGGCCCGAAACTGCGACGCCGTCTTATATCGCTGCTCCGGTTACAGATGTGTCTGTCATCGTGGAGGGCAATGCCTTCGGTAGTGGCTATCACAAGCACAGCCGTATATCAGAGCCGTGATTTCGGCTATGACTGGTTTTTCGGCGGCGGACTGGGCGGACAGACCTATGAGGTGCCAAGCAGCGGATCGGGCATTATTATCGGGGAAAATGAGACAGAGCTTCTCATTGTAACGAATAATCATGTGGTGGAGGAAGCCACATCCTTAAAGGTTACATTTATTGATGAGGAAACGGTAGATGCTGTGACAAAGGGAACGGATCCGGAAACGGATCTGGCAGTGATTGCCATTCCTTTAGATCAGATTAAAGAAGAAACCAAAGCGCAGATCCATCCGGCAGTTGTGGGAAACTCGGATGAATTAAAGCCGGGACAGGGTGTGATCGCCATTGGAAATGCCCTTGGTTACGGCCAGTCTGTGACAGTCGGCTATATCAGCGCCATAAACCGGGAAGTGCAGACGGAAGAGGGAAATACCCGCGTACTTCTTCAGACAGATGCGGCGATCAACCCTGGAAACAGCGGCGGCGCTCTTTTAAATATGAAGGGTGAGCTAGTTGGGATTAATGCGGCAAAATATGCTTCTACCGAGGTAGAGGGCATTGGTTATGCCATCCCTATTTCAAAATCCCAGGATATTATTGACCAGCTTACAAAGCGCAGATCAAAGGTTGATATTCCTGAGGCGGAAAGGGGATATCTGGGAATCCAGGGAACGAATGTAGATGAAAATGCGGCAAAGACCTTTGGCATGCCGAGAGGCGCTTATGTATATAAGATCCTGAGTCCGGCGCAGCAGCCTCCTGAGCTGTGGGAGAAGGATATTATTACCAAATTAGATGGCCAGACCGTGCGGAACATGGAGGGCCTTCAGGAGATTTTAGCAGGCTACCGGGCCGGAGAGCAGGTAGAACTGACTGTTCAGAGACAGATCGACGGAGTGTACCAGGAGCTGACGGTTACCGTAACACTGGCAGCAATGCCTGCGGAGGAACAGGCAGCGGTATCCGGGCAGCAATAAGTTTATATTGCCCATGAGAGAGGAGATTTACATTGGAAGAGAAAGAGATAGAGAAAAATGACGTTTCCCGGTCCGAAGGAAAGGATCGGGAGGATGAGGGATATGAAAAGGTCTGCTATATGTGCCGCAGGCCGGAGAGTAAAACGGGCCCCATGATTTCCATGCCGGGAGGCATGAACCTGTGCCATGACTGTATGCAGAAGGCTTTTGATTCTGTGATGAAAAACGGGATGGATCTTTCTCAGATTCCCAATATGCCCTATATGAATCTGAACTTTAATGATCTGTCCCAGATGCCTCCAAAGGCTGAGATCCCCAAAAAAGCAGAAGCTTAAAAAGAGTAAGGAGCCTCAGCCTCAGCTTACCATGAAGGATATACCTGCGCCTCATGTGATTAAGGAAAAGCTGGATGCCTATGTGATCGGACAGGAAAAGGCTAAAAGGTTATGGCAGTGGCCGTATATAACCATTATAAGAGAGCATTTCTGGGAAAAGAAGGCTCTGACAGTGACGATATTGTGATTGAAAAGTCCAACATTTTGATGATCGGACCGACGGGCAGCGGAAAGACTTATCTGGTAAAGACGCTTGCAAAGCTTTTAGATGTACCGTTAGCGATCGCAGACGCTACCTCTCTGACAGAGGCCGGATATATTGGCGATGACATCGAAAGTGTGGTATCCAAGCTTCTGGCGGCTGCAGGCAATGATGTGGAGCGGGCCCAGAAGGGGATTATCTTTATTGATGAAATTGATAAGATTGCCAAAAAGAAGCAGACCAATACCAGGGATGTAAGCGGTGAATCTGTTCAGCAGGAGCTTTTAAAGCTTTTGGAAGGAAGCACAGTGGAGGTACCTGTAGGCTCCAATCAGAAAAATGCCATGACCCCCATGGCAACGGTAAATACAGACAACATCCTGTTTATCTGCGGAGGCGCGTTCCCTGACCTTGAGGGGATCATTAAGGAGCGTCTTGCGAAGAAGTCCGCCATGGGCTTTGGAGCAGTGCTTAAGGATTCCTTTGATCATGATCCTGACATTTTGAGCCATGTAACCAACGAGGATCTGAGAACCTTCGGCATGATTCCGGAGTTTTTGGGCCGTCTTCCCATAACGGTAACGTTAAAGGGACTGGATAAGGATATGATGATCCGTATTCTGCAGGAGCCGAAAAATGCTATTCTCCGCCAGTATGAGAAGCTTCTGGCACTGGATGAGGTGAAGCTGGTCTTTGAGGATGATGCTCTGGAGTGGATTGCAGAGGAAGCAATCCGGCGCGGCACCGGAGCCAGAGCGCTGCGGGCAATTTTGGAGGAGTTCATGCTGGATATCATGTATGAGATCCCCAAAGATCCCAATATTGGTTCCGTGGTAGTTACCAGGCCGTATCTGGAAAAAAATGGAGGACCTCTGGTGCAGATGAGAGGTTAGCGTTTGGCATACAATATTGCCCTCATGCTGCAGGATGGCTATTCCCGCAGACGAAGAAAGGTTTGAAACAGATCCAGCGTTCCATATCCAAACTCACGGTTCGGGTATGTGAGCGCTGGATTTCTTTGTGCTCCCCGTATAAGGTAGCTTTTTACAGATGCCTCGCTCATGGTAGGATAGTTTCCTTCTACAATGCCCCAGCCTAAAAGATTGGCGGCCGCTCCAGCGGTGATTGCCGCCGCTGCCGAGGTTCCGGTGCGCGTTGTCATGGGCGTATCACTTCCTGGCTTTCTGCCGACGGAAGGGCCAAGGATGTTGACGCCCGGAGCGGCCAGCTCCGGTTTGACGATCTGATTGGGAGTAAAGCCGCGGCTGGAGTGGATGTAGATGCCTCCGGTGGACGTATCATAGGCGCCTACGGTAATGGGAAGCCGGGAGTTGCCGGGAACAGTGATGGTGCAGTAGGGATCGGGACGCAGAAAGACGGTTTCCTCGGAAATCATTCCCTGTACAGGAAGCCACATATGGAAGGTTCCCTTAAAACGCTGCGTATTGTATACACGCACCGTCCAGATACCGGCTGCGGGCGTCTGGAAGCGCATGAAAATCAGCTGGCTGCCGGATTCGGCCTCAATGAGCTGGTAGTTTACAGTGATAGTTGTAGCGTCTAAAAGAAAAGGGATAGAAGTTTCATTATTGGCGATAATAGGGATACGGCTGATCCGCTCTCCGCTGGGAGAGATAAAGCCCACGGTGTAGGTATCAGCGTCCGCAGCCCACAGCTCCAGCACGAAGCCGCGTTCTGCTTCTTCTTTTCCCACTCTGATTTCCACATCTTCATATTCAGTGCCCGCAGGGATTGAAGCGTAAAAATGATGGGCCGCTCCGGTTTCATTTCCGCCTGCAATAACGGTGATGATGCCAAAACCGCTGTAATTCTGAGTGACCTGGCTTAATGGGGAGGTGCCGATATGGCTACCGGAGTTTGAACCCATAGCCAGAAGGATCACCAGAGGCTTTTTAAGACGGTCTGCCATCATGCGCAGGTATTTGATCCCCATCATAATATCATTTTCCTGAAAGGCGGGAGCATCCGAAGGGATCAGATAGAAGTCGCGGAGATATTTTTTTGCAGGCTTTAATTTTACAACTGCCAGTTCTGCCTCTGGCGCTGCTCCCGTAAAATCCTCCTGAGGTATGGAGCTGCCTGCAGCCAGTCCGGCCAGAAAGGTGCCGTGTCCTATAGTATCTTGTGTGGGAACCAGGGAGAGGGGATCGTCAGAGGCGAGAGCTTCGTTGATCTGTTCTCTGGTGTATTCCGTGCCGTAGGAGGATCCTCCCATTGGATAGTAATCCGGCACACCGGCTGGCAGTACATCTTCCTCGATGGGAACCGACTGATCCCAGATTCCGGCAATACGGGTCGTGCCGTCGGGATTTTGAAATAGGGGAGAGCGGTAATCAATTCCTGTGTCTACCAGGCCAATGAGAACGCCCTTTCCCTGGTTGTTAAGTGCAGGGGAGTTAAAGGCTGAGAGGATTCCTGATGCCTCCATGGCATTGTAATCCAAAGGGGAAAACAGCGAGGGAATCATATAGTAGGGGTGTACACGCATGGATACGGCATCAGGAGTGAGAGGCATATGGAGAATGATATAATCGCTGCTCACATAGTCTGCACACAGGGAGGACGTGTTGTTCCAGCGTTCAGATTGCAGAGATCCGAAGCGGTAGATCAGATCGGCTATGTTTTCAGCGGCGGGATTAAAAGGGCAGTCGGGCATGGGAAGGACGGCTCCGGAAGAGGGTTTTGATTAGTATATGGGGAGTCGGTTTCTGTCCTGCCTTCTGAGCTCCGGTTTCCGGCTGCAAGAATGTCTAAGAGGCTGAAATTTTTCTAAAAGCAAGAGCCATATCAAAAACTCGCTGCGCTCGGACAGGTTTGATATGGCTCTTAACGAAAAATTTTATCCTCTAAGTCATTCTAACAGCCTGCAAAGTCGCTCAGAAGGCAGGATAGAAACCTCACTTCTGGCTGGGGAGGTGGGAGGGTTGAGAAATTGGTGGGGAAATGGGTAGATGTTTTTTGGGGGAAATATTGTAGAATGAGGATAGAGATTAAATTTGACAGAGGAGGGATTGGCATGAAGTATCTGATTTGGCTTGTGGGAGGGATTGCGGCTTTGGATCAGGGGATGAAGAGTGAGATTGAGCAGGAAACGGATGGGGAGTTTCCAAGAGATCTGCCGGGAGCGAAGGGACAGATCCGTATTCACAGGAATCATAATTATGGGTTTCCTTTTGGTTTTAAAGGAAAAGCCACAGCTGGTAACAGCGGTTCCTCTGGCTGTTTCCTCTGCTGTGGCCGGCGCGCTTTCCATGCTTTTGGTGAGAAAGGGCTGCGGGATTCAGAAGGTGGGGCTTTCTATGGTTTTGGGAGGCGCGTTAAGCAACCTGTATGACCGTTTTAAACGGGGATATGTGGTGGACTATTTTTCATTTTCACTACCAGGGATTAAGAAGGTGGTATTTAATCTTGGGGATCTGTTTGTATTTTTGGGTACAGCTTTGTTTCTTTTAGGCGAAATGGGAGAGGAGTTTAAAAAGAAAGTAGATTGATTTAGGCAGAAAACATTCCGCCAAGCATCCCTCCCAGGGCGCAGACAGCCATTACGGTGACGGAGCGTTCTGTGTCAAGGGCGGACCAGGGGTTCATGGCCCAGGAGACCGCGAAGAGGATGAGAAAGTAAAAAAGTCCTGACAGCAGTCCCCAGAAGAACCTTCTCTGGCGCAGACGTTTTCCTGCTGCTGCTCCGCCTGCCAGACAGGCGGCCAGATAGACGAGATAGACCATGAGATTTACCTGTCCTTCCTTTAAACGCAGCTTATACAGGGCAAAGGCCAGAGCGCCGAGCAGAAGCCCTGAGAGGACGTAGGAGATCAAAAGGGAGCGGAGCATGGGTTTTACAATGCCGTTTTCCATAGGGATCCCTCCTGGTATGATTGATATGGTGTAAATATATCCCATTGAGAAGACAAATATGACAGGCAGGAGCAAAATCCCATTGCAAGCCCCTGAAAGCTGTGTTATAATTCATACGATAACGGTTTCTGGGGCATATCCTCAGGGACAGAAACAAGGAAAAAAGGAGGTACTCTGATATGAAGCACGTTAAGACTTTGAATACCAATACCTTAAAGGATACGATGAAGAAGGGCGGATGCGGCGAGTGCCAGACTTCCTGCCAGTCTGCATGCAAGACTTCCTGTACAGTTGGAAACCAGAGCTGCGAGAACGCTGACCGCTGATCCGGCGTCCGTTTCCTATGCTGCAAAGCCCCTATGGTCACCGGGATTATAGGGGCTTTCCTTTGCTGTAAAAGATATGGGGCAGACAGCCCTTAGAAAGAGAGAGTATAAATTTTGATTCATCAGTATATTAACAATGGTTATCATATTGTTCTGGACGTAAACAGCGGTTCCGTCCATGTGGTAGATCCGGTTGTCTATGACGCCATCAAGGCGGTGGCAGAGCAGATTCCGGAGCTGGAAAAGCCACAGGCTCTTCCGGCAGAAGTGACCGACAGGGTTCATGAAGCCCTGGATGGTACCTACAGTGAAAAAGAGGTCACAGAGGCTCTGGAGGATATCCAGCAGCTCATTGATGCAGAGCAGCTTCTGACCCAGGATATTTACAGGAATTTTGTAATGGATTTTAAGAAGAGAAAGACAGTTGTAAAAGCCCTTTGTCTTCATATTGCCCACGACTGCAATCTGGCCTGCCGCTACTGCTTTGCAGATGAGGGTGAGTATCACGGCCGCCGTGCTCTTATGAGCTTTGAGGTGGGAAAAAAGGCTCTGGATTTCCTGATTGCCAATTCTGGAAACAGACGGAATCTGGAGATTGACTTCTTCGGCGGCGAGCCTCTTTTAAACTGGAAGGTTGTGAAGCAGCTGGTAGAGTACGGCCGCTCCCAGGAGGAGGCTCACAATAAGCGTTTCCGTTTTACGCTTACTACTAATGGCGTGCTCCTGAATGATGAGATTATGGAGTTCTGCAACCGCGAGATGAGTAATGTGGTTCTCAGCCTGGACGGACGTCCGGAGGTCAATGATAAGATGCGTCCTTTCCGAAACGGTTCAGGAAGCTACGACCTGATCGTGCCGAAGTTCCAGAAGTTTGCTGAGAGCAGAGGCCAGATGGATTACTATGTCCGCGGCACCTTTACCAGAAACAACCTGGATTTTTCAAAGGATGTGCTTCACTATGCAGATCTGGGCTTTAAGCAGATGTCCATGGAGCCGGTTGTTGCAGAGCCTGAGATGGACTACGCTATCCGTGAGGAAGATATTCCCCAGATCCTTGAGGAGTATGATAAGCTGGCAGTAGAATACATCAAGCGTAAAAAAGAAGGAAGAGGATTCAATTTCTTCCACTTCATGATTGACTTAAATGCAGGCCCCTGTGTTGCAAAGCGTATGGCTGGCTGTGGTTCAGGTACAGAGTATCTAGCAGTGACACCTTGGGGAGATTTCTACCCATGTCATCAGTTTGTAGGAAATGAGGAGTTCCTTCTGGGCAACGTAGATACGGGCATTGTAAATGAGGAAATACGCAATGAGTTTAAGCTTTGCAACGTATATGCAAAGGAAAGCTGCAAGGATTGCTTTGCCAGATTCTACTGCAGTGGCGGCTGCAGTGCCAATTCCTACAATTTCGGTTCCATTAACGGCGCATATGAGATCGGCTGCGAGATGCAGAAAAACGGATCGAGTGCGCGATCATGATCAAAGCAGCTCTGGCTGACGAGGAATAATTTATGAAATATCAGGTAATTACAAAGGATGGGCGGGCTAAGCGTGCGGTGATGGAAACAGTTCACGGTACAATCCAGACTCCGGTGTTTATGAATGTAGGAACAGTAGGCGCGATCAAGGGTGCTGTATCTACAGACGATCTGCGCCAGATCGGCACTCAGGTAGAGCTGTCCAACACATACCATCTCCATGTACGTACTGGAGATAAGCTGATCCGGGAATTTGGAGGACTGCACAGGTTTATGAACTGGGACAAGCCGATTCTGACAGATTCGGGCGGGTTTCAGGTGTTTTCTCTGACAGATCTGAGAAAGATAAAGGAAGAGGGTGTATATTTCAGCTCTCATATTGACGGACACAAGATTTTTATGGGACCGGAAGAGAGTATGCAGATCCAGTCCAATCTGGGCATCCACCATTGCCATGGCATTTGATGAATGTCCGCCAAGCCATGCAGATTATGACTATATCAGAAAGTCTGTAGACCGTACAACACGCTGGCTGAAACGGTGTAAATCAGAGATGACCCGTTTAAATTCTCTTCCGGATACAGTAAACCGGGAACAGCTTCTGTTTGGTATTAACCAGGGCGGTGTGATTGATGAGATCCGTATTGACCATGCCAAAACGATCCGTGAGATGGATCTGGACGGCTATGCCATCGGCGGACTTGCCGTAGGCGAGACTCATGAGGAAATGTACCACATTCTCGATGTAACTGTTCCTCATCTGCCGGAGGAAAAACCGGTTTATCTTATGGGAGTAGGTACTCCTGCCAATATTTTAGAGGCTGTAGACAGAGGGGTTGATTTCTTTGACTGTGTTTATCCGTCCAGAAACGGACGTCATGGTCATGTGTATACCAATCATGGCAAACTGAATCTGTTCAACCAGAAATATGAGCTGGATCACCGGCCGATTGAGGAAGGCTGTCAGTGTCCTGCCTGCCGTTCCTACAGCCGTGCATATATACGCCATCTGTTAAAGGCAAAAGAAATGCTGGGAATGAGATTATGTACCTTGCATAATTTGTATTTTTATAATAAAATGATGGAAGAGATCCGGGAAGCCATTGAAGAACACCGCTACAGCGAGTACAAAGCCGCTAAGCTGGCCGGCATGGCAGGTCAGAAGGATTGATAAAAGAAACTGCTGGGGCAATGTAGCAGCAGGTATGAAGGAGGAAACACCATGGCTGGAATGGGAGGAATTATTCTCTATATTATTTTCCTGGGAGCACTTGTTTATTTTATGGCAATTCGTCCCCAGAAAAAAGAGAGACAGAAACAGCAGGAGCTGCTTGCAAGCGTTGCTGTTGGAGATACCATCCTGACAAGCAGCGGATTTTACGGAGTGATCATCGATATGACCGATGACACAGTGATCGTAGAGTTTGGCAGCAACAAAAACTGCCGTATTCCGATGCAGAAGGTTGCTATCGTTCAGGTTGAAAAGCCGGAGACAAAATAAATGTCACTGAGGGGGATGCCGGAAAGCTTACGGGTTTTCGGCATCCCTTTTTACGTAAATAAGGAGAGGAATCATGATCAAAAATATCGTATTTGATATGGGAAAGGTACTGGTGGAATATGAGGGAGACCGGGTCTGCCGCCATTTTCAGAAGACGAGGCTCTGATCCGCAAGGTCAGCACGGCTGTATTTGTATCTCCGGAATGGCTTATGCTGGATATGGGGATTATTTCCGAGGAAGAAGGTTTAAGCCAGATACTGACGCGGCTGGATACGGAGGAGGAGAAGGAACTGGCGAGAAAAAGCTTTGCCCACTGGCATGAATACAATATGTACCATAAAGAGGGGATGGAAGAACTTGTTAGGGAATTAAAGGAAGAGGGGTACCGCATCTATCTTTGTTCCAATGCATCGGTGCGCCTTTTGACCTGCTATCATCAGGTAATCCCGGCCATTGACTGCTTTGACGGTATTTTCTTTTCCGCAGAAGTAAAATGCATGAAGCCTCAGAAGGAAATGTATGAGCATTTTTTTGAACGTTTTGGTTTAAAGCCTGAGGAATGTTTCTTTATCGATGATCTGGAACGGAATATTCAGGGTGCAAAAGCCTGTGGCATGGATGGATACTGTTTTGCAGACGGTGACAGAGAGCGGCTGAAAATTCGTCTGGCTTCCCTTAAGAAAGGATAATTAAGATTTTCTTAATAATCTATTCAAAGAACATTCAAACATTTTCAGGGATGGCATGATATACTAAGTACATAAGAAATGCACGAAAGTTTAATAACTATCCTTCAACCCTTTTTGAAAATCCTAAATCCTAAGAAAAAAGCTCCGTACCAGGTGTACGGAGTTTTTTCTGTTTCAGGGAACAGTGCAGGCTGCACATGGAATGTCTCTGTGGAATAGGCTAACAAAAAAGGAGTATTTAAGATGTGAATCGAGCCAGAGTGGATATTCACTGCGACCAGGTTTATTCCATGGGGATCACAGGACGGGGCATAGGCGTAGCTGTCCTGGATACGGGAATCTTTCTCCATGAGGATTTAAAGGATAGAGTAAAGGGATTTGCGGATTTTGTCCGCAGGAAAGACAGACCCTATGATGACAATGGCCATGGAACCCATGTTGCCGCCATGATCGGAGGGAGCGGGGCTTCCATGGAAGGAAAATACCGGGGAGTGGCTCCTGGCTGCTCTATTATCTCCGTAAAGGTATTAGACCATCGGGGAAATGGATATGCTTCAGATGTGCTTTCCGGACTCCGCTGGATCCGCTCCCACAAAGAGTTTTTGGGAATCCGGATTGTAAATATTTCGGTAGGTTCTCTGTCAAAGAGAGATATGACGGAAAATTCTGCCCTTGTTAAAGGGTAAACGCGGCCTGGGATGATGGCCTGGTGGTCGTTGTGGCAGCCGGAAATCACGGCCCCGGCCCTATGACAGTCACCACGCCGGGAATCAGCCGAAAAGTCATAACGGTAGGCTGTTCAGACGACCATAAGGAAGTAGAGGTGATGGGAAACAGGATGGTAGATTACTCCGGCCGTGGCCCTACTGCCAGCTGCATTTGCAAGCCGGATATCGTAGCGCCGGGATGCGGGATCGTAAGCTGCGGGAACGAGGCGGGAGCATATTTTGCCAAATCAGGCACCAGTATGTCTACGCCTTTGGTATCAGGAGCCATTGCCCTTTGCTGGAAAAATACCCAGATATGACCAACCGGGATGTAAAACTCCGCCTCAGAGAACGGGCCATAGATCTGGGTCTTCCCAGAAATCAGCAGGGATGGGGGCGTTGGATGTGCAGAAGCTGCTGCAGTAGGGGCCGCAGAAGCCATCCCCTCCAAGACAGACACGCCCCTCCGCAATGCGCCTGGAGAGGATGGCTTCTGCTTGGGAATACCCTTCGGGAGGGATGGTAATTCCCTTGACTTTCTGAAAACCTATGCCAGAGAGCACCTTATTACTCTATTCAAGGAGCCACCAGCCGGAAGAAACATATCTCTGGTGATGGCCGTGGAAAGACGCCGGTACTTAGCGAGGTTTTTCGAGCTTAGTACCGCTGCGTATTTCCCCGAGCGAGAGCGCGCCTGAACGGAGATATGTTTCTTCCGGCGTTTCTCCAGCATTTCTCTTACTTCTCCCAGCGTCCGGAAGCTCCGCAGGGGAGAGTGAGTCCGTTTTGGGATACGGGCAGTCCTACTTCGTCGGCTTTGACGGTTCCGCCGAATTTCGGTACGATTTCTACGCCCATCATATAGGAAAGAACGGAAGGGGCAAGGCCGGTGGTGTAGGAGTTGATGAGGAAGAAAAGGGGATCTTCGGATAAGAGCTGTACGCACAGCTTTACCAGAGGATGGATCGCATCCTCGATTTTCCAGATTTCTCCTTGGACCGCGCCCATAGGAGGGCGGATCCATGATGATGGCGTCGTAGTGGTTCCCTCTGCGGATTTCGCGTTCTACGAATTTAACGCAGTCATCTACGATCCAGCGGATGGAGGCGTCTGCAAGGTCGGAGGAATGGGCGTTTTCCTTGGCCCATGTTACCATGCCCTTGGAAGCGTCTACATGAGTGACGCTGGCTCCGGCCTTGGCGGCTGCCAGGGTAGCGCCTCCGGTGTAGGCAAACAGGTTTAAGACCTTGACAGGGCGTCCGGCCCTGCGGATCTTTTCACCGAACCAGTCCCAGTTCACAGCCTGCTCGGGAAACAGGCCAGTGTGCTTAAAACTGAAGGGTTTTAAATTGAAGGTCAGTTCCTTGTAATTAATGGTCCACTGCTGGGGCAGGTCAAAAAATTCCCATTCGCCTCCGCCTTTGCTGCTGCGGTGGTAATGCCCGTTCATTTTTTTCCATCCGCGGTGAGTTTTTGGCGTATCCCAGATTACCTGGGGGTCGGGACGCACTAAGAGATAGTCCCCAGCGCTCCAGCTTTCGCCCTTAGAGCAGTCGATCACTTCATAATCGTTCCATCCATCTGCAAGCCACATAAATTGATAAACCTCATTTCTTTCAGAATTATATAGTGCCCGTGTCGGCGCACGGCGCTGTTTTTGTGATTGATTCCTAATGAGTATAGTCCAAATAATACTGCATCGTCAAGCGCTGTGCTGTGGGTTTCAAAAGATAAAGAAAAGACAATTGAAAGTTTCTGTATGAATTATTAAAAAGTATAAAATCAGATTGACTTTTTATAAAATGTTGATATTATGTCAGTAGAAATGGAAAAATCCAGTGAAAGTTATTGATTAAAAAGAAAATTTTTTCAATGCAAAAAGGCCGTATTTGTTGAGGAATTATAAATGAATTGTTAATTCGTGTCCGTCCATCAGACAAAACGGTTTTTTATTTTCACAAATGGATCATCCATTAGGTCAAGTATGGGAGAGTATTCGAAAAGGAAATTTCCCATAAAAGAAAGGAGTACATAGTATGAAGTATTTACAAAAACTGGGTAAGGCCCTGATGTTTCCGGTAGCATGTCTGCCTATCTGTGGTATCCTGATGGGAATCGGATATTATCTCTGCCCGTCTACCATGCAGGGCGGCGAGGTTGAAGGAATCCTTCAGCAGATTGGTTTCCTTCTGGTAAAGGCAGGCGGCGCTCTGATTGACAATATGGCGATCCTGTTTGTAATCGGTGTGGGTGATGGGTTATCTGAGGATCATGACGGTACAGGTGGACTTGCAGCTCTGGCTTCTTGGCTGATGATCACCTCTTTTATCCACAGGCGTAGTGACTACCCTGATGCCGTCGATCGCTGAGGATCAGCAGACGACTCTGGCATTCAGCAAGATCGCAAACCCATTTATCGGTATTCTTTCCGGTATCATCGGTTCTTCCTGCTACAACAAATTCAAAGGAACAAAGCTTCCGGACTGGCTGTCATTCTTCAGCGGCAAGCGCTGCGTAACCATCATTGCAGGCGTAGTGGCAATTATCACCTCTGTTATCCTGCTTTCGTATGGCCGGTACTGTTTGGCGTTCTGGTTGCAATCGGAAACGGTATTGCAGGCATGGGCGCGATCGGCGCAGGTATTTATGCATTCTTGAACCGTCTGTTGATCCCGACAGGATTACATCATGCACTGAACAACGTATTCTGGTTTGATACGATCGGTCTTGGAGATCTGACACACTTCTGGGCAGGCGAGACATCAGCAGATGTAACATGGAGCCTTGGAATGTACATGTCAGGATTCTTCCCATGTATGATGTTCGGTATTCCAGGAGCAGCATTAGCAATGATCCAGACAGCAAAGAGTAACAAGAAAAAAGATTGCGATCGGTCTGGTTGCTTCTGCAGCCCTCAGCGCATTTGTCTGCGGTGTTACAGAACCCTTTGAGTTTGATTTATGTTCCTGGCTCCTGGACTGTATGTAGTATACGCTCTGTTGTACGGAATTTTCACCACAGTTACAACTATTCTTGGATTCCGCGCAGGCTTCAGCTTCTCCGCGGGCGCAACTGACCTGTTCTTCTCCGCATCCCTTCCGGCAGCTCAGAAGACATGGATGATCATTCCTCTGGGTATCGCAGCATTCATCGTATTCTATGTGGTATTCCGCTTTGCTATTGTAAAGTTTGATTTAAAGACTCCGGGCCGCGAGGATGATGACGATCTGGAGGCTGAGAAGTCTGCTGTTCTGGCAAACAACAATTATACCGAGGTTGCTTCTGTGATTCTGGAAGGACTTGGCGGCAAGGAAAATGTAAAATCTCTGGAAACTGCATCACAAGACTGAGACTGGAGATCAAGGATCAGAGTGTGGTAGATGAGAAGAAGATCAAATCCGCAGGCGTAGCCGGTGTGATCCGCCCTGGTAAGAATTCTATTCAGGTAATTGTGGGTACAAAGGTACAGTTCGTTGCAGATGAGATGAAGAAGATGCTGAAATAATCGAATCGTTCATCAAAGTATTTAATAGAAAATGGGCTGGCTTCCGTCTGGGAGTCCGGCCCGTTTTTTGAAGGTGAATATGTTAAAACGGGCCGCAGGGGAGATTCAAATGCCGCAGATGTTTTCGTAATAGAATTGAAAGGTAAATCAGGTTGAAAGAACGCAGAACCCCTGATACAATAGAAGGCAGATGAGGGCCTTAAAGAAGCATTTCTTTCAAGAAAGAAGGGCGTTTAAGGAGAAAGAGGCGTGTATGAAGAGGAAGATGACGGCAATGTGTCTTGCGGCGGTTCTTCTGTCGGCTGGTACAGTCAATCTGACAGCGTGGGCAGAAGGCTGGGCGGAAGCAGAGGGAAGCTGGGTCTATTATGACAGCAATGGAAATAAAGTCTACAACGATTGGAAAGGGAGCAGACGGGCAGTGGCGTTATCTGGACGGAAACGGGATCATGGCGGTCAACTCCTGGGTGGACGGAGAATACTATGTAGACAGCAACGGTATCATGGTTACGAAAAATGGCTTCATGTGCCCGAGGACGATGGAGAAGACGAATGGTATTATTTCTCGGCTTCCGGAAAGAAGGTAGAGGATACCTGGAAAAAAATTTCGGACAAGTGGTATCATTTTGACAGCAACGGCGCCATGGAGCGGGGGTGGATCCTGGATGACACCTATTATACCGGTGATGACGGCGTGATGCGTACAGGCTGGCAGAAGCTGATTCCTCCGGATGAATATGATGAAGAGATCAACAAGGTAGTTCCCGGATACGATACGGGAAATGTGGAGTACGGGGAGGACGGCTGCTACTGGTTCTATTTTGGCACCAATGGAAAGAAATATGTTCCCAGTGATGACAATTCCGGAGATGATTACGGTACCCGCAAGATTGACGGAACGTATTACTGCTTTGACGAGGACGGCATTTTGCAGATCGGCTGGAAGGACGTCCGGGATAATGAGGACGGCGGGATTCAGGATTATATGTATTTTGGCTCTGACGGAAAGGCGCGGATCGGCTGGTATTCCATCGAGCCGCCGGAGAATCTGGACGGATATGACGGCGATGTGGAATGGTTTTATTTTTCCAATAACGGAAAGCCAAAGGCGGCAGATTCGGACCGTCTGGATACACAGGATCTGACGCGTATCAATGGAAAGACTTATCTGTTTAATGAAAAAGGAAATCCGGTGTACGGACTGCGAAAGGTTTATACAGGCTCCGGTGAGGATGACTGGACTGCTTATTATTTTGGAAGCAAGAGCGAGAGCTGCGTGCAGAAGGGAAAGATGAGCGTAGAGGAGGATGATGGCTCCAAGGCAGACTACTATTTCAGTGACAATGGACGGGGCTACACCGGAGTACGGGACGGACGCCTCTATTATAAAGGAAAGCTTCAAACGGCTGAGGACGGCCAGAAGTATGTCTGCTATCGGGTGGACGGTGGAAATTATGTAGTCAACGGTTCGGGAAAGCTTATGAAGGGAACCACGGTGAAGAATAGCGACGGAGTAAAGTTTAAGACGACTTCATCGGGAATCTTAAGTACGGCAGATGATGATCCTGATATTGATCCTATGTGACAGAGCCTCTTGAGCCGCTGTGTCTTGAGGATTGATTTTAAAGAGAAATGCATTATTATAGAAGAAACTCCTTTTTTGATGGAACGGAAG
>SCPP01001651.1_pt1 | contig 45023 bp, 66 predicted proteins | sample 6106811 | NCBI WGS metagenome assembly SCPP01 (sample SAMN10720449, study PRJNA508395) | human gut metagenome | isolation source: Participant 2 stool, 15 month | host: Homo sapiens | collected 2018
TTTCATCACGCCTTTATCATCATACGCATATCCGCTGATCCAGGCGGCCCAGGGCTCCCCCTTTTTGTAAATACCGTTTTCTTCTGTTTCCGGTCTCCCATTTTTATCAAAGAGCTCTGTAAAGGGTCATCTCTGCCCCTTTGATCTCCTTTTGTGTGCGGATATCAATTTTTGCAAAGGCAGCTTTTGTAAATTCATCCTGATGGAAATATTTCTGAAGTCCTTTCCTATCCTCAAGGATCAATCCCTGATACGGAGCCTGGACATATCCCTGCTCAAACGGAACACCTTCCTCCTGTAAAATGTACGATCCAAAGGGGAAGGCGGGCGATCACATGAGCTTCATCCATCCCTTCTTCCTTTCCATCCGGGCCTGTGCTTTCTCCTGTAACCCAGCGTTCTTCTTTCCATACCGGCTCTCCGTTTTTATAATATACCGGAAGTCCGTTTTCATCATCTGCGCTCTGCTTGTCCTTATAAATAGAAGGCGCTCCTCCGTTTTCTCCCACGCAGATCGAACGCACCGGGATTTTTTCTCCCTTTTCATCTGCCCGATATGCAATGATCCTTCCATAATCATCCCTGACATAGGCCATCCGGAGGCTTTATCTGCAAAGCATATAACATTTCCTCTCTCATCCAGTACCTGCAGTTCTCCTGTGTGGATATCCTCCCGCAGCCGTCCCTGGCTCTTCTCCTTCTCTAAATCGTAAAAATACAGCTCTATGGGTTCATTGGGCTGCTTTTGATCCTCCCAGAGATCCAGCTTGCCCGGCCCCAGATCTGTACCGCTTTTTAACAGCTCCCTGTGGGTACCTGTATGCGTATTTACTATTTTTTCTGTCCTTCCCTCACGGCTCAGGACTGTAACACCCTCATACCCGCCGTTTTTCTTTGGCTCCAGACAGCTTCCTTCATAAAGCACCAGTTCTGCCCCGGAAACCGGCCGGTCAAAACGGATGCCTTTTCCCGTAAATGTACCATCCAGCTCATACAGAAGCTTCACCCGGTCCATAGCCTTTAATTCCTGCTCTGTTCCCTCTATTACGTGTTCGGAATATGAGTCAAAGGCCTTTGTTACATAGCCGGTCCATATTTGCTTTTCCTGATCAAAGGTAATTTCCCTAACATCCCCTCTGGCCTCCAGCTTTTCCTTTCGCCCGCTTACTTTATAGAGGAGAAGATCGCCCCTGTCATTTACATAAATTTCCTCCTGATTTCCTGTAAAGCCTCCGCTTGCTTCTTCTTTTCCCTGAGCATCTGTCTTTTTTAGGCCGTTCCCATTTCCAACCAGAGAATCGCCGTCCTCCGTCTTGTAGATCCAAAGCTCTGATGGGTAATCCTGTACAGGTACCTCACTTACCTTCTCAGTGCCTCTGCGGTTTTCCTCCCCGGTTACAGGAATGGCATATTCATACTGTCTGGCCGTTTTTCTCTCCCAGCCATTCCCTTCCTTTAAAGGTGTTTTCCTCATAGTAAACGACCTGGTCTCCGTAAATCTCAAAGGCTACGGGCCGGCTCTTTGTATATCCCTTCGGGGCCTGAACCTCTACCAGCACATAGGCTCCCGCTCCCAGAGGACGCGCCGTTTCGATATAGCCCACAGGTACCTCACACAGTCGTCCGTCAATCACCAGCTCCTTTAAGGTAGAATAGGATCTGAAAATTCCCTTTTTTATCCCATTTTCATCTAGCTGGCTGATCCTCTGGCTTTCATCATAAAGGGGAATCCCATCCTCATCCAGCCGGATGGGAACATCACTTTCAGAACTATTGTCTGCTCCCACTCTTGGGTAAAGAATCTGCTTCCCGTTTTCATCTTTCACCGGCTTTCCCTCTGCATCCACAGCCGAACCGAAGAGGACCTGTCCGCTTCCTCCTGCCGTGCCGGTTCCTGTCTTTTTACATCCCGCTTGGCAGCATAGATACGAAAAAGAGCCCCGTCATGGAAAATAGTTTCTCCCGTTTCTGCATCCATCTTTTCGATCCGCAGCCTGGAGCTGAAATAGGTATTTTCAACATCCTCCTGAGCAAAGGAAACATAGTTAAAATGGCTCCGCTTCCTGACGGATAAAGCGTTTCAATGCTTCCCGTATCCGGATTGACCCGGTCTGTGGCAGGGCAAGAACCGTCCAGGGTACAAGCATGGGAGCAAATTTACCGTGAATTGCAGTGCCTTCCCCTTCCATTACAGGAACCTGATCCCGGATCTGCACCTGTCCGTTTTCCGTTTCATTTCCATCATAGACAACCCATCCATGATTCCCTTATTCTCACTTTCACTGGTATAGCCACTGTAATAAGCCTTTACCGCCGGATTGGCTCCATCCATATATTCTTCTTCATAAGGTTGTGAGGAAAGGCTGTGACCGGGACGGCTGTTTAGATCCAGACCGTATTTATATACCTCAAATTCCCCATCCTGACCGTTCGCCCGGATCACATGGCTTTCTCCGTTAAAACGGATCTTATACTTACGAACCAGTTCCTCGGCAGAATCTGTACTGTTATAACGGAAATAGGAACTTCCTGTTTCATCCAGAACATTTTCTTCCCCGGTCTGCTCATTTTCCACGATTTCAGGCACAAAAGGAAGCGTAATTTCTTTTGGTTCCTCAATCCGATAATGACGGTTTGCCAGCTCCCCTTCAAAGGCAGAAGGCTGCTGCTCAACCATCACATATTCCCCGTAAGGGAGCATGATAGAGGTATCAAAATAATCATCTTTCCCATTCCGTGTGCTGCACTGAAGGGTCTTTTATCCCGGTCTGCCCCTGACGGATCCCGATCCCAGGCAATCGAAAGCTTCTCATCCAGTCCCTTAAAACGCTCTGTATAAGCTTTGGCCTCCTCTTTGGCCTGTGCAAGAGCCTGCCTGTAGGCCCTGTCTTCGTTCAGATCTGGCTGCTGCTTTAAAATCTCCTCCTTATATGCTTTTACATCCACATAAGACAATGCAAATTCTGTCAGCTTCTGTTCCGCTGCCTCAGTTCCCAGCCTTTGGTCTGCCGCATACAATGCATCAAAAATTTTTATAATTCCAGCTTCCGTCTGCTTTTTCTCTAAAGCTTCTGCCCGCCGCCATCCTTTGGCGGCGAAAATCGAGCCTGAACTGCCTCTGTAAAATCTTTGCTGCTGATATCCTCTGACAAAGATTTCCTGCCTCATCTGCATAGAGATTTACAAGATCGCTCTTTAAATATAACCGGAATTTAAACTGATCCAAAAGCTTTGTTCCTCTTCCGGAACCACCGAAAAGTCCCAAAAGCGCTGTCATGGGATCATTGTGGACCGAACCGTATGTGTTTACATTTTCATAGGATTCCTGTGAAATGTCTTTGGAAACCCTCACAGACTGTTTAATCGCCCGTTCCAACACCTGAACCGGTTCTTTTTGCGTCTCCCCATCCTGTACCGGCTGATTCTGGCCCGGATAAAGACAGCAGCACCGGCTTTATATAGCTTCCCGGATCCTGTTTTATGATAGAAGAAGCCACATCCACAGCCGCTCCCATTTCATGGATCAGATACTGATTATACGGGATTGCTGTTCCGTGAAGCTCGATGGTCTTTTATCCGTAACCGCCCGAAATACATCCTGTACGTTCTGTCCTTTGACCGATTTCGGAATAAAATGGATCGTATAGCTGCCTGCGGATGCATCCCACACGGCCTCCACAGGCTCCTTTGCCAGAGTCTGGTATACGACCTCTTTTTCTTCATAAACAGGCACCTGCTCCATCTCAGGAATCGGATTTCCCTGAACGTCAAGCAGGATTTCCCCCTCCTTATAACACTCATAAACCGGCTGACAGCAGACTGCAGCATGATCCAGGGTGTTTTCCTCTAAAAGTACCTCGCCTTCAAGCTCTCTCTTTTCTTTCAGCGTCACTGTACGGCTTTTGAGGCTGTAGGTTCCCTTTTCGTATTCCAGCCAGTAAATTCCCTGCTCCGCTTCCTTTTTTACATACATCCGCTGATCTGCCCGGTCATAAATACCGCTCATAGGAGGAATGTTTCCCGAATGATCGTAATGCAGACGGGCAAACCACTCTCCCTCTTTTTCATAGACCGCTCCCACTCCGGCGCAGTCATAAAACCCATGCTCTGTATACCAGTCCAGTATCTGACTGGCCGCTGTGGAATTATCCAGAAAAGAATTTTCTTTTTTCAACGGGATATTGACCCAGGGAGCACCCATTTCTTCCGCTGTCAGATGATAGCCAAGCTGAGCCAGCATGGCCTCTGCCTGCTCCTTTAAATAATCCTCTTCCACAGGCTGATCCCATAAGGAGAGATCCTCCGGCTCTGCTGTGCCAAAAGGATAGGGAGCTGTGCGGAAACGGTAGGGAAGCGTCTCTTTTAAAGGAAGCTTTTCCTCTTCTGAACTATCTTCTTTTAATATAGGATTTCCATGCTCGTCTGTTTTCAGTTCACCGCCTGCAGCCTTTTATAAACAGGCGTTCCATGTTCATCCACCTTTTGCTGCGGTACTGTATTTACAATCTGCTTTACATTTTCCCTGCGCTCCTCCGAACTCAAACGGTAAAACCGCGTATGCTCGGATAGCCTGTAATTGTAATATCATAGCCATTTTCTGCATCATACGATTCGATGGTAAAGTCATTCCAGGAGCCGTCCGCTTCCATACTGTTGTGATCAGAAAGGCCATTTTTCACCCAGGCTGAACCGGAAGAAATCACTGTAACGCTCTCATCTGCCTCCCGGTTTGTCTCTGCCTTATTAAGGCCCTGCACAGAAAGCTCATATCCCTCCGACCGGCTCAATTCCATAACGTAATAGCTGCCCATGAGAAGGGGACGTCCAATCCAGACCGAGCCGTTTTCTGACTTATAATCCGGATAGATTTTCGTTCCAAAGCCATGATCGGATGAGGTAATCTGACTGCCCTGATACAGATTTTCAGGCCCCGTAAACGCAGAAACTTCTGTACCGCTGCCATTCCACAACGTACCCGGACATTCAGTGTATGCTAAAAATGAGGCGTTCCCCTCCTTGTCTGTGGCAGCGATGGCTGTCAGCTGATCCCTGCCATATACGACACCGCTTTTCCCATCCGGATGAATAATGTCCTGAGCAGCAAAAGACCGTATACCGCTCCCTCTAACGTGGCATTTCCCTGAGTTTTTCCATAACTTCCTTCGGGATTTCCTTTATAAAGCTCCAAATCCCGCTTATTGATATGAATCCGTCCCTCTGTCCGGTGATCCCAGATTTTGAAACGATAAAGACAGCGAAGAGGATCCCCATAATCGGAAGGATCCATTGACTCCAGATCATCATCTATGAAATCCGGAAGTACAGCATAAAGACTGTCCCCTCCTCCTCATCCTCTGACAGAAATGAAAAAAGTGCTTTTAAGCTGAATGGGTGTTTCTTCTGATCCTCTCTGATTTTTTCTCTGGGAGCAGAGGTATATTCCGGTTCGGATAGAGGGAAGGGGGCAACGGGATGTTTTATGTATTCAAACTGCTCCGTAACCGGCATATCTTCCTCCTCCGGCAGCAGTCCTTCCTCCTGTTCCCCCTTCTCTGGCAGCTCTTCCTCCCGTTGTGCATCATTGGATGTAGCCAAAAAGTGTATCGGAGCAGAGGAAAATGGACTTAAAAGACGGCTGCGCAAATGAGGACTTATGGCAATTTCGGCAATATCCGGATCCCTTTTCTCTGCTACGCTGCCGGATTCCTGGCTGCCCGGCTGGTTCCCGGCTTCTTGTCCGCCAGTTTTCTGACTGTCTGGCGGATTTTCTGAGACTTCTCCACCGACTTCCTGACCGCCCGATTGATTTCCAGCTTCTTCTCCGACATTGTCCTGCTTGTCTGACGGATTTCCCGAACTTTCTCTACTACTTTCCTGCCCTTCCGGCGAATTTCCGTTTACTTCTCCGCCGGTTTCCTGCTTATCTGACGGATTTCCGGCCTCTGTTCCTTCCATTTTCTCATCTTCCGACGGATTTTCGGCCCCTTCTCCTTCCGTCTCATTCCATCCTGACTGTCCTCCCGCCTCTTCCTTATTCCCGGCTTCTCCACCAGTCTGCTGACTGTCTGGCCGACTTTCCAGTCCCTCCTTATCCGGTTCCTGTGCGCCGGCCTGCTCCTGACCTGACGCACTCTGGGTCTCCTGAACACCAGTCGTTTCCCCGGCACTTTCCTTCTTTGCCGGTTCTGTACGTTCCTGTTCCCGGATTTCAAGGATGCTCCGAAGCTCTTCCAGATCCATTTTCTCCCCTTCCGGGAGCAGACAGTGGTATCCCCGCTCCTCTCCCAGCGCTTCTAAGCTCTCTCCATACGTTTTTAAAGCTGGAAGCCCCATTTCACCGGAAACCTCCATCTCACCCTGCCGTACATTGCCTTCTACCTGGGCAGACATAAGAACTACGGTTTCAATCATGGGGTCATCGCGGTGCGTTCCGTGAATGGTATACCCGTTTCTGGCCTTTTTCTCCTCTGCGGTGTACCCATACTCCAGACGGATAAAATTTTCATACGTCTCATCCCTGTCCTCCAGCATTGCTTCCATGGCTTTTGTGCTCTGGCTATGGTTATCTTCGTCCTCATTTCCCACATGAAAGTCACAGGTTCTGCTGCAAAGCTCCTGTTCTGCCAGCCACTGGCTGCGCAGTCTTTCATTTTCCTCCTCACAGCTGCAGTCCTCTGCCTCATCTCCTTCCCCCTCTCCCTCATGGTCGCATTCAACCCATTCCGGCGCAGGATGGCCCATACAGTAGGTTTTGCTGTAATGATAACTGCGGATATCGCTGTGGGAAGCCGTTCCGTTTTCATCTGTGGAAATCACATCACAGAGAATACGTTCCTCCGGTTTTGAGACATGCAGTTTACATAAACCTCTCCTGTGCTTCCGTCCGGATTTCCCTCCTCATAGCCGTGTTCATTGACCTGACCGAAATCAAAGGTTTCCCATACGTTAAACTCAGCCTCCTCTAAGGGCTTTCCTGTTTCTGCGCAGTATTTTTCCACCTGCACCTTATAATTGACTCAAATACCTCTTTATGCCTGTAAAGTTCCAGTCCCGGACCTTCCTGAGAGTCCAAAGACGGGCCTGCTTCAAACCAGACCTCTGCATCCGTATCCGCCATATCCAGCCATCCCATCTGCATTATTTTCTCCTCCGGCTGGAAAATGTAAGCGTAATACTTTGTTTTAATTCCGCTTAAAGGCCCGGAAGAAATCCGTCCGGAAGGTGTTTCTCCCTGATAGATAAAGGTAACAGAAGTTCCGTCTGCTCCTATTTCATAGATCCAGTTCCCGTCCGGAAACTGCCACACTGCATTCTTAAGCTGGGGGCAGCTGCTGATATCCAGAGTAAGCTCATATCTCCCATCCTTGAGCTCCATTCTCTGCTGGCGTCCGTTCCACTCCGGCAAGTCCGTATTTCCCTGATTATCGTATTCCTCCAGACCATTTTCCACATATTCCCGCATCTCATGGAAAAATGGGAGCACCTTTCCATCCCGGATCACGCCCTCTAATTTGTGCATCATCTCCTCCTGCACATCCCAGGCCTCCTCATAGCCTGCAAGGCACCCCCAGAGATAGGTCTGCACCATAGCATATCGGGTCTTATCATAATAATTCCCGGACACCATCCACTCATAAGCTAATGTCATAGGAAGATACCGGTCAAAGCTTCCGATGACAGGCACAGATGCTCCCGGCTCTGCGTCATACCGGGTATAGGATGACACCGTATGATTGGGCAGCTTTTCCGGGCTGAAGGCAGAAGGCCGGCACATGGCCTTCCACCGGATTTACATAGTAACATGTAATCGAACGGTGGCTGTGTCCGAAAATATTGATGGGACGGTTCTGAAATGTATCTCCCCGGATGATCATTTCCACCGTGTTCTCCTTTGCCGCCGACTGGAAGGGAATCCCCGTAATGAGAATAGCGGCTGCCAGAAAAAGGGCGCAAAACGCCTCCAATGTCTTTTATTCACTTGTTATGTCCCCCTTGGTTTCTCCTGAACAGTTACATTTGTTTTATAAAATAATCCTACCAGGCCATATATGGACATTCCCCTTTTCATACAGTCCCCGGATATACGATCCGCAATTACGGGTGCGCAAAATACGCCTCGTCTTTCCAGACTCTGTTCTGATTCAATTTTTCTGTTTTTGTTCTGAAATGCGGCTGAAACAGCCAATAAAATGAAATTTAGATAAATGATACAGAGAATTCCGTATCGGTTCTTACAGAATAGCATAAGAAACAGGACAAGTCAACTCTCCTGTCCTGTTTTTACAGAAATTTTGTAACCGATTTTCCTGATTGTCCTAATCCATCAATCCCTTTTTCGCCCAGTCATATTCCTCCATTGCGAGAAGGAAACGAATGGATGCCTGTGCCTGATTTCTTTTCTTCCATATACTGGCTGTAAATCTCCAGATATTCTCCCTCAGCCATTGTCCCCTGTTCCCTTTTTCTGACCGCAGACTGCCACACTGCCCTTTGCGCCTGTTCCTTCGCACAGGCTGCCTCCCATTCTGCCTGACAGGAACGGATCTGATCCCCCAGAGTCTCAAGGGAAGCGAACATCTGGTTTTCATCCAGCTCTGTCTGTCTCTGTTTTGTGAAGCTCCTGATTGCTTCCTGCATTTCCCATGCGTCCGCTGCGAAGCTCATAATTATTTCCCAAAGCCTGCTGCCTGTCCTCCTGTGGATTCACAAGAGCAGCTCTTGATACATCGGGCAGGGGCATTTTTTCTAAAACAACCGGGCTGTCCGGTGAAAAGCCTGTGAGCAGCAAAAGCTCCTGACGGACCCGCTCCTGCTCCTTTTTAAGCCGTTCATATTCATTTAGGGCGGACTGCCATTTCTGATAAGCCTCCTGTGAATGGTAGAGGTGCTGCTTCCAGCATTTCCTGATCTTTAACTTTCTCAGATAAATGCTTTTGTGCCTCTGCCCTGGCGCTGGCCGCAGCCTGCTCCGCTTCCAGACTGTGATACGTTCCCATCAGGTTCTGAGCCGTCCAGAGCATGGTATCCTCCATCCTGCGCAGTTCCATCCGTCCTGCGGCATTTCCCGCCTGACGGATCTGCTCTTTCAGGCTGTCTACACCATCCAAAGAGCCTCCGCCTGCCATCTGTAATGTTCTGCTCCTGCCGCATCGCCGTCCTTTTCCCGATCAGAGGCCTCTTCTCTCAAAGCCCTCCGGCTCTCTAAGAGTTCTTCCCTTGCATCTTCCAGACGGCCCAGACGCTCTTCAAACTGCCTTCGCTCCATTTCCACCTGCGGACAGGACTCCTTTACCAGATTCTCCAGATTCTCATAACACAGCGCCATTTCCGTTTCTTCCCCTCTGCTCACGCCGGAAGCTGCTGTACCGGCCATTATTCCCACAAAAAGCACAGCCATCACCCTGATAACCGTCCGCCTTCCCGCTTCTTTTTTCATCCAAATCCCCTGCTTTCCTCAACCCTCATACGCTGCCAGCCCTTCGACTGCCCATTGGTAGTCCTCGTATGCCTGCCGAAAAGACAGGCCGCTTATCTCCCAGGCTGCCTTTTTAGATGACAGCTCTGCCTGAGCCGCCATCCGGTCATTGGCAGACAACAGCCCCAGCTGATATCTTCGTTCATCAGCCTCTAGCTTTTTCCTCTGCCAGGCGGTATTCTTTGCTGACCGTAATCCGTCTGAGCCTGCATCAGGCTGTTATATTTCGCCTCTATATCTGCTTCTATTTTCTGCTGCCCGGCTTCCACCTTCTGATTAAGCATCCTTTGCGGTACCGGAATCTGTATTTTCCAGTCTGCGGCGGTCTGCTGCCAGACTGAAATTCGCAGCTAATGCCTGTGTTCGGTCTGACTCAGGGTCTTCTTCAAGCAATGCCTCCTCAGGAATGGGAATTTCTCCCAGACGAGGCAGATCATCATATTGCCATCCGGTCATAACAATCAACTGGCGGCGCAGCTCCTCCTGCTTAGTCTTCCCTGGGCTTCTGCTGCCTGAGCCGTACAGACGGCTGCCTCTGCCTCTAAAAGCTCCGGCTGTGAAAGCATTCCAAGGGCTGCCTTCCGTCTGGCTGTCTGAACTTCTGCTTCCGCCTGCTGCAGGGTTCCCTCAAGAACCGGACGCTCCTTTTCTTTTTTCCAGTATTCAATCATCAGCCCCTGGGCCTTCTGGATTAAAGAGCCTCCTGCCTGTCGTACTCCAGTTTTTACCCTGCCGTCTTCATTTTCCATATCTGCCTGATCTCTGGCCTGCTCTGCCTGAAGCCGTATACTCATGGCCGATGCCTCTGCGGCTCCATATCGGGCTCATCTTCATTTATCCCGTCCATCATCCGGTCACTGGAGTCCTCTAAACGATCCGCCATTTCAGAATACGTATTGCGGAAATCGTCATTGGATTTTCCCCGGTAATCATCATATTCCAGACGGCTGTTGATCACCTCTGCATTGTATTCGTGGATCAGATCTGCCAGTTCCTCATATTCCAGCACATCATCCCGCAGGGACGCCCATTTTTCCGGCGGGTAGGCAAATTCAGGGCTGGCTAAAACAGTCTGAGCCGCAGCAAAGCCAAAGAGAAATGTCAGGCCGATGATCTTCATGCAGCCCCTCCGGCCGCAGCATATCCCCTGTGTTTTCATCTTCCTTCTCTCCCTTCTGTTATTCATACCTGAGAGCGTCAATCGGATCTGCCTTTGCAGCCTTTAAGGCCGGATACAATCCAAAGAAAATTCCAACAACCGCTGAAAATGTAACCGCAATAAGGATCACGGAAGGCTTTATCACTGTTTTTAAGCCCAGAACCGCTCCTCCCAACGCCACAACGCCCGTTCCCAGGATCACTCCGGCAATTCCTCCGCAGGCAGACAGGATGGCCGATTCGGTCAGAAACTGGATCAGCACATCCCTTGTCCTTGCTCCCAAGGCCTTTCGGATGCCGATTTCACGGGTGCGCTCCGTCACCGACACCAGCATGATATTCATAATGCCGATGCCGCCTACCAGCAGTGAAATAGCCGCAATCCCGCCTACTGCTGCAGACAGCCCTCCCATAACAGAATCCACGCTGTTCATCTCATCCATGGCTGTCTGGATATACATATCCTCCGGCTCCCTGCCGTGAAGCCCTGCGGTATAAGTCTTAAATTCTTCAAAAAAGCGGTTCAGATCCACATCCTCCTCTGCAAATACATGGAGCATATAAAACCGGTCATTGGGCCAGGTAAGAAGGGTATAGGGAAGAAAGGCAGAGCCTGTATCTTTCGTTCCTCCCATCATCAGAGCCTGAAATGCATTCACTTCCTTCCGGTAGATCCCTACCACGGTGTATTCATCCGTATTGCCGTAAATGGTGGTCCTGAAGGTCTTTCCCACTGCATTTTCCGTACCAAACAAAAGCATGGCGCTGTCCGTATCCATAACCACATTTTTCCTTCTTCCAAGCACATCCCCCTCATTGAGATACCGTCCGTAAACCATATTCACCGGCTGTACCTCTTTATAATTGGAATCAATCCCCTGAAAATCAAAGCTGATGGAGGTGCGCTTATATTCCGCATCTGCCGTCGTATAGGCATTGCTGTCAATATAGGCAATTTCATCCGAAAATGCCTCCTTTGCCCGCTCCATTTCATCCAGATTGAAATAATCGCTGTCCCTTACATCCTCTACCCAGTATCCGATCCCCACATAAGCCTGAGTAATACCCACATCCTTATAGAGCTCAGCAAACATTCCCCGCATGGTATCTCCAATGGAAACAATGGCAATCACAGATCCGATGCCGATAATGATCCCCAGCATGGTAAGAACCGAACGGAGCTTATTGGCCCGGATCGCATTAAAAGCCATCATCATGTTTTCCGCTAACATGGCCGTCTCCTTTCTCCCACACCGGATGATTGATCCGGTCGCTTAAGATTTTCCCGTCTCCAAAACAGATGATCCGTCTGGCAAAGGCAGCAATATCCTCCTCGTGAGTAACCAAAACCACCGTAGCTCCCTCCTGATGAAGCTTTGTAAAAGCTCCATAATCTCGATGGAGGAAGCCGTATCCAGATTGCCTGTGGGCTCATCTGCCAGGATCAGCGGCGGTTCATTTGCAAGAGCCCTGGCAATGGCCACTCTCTGGCGCTGTCCTCCGGAAAGCTCATTGGGGAAATGATCCATGCGCCCTTCTAAGCCCACCCGGACTAACAGCTCTCTGGCCCGCCTGATTCGTGCAGCTCTGGGAATCCGCGCATAGGTCATGGGAAGCTCTACATTTTTAAGAGCCGACGTACGGGAGATCAGATTAAAGGACTGAAACACAAAGCCGATCTTCCGGTTGCGGATTTCAGAGCTGATCCGGCGTCATGTCCGCCGTATCCACTCCATCCAGATAATAATGTCCCAGGGTAGGCCGGTCCAGGCAGCCTAAAATATTCATCAGCGTAGACTTTCCTGAACCGGAATGTCCCATGACAGCCACAAATTCTCCCCGGTGAATCGTCAGGTTGATCTTTTTTAATCCCAAAACCTTAAGTGCTCCCGTATCGTATACTTTTACAAGATTTTCCAGTTGGATAAAGGGGCCTTTGTGCAGATTCTCTTTCCTCATATTTCATTCTTATCTGCCCTCCTGACTCCGGAAACCATAACCTCCATCCCTCCGTCAAGCCGGGATCCGGAGATGTTACCACAGCCATTCCTTTCTGCAAAACCGTTCCATCTGCCGGGAGCACCTCCACCTTTGTTTCCCCGTCCGCTCCAATGGTTACGGGAATCCAGCAAATCTTTCCATTCTCAACAATCTCTATATAGGAAGCTTCTCCGCTGTCAAATACCGCTGATACAGGAACTGCAAAAGCGTCCTTTGATTCCCTGACAAGCAGCTCTGCACGGGCCGTAATCCCTGCCATCAGCTTTGTATCCGGCGTATTGACGCGGATAATCGTGGGAATGACCCGTTCTGTGGAACCGCCTCCCTTTTCTTCACCGGTAGGAGATTTTATCACCTCTCCCTCCTCTTTTTGCCGTTTAATATATCCGCTCCAATCAGCGCCTTCTGGCCTTCCTTTACCTTTCCGATGGAAAACTCACTGATCTTAACCTCCAGCTCCAGCTGATCCAGATTTTCAATGCTGAATATGGGCTTATCATCCTCTACCTTGTCGGCAAACTGGCCTACCTTGGAATTGACCCGAACTACTGTACCGTCAATCTCACTTTTAATTTCTGTCTTTTCAGCTCCTCCTGTTTCTTTTCCAGCTCATAAGCCGCATTTTCCACCTGAAGGCCGTAGGAACGATCCGAAACGCCCCGGCCGTTTTCCACCGTATACTTCTCCATCGCCCGTCTGGCGTCATTTAAGGCATTTGCGCTCTGCTGCATATCTGCCTGTGAAATGTCTCCGGCTGCAAACAGCTGGCTGTTTCTGTCATGATCCGTACTTGCTTTTGAAAATCCTGCACCACCTTCTCATATCAAGCGCCGCTTCCTTATCCTGGGCTTCCTTATTGGCCACTGCCTGCTCATAGGCATTGCGGGCAATATTTACCTCCCGTTCCAGCTCTGTGCGGTCAAGCACGGCCAGAACCTGCCCCTTTATAACCTTATCCCCTTCCTTTACGTTCATCTGAAGAATCTCTGCATGGATATTCGACACAACATCCACGCTGTCCGTACCGGATACAGGCCCGCTGATGGAAAGCTTTTCCTGTATATCCTGCTTTTCCAGAGGAATCACAGCTACCACGGGAGTCTGGCTGCCTCCCGTGGAAACCATTTTATACCTAAAATCCCCAAACCGAGAATCCCGCTGCCAGGATCTTTTTCTTTCCGGGCCGTTTCTTTTTCTCCTGTTTCTGATTGGCCATTATCTGTTCCAGTGTGCGGTCAATTTCCTCACTTTCAGATGCCCGCTCCGGCCCCTGTTTTCTTCCGTCTCCCCTTCTTCGTCTCTTTGTTCCATAACTCCTCCTCACCCGCTCTGTCGGCAGCCCTGTCCTTTTCACTGCCGTTCCTGTCTCATATCATACCAAAGCCTCCCGAATATTTACCTCTGATAACTTCCAATTCTTTCTAAATGAAAATGAAAGAATTTCTAAACACGCAAAAAGGCAGGATATCCTGCCTCAAAACTTTGCCAACACAAGCACATCTCCCTCGCAGACCTTTGTATCTCCTGCCGGGATAATGGTAGAAGTGCCCTTCGGATCATAACGATCAGCGTCCCCCCAGGAATTGTAATTTCGTGAAGATATTTTCCGTTCCATTTATAATTTTTATCCACCGTTACTTCCTGAAGGGTCATATTTCTCCGGTCTTCAAATTCCTCCGCCGCGGCAATCAGAAGATCCCCCTGCTCCAATATAGTACCTCCGTTTGGAACCAGAAGTTCTTTCCCGCGGATAATCAAACTACTAAGAGTTCCGGAGGAAGAACGATCTCCTTTAACGTCTTTCCTATAAAGGGCTTTTATCCAGATGGAATTTCACAAAACTGATGCTGCCCTCTTCCTGATAATCCGTAAAAGTGCGGCGCACATCCGCCTTTTCATCTATCATGTTCAGACGCCTGGAAACCCATGGCAGCAGGCTTCCCTGAATGGAAATGGATAACAAAACAATACAAAATAGATTAAACAGGTCGTATTTCATCGGTACTCCGCGCAGCACAGCGTAAATGGCAAATACAATGGATGCCACCGAAGCCCGGCCGGAAACAATTCCGATCTGACCCAGGATGCTTTAAAAACCGCCCAGAAGCGCTGTCACAGCCAGAGGACGTCCGACTAATGTCAGAAATACCATGATCACTGCCGAAGAGCAACACCACGCCCAGTCTGGATGGAGTCACTAACAGCCCCAGCAAAAAGAAGATCATCATCTGTGCAATTCCTGTAAGCGCATCAAAAAATTGTACCATATTCCTTTTATGAGGCACGGAAGAATTTCCCATAATGATTCCGCAAAGATACACGCTTAAATACCCGTTTCCTCCCAAAAGCACAGGAACGGCATAGGCAAGAACAGCCGCGGCAAATACAAAAATGGTCTTTCCCTCTGCAATCTGAAACTGCAGGCGGTTTAAGGCCCAGACCGCTCCCTTTCCGAAGAGAACCCCAAAAATCAGACCGAAAAGCTGCTGAAACAGCATAGCCGGAACACGGATGGACGCGCCCGTGAGAAGCCCTGTCAAGATCACTGTGAGCATATAGGAAATAGGATCATTGGAACCGGATTCCATTTCCAGTAAGGAGGCCGTATGCTCCTTTAAGTTCAGATTTTTAGAACGCAGGATGCCGAACACCGAAGCTGCATCCGTGGAGCCGATGACAGATGCGGTCAAAAGGCTTTCCAGCAGAGAAAGCCCTAAAACGAAATGAATAAAAAGACCCGTAAGCCCTGCAGTAAGAACTACGCCTGCGGTAGACAATACCACAGACCGGGCAATCACCGGCTTTGCCTCCTTAATGTTGGTTCCAAAGCCTCCGTAAAACATAATGAACACCAGGCTGACGGAACAGATCATCTCTGATGCCTCATAATCATCAAAGGAATTTTAAAAATACCGTCCACTCCAAAGCACATGCCAAGGGCAATAAATGCCAGAAGGGACGGTATGCCAAGACGATCCGTAAACCGGTCCGTCAGGATACAGAGCATGATCACAATTCCCGTGAGAAGCAAAAGTTCATTCATAGAAATCAGAATCCTTTCCCAGCAGTATAATGGGTTTTATTATAACAGCCGGAAAAAAAGCCGTCAAATGTTCCAGCGGTCAAAAAGGAACCTTACTGCAATTTTAACGCCTTATTAACGGAGCACTCCCATCAAACAGCCTGAAATCCCTCTCACCGTTCGCTGTCATATGGGCTTCTCCTTCTATTCCAAAGACCTCACGGGTCCGAGCAGAATTCAGCACATTCAGAGGATCGCCAGCCTCCAGAATTCTCCCATCCTTCATCAGACATACCTTCTGACAATAATGGGAGGCCAGACGCAGATCATGAAGTACTATCAGAACCGTCCTTTTGCACTGTCTGAGGTATTCCATAAGAAACAGCTGATGACAGATATCCAGATGATTGGTCGGTTCATCCAGGATCAGCGTCTCTGCTCCCTGTGCAATGGCTCTGGCAATAAATACCATTTTCCGCTCCCCGCCAGACAGCGAAAGGATACTTCTGTCCTTTAAATGCAGAATTCCCAGCTCATCTAATGCCTCTGAAACCACTGTCTGTGCAGTTTTCGATTCTGCCGGCCGCTTTCTGTCTCTGTTTTCAGATCTGGCATACATTGCCATAGATACCACATCCCACACAGAAAATCAAATACGCAGCCTGCTTCCTGACCTACATAGCCGATCAGAGACGCCAGTTTCCTGTGAGAAAGAGATGCCGCTTCCCATTCTCCGATAAAAACCTTACCCTCCGCTGGCTTTATCAGTCCCATCGCTGTTTTTATCAGGGTGGACTTTCCGCATCCGTTGGGTCCTATAATTCCTGTGACCCTTCCTTCCTCTGTACACAGATCTGCCCTTTACAATCTCTTTTCCACCAATACGCACATGGATTCCATCAAAACGAAGTATCATGTATTTCCACCCCCATATCCATTTCGTATCATAAGGTATAAAAAGAAAGGCGCTCCTGCAAAAGCTGTTACAATACCAAGGGGCAGTTCAGCAGCGCCAAAAAGACTTCTGGCCAGAGCATCTGCCCAGATCAGATAAATCCCTCCTCCCAGAGCACTTAAAGGTATAATCACCCGGTTCGTGCTGGTTCCGGAAAGAATACGGGCCATATGAGGTACCACGAGTCCCACAAAACCGATAATTCCCGTAACAGACACCAGCGATGCCACTACAATCGAGCAGAACCCAAACATCAGAGAACGGAAATGCTTTACAGATAATCCCAGAGCGGCCGCATCCTCATCTCCCATCATCATCATATCAAAATAACGGCTGCAAACAGTAAATATCACTGTTCCAGATAAAACGCCAGCTGCCGGAAGAGCAAGATTTTTCCACTGTGCCGCCGCGATGCTTCCCATCTGCCAGTTATATACAGCAGCAATACTCTCCGGGCTTTTTGCCAGAAAAATAACAAAACTGGTTACTGCGCTCATCACCGCATTGACAGCCGTTCCCGACAAAATAAGGGGCACAGGCCGTATCATTCCTCCCCTGCCGTTTTCGCCATAAAATAAACAGTGCCGGCAGATAAAGCGCAAAAGCCGCCGCAGTCGTCTGAAAGGGACCGGAAAGTAGTGAAATCGGAAGCAAAAGCGCACAGGCAGCTCCTGCAGATGCTCCTGATGAAATCCCCAGAATATAAGGATCGCCAACAGGATTCAGCACCAGAGCCTGCATAGCCGCTCCGCAGACAGAAAGACCTGCTCCGCAAAGAAGACCGAACAGAACTCTAGGCAGCCGGATATTCCATACAATCTGAAAATGAGGTACGGACCATTTTCCTGCCTTTAAACCTTCTCCTCCGTAAAAAAACTGATCCATACAGATCTCAAAACTTCCTTTATCGGAATCTCTGTAGATCCGATATGAATCGTCCACAGAACAGATCCTAAAAGAACCATTGTCAGCACGGGAAAGAGGAGGCGCTGTCTCCCCCTCTTTCCCTGCCGTCCTACTGGAAACATTCCGGATGGAAGGTTTCAGCAAATGTACGGCAGGCTTTGGCAGCCCGTACATCCTGCATTACTTCCACCAGCGGAATCACAAGATACTTTTTTATTTTTTACTGCCGGAATCTCAGATAAAGCCGGATTCGTATCTAAAAATTCTTTCTTCTCATCTACCGTCTGAGCGCCATAATCATTGATGATAATCCAGTCGGGATTCGTTTCCACCAGCGTTTCCACGCTTGTATTGAACCATCTGGCTTCATCCATATTACGGGTACAGTTGATCCCTCCCGCCAGCTCAATCAGGTTGCTCTGCAGTCCCTTTGAGGTTGTGTAAATTTCATTTCCCTTAAATGTATCAAGAACAAATACCTTCGGTTTTTCATTCTCCGGTACAGAAGAAACTGCTTTTTGTGTCTCTTCAATCTGAGAACGGATATCCTCTATCAGTTCTTCCGCCCGGTCCTCTACCTTAAATATTTTTCCCAGATTTTCTATATCTGTATAAATATGTTCTACCGTTTCATCCGGTACAATCGTACCTGTAATTGTAAGACACTGGATTCCCTTGCTTTCTAACTGGTCATAGCTTCCCCAGGCAGATTCCTTAAAAGCACTTACCTGACCAATCACAAGATCCGTTCCTAAAGCCACTGCATTTTCATGGGATTTCTCCACCTCCGGAATCGCAGCAAATTCGTCCTCCAACTCCGGAAGAGGGCGCTCTGCCGGATTCGCCGAGCAATACGTCCAACTACACGGTCTCCCAACCCCAGCATAACCATATTTTCTGCTGCATAAAGATTCGCACAAAGTACCTTTTGCGGCATCTTTGTAAATGTGATTTCCCGTTCTCCATTTACAATGGTTACAGGCTCATAAGCTCCGTCAGAGCTGCTCTGGGATTCTGAAACGGCTGCACTCGTTTCCTGTACTGCCTGAGAATCACCCTGATTGCTTCCCTGTGCACCACAGCCGCCTATCATGGCAGCACTCAGGACAAGGATCACTGTTTTTACCAGTTTTTTCTGTTTCATGTTCTTTCCCTCCGAAAGTATATGATCCCGTATGCATTTTGCATCCTCTCATGGCAGCAGGTCTCCTGGCTTAAATTCATCCTCCGTCTTTGCCTTCCCAGCTTTTATGCCAGTGACATATCTAAAGACTTCGTCCTTCAGTACAGTAGCGGGGGCTGCGCCGTTTTTTAAGAAGCTGTCGGCTCTGCTTCTTCTAGGTCCGGCTTCCCTGTCAGGCCTTTTCAGGCACTGCCATATATAACAGCAGCCCTGTTTACAACCTTAAAACGGTATGTAAACAGGGCCGTGTACGGGTCAAAGCTATTATATCAGCTTTTCATCATATGTCAAAATTTTTCCTTAGTTTTTGCTCATCTGCTCATTTAAGCAGGCCGCTCCTATGATGCCTGCCCCATTTCCAAGCTCTGCTAACACGATACGGGTGTTTTTCTCTGAAGCTCTGGAATAAATCTTCGGAGCTGTTTTCTCCCTTACAGGAGCAAGGAGGGCTTCCCCGGCTCCGCTTAAGCCTCCGCCGATGCAAAGCACCTCCGGCTGAAGGATATTGATGATATTGGCAATTCCGTCCGATAAATCCTCTGTAAAACTGTCCAATACCTCACAGGCCGTCGGATCTCCTTTTTTAGAAGCCTCAAAGATGATCCTGCCATTTACTTCTGAGAGATTTCTTCCGCAAAGGTTCCAAAGCATAGATGTTTCACAATGCTCCATTGCCTCCTTTGCACGGCTCACCAGAGCGGTAGCAGAAGCATAGGCCTCCAGACAGCCTCTCCGCCCGCAGGTACAGGGGCGTCCATTCTGATGGATCACCATATGGCCCAGCTCTCCGGCTGCCCCATTGTGGCCTTCTAAAATCTTTCCATTTAAAATAATGCCTCCGCCGACTCCGGTTCCCAGGGTTACGGCTGTCATGGAACGGCTTCCCCGTCCCGCACCGGCCAGATATTCGCCCCAGGCGGCTGCCTTGGCGTCATTTTCCCCATAAACCGGGCATGGGAAAAGCTCCTTTAACATTTTAAGAAAAGGAACGTTTTCAAAACCAAAGTTATTGGCATACTCGATACAGTCCGTTTCCTTATTTACCGTTCCCGGAATGCCGATCCCCACACTTTCCACATCCTGAAAGGTAAGTCCCTGTTCCTTTAAAAGCCGGTATGCCAGATGGTAAATAGCCTCTGCCAGCTCTCCGGCAGGCCTTGGCAGGCCCGTGGGTTCCTGAACGGACGGCCCCAGCACTCTGTTTTCATCTACCAGTCCGGCAGCGATTTTTGTTCCCCCAAGATCAATTCCGATTCTCAGCATATTGTTTCCCCTTTATGTATTCATAGATTATGATCTGGTTTATTTTACCATAAGGGAGAAATGCTTTTCAAGAGGGGTATAGCCGTTTGCATACACCGTATAACCGGCGCTGTTAATCTCTTTCTCGAATAATGCCCTTAAAAGAGTGCTCTCCAAAACCGGGGCCGATCTCCACGGTTGTTAAACCGTCATGAATTTCCAGATACCCATCCTTTAATATCATGCTCTCTCCGGCACCTGCCTCCAGTGCAAAGGCCGGATGCTCGATGGAAACGCCTGCCGGAATACAGATTTCCAGCCGTAAGGGAAGACGATCCAGGCCCTCTGCCTTTAAGTTAAGCTCAGACCCTGCTCCTTTTCCCGGATCTCAAGAGTTGTCTTTAACCGGCTGCTGATAAGCTTTTCCCGCTTGCTCTGATCCATTTTCCACCAGTCAGAGGTATCCTGCTTTTCCTTAAAGGGCAGATAATACCAGCTCTGTGCCTCCACCTCCAGGCGGCAGCCATCGGGCAGCTCCTCTATGGTCTGAGGAATGAAATTGCGGATGTCACAGCAGCTCTCTCATTTTTACGCAGAGTGTGGTTCCTTTGGATTTGAAATACAAAAATGCACTCTTTCCGTTTAACACAGTATAAGTATAAGAGGGCTTTCTTACCCGGAGTACGCCTGCATGGCGGAAAAACTTGCGGTATTCCTCCAAAAATCCGTATTCCTCAAAATGATATCCCATCATTTCATCATGGTTCATCACAATATGCAGACAGTCGGGAGCCAGATCTCCGCGCTCCATATTGTCCTTTATAATCTTGTGGGCAGCCGTCAAAGGCAGGATTTTTCTCTCTGCTGCACATATAGAGATACTGGTAAAAATATTTATCCGCATATTCCAGCTTTCCCTGATCCTGTCTGGTAGAATTCTGGGTAAAAATGGTATCGTCCGGATCCATGTAGGTAAGCATCATGGACAGATTGCGTTCCACATATCCCAAAAATGCCTCATCACCTGTTTCCTGATACATAGCCATCATGGCATTGTTTACCACTGCATTATAATTTCCCGTGGACCTCCACATACTCTCCGTCCTCGTCTCCGTCAATGCCCTCTGCCAGATACTGTTCTGCCCGGTTTTTAAGCCCTGCGGCAAACTCTTTTTCTGCGGCAAAGAGATTGGAGCCCTGAAGAAGAGCCGCTGCGATCCCCCATCGATGGTTCGGCGTATGGAAGCCCCCCTCACGGATTGCATCCAGAGCCTTATGCATAATGGTTAAATACTTTTCCTTTAAAACTCTAATAGCCTCATCAGCGGGATTCCCATATTTTACCAGAAGACGGTAGGCTGCAATCAGCCGTTTGAAACAGAAGGAAGTATCTGCTGCTGATTTAAAGTTGCAGGAGGGATAGTCAAAGCTTCCGTCCTCTCTCTGGGTTCTGGCAATAAAATCAAGGGCCAGATCCACTGCCTGATACAGCTCCTTACTCTTATAAGCAGCTGTCCTCATGGAAATACACAGCCAGGGCAGAAGCCAGGGCATAGATCGTCGGCTTTGCCTCCCAGATATCTCCTTTGATCCCTCCGTACTGCAGGGAGGCAGGATTTTCACCTGACTTCCCATAAACTGTCTTGTTCTGTATTCTGCTCCCTTCAGCAGATGCGCCATATAACGTTCCATTATAAGCCTCCGTTTTTAGCCCTTTACACCGCTGGCAGCCAGGCCGCCGGTGATATAACGCTGTAAGATAATGAAAATAACGATAATAGGAAGGATAGATAAAATAGAAGCTGCCAAAATGGAGTTCCAGTCCACACCCATGGTTCCGATATAGCTCTTGATCGCGATCTGTATGGTAAAATTTTCCTGATCGGAAAGTACCATCAGAGGCAGAATATAATCATTCCAACGCCACATAAAGGAGAAGATCGTCAATGTAATGGTAACTGAAGATCCCAGGGGAAGCATGATGGAGCGGAAAATCCGAAACTCGGAAGCGCCGTCCAGTCTTGCAGACTCTGCAAGCTCCAAGGAATGGACATATAGTGCTGTCTGTACATGAAAATACCTGTTGTGGTGGTTACAACCGGAAGGATGCAGCCCCAGATATTATTGTAAAGCCCCATTTCACTGACTACGGTAAACTGTGCGATGGTCAGGATCTCTCCGGGGATCAAGGTTCCTAACAGGAATACGGCAAATACCTTATTCACATAGGGGATCTCCTTGCGGTAGATGGCAAGAGCATAGCCGCACATGGCACTGATCACAACAGTGATCACGGTACCTACCACTGCCAGAAAGAGACTGTTTTTTACATAGTTAAAAAATCCGTCTGCCACTACGCTGATATAGGATTCACCGGTAGGAGCCTGCGGGAAAAGATGTAAGGGATAGGCAAACAGCTCGGAAGAAGGCTTAAATGAGCTGAATCCCAGCCAGATGATCGGGAAAACCATGAGTCCTGCTACTGCCAGTCCTAAAACGGTCATACAGATGGTTTCTACTTTGCGCTTTGCTGATCCTTCCATTATACTTCACCTCCGCCTTGGGTTGCTTTAAACTGTATCACTGCGATCACGATAAACAGAAGGCTGATAAGAATGCCTGCTGCGGAAGCGTATCCGTACTTATACTGATTAAAGCCCTGATCAAAAATGTACTGTACCATATATGTAGTCGAGGAGCCGGGTCCTCCAAGAGAAATACCCTGTACCAGCGCGTATTCCTTTAAAAGAGATACGGTAGAAAGAAGGAGTACGATAAAAGTAGTGGGCATCAGAAGGGGAAGTGTGATATTGGTAAATGCCTGGATCTTCTTTGCACCGTCTACACTTGCTGCCTCATACAGCTCCGGTTGATATTATTGATACCGCCTACATATAAAAGCATATAGTATCCTGCTGAAATCCAGTTGGATGCCACACTGATCACCACTGTTGCCAAAATGGGATTTAAAGACCACTGAAGAGGATCGATTCCCATTTTCTGTAAAATAAAATTGATCAGACCGTATTCCTGTCCGAACATCCAGTTAATTGTAATACCTGCTACCAGAGCCGATAAAAGAACCGGGATGTAGATCAGGGTACGCATCAGTGTCTTTCCCTTTACCAATCTGGAGGTAACAAGTGCTGCTAAAAGCAGGGGAATAGCAATCTTAAAGGGCAGGTTGCAGACTGTATATAAAAGAGTCCGTCCTACTGTCTTATAAAAATCTCCATCCTTTAAAATATCTGTATAGTTCTTTAAACCAATTACATCCATGGTCTTCCAGCCATCATAATTAGTGAATGAAAACCAGATGCTTAAAACCAGAGGCACCAAGAAAAATACTGCAAATAATGCCAGCGATGGAAGTACGAACAGCCAAAAGCTGTGCGTATGGCAGAATGACTGCCTTCTACTCTTTTCATATCGATTTCCTCCTTGATCCTTCCTTAAAAATCACTTATATGCTTCCTGCATTCCATAAAGAAAAGCATGGCCAGAGCCTGTCCGTATGGCATTGGCTTAAGCTCAATCTCTTTGTAGAAATCCTTTGTTTCACGTCCCATAGGTGTTCCGTAGGATACCTGGTTTACAACGCCGGTCTCATCGGTGTATTCCATAATGGGTTCAAGAGCCTTAAGAGCAGCTTCCACCCAGTCTGTTTCTGCCAGTCCCAGTTCAGCCCCTTTAAAATGCCATACGCAAATCCACAGGTAGCACTGGACTCTACATAAGAGGTCTTATCATCAATGAGCGTATGCCACATTCCTGTAGGCTCCTGATACTGGATCAGAGCTTCTGCCTGGCGCTTCCAGGTTTCTTTTAAGAACTTTTCCACGCTTGGACTGCAGGGACAAAGATCTAAAAACTCCGGGATCGCCGCTGTGATCCAGCAGTTTCCTCTGCCCCAGAAGGCTGCTGCAAAATGGCTCTTTTCCTTAAAGGACCAGCCGTGATACCAGAGGCCTGTTTTGCGGTCCGTGAGATATTTGATATGAAGCAGGAACTGATATTCTGCCTCATCCTGATATTTCTTTTCTCCCAGGATCCGGCCCATATTTGCCAGGAACAGAACCGTCATAAATAATGTGTCATCCCACAGTTCACCCTCATTTAAGGTATCTGAAGTAATATGCTGAAGGCCGCCCTCTTTTGTCCTTGGAAAATCTGCATAGATCCATGCTGCCCATTCCCGGCAGACCTCCATGTATCGCTCGTTGTCTGTTTCTTCTGCCACAAAAGACATGGCTAAAAGAGGCGTCACCGTATTTACATTCTTGGAAGGAAGCCCGATTTTTAACTGCCTCTCATAATAAGAGGTCAGGATATTCATATATCTCTCATCTTTCGTCTCCTTGTAGAGTTTCCATACTCCATAAAGGCCTACGCCCTGAGTCCACTCCCAAAACTGATACCGCCTGATATCATCGCCGGCCAGACTCCGTGTCTTCATCCCCTCCATAAACTGGGAATCCTCTTCGTAAAGAACCTTTTCAAAGCTGTTAAGATACAGATCAATGTAACGGTCAATATCTGCTGCTGTGTATTTCATCCTCTCGCTCCTTTCATCGGAAGGCGTTCCTCGCTTCCATCACTTTCTGGATTTATCTTAACACTTTGATAAGTCAATTTCTACATTTATTTTGTCTTTTAGGTATAATAATATCGCATATTTTGCTTTATGTGCAGGTTTTTGCTTTTTTATTCTACCAGCAATCCATCCTCTCTGCAACAAAAAAACAGCCCATTCCCCAAAAAAGAATGGACCGTTTTTCGTCTGGTATAATTAGTATGCCATACTCCAGTTGGAAGCCTCAGACAGCTGCTTTGCAAATCCGTCCAGAGCCTCTTTTGCTGTGATCTCTCCGGATACAGCGCGCTTTAATGCATCTCTGTACTCATTATCCTTGTAATTTCTCCAGGAAGAACTCTCATCTGTCATAAATGTATCGGTTACATAAGCGGTCTCGCCCTGCATCAGCGCAAAGTCTTCCTTTGCCTTGTCAGTCAGGCTCATAAGCAACATCGTTCATAACAGACAGACCCTTGTGAAGCTGCAGGTACTCCTTGTAGTGTTCCTCTTCAAACAGCCACTGTACGAACTGCTTTGCCAGCTCCGAATTCTTTCCGTTCTGAGGAATTGCAAGAGCTGCGCCGCCGATGATGGAAGACTGGCACTCGCTTCCCTTTGGAGAAGGCATTACGCCGAAATCAAACTTGGAAATTTCATTTGTGAAGGTGTTGTAGTTCCAGGAACCGGATAACAGGATCGCTGCATCTCCGTTCTTGAAGTACTCAACCGGGTTATCTGTGGTGCCGCCTGCCCAGATTGCCTTTGGCATTACTTCGTTGTTCGCCTGCACAAAACGCTCCAGGGTTGCAATGTTTTCAGGGCTGTTTACGGTTACCTTAAAGCTGTCCCCATCCTTTTCTACCAGAGAACCGCCGTTTGCATACATCATGATATCGTAACGTGCTCTTGATACGTCAGCTGCAAAGCCATACTTTACGCCGCCCTTTTCCTGAAGCACTGCGGCATTCTCAGCTACAGCTGCTCCATGTCCATGGATTTTCCGGTGTAGGGCTTCAATGCCTGCTGCAGCAAAAGCATCCTTATTATAGAAGACACAGGTCGTTGTAAACTGCTCTGTAATACCTGTAATCGCGTCGGAAGAATAGGACTTGCCTACGATATTCAGCGCAGACTGGTTAAATTTGGAAAGATCAACCACATCTTCCATGTTTACGAACTCATCCGGATAGATCTGATGAAGGAAAGTAGTGGAAACAATGTCCGGAAGGTCTTTATTCTTAGCCATAGCCGGGAACTTGCTTCTCATATCATCATGGGAAATAATGATCTTTTTGATCGTGTTTCGCTTTCCTCCGCCAATGGTTTAAAACGTTTCCAAGAGCATCCTGCTCTCCGGCTCCCTCAAAGCATAACGAAAGAGTCTGTCCTGTGATAGGGCCTGAACTTTCTGCTGCCGCTGCTGTCTCTCCTCCTTTTTTTGCGGAATCAGAACCGCCGCAGGCTGTCAGCGCTGCTGCCATAGACAAGGTAAGAACGCCTGCCAATGCTCTTGCTGCTTTCTTCTTCATAATAATGTCCTCCTTAATACTTCTTGTTTTTGCATTTCCTCGTAACTGCTTTTGATAAACCCATAGTATCATTTTAATCCATCAATTTCAACACTGTTTTGCCTTTTGATATATAATATTGTATATATTGCTTTTAGTTCTATCTTTGCTCTTATAATCCTGGTTTTACCTGCAGCACTTTGGTGTAAGGCGAATAGAGAAAATTTCATATGGCTTCATCTCAAACTCCAGAGTCTGTCCCTTCTGCACCAGTTCTGTCTCTGAAACAAAGGACTGTGTCTTTTGATCCGTCTGCTCCATCAGATCACAGACTGCCGCATCAAAATCAGAAAATAACGGAAATACCAGATGTACCCTGGTACGCATTCCATATGCCTCATACAGCCGAATGATCAGGTCATCGCCCTCTTCTGCCTTCTTTACTGTATCTGCAAAAATATTTTCCTCGGAAATCTGAAGGAAAGACCATTCTCCCTTTTTGATTCCGCTCTGTTTCTGTACGGTCAGAGGACAATTTAAGTCGTACGCCTCCTGAATCACTCGTCCTCTTCTGAAATCTCCCCTGTGGGGATAGAGGGAATATGTAAACTCATGCAGTCCGGATCTGCCTGGGGATCCGGGAAAATTCCGGATTTGATCAGAGTCAGGCTCATGACGGAATCATGGATGTCACATCCATATTTACAGTCATTTAAAACAGCGGCTCCGTACCCATACTCGGATCCATCCACTTATGGGCGCATACCTCAAAACGTGCCTGATCCCAGGTCGTATTTTGATGAACCGGACGCTTCACATTTCCAAACTGAATCTCAAAATCTGCCTCATTGCTCTGTATATCAAGGGGGAACGAAGTTCTTAAAAGAAGCTGGCTCTCTCAGTCTGCCTTTGTCTTAAAATCGATCCTGGCGGTATGGGAATAAAAACAGATCCTCTGCTCTAAAACAGAATCCAGAAAATGACGGCAGATCAAAAGGCTGCCTCTCACAGGCCCGTTTTCTTCCAGGTAAAACTCCGTAACCCCTCCGAATTTCCATTTCTTTTCTCTGTATCCAGCGTCAATATTCCAGGCATCAAACTCCATGGGACGGTCCTCATATACAATAAGCTCATTTCCCACAGCACCTTTTTTTAACAGCTCTCTGGATTCTCTCAGATCCCGTATGCGTCTGATCTCTCCCTGTGGGTCAAATTCCATATGGAAAAAGGGTGTATCCAGACTGATGGGCCAGCCCCGTTCATCGGTTACAAGACTGCGGATCACCGGCTCCTCTGCCTGTATATCGAATACACTGTTTTCATATACCCCAAGGCCTTTGGAAGGAGCATCCTTTACCAGAATCAGCATACCGCCTTCCCCTGTTCTCTGTATGATCATTCCCTCCGGACAACCCCCTTTCAGACCATTTTCTGCCCATCGGGCCTCTTCTGCCGAAAGCTCTGCTGCAGAAGTCCGGCGAAAGCTTAATGGATTAAAGACAGCCAATCCCTCTTTATTATTTCCATTTTCCTTTAATGAGGACAAAATGGCTTTTCCTGCCCCTTCTGCAATTCTTCCGGCTGATCTGAGGATTTCTTCATACTGGACAGCTGAGTCCTCATACACATCCTTTATGGATGAACCGGGCAGAATGTCGTTGAAACTGGTTTAAGCAAAAGCTTCCAGTTCTTTTCAGCTCTTTTCAGGATACTCATATCCATTTCCCAATCCATTTGCCAAAACGGAATAAAACTCTGCATCTGCCATCATAAATTCACAGATCCGGTTATACTTCTTATTTTTTTCCTGAGAGGTATAGGTTCCTCTATGAAATTCCAGATACAATTCTCCGCTCCAGGAAGGAAGACAGTTTCGGTCCATCTTTTTCCAAAATATGGAAGAAGTCTTTTACAAAGGTCTGACGTACACAGGGTACACCCACAACGCCGTTTTCCATTCTGCGGCTCTGCTCCAGCATTTCCTCTGTAGGACCTCCGCCTCCGTCCCCATATCCGTAGCAGGTTAAAACATCACAGCTTGTTTCCTTGTTCTGGTATCTCTGCCAGGTTCCCTTAATCTGGCTGGGATTCTGAAGTCCGTTGTAGGTGGTGCTTCCGTTTGGCATATCCTTAAGACTGCATCCGGGAAGATAATTTCTGGTTGTGATCAGATGGGTCAGAACCTGGCTTCCGTCAATTCCCTTCCACATAAAGGTATCATAGGGAAATACATTGTACTCATTCCAGCCAAGCTTTGTTGTCATAAAATAAGAAAGGCCTGATTTTTTCATGATCTGCGGCATGGCTGCACTGTAGCCGAACACATCAGGCAGCCAGAGCACTTCCTGTTTTGAGCTCCCAGTTCCTTTTCAAAAAAACGTTTTCCGTAGAGAATATGGCGGATCAATGACTCACCAGAAGCCAGATTACAGTCCGGTTCCAGCCACATTCCTCCTTCTGCCTCCCAGCGTCCCTCGTGAATCTTTTCTTTGATCTTCTCAAACAGCTCCGGAGCTTCCTCCTTTACAAACGCATAAAGCTGAGGCTGGCTGGACATAAATTTATATTCCGGGTACTGTTCCATCAGATTCAGTACCGTTTGAAAGCTGCGGACTGCCTTCTGCCTGGTCTGTCTCAAAGGCCATTTCCACGCCACATCAATGTGGGTATGTCCAATGGAGTGAACGGTTACCCGGCTGCTGCGGCATATATCTGGCAAATTTTTTTTCACATATTCCCGCACTTCCCTTACAGACTGATAAAATTCCTCTGAACCGGGCTTTCTCAAGTCCAGACCGGAAATGGCGGTATTTAAAATTTCATGGCCTCAATGCGATCCAGATCCTCCTCGGAACAAAGCTCTCCCGCCTCAAAAGGAACCTTTAAATCATAGTACAGATCTGCGATTTCCCTGTCATAAACAGCGGCTTTCAGATGGAAAAAGTTTGTCGAATTTTCACTGTTGGAATAGGCATAAAATACCAGTTCAAAACCTCTGCCTCCTCCGCCTCTTCTGCCAAGATCAAATCCTGATGGTTCATATCCATGGTTCCCGATAAAATCCCGTTTTTATATGCCATAATCTGAGGATTATCTGTATTCCATATATCATCTGCACCCGTGTTCAGAGTCACCCGTACTTCTTTTCCCGCCCATTCCTTTCGTATCACAACCTTTGTCCTGAACCAGAAATGTCGATCCCTTCCTCCCCATGTTTCACAAGCTCCAAAAGGCATCCATCCGTCTTTCAGCTGATCTGCATCCAGCTTCTCTGAAAATGATAATCGCCCGGACGGATTTCTACCTCTGTCAGTTCTTCACTGAAACGGCAGCGCCACTGTCTCAAACTGTCTAAAATCGGCCGTATTCTGTTTCTCATTACATCCATCTGCCCGTTCTCCCTTTTCTATTTTCATTTTTCCTCAATTTCTTTTCAAACTTCTTGCGAGCCTCAGATACAAACCATAAAAAACAGCCATAGCCACAGGAAGGATCATAAAGCTGCTGCCATACCCCCACTTGGAGGAAACTGCGCCAAAGAGCAGATTAAACACAATATCTGCTACCGTAGCTGCACTGATGATAACGCCTGTACGGGTGGCTGCGGTCTGAACCGGATAAATCTGCTGGATCAAAAGCACCATGGTGGGATACAAAATCGCCAGCGCAAAGCCTGATGCTCCCAGAACCCATACGCCGCTCTCTCCCAGGATACAGCCGGCGCAGAACATCACCGTTCCGATGCCGCCAAAGAGCTTCATGCTCTTTACCGCGCCCATTTTCTGAACCACGGGAGCAAACATCAGACGTCCTGCCGTCATGCCGCCCCAGAACAGGGACAGGCTTGCAGAAGCGCTGGAGGCTTCCATGGAAAATGCAGAGATACAGTAGGACATCAGCCAGTTCATGATGCCGTGTTCCCCAATAAAATAACAGCCCATCATGGCAATAAAAATCCAGAATATCTTTGAATCCGGCTCTTTTTTAAAAATTTCCTTCTCCTGCTCCTTTTCCTCTCCCTGTTTTGGGATCTTTAAAAAGAAAAACAGGACAATTACCAGAAAGGCCACTGCCAAAAGGGCAGCGTTAATCCATTTCCATCCTGCATAGTGGAAGGCGTATCTTCCCAGCAGAAGCTGGCTTCCGCTGGTACCGATCCCCTGGATAAAAAACAGCACATTTACCATAAGGCCCGCATATCCTGCGAACACCGCCGGAGTCAATATATTGACCGTAGTATTTAAAAGGGTGGATGCTCCCAGAGCAAAAAACATGGATACCAGAATCCATATATAGCTGTCGGACACCAGATTTAGGGCAACTGCTCCCGCCCAGACAGCCGTTACCGCCACAGCCACATTCTTTCTGGGAAACAGATCCAGAAGCTTCCCTCCGATGCTTAAAAACAGCAGATTTCCCACATAACTGATAGTAACAATCAACGAAAGCTGGCTCCCGTTTAAATCGTACCGTTCCTGGAACACAGGGGCAAAGATCCCCCGAAGGGCGTCATTTGCTCAAGACCTGCCATTAAAAAGCAAAGCATAAAATGCAATCCACTTTGTTCGTTTCATTTTCTGTTTTCTCTCCTGTTTATTCTTTGCGCTTTCCCGGTTATAACCCAGGTTCTGGAAAATTCAGGCTCATTGAACTGATATTTTTCCAGCAGCTGAGGCCCGCAGCTTCCGGATCCGATGCCGCTCTGATTGTGATCCAAGCAGAGAACAGTGCATCCTGCCTCCTTAAGTTCAAAGTCATGTGCTTTTCGGACAGTTCCTCCTGGTATACTCGCAGGCCTGGAACATAAAGCCTTCTTTCGATGAAGCCTGAAAGCTCATCTCTTCTCCTGAAAGCTCACACCAGCTGCAGTCCCAGTGGGAACCATACTCCTGAGGCTTCAGATAAGGCCTGTGCATAGTGCGCACATCTCCCTCGAAAATACCGTGCCAGGACGCCTGATGCTTATCCTGATAGCTTTCATCCGGCCCCATTCCGCAGTATCGTACCCGGTCAAGACTCTGATCCAGGAACAGGCGCAGGCCGAATCTTGGCAGAAATGGGAATTCCATATCTTTTTTTACATCCAGCTTCACCTGGATACAGCCATCCCTATGGATCAGCCAGCTGGCTTTTATATTTAAAATACGCTGGATATGAACGGCCGACAGAGACAGCTCTGTCACAAGCTCTGCAGAGCCATCTTCTCTCAAACGAGCCTCTGTGGTATAGGTACGCACCTTGGTGCGGTCATAGCCGGCTCTCTCCCACTCCAGCCGGATTTTTCGGTCATTATCCGTTGGGGCGCACGCCAGATATTGTACTCCATGGGACGGATGAGGTATTCCTTTTCTCCCTTTCTGATCCCGGAGAAAGCTCCTGAGAAGGTATCATACACATAGGTAAAATCCGCCCCGGTTACTGTAATCCGACGCTCTGTCTGCTCCAGTGTGAGTGCGCCGGAGCAGGCTGCAGGCCGGCTTTCACATCCCAAAGCTTTCTCCTGCCTTCCAGCCGCAGTCTCCGGCATCCGGATCTCATCAAAGCCAAGCTCCCAGTCTTCCTTAAGTCCTGGAACCGGAGATTTTAACAGATATCTCACTCTCAAAAGCAGCTTCCATTTTCAGGGAGCTTCCCTGTATAATACACCGTACCGCACGTATGAGGCAGTACGGACGGCAGCTCCTTCTGTATACTTTCCTCTATGATGATCCCATCCTGAACCGCTTCCCATTTCAGATACACATAGTCCTTAAGGTCTGTAAAATCCATATAGTTTTTAAAGACAATCGCTCCCGTTTCCCAATCTGCGCTCTGAATCCTGGCCGGGCGGTATACATTTTTAAATTCCCTTAAGCCCGGATGTGGAATCCGGTTCGGAGACACCAGTCCGTCCACACAGAAATTTCCGTCATGAAGCTCTTCCCCAAAATCTCCGCCATAAAGAAAGCCTGATTCGGTTTTTACTGCATGATCGCACCATTCCCAGATAAAGCCGCCACACATTCCATCATATCGGTGGATCAATTCAAAATAATCCTCCAGGTCTCCCGGTCCGTTTCCCATAGCGTGCGCATATTCGCACATCATAAAGGGAAGATTTTCAGAAAACGTACGGCTTTCCTGCTCCTCAAAATACCGTATGATCTCCTCCTGATCCGGGTACATCCGGCTGTACAGATCCATATTGGAAAAATCATATTTCTTTACATCCGGCACATATCTGGCGCCCTCATAGTGGCACAGCCTGGTATCGTCTCTCTCCTTCGTCCAGGCCATGGCTGCTTCAAAGGCACAGCCGTAGGCGCTTTCATTTCCCATGGACCACATCAGTACGCTGGCATGGTTTTTATCCCGTTCCACACAGCGTCTTGTACGGTCCAGAACCGCCTCCGTATATGCAGGATTATCTGCAATCGGACGGTTCCACTTCTTTACATGGGTATCCCAGTCATCCACCTTTTTAAATACCTTATCCGTACCGTGACTCTCGTTGTCCGCCTCATCCATTACATAAAAACCCATCTCGTCAAACAGGTGGTAATACTGGGGACTGTTTGGATAATGGCTGGTACGGACGGCATTTACATTGTGCTCCTTCATCAGCTTAAGATCCCGTTCCATCTGCTGTCTGCTTATGGCATAGCCAGTAACAGGGTCACTGTCATGGCGGTTCACTCCGTGGAACTTTACCGGTGTTTTGTTGATAAACAGAACACCGTTTTCCACAGAAATCTCACGGATGCCAAATCGGTCGGTGATCCATTCCTTTTCGGTCTGGATCTCAACGGTATAAAGCCAGGGCGTTTCTGCGGTCCACAGACGGCAGTTTTCCAGATAAAACCGTATTTGATCCCTATCTGCTGTTTCGTTCCAGCTCTGTTCCCAGACTGCCTTTCCTCCGGGTCAAGCACACGGATCCGGCCATCAGGACGGCTGTTGCCATAAAAGGACAGCTCCATACAAACCTCTGCCCCATTTTCCCGGATATAAGGACGGATAAAGTAATCGCGGACTGCCTCCTTAGGACGTCTCAGCACATACACAAAACAAAAAATGCCGCTCATACGTAATTTATCCTGATCCTCCAGATAACTTCCGTCACACCATTTTAACACCAGTACGGTCAGGCGGTTTTCACCCTCTTTCAGATACCGGGTAATGTGAAATTCACTGGTGGAATGGGATACCTGGGAATATCCCACAAAGATTCCGTTGATCCACACATAAAAGCAGGAATCCACACCCTCAAAGTTCAAAAATGCCTCCGGAGCATCGAGACAACATTTGTACTCAAAACTTCGTTCATACAGCCCGCAGGGATTTTCCCTCGGCACATAGGGCGGGTCAAAGGGAAATGGATACCGGGTGTTGATATACTGGTTTCCATCCACGCCGTAACTCTGCCATACGGCAGGAACCTGCACCTCTTTTCCCTTTCCTGCTCCCTCCTTCCAGAACTCCTGCGGCAGATCGTATACGCTTTCAAAATACTGAAACTGCCAGGAACCGCTTAAAAGGAGAAACCTGTCTGATTTCTCCCGATCCAGAAAGTAACAGCCTTTGCCAGAAGCTGGAATATAATACGCCCGATCCGGCTCTGTATTTACATGTAAATAATTCATATCCTCAAAATAGCCTGGTATCTGCATTATGGTGTCTCCTATGATTATTATTTTTTAACATTATACTACAGTATACCTGCTTTTTAAAGCAATAACTATTTCAATTTTGTCTTTATGATATTTGGGTATTGCATTTTTTGTTTTTCTGTGTTTTACTGAATGAAATATAACTGTTTACTATGTTCAGGGGGAACACACTTATGAAAACCTACCACAACTCTCCGCTTCTCTACGAAGAAGGCTTTTCCATTATTATCAATGAGGTAGCCACACCCATTGAAAACTCTACCTTTTATTACTTTGACTACGATAAACGAAGTCACGCTATCAACATGGATTTTCCACATTTTCACAGCTTTTATGAACTGATGATCCTCTTAAGCCCAAAGGCATACCATTTCGTAGTGGAAAACGCTATGATATCATTGCCAATGATCTGGTGCTGCTCCCTCCATCGGTGCTCCATCAGTCCGAATATCTGCCCGGCCCGCCCAGCGATCGTATCATCATTGGATTTATGCTGCCAAAACAGATGAATTACGGTGCTTCCGGCTATAAGGAAATCCTTTCCGTTTTTAACAGCTCTGTACCCATTTTTCGTTTTCACAAAGAGGAACAGAACCGTTTATACCAGAAGCTCAATGAAATCGTAATGATTGCCAAAGATACGCCCAATGTCAATATCCGCAATCTTCTGATACACAAATTTACGGAATTTCTCTTTCTCCTGTATGAAATGCAGGGGCTAAACCATTACGTTCCTAACGTGGAAAACGGTGTGAAAGAAAAGATTTATACTATTACCAACTATATCCATACCCACTACACGGAAGATATTTCTCTGGCCGCTCTGGCAGAGACATTTTACATCAGTCCCTACTATCTGTCCCACCAGTTTAAAAATGTCACTGGCTACACGGTGGTACAGTACATCCAGCTGACACGGATTAAAAATGCCCAGTATCTCCTGCTCAATTCACCTATGCGTATTTCGCAGGTAGCAGAATCCACTGGTTTTTCCAGTTTTTCACAGTTCAACCGGGTATTCCGAAAGTTCTGCGGTATGTCTCCCTCGGACTACAAGCTGACTTCCCACCACTCCTCCTACCGTCCTACGGCCCCAGATGAACAACAGTAATTTTAACCCCGGCATTACCAAAACGCATAAAATGCATATTCCCCTTCTCAAAACACGCAAAATATGAGTAGTCTTTGTCTGTTTTTCTTTGTTATGATGAATTTAAAATTGATTCGCGAGGAGGATTTTTTTTCTATGAAACGTTCAAAATTCATCAAGCAGGCAGGTGCTCTTGGAGCAGCGCTGGCAATGACTGCCACACCAGTTATGGCTGCCACTGATCCAGCTGCCATCGAACCAGTTCCGGGGCCCCATGGCTACTTTGTAGATACCTACAAGACAAATGCCATGGAAAACCAGTCCCCTGAGTCTAATGCAGTCGTAGGGGTTCTCTCCCCCTTCTTAAACATCTGGGAGCCAGGATCCAGCTGGGATAACGGAACCAAGCTTGGCGAGGACGGAAAGCGTCTTCTGGACCAGAATATCTTTACCTGCATTACCATGACCCAGAACCGCACGCCGGAGCAGGAAGTTCAGGCTTATCTCACCGACCGCCAGAACCAGAACTGGTCCGCACTGGACGGACTGGGTTCCTATGAAACCGCGTTTAAAACCTGGCAAATGCGAAAACCTCTGCCGGATGCCATCCCTGCTGATGCAGAAACGAAAAATACAATGATAAGGGCAATGAAAATGGATCCTGGGCCGATGAAACCTCCTCTCTCGGCAGCATGGTAGAGCTTGTAAATACAGTCCGCGGCCCTCATGCCAGCGGCAATCCTGCCAAGGTTTATTTTCAGTACATGCGTCCCTTCCGCTGGAGCAGCGACGTATCCATCGTACCGGCCTTAAAGCCCTGCGTATCATCAAAGCCCATGGAGGACGGCGGCTTCCCAAGCGGCCACACAAACGCAGGCTATCTGGCATCCCTTTCTCTGGCCTATGCAGTTCCGGAACAGTTTAAAGAATGTCTTACCAATGCATCTGAGATTGGAAATTACCGCATCATCGCAGGCATGCACTCTCCCCTATGGACGTAATGGGCGGACGCACCATGGCAATGGCCCTGGCAGCCGCAGCCTTAAATGATCCGGACAATGCCCAGTTAAAGGCAGACGCCCGCAAAGAAGCAGAAGAAATCCTTCTTAAGAATCCTTCTGCCAAGGAAGTAACCTACTATGATGATGATGAATTAAACGCCATCCGATACAATGAACGCATGACCTACAATATGCCTCAGACCGGTGATCCCACACAGCCTATGCGTGTTCCAAAGGGAGCAGAAGTTCTTCTGGAAACAAGATTCCCTTATCTGAATGCAGACCAGCGCAGATGGGTTCTGTATTCCACAGGCCTCCCCTCCGGCTATGTATTTCTGGATGACGCCGAGGGCTGGGGACGCTTAAACCTCTATGAAGCAGGCGACGGCTACGGCTCCTTTGATACAGACGTAACCGTAACCATGGACAGTTCCAAGGGCGGCTTTGATGCCTTTGACCAGTGGAAAATGACATCGACGGAGAAGGAAGCCTTACGAAAAACGGCTCCGGCACTCTGGAACTGTGGGGAAATAACAGCTATACCGGCGTCGTCCATGTAAACGGAGGAACGCTCACCGCAGCCTCTCCTTACGCCTTCGGATACAGCTCTGTAGACAATCATGCAGCCATTACAGAAAATGTAAACGGCGCGCTTAATATCTCCGGCGACTTTACACAGGGCGCTGAGGGTGATTTAACCTTAAAGATCAGCGGTCCTGAAGATATGCTCGCAGTAGGCGGAACTGTAAATGCAGGCGGCGACCTGATCCTTGATTTCACCAATTATTCCCAGCCAGCTTCCGGCATGACCGTTCTGACTGCCGATCAGATCAATGGCAGCTTTGCTTCTGTAAAGACCGTTGGACTGGCGGATGGAAAGACCGTAGAAGTAACTGATCAGGCAGTTATCGTAAAATAATAAAACAGCATGCCATCAGGCACACTGCATGAAGAATGCGGCAGACCCACACAAACAGTCTGCCGCATTTTTATAATCGATTGCCAGTTGATCATCCTGTATACGGAAATATCCCCTACCGGATCCAGGCTCCGTCCGCTCCTACCCGGTATCCGTCCGGGGTTGTGGCATTTGGCATCATCACACCGTCTGCTCCCAGATAGTACCAAACTCCATCCTGGCTTTCTTCCCAGTAGTTTTTGCCATAGCACCGTTGGAACGCAGATAGTACCACTTTCCATCAATCTGGCGCCAGCCTTTTGCCATAAATGTATCTTCATCGATCCAATAGGTTCCTTCTGCATCAGAAACCCATTCCCCACTGGCTTTTGCTCCGTTATCCTTGACAAAATTCCATCCTTTTTCCGTCTTTGCCCAGCCGTGCTGAGAAGAAACACCAGGTCCGCCCTCTGTACCTGTGACCGGAACACCCGTGCTTCCTGGGTTCTGGGGAGCACCCGTATTTCCCGGTACAACCGTTACTCCTGATGCTCCTGTACTTTCGGGAGCACCGGCTGCTCCCGATGGGCCGGCACCAGCTCCGGGACCGCCGCTTCCCGCTCCTGTCTGGGAAGAACCTGCATTCTGTCCCCAGTCTGGTTTGTTTCAAGCGCTCCTGCCTTTGCCAGCTCAAATCCATAGTCCAGCATGGCCTTTGTATCCACATAGTGGGTGGAACGGCTCTTCATCACTACCGCGATCATGCGGACTCCATTCCGTTCTGCCGCCGTTACCAGTGTATTTCCTGCCTTGGAGGTATAACCCGTCTTCCCCCCGATTATCCCCTCATAATAACGGGAATCATTGGGATTTAACATCTTATGTCCCATTGTGACCGTAAGCCCGGAAGGATTCTTTTTCGTAGCCGGAAGACTGTATGTCCTGGTGGACGCTACTGTCCTTACCACCTCATTATGAAAAGCAGCTCTGGCGATCAGAGCCATATCGTGAGGTGTGGTGTAATGGTTGGGATCATTTAAACCATGTGGATTTGCAAAATGGGTATTGGTACAGCCAAGTTTAACCGCCTTCTCGTTCATCCTGTCTGCAAATGCCTGGACACTGCCTGAAACGTGTTCTGCCAGCGCATTTCCTACTTCGTTAGCAGACTTTAAAAGCAGGGCATACAGACACTGGCGTACCGTCATGGTATCGCCCTCCACTATACCGATGGAAACAGCTCCTGACTCCAGGTTTGTAGTAGCTGTTGCAGAAAAGGTAACTGTATCGTCCAGGCTGCAGTTTTCTGCTACTAAAAGAGCGGTCATCAGCTTGGTAATGCTGGCCGGATAATAGCGGGTGTCTCCATTTTTGGAAAACAGCACCTTTCCCGAAGCCCCGTCCATGAGCACCGCCCGCCTCAGAGGACACAACCGGCTGGGCAATATTTAAACGTTCTGTATTTTCCTGTGATGCAGGTGCTCCCGTTCCAGAAGGCTCTGAGGAAGAGCTTTGTCCTGTTCCCGGATTTAAAGGCGTAATCGTTACCGCATAAGCCGGAAAAGACAGCCCCAGGACCGCAGCTGTACATATACCAAGAACCCGCTTCCATCTGTATGGTTTCATATATCAAGTACCTCGTTTTCTATCCAATGTATTTTTCCAGTATATCACAGTTTTCTTTTACAAAAAAGCACAGAAGTATTACATTTTCATTAAGGCTGTACCCGTTTCTTTTCTCAAAAACCCTCATTTACGCAAAAATCCCCCTGGTTCTGAGAATAAATCCCAGATCCAGAGGGAATCCGTAGTTTTATATTTTACCAGTTTTGGCAGGGAAATTAGTACATTCCGCCCATGTCAGGTGCTGCAGGAGCTGCGGGAGCCGGCTCCTTGATCGCTGCTACAACAGATTCTGTTGTCAGCAGAGTAGATGCAACGCTGGTAGCGTTCTGCAGTGCGCTTCTGGTAACCTTAACCGGATCAAGGATACCAGCCTGGATCATGTCTACAAATTTCTCATTGTATGCGTCAAAACCGCATCCAACCTCAGACTCTTTTACCTTATTTACAACAACAGCGCCTTCCAGACCTGCGTTGGAAACGATGTGGAACAGAGGAGCCTCCAGAGCCTTTAAGATGATCTTAGCGCCTGTCTTCTCATCACCTTCCAGACCGTCTACTACCTTCTGAACATCTACGGTAGCATGTGCGTATGCAGAACCGCCGCCTGCGATGATGCCTTCCTCAACTGCCGCACGGGTTGCATTTAAAGCATCTTCCATACGCAGTTTTGCTTCTTTCATCTCTGTCTCGGTTGCTGCACCAACACGGATAACAGCTACGCCGCCTGCCATTTTAGCCAATCTCTCCTGCAGTTTCTCTTTATCGAACTCAGAAGTGGTCTCCTCGATCTGCTTGCGGATCTGAGCCACTCTTGCTGCAATCGCTTCCTTATCGCCCTCACCATCAACGATGATGGTGTTTTCCTTCTGTACCTTAACAGATTTTGCACGGCCTAACTGATCTAAGGTAGCGTCCTTCAGCTCGATACCAACCTCCTCGGAGATTACAGTACCGCCGGTCAGAATTGCGATATCCTTTAACATTTCTTTTCTTCTGTCGCCGTAACCCGGTGCTTTGACAGCAACGACATTGAAGGTACCTCTTAACTTATTTACGATCAGAGTTGTTAATGCCTCTCCTCAACATCCTCAGCGATGATCAGCAGTCTTGCGCCGCTCTGTACGATCTGCTCTAACAGAGGCAGGATATCCTGGATATTGGAAATCTTCTTATCTGTGATCAGAATATATGGATCATCCAGAACTGCTTCCATCTTCTCCATATCGGTGCACATGTAAGCGGAGATATAACCTCTGTCAAACTGCATACCTTCTACCAGCTCCAGTTCGGTCTGCATGGTCTTGGACTCTTCAATGGTGATAACACCGTCCTTGGAAACCTTCTCCATGGCGTCAGCTACCATTGTACCTACCTCATCATCCGATGCAGAGATAGCTGCTACTCTTGCGATCTGAGCCTTGCCGCCTACAGGCTTGCTCATAGCCTTGATCGCCTCAACAGCTGCGTCTGTGGCTTTCTTCATACCCTTTCTGAGGATGATCGGGTTCGCTCCTGCTGCCAGGTTCTTCATTCCTTCATTTACCATTGCCTGTGCAAGTACGGTTGCGGTGGTAGTACCGTCGCCTGCTACGTCATTTGTCTTGGAAGCAACTTCCTTGATCAGCTGTGCACCCATGTTCTCAAATGAATCTGCAAGCTCGATTTCCTTTGCAATGGTAACACCGTCATTTGTGATCAGCGGTGCGCCAAAGGACTTGTCAAGAACTACGTTGCGTCCCTTAGGGCCTAAGGTTACGCGAACGGTATCTGCTAACTGATTTACGCCTGCTTCCAGTGCCTTGCTGGCTTCTACGCCATATTTAATTTCCTTTGCCATGTCAATCAACCTCCAAATTTATAAATAAGTCCGTATTTTTAATGATTACTCTACTACTGCCAGAATGTCGCTCTGCTTAACGATCACATACTTCTCGTCATCCAGCTCTACATCTGTTCCTGCATATTTGGAATAGATTACAGTGTCGCCGGCCTTTACCTGCATAACCACTTCCTTGCCGTCAACCACGCCGCCTGGTCCAACTGCGATTACCTCTGCCTGCTGTGGCTTTTCCTTTGCTGCTCCCGGAAGAACGATACCGGACTTGGTAGTCTCCTCTGCAACTAACTGCTTTAATACGACCTTGTCAAATAATGGTACTAACTTCATATCTGGATTCCTCCTTGTGATCATTCATTATTTTCTCTCAGCTTTTGCTGTTTCCTGCTTCTTTTGTTCACAATGTAAGTTATACCACTGCTTATTAGCACTGTCAAGAGTTGAGTGCTAATTTTTTTATTAAAATATTTGCAACCCAAGTAAAATCAAGGGTTGCAGGGTTTATGAACTTTTTGTGAAATCTTATTTTTACGTCTACTGTACCATTTTTGTACCATTTTTTTCGAACTTTGAAAACTCAAGTTTGACATCTGTCTTATTATTAAGGTGATTATACACATCCATTGTTACATCACTATGAGCATGTCCCATGACGTATTGAGTTGCTTTTACATTGATGCCTGCTCTCGCCATATTGGTACATCCGGTATGACGCATGACATGAGATGAGAACTGTTCTATGGTCTGCGTTCCGTCCGTACAAGAATTATAATTCTTTACGATATTATATAGCACATTGTTCAAAGCATTAGGCATCATTGGTCTTCCATTTTTGGTAAGAAAGACAAAATCCGTTATGCCTTCAATTTCGAACGTACAAAATATGCCAGCTTGAAAATTCTGCTTCCTTTGTTCACGGAAAGCATCACACGCTCTGTCTGTTAATGGTATTGTTCGTATTCCCGCTTTTGTTTTAGGCTTTTTAATACGAAACATGCAGCCATTCCCGTCCTTATAATTCTTATATGTCAACTGATGATCTATACGCAATTCTTTGTTTTTGAAATCAATATCCTTAAATGTTATTCCGATCAGTTCCCCGCATCTAAGAGCCGTCTCAGACATTATCGTTATCAGCGGAATATACTTTCTATATATATTGCTCTTATTCATAAAATCTAAAAGTCTTTGCTGTTCTGATACTTCTAACGCCTCTTTTTTCTTTGGTTCTTCGCCATATTCAGATGACAGTGCATTTTTTGCAGGATTTTTACGAATAATATCATCATCTACTGCCATCTCCAATGCTGGAAATATCATCAGATGTATGTATTTTATTGTGTTATGTGCGTACTTATCATTCGACATACCAGAATATAAACTCATAATGTGAGATGCTCGCAAATTAACAACCTTAATATTTCCTATCGTATCTCGAACATGGATGTTCCACATATTTTGATAATTGATTTTCGTTCCATCATCAATGACAATAATACCAAGATACCTTTCAAACAGAGTGTTTAAGGTTAGATTCTTTGTTGAAATATCCGTAAGAATATTATCATCAATGTCTTTTGCTATGGCTTTCTCTTTGCGTCTCAATTCTGGTAAATCGTTCGCATACACAGATGTTCTTTTACCAGTGTATGCGTCTGTATACCTATAAAGATATATCCCATCCTTTCTTTGTGATTCTCCTGTGTGTAATTTTCTTCCTTTTGAATCTTTTCTACTTGTTGCTGTCATGATTGCTCCTCCATAAGCCTCACGTTGTAAGCTATTAGGAACAATTCGACAAATTTCATCAGTCATATTATATCAAATATTGTCCCTAACATCCATCATTTATTCGGCAATAGTTTCTAAATATTTTTGAACTTTGCTTACCGAATATAATACGCGACGACCTATGAATATTCTTGCCTCTGCCTGCTCACCTATTTTTCGAGCTGTAGCGCAACCGCAAGACAATATGGCAGATAATTTTTCAATATCCACAGCAATAACATCGGGTGAGATGATTCATATGTAATCAGATTTCAATGTACGATACACGCCCTCTTATGCATTTTAATAACTATCTTCAATTACATCGCCCGTAGAATCCAAAAGAACCGAGTTGCGGGCTTTAGTCATCCATTACACTTTCATTATTTTTCTTTATCAGCAATCTTGTTGTACTGGGACGTACTGATTCCAAGGATAACACCAAGGAAAGTATCAACCGCAGTGATGGTTCCGACCACCGGCTCTCCATACGGGAGACCCCAGATTCCAGCCAGTGCAAAGTATAATGTACCAGCAGCCGGAAGCAGATACATAGCAATCCACTTAAGGATATCATATGTCTTGTTACTCATGTTCATTGTGCTCTTCCTCCTTCTCTATAAATTTATGAATCGGGAGTTTGTCCACCTCCTGCATAATTCGCTTCGCTGAACCGTTCCCACCCATACGTTCGTAGGGTTCATAGAGATATACCCTCAGATTTTCATATTCATCCTGGGTTACACACCCACGGTCAATATACGACATTCAAGATACATGATCCTGTCATGTGCCAATCAATAAGCATCTCTGTTTTAACATCTTTTGCTCCTTCTTTGCAAATAGGCCCACAGCCCAGAAGATGCAAGAACTGAGCTAAAGATCGTAAGTACAACCTGAAACCATGGTTCCATCGTTTTCCTCCTTCTTTATGTGCAATCATGCAGACCTATCAGAAACAAGCAGCTTCTTGTTGACTATTGTGATTTCCTTACTAAATAGGTCTTCGTAAAGCTGTATTAAATTCTTTCGTTGTTCTCTGGATAAGAGTTTATAATGTCCTCCCATCCAACCGCGAAACATGTTCTCGACATTGTCGTAATCCGCTTCTTCATTTCCAACCTTAACGGCAAGTTTCTTGAGTTTTCTACGCATGGCGGTAACTCGATCCGGGTTTATTCGTTTGATGACTTTACCAGTATCTGTAAGTGTGTACTTGATTTGCAGGAATTTGTATTTGCTCGAAATCTTAACGATTCTAGTTTTCTTACGATTGATATGGATTCCAAGTTCAGCTGCAATTTCACAGATGTTTTCGAGCAAATCTTCAAGCTCTTCTTTACTGGGATTCATGATGTACCAATCGTCCATATACCTTCCATAAAATTTCTGCTGACGCACATACTTGACATAATTGTCAATGGGATACGGATAATAAATTCCAATGACTTGCGAAAGCTGATCTCCAATATTGACAGACTTCTCCATCCACTTTTCGCCAGTGAGCTTCTCTTTTGGAATGTTCCGATACTCCAGTTTATTGAAAGTATCGGTCATACAGGCCTCGTATTCCTCGTCAGACATGTACGAAACATCGATCTGGAAGCCCTTAAATATCAACGTTAAAAGCCAGTCAATAAACTCATCATCATCGAACAGCTTCAGTAACTCTCGTTTGGCAATCTCATGGATAATATTGTCATAGAACTTTGAAAAGTCACCGAATAGAATATAACCGTCATTTCCGTATAATTGGTAGTATTTGTGGAGATGGATTTCGAATCGTTTTCTCTGTTGTGAAATTCCGCGCCCCTTGATAGATGCGCAGTTATCATAAATGATATGCTTCCTAACTTCTGGAAGTAAAACCTCATCGCACAGAGAATGTCGGACGATGCGATCACGGATTTGAATGCTTGTAATAGGTCTTATCCGGCCTCTTTCGTGCAGCTCGAATTCTTGTGTCGGTCCATTTTGAAGTGTCCTATTGATGATATCATCTTGGATTTCAAATATGTACCGCAGGAAATTCATCATGAATTTTTGCGTCGATTCTTTCCACTTGCTGCTCTTTACGGAGACCTTATAAGCCCTATACAAGTTATTAGCGTCACAGACAATCTCCTCGTAGTTCGTAACCTATTCACCGTTATAACAATACTTACCGTAGTAAATTGTATTAGGCTTTATTATTTATCCTTGCGGAACGGATAGCATCTCCTTCTTCGTTGGTTAATCGAAGAATCCGGACGAACTCCATTAGAGTTCGAAGCGTTGTTGTAGTTCGTATTGCCATTGTTGTTCACATTGGCAAAGTTAGCCGAAGAAACGACGCAATTTTTTAGATGTTGATATTGTCAATATTGGTTTACACTTTTTTCTCAAGAATGTTCGACCTTATGCTGCCTCCTGTAGCGAAGCATAGTATTGTTGTCGCTTAACCATTGGAGGTAGTCCACCATTAGCAGAGCAGATCCTCCGATTATTCCAGTAGCTGATGAAGTATCTCCAGATGAGCGTCTTTAACTGCTCTACGGTCATTGAGGAGGATCGTAACGACCATAAAGTAATTCCTCTTTGAAGCGTGCCCACATGCTTTCGCATCTGGCATTATCATGATGCCACCGGCACTGTTCATGCTTTGAACAATGCCATATCTGTTGATAGCTTTACGATATAGCTCACTGGTACTGGGTTCCCTGTCACTGTGAAGAATAGCTCCACGGAGCATCGGGTAAGCTTTGCAAGCATTCTCTAAGGTTTGTTCGCAAAGGGTAGCTCTCATATTTGTATCCATAGCAAGTCCCAATACTGCTAAATCATAGCAGTCAAAGATAGCTGAAACATAGAGCTTCCCGTCAGAAGCCTTTATTTCAGTCATATCGGTCATGCACTTTCAAGAGGCTTTTCAGCAGCGAAGTCACGCTTGATTAAATCGTCGGATTTACTGGCTTCTCTATCAGCTTTGGTAATAGCATTCGGCTTACGTTTTGGTTTATGATTAAGACCAATTTCTGCCATGACACGATAAACAGTTCTCTCACCGGAATATGTACTCCCTCAGGCTGTTTGAGCTGTGGGCCTGATACATACGGATTCTTCCATAAGTGTCATTGCATTCATCTT
>SCPP01000196.1_pt1 | contig 44908 bp, 59 predicted proteins | sample 6106811 | NCBI WGS metagenome assembly SCPP01 (sample SAMN10720449, study PRJNA508395) | human gut metagenome | isolation source: Participant 2 stool, 15 month | host: Homo sapiens | collected 2018
TCCGGTCGTGCCTTATGCCCTTGCCGGCGCTATCTGGTATCAGGGCGAATCCAACCGCGATCATCCGGATTCGTATGGAATCCTGCTGAAAACGATGGTCGAGAGCTGGCGTAAGAGTTTCAAAAAGACTTTCCGTTCTATCTGGTGCAGATCGCACCGTTTACCTATAATGCCGGCGATAATGGCGCTGCTTTGGTTCGCGAGCATCAGGAATGGGTACTTCCGTACGGTTCCGTAGCCGGATGGTCGCTGTTTCATTGTGTGGCAGATGTAAAGAATATCCATCCGACCGATAAGCAAAGTGTAGGACAACGTCTGGCGAATATGGCATTGGGCAAGATATACGGCCGGCTCGATTCCGGATATGAAAGCCCTCTGTTTGAAAGTATGACCATCGATAAGAACAAAGCTGTCATTCTTTCCTGCATGCCGGTAACGGTTTGATGTAAAGATAAGGAAATTACCGGGTTCATGATAGCCGGCGAAGATGGTGTCTTTGTGCCTGCCAAAGTCCGGATCAAAGATAATACGGTTGTTGTAACCTCTTCCAAAGTGAAGAAGCCTGTCGTGGTGCACTATTGTTTCGATGATGCGACCATCGGCAACCTGTTCAGCAAGGAAGGTTTGCCGGTCGCTCCTTTCCGTACCGACAGAAACTGGAAGAATGAATGATATTATTCTCTATCTTTGTGGGTAAAACAGACAGACAATATGAATAAAGAGATTATACAATTCCTGAAGGAATTAAGCGTAAACAACAACCGGAGTGGTTCCAGGCAAACAAGGACCGCTTCGATGTCCTGCACAAAGGATTTATCGACGAAGTGCAGGAAGTAATCAACCGGATTGCCCTGTTCGATCCGCAGGTAGCAGGCCTGGCATCGAAGGATTGCCAGTTTCGCATCTACCGCGATCTGCGTTTTCGCCGGACAAGACACCTTATAAGGTTCATTTTGCAGCTTATGGCTGGGGCGGACGTGCCAGCGAGCGGGCGGATATTATATCCATCTCGAACCGGGTGCCTGTATGCTGTCCGGTGGCGTATGGTGTCCTCCGCCTAAATTATTGAAAATGCTTCGCCAGGATATTTACGATCACATCGATGAGTTTGTCGGTATCATTGAAAACCATCCTTAAGGAAGCCTTCCCGGTGATGGAAGGGGAGGTTCTGAAGCGTATGCCGGCCGGTTATCCGACCGATTTCAAATATGACGAGATTATGAAGCATAAAGATTTCTGTTTGCGGCCAACTTGCCGGACGAGTTCTTTATGGCGGACGACTGGATGGATCAGACCTTAAAGCGATTCGAGGAGTTACTGCCGTTTAATAATTTCCTGAATTATACGGTGGATGAATTTTTAGGAAGAGTATAAAGAATAGCGAGGGTATTTCAACTGATTGATATACCCTCGTTTTCTTTATCAAGACAATGCCGCAATAGCCGTCCCTATCAGATTCGCATTATTCATTTTGTTCACATGAACTTTCACATCGCCTATTCCAAGCTCATTCAGTAACTTTTCCAGTTCTTCCATTACGAGCACATTGTAATCTTTATCTTTCCTGTTAATACTCCAGAACATACTTCCTTCGGCTACCAGGCATACTTTTGATATCTTTATTATAAGAAACTAATAAAGAGACCAGTCCTGCGAGCGAAGCAGCTACCAATTGTGCAGAACGGTTATATATCCAGTGGGCAACCTGTACATATTTATCTTTGAATATCCGGATAATTCTCATGATAGTCGTCAGCTTCTGCGCATCAAACTTTTCTTCGAATTCATCCAGCGGAAAGGTCGATTTCAATATCTCCCAGATACATGCCGGAGACGGCTTTCAAAACGTTGCATGCCATGGCTGTCGGAGCAGGCATCGACCGTGTCGTCGACAGTTGTCAGATAAGGGGATGGAAGTTTCCTGATTCTAGATTGACAGGATTAGCCCGTGTGCCTGTACGGAAGAGGTAATTTTGTAATCTTTTCGGCAGGAATAAAGGTCGCCATATTGGTTCCCGTTCCGACTATAAGTCCGATATAGGCGTCATAACTACTGTCGGTAAGTCCGGCGAACAGGCTGGCTACTGTATCATTAAGAACCTTTATACTTGTAAACCCGGGGGTATTTCTGTCATTCAGATAGTCGAGCAGAGGTTTCCCTACCGGCTGTCCGAGCATTTCTTTGATATGCACTCCCTTTGTCCAGTGCAACAACCGGGCATCCCCGTCGGGAAGCGATTCGGCTGCGTACGAGAAGCAATAACCGATCGGCATTCCTGTTCCCGCTTGATCTCTCCGATAGGGTCAGCCAGTTCCTTGAACAGTTCGTCACGGGTGAAGCCGGGAGTTTTCATTACCGACAGATCTTTTTCCAGCCGTTTTCAGGATGGATAGTCGGTTTGTCGTTATTAAAGTTGACTGTTGCCACTCGGTAATTCGTACCGCCCAGGTCGAGAACGAGGGCTTTACCGTTTATGTTTGTACTTTTGGGGTGATGAATGTCGGGATACATTGTATCTCTTGGCCGTCTTTGCCAGACCTTCTTCTACTTTCTGTCGCAATGAAAGAGCAATCTCTTTCAATTGGTCATTTTCCAGTTTAAAATATTTCTCTGATATACCGATTTAATTTGGATGCTAATATCCTCCTTTTATTTCTAAATAACAATCGTGAGTGTATATTTAGTTCTGAATAATGCAGCTGATGATGAAAAAAACTATTAGTGTCAATTCGTAAGTGAGTTGGCTTTTTTTTGGCTTATTAAGAAAATAGAGACTGAAAACAATGTTATTTTGATGTTGTAAATCGTTTTCTTATAAATTGTAAGCTTTGTGCTGTTTTGTATGTGTTGGGTTGTGGTTTAAAATAGTTAAATAAGTCTATTATGCTATCAATATGTCAGAATATATTTGGTTATTACCCGAAAACTGTGTTCATTTGCACGCAATTTGAAAGTAAATCTTATAAGTAATATATTTATGAAAGCTTCGATTTTAAGAAAAGAAATTTTGTCATTTGTTGTTTTGTTCGTTTGCAGTCTGGCAATGAGTGCCGCTTCTCCCAGAAACTATCTGTATGATACGAAGGAAACGGAAAGATCGTTTCAAAAGTAATATTCCTACAGGAAGAAGGGCTTTTGAACAAACAGGTGAAATATGAATTCGCCTACAATGATAACGGCAAAGTCGCTGAGAAAAGCGTACCGCTGGAATCAGGCAAAAGAGACATGGGATCCTTATTATCTGATTACATATCAGTATAATGAAGACGGAAATATCACTTCCGAATACGGAATGTGGACAAAAGAAGAAAGATTATAGCCTGAACACACAGAAAATGCTTGTTCCGGCAACCAATTATGAAATTTTCTCATAATACCTATTTTAAAACATTCATAGACACAAGTGGCGCGAATAACAAAGACGTGAGTCCTGTTATTAGCGCCACTTTATTTTAAATAGTCCTCTTATTTGATGATCTTTTCCAATTCTGACAAATTGTTAGCAACTTCCTCATCTGTTACTTCGTAGTTTGTCAGGTCGCCGGCCAGATACTGGTCGTAAGCAGCCATGTCGATCAATCCGTGACCGGACAGGTTGAACAGGATCGTACGGGCTTTACCTTCTTCTTTCGCTTCCAATGCTTCGCGGATAGCAACGGCAATAGCGTGTGATGATTCCGGAGCCGGAATGATACCTTCCGCCTGGGCAAATAGGGTGGCTGCCTTGAATGTATCCAACTGTTTTACATCGTATGCGCTCATTAAACCATCTTTCATCAACTGGCTGACAATAGAACCGGCGCCGTGGTAACGTAGACCACCTGCGTGGATATTTGCCGGGGCAAAATTATGTCCTAACGTGAACATCGGGATGAGCGGTGTGTAGCCGGCTTCGTCACCGAAGTCATACTGGAACTGTCCGCGTGTCAATTTCGGGCAGGAAGCTGGTTCGGCGGCAATAACACGTACATCTTTTCCTTCTGTCAGTTTATGGCGCAGGAATGGGAATGTGATACCGGAGAAGTTGGAACCACCACCGAAGCAACCGATTACAACGTCCGGATATTCGCCGGCCATTTCCATCTGCTTTTCTGCTTCCAGGCCGATTACAGTCTGATGCAGCATGACGTGGTTTAATACGCTACCTAATGTATATTTGCAGTTCGGAGTTTGCATTGCCAGTTCTACCGCTTCCGAAATAGCTGTACCCAGGCTACCTGATAGTTGGGATGGTCGGTCAGAATCTTACGTCCCGCTTTCGTACTCATACTCGGAGAGGCGATCACTGCACCGTATGTCTGCATGATAGAGCGGCGATAAGGTTTCTGATGATAGCTGACCTTTACCATATATACAGCCAGTTCCAGGCCGAAAGCCTTGGCGGCATAGGATAGGGCGGCACCCATTGTCCGGCACCTGTTTCCGTAGTGATATTGGTAATACCCTCCTGTTTGCAGTAGTAAGCCTGTGCGATAGCCGAGTTCAGTTTATGCGAACCGATCGGGCTGACGCTTTCGTTCTTGAAAGTAGATATGTGCAGGGTATCCAGCATCTTCTCAAGTCCGTAAGCACGAACCAGCGGGTCGGACGCCATACCTTATATAATTCGCGAACTTCTTCCGGTATTTCAATCCATGCATCTGTCGTGTTCATTTCCTGGTGTGAAGCACCTTTGGAAAATAAAGGATACAAGTCTTCTTCCTTCAACGGTTGCTTTGTCTGCGGATTTAAAATAGGAAGTGGTTTGTTCTTCATGTCAGCCACAATGTTATACCAGGCAGGTATGTCTTTCTCCTCCAATAAAATTTTTAGTACTCATAATTCTTTATGTAGTTTACATTATTAATCATTTTGGCCTTTCAGGCTTACAACTTGGAAGCAAAGTAACAAATAATATTTCGTTCTTCAAATTGAATAAACAAAAATATATACCTTTGCGCCTTCAAACTAGACAAATAGATAACAAACGACAACGATGAAAAAGCTGGCTCTGCTATTGGTAAGTATGCTGACTTTGTTTTCCGCAACTGCCCAGAAGAAAAACTTCACTTACAAGTTTTATGGTTTTGTACGTGGTGACCTGTTCTACAACACCCGTGCAAATATGGCTCCGGTAGACGGAAACTTCTACCTTTTCCTTTGGATGAAAAACCGGATGCTGACGGAAAGACCTGAATGCGACTCCCAACGGTAGTTTTATACGTTCACTTCCTGGGATTGAGTGTGACCGGCTACGAATGTCGGCTCGGCGCGTACTTCAGCTTGTCTGGAGACTGACTTCGGCGGCTTTTCGGGAAGTACGACTATGTTGCGTATCCGTCAGGCATGGGTAGCGTTGGATTGGGATAAGAGTAATGTGTTGATCGGTCATACCTGGCATCCGTTATTCGGTTCCGTATTTCCGGATATGTTGAATCTGTCGACAGGCGCGCCTTTCCAACCTTTCAACCGCAGTCCGCAGATTCGTTATCAATACAAGGCAGGTAATGTGAAACTAACGCTTCGGCTATATGGCAGTTGCAATACGTCGAGCGCGAAAGGATGAGCGAAGATTATATAAAGAATAGTTGTGTGCCGGAGTTTTATGTAGGTGCCGATTATACGTCCGGCAATGGCTGGCTGGCAGGAGCCGGTATTCACCTTATTTCTTTAAAACCCCGTACGACTTCTGAGATAAATGACAAAGTATATAAAGTAAATGAGCGTATGACGACATATTCATACGAAGCTCACTTGAAATATACCGGCCGTAATTATACCTTTGCAGCCAAAGCCTGATGGCTTCCTGTCTGAGAGACGGCCCTGATCGGCGGCTATGGCATTAGTTCTGTCGATCCGAAGACCGGCGAGCAGGAATATACTCCTTTCCGTCATTCGACAACCTGGGCGAATTTCACCTATGGCACGAAATGGAAAACGGGACTATTCCTGGGATACACAAGAACCTGGGGACGGATGATGAGCTGACAGCCTCGAAAACAGTTTACGGAATGGGACTGGATATCGATCAGTTGCTGACGGTAAATATGAATTTTTCTTATAATCTGCCTCACTGGCAGATCGGATTGGAATATTCTCCGGCAACGGCCTGGTATGGAACGATCGAACAGAAGAACGGTAAAGTGGGAACACTCACGCCATAACCAATCACCGCATATTGGGATTGGTGTATTATTCTAATTTGAACGCTTTTAAATGAGAACGAGACTAGGTATGTTTTTATTGGCCGGATTGTTAGCTGTAACGTCCGGTTATGCACAGAAGAAGAATTTTTCGTATAAGTTTTACGGACAGGTTCGTGGTGACTTGTTCTATAATTCCCGGCAATTCCGAGATAGTAGACGGTTTGTTTCATCTCTATCCGAAAGATATCTCCGGATGCAGATGGTAATGATTTGAATGCTACGGCAAACGGTAGCTTTACCTGTTGTATTCCCGCTTGGGGATTGATGTGGCAGGACCGAGTGTTGGCAAAGCTAAGACAACCGCTAAATTGGAAGTGGATTTCCGTGGATCGGGTAACTTTGCCATGATTCGTGTGCGGCATGCCTATGTAAATCTGGATTAGGGAAAATCGGCTGTCCTGATCGGACAGACCTGGCACCCATTATTCGGAGATATCTTTCCACAAATGTTGAACCTTTCCACGAGCACCTTTCCAGCCGTTCAGCCGTAACCCGATGCTTCGCTATCGTTATACCAATCAGGGGTGGAGCCTGACGGGGGCGGCTATTGGCAGTTGCAGTATCTGTCTACCGGACCGAACGGAAAGAGCGAGGAATATATAAAGAATAGTTGTGTACCGGAATTTTATGCCGGTGTCGATTATAAAACCAACAATTGGATGGTGGGTATTGGTGCCGATCTTATTTCGTTGGCACCACGTATAAAATCCGAAGTCGGTGATAAGACTTATAAGGTAAAAGAGCGTGTTACCTCCGTTTCTGTCGGCGCATGCCCGTTATACGGATGATAACTGGAAGATTTCGGCAAAGACGATTATGGGAGAATCTGGCTCATCTCTGTATGCTGGGTGGTTATGGCGTCAGCAGTATAACAAACGTACCGGCGAACAGGAGTATACGTCTTACCGTCATTCAATGACCTGGTTGAACGTGGTGTATGGCAAGAAATGGCAACCCGATTGTTTGTAGGGTATTTGAAAACCTGGGGGCGAGGCAAGGATATTGTTGGACCGACTTATGGAGTGGGACTCGATGTGGATCAGGTCTTTACCACTAATTTGCAACTGTCGTATGTGTTGCCTCACTGGAAACTAGGTGGAGTACAGCCCGTCTCTGGCCTGGTATGGCGACCGTACACTTGCCGACGGACGTATTCGTGATACCCATTCAGTAACCAATCACCGTATATTAGGTGTATTAATATATTCATTCTGATGAAAACGCTGATAATTGGAGCAAACGGCTTTACAGGCAGACGCATCTTGCAACATCTGTCCCTGTGTGGTGGGTATGAACTGACAGGATGCTCCCTGCATAAAGATATTCAGCCGGAGAGTAATACCAGTTTCGTTCAGGCGGATATCAACGATCATCCGGCCATCGGGCGATTGATCGGGGAGATGCGTCCTGATGTCGTGATATATGCTTCCGCACTTTCCGTACCCGATTATTGTGAGTCCCATCATGAAGAGGCGCATGCCGCCAATGTACCCGTTGAAAATATGGCGCGTTGCTGTGAACAGGAAGGTAGCCGTTTTATTCATCTGTCGACCGATTTTGTCTTTGACGGAAAGAATCGTTCTTTATACATCGAGGAAGATATTCCGGCTCCGGTGAATTATTATGGCCTGTCGAAATATCAGGGAGAATTGGCCGTGGCTGCCAATTGCAGTAATTATGCGAATGTCCGCGTGGTCGTTGTCTACGGAAAAGCATTGCCGGGGCAACATGGCAATATTTTGCAACTGGTAAAGAACCGCCTGGAAGCTGGTCAGCAGATACGGGTCGTTTCCGATCAGTACCGTACACCGACTTGGGTAGAGGATATCGCTATCGGAGTAGAAAAACTGATGCATGTTTCTCTAAACGGTACCTGGCATATTTGTGGAGGCGAATGCCTTTCGATAGCCGATATCGCTTACCGTGTTGCCGATTATTTCAAGCTGGACCGTTCATTGATTATCCTGGTCACCACCGAAGAAATGAACGAAGCGACTCCGCGTCCCCGTTTCAGCGGACTGAGCATCGAAAAAGCAAAACGTGAATTAGGCTATACTCCTCATACCCTTGAAGAAGGAATGGCAGAGATGAGATAGAATCATATATAACAAGCAATATGAGCACAGAAAACAAAACTCTTTAGAACTGAAGTACGGCTGTAACCCCAACCAGAAGCCGTCGCGCATTTTATGCAGCAGGGGAATTGCCTATAGAGGTATTGAACGGCCGTCCCGGATATATCAATTTCATGGACGCTTTCAATAGCTGGCAATTGGTGAAAGAACTAAAGAGGCTACCGGACTACCGGCTGCCGCATCTTTTAAGCATGTCAGTCCGGCGTGCCGCTGTGGGAATCGAGATGAGCGATACCCTGAAGAAAATTTATTTTGTAGACGACCTGCCTCTTACTCCTCTGGCAACCGCTTATGCCCGTGCCCGTGGTGCAGACCGCATGTCTTCTTATGGCGATTTTATCGCTTTGAGCGATACTTGCGACGAAGCTACTGCCCGCCTGATCAACAGTGAAGTTTCCGACGGTGTCATCGCTCCCGGTTATACCCCGGAAGCTTTAGAAATTCTGAAGAACAAACGAAAAGGAACGTATAACGTGATTAAGATCGATTCGTCTTATAAGCCGGCTTCGATCGAACATAAAGATGTGTTCGGTATCACTTTCGAACATAGCCGTAACGAGATTAAACTAGACGAAAGCCTGCTGACAAATATCCCGACTCAGAATAAGGAATTTTCCGAAGCTGCCAAACGCGATCTTATCATTGCCCTTATTACATTAAAATATACGCAGAGTAATTCTGTCTGCTATACAAAAGACGGACAGGCTATCGGTATCGGTGCCGGTCAGCAGAGCCGTATCCATTGTACCCGTTTGGCCGGAAACAAAGCCGACATCTGGTATCTCCGCCAGCATTCGAAAGTAATGAACCTGCCCTGGATCGAAAAGATCCGTCGTGCCGACCGCGATAATACAATCGACGTATATATCAGCGATGACCACGAAGATGTTTTGGCCGACGGTATCTGGCAACAGTTCTTCACCGAAAACCGGAAGTGCTGACTGTGAGAGAAACGTGCCTGGCTGGACACTCTGAAAGGGTAGCACTGGGTTCAGATGCTTTTCCCATTCGGTGACAACATCGAACGTGCTCACAAAAGCGGTGTCGAATATATCGCACAAGCAGGCGGTTCCGTCCGTGACGACCATGTGATCGATACTTGTGATAAATATGGCATAACGATGGCATTTACAGGGTACGTTTGTTCCATCATTGATTGCATATGAAATGGGTAAGATTTCTGATGAAAGAATTCTTATCCATTCTGTTTACCTTAAATAATAGAACAGGAAAATCACGGTTATTATACGGTTTACTCGGAAAACAGCTTTATCTGTTGGCAGGAAAACTTCGGTTGATATGCCTTATGAAGTGAAAGTTAACAGGTAAATTTGTATCTTTGGCGCAATACTATAGCTTTAAAGATCGATTTATGAATAAAACTCTCTCCCCTTCATTTGTAGCGGTTTTGTCTCTGGCAGGCGTTTCCATATCCGATTATGTACAGGCGCAGCAGCCGGTTAAACCTAATGTTATCTATATCTATGCCGACGATATGGGAAAAGGTATGCTGTCCGCTTATGGTCAACGGCATTTCACGACACCTCATATTTATGTGATGGTTACCGGGGGACTTCTTTCGATAATGCATACGGTTGTATGTTGTCAGCTCCGGCAAGAGCCTCTGCTGACCGGTTATCACGATTGCCATCCGGATAAATGGATGATATCGAAGGGAGGACAGTTTATTCCTCCGACTGATAACCTCTCATTGATTCCGGCTCTTGAGAAAGAGATAGACGATGGGGATATTCTTCTAGGGAAGGCGATTATTATCTTCCTCAGGTATTCAAGAAAGCCGGTTATGTAACCGCCGAGATCGGAAAGCTGGAATGGGGTTTTACGGCTACCCGCAAACAGATGAAGGAACATGGGTGGGATTATTATTACGGTTATCTCGACCATGTACGTTGCCATGGTTTTATCCGCCGTTTCTGTTTGACAACGGTGAGATTGTAACGATTGACGGAATACTCTTCCGAACTGTGGGAAGAGTACGGAAAATGAAACAGATGAGACTTTGCGGGAGCGATGGGAAAGAAATGGTAAAGCTGTTTATTCGCAGGACCTTTTCTGGATAAGATGCTGTCTTTTATCCGCGAGAATAAGGATAAGCCTTTTTCCTGTTTCATCCGACCCAGTTGCCGCATGGTGGTAGCTATCCCGGCCGTTCACCCTGAGTTGGCAGCCAACCCTGAGTTAACACCGATAGAAAAGAATACGCTTCTATGATTAAGTTGCTGGATGATCATGTGGGATAATTATGAATGAGCTTCGTGATCTCGGATTGGATAAAAATACGATTATAGTCTTTGCCGCCGATAACGGGCATGAGATTTATTATTCGCAGAAAGGAAGATGTGAAAACCTTATAAGAACCTGCAAACCGGCCAATTGTTTGATGACTATACAGATAAGTATTACAGCGACCTGGCAGGCGATATTTTTAACGGAATGCCGGGATGGCCGGACTGAAACGGAGTAATCTGGATGGCGGCGTACATATCCCGCTGATCTTTTACGGTGAAGGATTGATACCGGCCGGCGTGAAAAGCAAGGAATTGGTTTCCAATTACGACTTCCTGTCTACGATGGCTGATCTGCTAAACGTTTCGCTCCCGGTAAAGAAAGACGGTATCTCTTTCCTGCCTACTTTGCTGAATGGGAAGGAAACAGATCCGAAACGGTATGTCGTATATGGCTCCAATCTCGATAGGGCATTGTTATGAACGATGGCTGGAAACTCCGTTATTACAGAAAACAAGGTGTTTATGAGTTGTACAACTTGTCTGACGATCCGCAGGAGCGCAAGAACGTGATTGATAAATATCCGGAGAAAGCGGAAGAACTGAAAGCTATTATGCTGAAGGAATGTGACGGAAACCTGGAAAATGGGGTAAACAGATACGGATAACTATTCAGGGAACACAGATTAATGCATATCACATCTGTGTTCCTTTCATATCACAGATGGATTCTGTTTGTATCACAGTTGAGTTTCTTTTGTATCACAGATGTGATATGAATAAACTTTGGCATTTTGCTGACTCTACATTTGGCTTCGTCGGTTCGTTCAGGAGGCTAATCCATTCCTTCCGGGCGTCTGTCGACACTACCTGTTTTCCAACAGACTGTCCTGTCTCAAAGCCATTTCCAAATCGGAACAACAGCGATCTCTTTTCCGTCTTCCACAATCATTTCTTCTTCATCGTGAGTAATGATGAGTAGTTTGTCAACATCCATGACTTTGGCTATTTTTAATAACGCTGTTATTTCGCGTTTGCGTGTTGCCTCTTCTTTCAGGCTATATGATACGTGTACAGCCAGATTCTTTGTCGGTATATAAAAGTCGACTTCAATGTTCTGATGATAAAAGTAAAAGTTCTTCTTCGTATTTCTTTTAGGCTGATAGCTACCAAATTTCTAGCAGTGAGGTTTCCGGGTCTATCAGAAATAGATTCAACAGGCCATTGTCGATGAAATAGTATTTCTGATTGGATACTTTCTCTACTAATTTACTGGCATAATTTCAATAGAAAAGATCAACCATGTTGCTTGCAAAACTCCAGATAATCGATAACGGTATCTGTGGTGACTTTGATTCCTGTGGATGAAACGATGTTTGACAACCGGTTGAATGAAGAGGGTTGTTTTACGCTTTCCGCCAACTTACGGATTAGGACTTTCATGGCTAAATCGTTTCGGATAGAATAGCGTGTTATCAAATCACCAAAAATGTCTTATTGAATAAATTGCTTAACCATTGGCGCTTTTCTATCTCTTCTATCAATTCTAATTCCGGTAATCCGCCAAAATAAAAATAATCAGAGAATGAACGAACTATTTCCGTGCGGTTTTGTAATACCGGGCTGGTTCAACAGTTATGTCATTGGCTTTTAGATATTCCCGAAATGAAAAGGATATACATTCTGTATAATAAACCTGCCGCCAAGTGTTGTTGCAATCTCACTGCTTAACATTTTGGCGTTGCTTCCGGTAATATACACCCGATATTTCAGATCTGTTAGCCGACGGGCAAACTTCTCCCAATGCGTCACAATCTGAACTTCATCCAGAAAGAAGATAGGACGATGTGCATAAAGCTCTTCATAACAAACTTTTATAAGATCGAGATCTTCAACGCTTAGGTTTATCAGGCGATCATCCTCAAAATTGAAATAAAGAATTTCTTCTATTGAGTGTCCTTCTCTCAACAAATGTTGTATTTGTTGATACATCAGATAAGATTTACCTGCACGACGAAGACCAACAAATACATAGTTTAGCTGATCTGATAAATGAATATCTCGTTCAATCAGTGTTATTTTCTCAACGAATTGCTGATATTCAATGATTAGAGACTTTATTACATTCTTTTCCATGCTATTTTATCTTTTGTACAAGACAAATGTAGTCCTATTTTGTCGATTATAAAAGATAAAATGGCATTTGTTTTATCGTTCATGAAAGATAAACATGATAAAACGAAAGGACGATCTCAACAGACCGTCCTTTCTATATAGAAAGATTGTAAGATTATTATCCTATATTCTTCACCTTGATCAGGTATTCGGCAATCTGAACAGCGTTCAGGGCAGCGCCTTTCTTAATCTGGTCGCTTACAGTCCAGAATGTCAGACCGTTCGGATTGCTGATATCCTTGCGGATACGGCCAACATAAACCGGTTCTTTATCTGCAACGAACAGCGGCATCGGATAGTCCTTGTTTGCCGGATCGTCCTGCAGGATGATTCCTTCGCCTTCAGCAAAGCTGCGTGCTTCTTCTACGCTGATAGGACGTTCTGTTTCAATCCAGGTTGCTTCGCTATGGGCGCATAACCGGAACACGAACACAAGTGGCTTACTTCGATATCGGAGTGCATGATCTTGCGTGTTTCGTTATACATCTTCATTTCTTCTTTCGTATAACCGTTTTCAGTGAACACATCAACATGAGGAATCACGTTGTAGGCCAGCTGATAAGCGGAATTTTTCTACAGTAGGTTCTTCGCCCTTCAACAGTTGTTCGTACTGCTTGATCAGTTCGGCCATAGCTGTTGCACCCGCACCGCTGGCTGCCTGATAAGTTGATACATGTACGTTTAATGTGCGATACCTTTTCGATTGCCTTCAATGCAACGACCATCTGGATGGTAGTACAGTTCGGATTGGCAATGATACCGCGTGGACGATTCAGTGCATCTTCGGGTTCACTTCAGGAACTACCAAAGGCACATCGTTATCCATACGGAATGCGCTGGAGTTATCGATCATCACAGTACCATGTTTGGTAATGGTTTCTGCAAATTCGATAGATGTACCGCCACCGGCCGAAACAAAAGCAACATCGATTCCCTTAAAGTCGTCGTTATGCTTAAGCTCCTTAACGGTGTACTGTTTACCACGGAAGGTATAAACACGTCCGGCACTACGAGATGAGCCAAAAGCACCAGCTCATCCATTGGGAAGTTTCTTTCGTCGAGCACGCGCAGGAACTCTTGTCCTACAGCACCACTCCGCCAACAATTGCTACTTTCATTTTGAGCACTAATTAAATTGTAATATAAAAATTGTTATAACTTTACCGCATCAAAATCGAACACAATAATAGTTGTAAGCTATTAGCGTGCAAAGATAGATAATTTTATAACAAAACTATATAACTATGAAACAATTTATTCTTTTATCCTTGTATTGCTTCCTGTTTGTGCATTCGCACAGTTTACAGAAACATTTGATGGTGGAGATCGGTTCGAATAATCCGTGGATTGATGATTCTAGTAGATATGTAATTAATGAGGAAAGACAATTGGCGTTTGACGGCTCTGGTCTGACCGGTAATTATCCGTTTCATACACCAATTCTTTTTGGTCGGACAATGGAGTGGGAGATGGATATTACATTAGCATTTAAACCGTCTAATTTTAATAAAGCATGTATTTATTTATATAGAACTGATAAAACCAAGTGATTTATTGTATTATATTCAAGTTGGAAGTAATGATGATAATGTATCTTTTTATAAATGGCCTCCAAAAGGGAATGCGCAGCGATTGATTAAAGGTGCTCGCCGGATGGATGGGAGAATGGTTCATATTAAGCTGGTTTTGGAAGAATGTAACCGTTGGACTCTTTATACTCGAATGTCTGATGAAGATTATTATATAAAGAAGGAGAGTTGGATGATAAGAATTTGAAGGATATCCGTGATTCCGGTAGTCTTAATATCATTTGTTATTGCAAAGCTAAGTCCCTTAAAACATGTTTTCTATTTTGATAATATTTTGGTCGTCATGAGCTGACGGAACGCCTCTGCATCCGGCTGAAGAACCTGAAGATCCTTCAAAACCCGATATCACTTTGCCTAAACTGTTGTCAATAGAACCTTTGACTCTCTCTGATCTGCAATTTGTGTTTGATCTTCCGGTTAAAACGGAGCAGGCTATATTTTCTGTTTCCAGCATAGGAATGCTGACCGTATTGCATATGCTGATGAAAGTCGGAAGGTTGTAAATACTCATTATCCGGAGGAAATGAAGACAGGAGAAGTTTATACAATTTTCTATTCCGGCGTAACGGATGAGAAAGGAAATATACTTGATAGCTATTCAGAAGTAAAAGTGGAGGAAGAAGACGATGGTGAGGAACCATTTGAACCTGGCTCTATTCTTATTAATGAAATAATGGCCGATCCCAAGGGACTGGAAGAGTTGCCGGAAACAGAATATGTAGAACTTTATAACACTACAGAGAATGTATTAGTGCTTACAGACTGGCAATTTCATATGGTGGAAAAGCGAAGCCTATGACGACCTTTGAAATTCCCGCAAAAGGGTATGCGGTACTTTATCGCTCCGGCAGGGATATTGTGGCTGATATTTCAGCGGTGAAGGTCCCGTTGGATAATTTCCCGTCCGCACTGGCTAATACCGGAAAGTTGTTGCAACTGTTTGATGGCGATAAAAACCTGATTGATGAAGTAACCTATGAAAAACCACCCCGCCAAATCCTGGGAGCGTTCTTCGTCCGGTTGGCATCTCTCTTCCGATCCGCGTGGCGGAACTCCGGCTCTGTTAACTCGTCCGGTAAAGGTGAGGAAAAACCCAATGAACCGGATAAACCTGTTACACCTGACGACCCCGACGATCCGGATACCCCCGACGATCCGCCTCTCCCTGATATTACCGTCGAACCGGGGAGTTTGTTTTAACGAACTTCTTCCCAACCCTTTGCCGGTGGTAGCGAATATATCGAGTTATATAACCGTTCCGATCATTGCCTTGCCGGTATCCGGCTTATCGGTCGCGGTCAGGAAATCCGATGGAACGTTGAGTACCCGCTACCCGTTATCCTCCGTTACTGCAACAATCGAGTCGGATGGTTATGTGTTGTTGACGAAGAATCTGGAGGGCGTTACCGATTTTTACACGATCAGTCCCCGTCTTCACTGTTTGAAGTCCCTAAACTTCCTATATTGGCGAATACTTCCTCTACGCTTGTCCTGTTCCGAACCAAAGACGGAACGGTGATCGATGAAGTTTCCTATACCTCAAATGGCATGCCTCTTCAATAAAAGATCAGAAGGTGTCTCCCTGGAACGGATCGATCCCGATGCGGGAACGCAATCGCCTTCGAACTGGACCTCTGCATCTGCTACAGTGGGTTATGGTACTCCCGGTTATCCTAATTCACAATCGGATATTTCTCTGCCCGATGATCCGGATACTCGGATGAACCGACCGGCATCAAGACACCGCAGTGGGATGAAAGTGCCGGCCATTATACTATATCCTATTATCTAGACCAGCCGGGATATAACTGCCGTGCTTTTGTCTTCAATATCGCCGGTCAGCGTGTAGCACAAATTGCTAATCACGAATTGCTGGGTTTGACGGGAAAATTAACCTGGGACGGTTATGCCCTGTCCGGGAGGCAACTACAGACAGGTGTTTATATCTTCTATGCCGAATTGTATCATACCAGCGGCACAGTAAAAGATATAAACAGGTATTCCTTTGTCCGGTAAAGAATGTGGATAAGTAGTTTATTAATAAACAGCCTTATGTTTGTTGAAGATGTTTGGATGCTTTACCTTTGTAATATCTCCAATGGGCATAGAACATTAATCAAAATAATTGTAATGCCTATGAAGAAGAAGAATTTAAACGTAGAAAAGGATTCTGGAAAGCCTTTTATGAACTATTCAGGACAGATGAATGATCATTCTGATCAGGAAAAAGATTTAATAATGAAGAATATAGATGTTATTCTTGATTGGTATAATGCTTTAGTTAAAGAGATGGAGGAGTAATTTATGGATAATAAAGAATATTTAGAATCGCATCCGGAATATAGAAGTTTATTTCCAACGCAGGAAATGTATGAGGATTTCGTACGTTTATGGATCTTGATGAAGACGGGCGGCGTGTTTATTTTGAAGAACACAAGGCAAGATTGGATGTTATGTCTCCGGAAGAACGTAAACAAGATTGGGATAATTTGGTGAAAGGTACTGAGTTGTTGATCGAGATTTGCCAAAGTGGAAATACCTAAACTAGCTTATGAAAGAAGATGATCGAAGCTTCGAAGAAGAATAAAGGTAACTTGGGATGATATACGCAAAAGCTGAATAATATAGCGAGTCTATAATAGGGTGAAAGTAGCTATGAGGAGACTTTAACCATAGTCCCTTCACAGCTACTTTTGTTTTAGTTAATAAACCGCCTTATACCAGGCAAGCTGCTTGTACCAGTCTGACAACTTCGTCAGAGAGGGTTGGGGCACGAAGACCGACAGGCCGGAGAAACGCTCGATTTTTCTTGCTCCATATAATGCTGCATAGTATGAATAAGGTGTTGCATATTTGCTGATGACCGCTTTTCCATACAAGCGGTAAAACGCTGATACTGTTCCTCGTTTGCTAGATACTTGATAAAATCATCGAAATCATATAGCATATGAGGACTGCTGTAAGTCAGGTATTCCAAAATCTGCATATTCGACAAAGAAAGAGCATAAATATCCTCTTCTGTTTTGTCTTTTAATATCTCATTGACAATTTGTGCCAATTCGTTCAATTCGCTTGTCTTTATCAGAGATACTGTGCCGTATGGAGCATAATCGTTATTGCTGTAGTATTCATAAAAACTTTGGTAACTGCTTCCAGATCGGCTTTGTCTTTAAACAATGCAGGCAGGAAATCTTCATAAGGAAATCCGCGGGCAAGGACTTCGGTCGGCGATCCCAGGAGATAATCCGTTTTGTCTTTCAACTCATAAGCACATTCAATGCCGCTCATATAACAAGCATCAAACAACATGAAGTCGAAATGAAAGCCTTCCAGTGCCTCGTTCATTTCGGTTATTTCCATATATTGGCCGTTTTCTTCCGAAAGAACGTAAAGAACTGAAATTACCTGGCAGCCACGATGTGCCATGGCTGGATAATACCAGACCATAACTTTCTGCTGGAAACAAGTCTGTTGTTTCCTTGAATACCTTTGCATGGTTTCCGGCAGGATAGCACTTTGGTTTTCGTAAAAACGGACGGTGTCTGTTACTATATTCCCTTTCTTGTCTTCTTTTATCTGGAACAAATAAGATCTGCTTTTGCTTTCCGAATAATATACAACCAGATTTCCTCCGTTGAGTGCTTTGTTGGAGGCGACTGTCATCATTTGTCTGATATTGGCACGTATATCACTACCAAGATTGGTACTGGCAATCATATAAGCAAGTACTGTTCGTTTGGCTTTATTTATCTCGATGTCTTCTTTACTGCAACTTCCAATAGCGCAAACAAAACGCTATATATATAATATTTTGATTCTCATGCCTTATTATTTAAATTACAAAGTTACGTATAATTTGGTTGTCTCTAATGTTTTATATTTCTTTTTTCTATCTTTGTGTGCTAATAGATTTTAAAGCATGTAGAGAAAAGACACTGATATGAAAAAAGTATTATTCATCGCACTGTTGTTGTGCGGTATCGGGTGGAGCGAAAGCGCAGACTGTGGCAGTCAAGTCTAATATTTTGTATGATGCAACTGCAACAGTGAACCTGGGTGCCGAAATTGCTTTCAACCGACACTGGTCGCTGGATATCTCCGGCAATTATAATGGCTGGATGTTGCGAGCGACAAGTCGTGGCAGCATTGGATGGTGCAACCCGAGGCACGTTACTGGCTGCATGAAAAGTTTAACGGCCATTATTTCGGAGTTCATGGCGTTTATATGGACTACGATATGTCTCATGTGAATTTCATGTCGGTAATGAAAAAGGATTTTGCTTACGACGGCAATGCCTATGGCGGTGGTATCTCTTACGGATATCAGTTGTATCTTTCTCCGCATTGGAACATCGAGTTTCGGCGGAGTCGGCTTCCTGCAATTTGAGTATGATAAGTCGGCTTACCCTGCGGATAAGGAACCGGCTTATAAATACCGTAATAACTATTTCGGACCGACTAAACTCGGTGTCAGTATTGTATATATAATTAAATAAGTGAACGATGAAAACTCCGGTCTATATATTTATTTTTCTGCTGGTCACTGCTGTTCCCGGTTCAAGCACAGTCACAGACGGAAGCTCCGGCTACTACTTATAACGGCCTGATTAATATCAAACAGAATAAGGCTGAGGTAGAAGGTAACCTTTTAAAACTGATATGGATATTTTGCTGAGCGGCCTGTCTGTCGGACGTTATCAGACATTGATACTGACTCCCGTTTTGCGCAAGGACAATTACCTGCTTCGTTTGTCACCCATCCGTATCAATGGGGCGAATAAACATAAAATGTATGAGCGCACGGTTGCTTTTCAAGGCAAACAGGTGGCCGATAAAATGCTTATGTAGTGTTGAAAAGTGCTCCTACTTTGTTGCAGGAGGTAAACTATAAAAGAGATTTTTTCCGTCCGTGGATGGAGAATGCAGAGTTGCTCCTTCTCGGTGAACTGACAGATTACGATGATATCCTGGTTCAGACTTATACGAATGTTTTGACCGATCGTTTGTATATTCGTCAGAGCAGGAAAAATAGTTTTTCCTGAAAGTTTTACGAAATAAGGCTTCACTCCGGGTGAGGCCTTTATCTTTGTATTCATCAGGGTTTTGAGGTGACGCTGCCCTGTTGAATGGCATCACCGGTGGTACTGTCTGTTTTTTATCCGAAAGCCTATAATTGTTTACCGTAGATATAAGCGGAGGTTAGTTCAAATCCTCTTACTTTCTTAACTTTTCGACCCAGGTGAAACTATTAGTTGACCTGGGTGAAATATGTAGTTGACCTAGGTCAACTTGTTGTTTTCCTTGGTCGAAAGATTAAAGCTTACTTGTTCGTTGATAATTAGCTATATATTTTGTATTAGTGTGATATAGTATAAAGGATTACTTATAGAAAATGAGCCAATGTGGCAATATGCCAATGTGCCAATATAGAAAGATTTGAGCTATCTCGTTCCCGTGCTTGACACGGGATCGCAAAGGACAGACCGTATTGACTTCCAACGAGGCTCACCCGTGCCGCAGGCTTTTGCCGTCAGTTTCAACTGACGGTTTTAAATACAGGAGGCAAGCCTCTTCCTTTGTGGGATTTATCCCCTTTCATTATAATAACACTCCGGGAAAGGGTTGAAACCCACAGAGGAATCCGTAAAACCGAAAGATATCTATCCGTCAGTTGAAACTGACGGCAAAAGAAGCCTGCGGCATGGGGCAAAACCCCATTAAAAGACACAAATAGCTCATATTTGATAAATTCTGAACCGATAGATTTCTAGTATTTCCTCTAAGCATTCAAAACAGGATGTTGTTTTAGCTTGTTTGGGGATAAGGCCATGGGGTGAATCCGAAATAGTTTCGTGACGCTGCTTTTGCAGGACAGCGTCACCTGAAGATTCTGATAAATACAGGGATTCTAGGAGTTTTATTGTTGGGTGACTCTGGAGTGTAAAAATGATGCTTAGAAATAAACTGTTTCATCGCTGGTGCCACCGTCCAGCCAAGGATTGATACTGCCTGAGATGCTGATGTCCTGGGCTTGTATGGTGAAAGAGTAGGTTTGTTTTTCCTCCTTCGAATGCTTTTGTCGATTCGATGCGGTAATCTTTGTTACTCATCCGGACAATGAAACAGGTTTCTCTACCGGGTAAAGAAGATAGTTGGTAACGATTGTTTCTTCGTTCGGAGTTATTTCTTTATTCAGATTGTCGATAAGTGTATAAGGCGTAATTGAGGGAGCGACACTTAGCTTGCCGGTTTGTACGTTCAGTTGTGGTTGACGGATAGTTCTCCATCGAAATGCTTTGCAGGATCATTCTTCCTTAATATCATCCGCTTTGAATTTAAGCGTAATGGTGGAAAGGATATGGGTTGAAAGAGAGGTTGACTGGTTCATTACTTGTTGTTTTATCCCGGTCCAGTACGGGAGTTGCCCACATGATGTCGTCTTGTTTTTCAGGTCAAAGGATACTTAACGGAGCGGCTGTCGCTGCTTCGGTGTAAGGGTAATAAGCGCAAAAGTTTAGTAAGGTGTCGGGGTTGATGGGGTAATGGGCGGGCGTCGCAGGTGAGTTCATTGCTGCCGGCGGTTTTGATGTAGGGAGAGTTGTTGAGGCCTTGCGTGAGAGTTTGGTTTCAATAGTACTTTTATATGTCCCAAGCTAAGATACCTATTTGAGAATTATTAGGAAAGAACGCTTCTGCTATCATAGATTTAGATGAAAGATGAGTCGTAATTAATGAGGAAAAATGAATTAGAGTTTTTCTTCAGTATACCTTGTGTTGTATCTTCAGTACAGGTACAAAGAGCAAAGAATAGAAGAAGTATGGAAAATGTTTGTATCCCATGTTGTATTTATATAAAAATGCAGAAAGTGTTTGTAACTAATCTATATCAGTATAAACTGATAACCTGTTTAGATATTAAAAGGATAGAAAATCTTCTGTCTATCTTCTTAGTTCAAATTCACTAATCGTTCGCATCGTCCGCCGATTAGTGAATTTGAGTTAAATGTTTTATCTTAGATATAGATTTTATTAGATTGTTCCTGAACCCTCAGTTTCATTCGTCCAATCAGTTAGTGATTGTGTAAATGTTATGCCTGTAGAAGCAATTGTAACATTAATAGTTGTAATTTTGCCCGCAGTTAATGTTGCTGTTGGTGTGAATGCATATTCTTTACCATCAATTGTAAAAGTGACTGAATTATTTCCTAAATCTTCAGGAAATACAAGTAAAGGACTATCAATAGGACTTGGACTAGTTGTGATTGACGTTGAAGTTGTAATACTAAAATCTCCTGGGGTTTCTGTAGAACTGAATTTTCCATCATTAAGATTCATTATTCCTACAGTGTTAGCATGTACTTTTATAGCTGTTAAGTTGCTTGCATTAGAACCCTCAGCTTCTTTTTTTATTGTAAACTTTAATTGAGCTATGCATGTTGAAATGCTAAATTAATACCAGTGGTAGATTTTGTATTATTTTTACTTGAGTTGCGTACATAATATCTGTAATGCTACTAGTTTGAGTGGTTGGTATAGTGACTTTAATTGTTGAGCATTTCCTGCTGTTGCTGCATTTACTATAAGCCCATTAGATTCACTTGCAATAGGAGAATATGCATAAAAATCATATTTAGTTTCAGGTACTATTGAATAGTATTTAGATGTACCAGAAGTGTATGTAATTCCTCCTGTATTATCAACAGTTAGACTCAAATTGTCCATGAAATTAGTCGCTTTCCAGCTAGCTACATCTGAGTACTCTATCCCCAAATACCAATAGTTGTACTTGTAAGTTTATCTCCTGTGGCAATTGCTTTTGTAAATAAATTTATCGATTGTCCAAAGTTTATGGGTACATTAACCTCTGCATCAATCTCATTTATCGGATCACTCGCTTGTACAAGCGGTCATTGCTGCAATTGTTGCAGCAATTGAAATCATACTTAATACTAATGTTTTCATAATTATAAAAATTTAATTGTTGTTATTTTATTCGTTGCTTATTACTTATCATTCAATTCATTCGATGACCATGTCATCGCCGGCAGAGACTTCCCAACTTGTTGATTGTGACAGTGAAGGAGGCGTCTTTTCTACCGTTACGGATACGTCTATATTTACTTTGTTTCCTTCCGTTTCTCCGATCGAGTTGCCCAGGTCGAGGGTGGAAGTGGTGGTACTTCCGTCATTGAGGGTGAAACCAGCTGTACTTCGTTTTGGGAGGGCAGGTGGGGTTGTTCCTTTGTTTGGGGAGTGCCTAATATCAATACATTTGTTTTATACCTTCCGCTGAAGTTGTTGTTTCAAAGTTAACTGTTGTTGTTTTGTCCGGTACGATCTCTTGTTTGCTCAGGTTGAAAGCGGCAGGTACGCCTGTCAGCTGCCCTTTGCATTCTTTTATATACTCCATACCCTCGACTTTTATGTCGAGCGTTACTTCGCGGATCAATGAAGCCGGACTGAACTCACGTTTATTATTTGCTCCGTCGTTGGCTTCCACTTCCAGGTTGTCGATGGCTATTCCATATAAAGGAATGCGTCCCGATGTCGTACCCCGGCCGCTTTCGTTTCAGGATAAATGCTTCTGCCGTCTCAAATGAATTCATATTGCGGAACTGGATGTTGTCGGCATCGCAATTGAAAACCAGTAAACGGTATGTATCCGGTGGCAGTGTGAACTTCAGACCGCTTGTGTCACTCGATCTGTATCATTGCACCCTTTTCCAAAGGATAAAAGCAATAACGAACTTTTAGGACTTTCATAGCCGCTCATGGCCTGTTCCCATTTCAACGAATACCAAATGAAACCGTAGGAAGACTGCTCTGGCTTTTCTTCCGAACTGCATTTAATGAAACATGTAATGATCATTAATATACAGACTGCGATTCCGCACGAGCAACCTAGTTCACTTCTTATCATCATTTAATATACGTTGAAAGTCAATTCTTCTTGTTTCTGACGCAAATGTATCGGGAAAAAGCAGACGTAAAATTGCTTTTTCTATTCAATAAGTTGTAAAAACTGCGAAAGTTGTTGATTTTTACTGGTTATTCGTCTTTTATTGCGAAGTGCACGGGGAGACATGCCGAAATTGGTCCGGCAGAAGTGGGAAAAGTTGGAAAGCGATTCGAAACCGTATTTGTAGCTGATCTCTGAAATAGACATTTCGGTAGTGGTTAAGTCGTTCTGGATGTCTTCACATTTCTTTTCAGCATCCACTGGTAAGCGGGTTCGCCGAATGTCTCTTTAAACAGGCGGCGGAAAGTAGGTGCTGTAGCCTCCCATCTGGGCGAAGGCTTCCACATCTTCGCCTTCATATAATTCTGCATGACGAAGTAACGGAAACTTTTGCTGTACCGGTAGATCGGCGAGCAGAAAGCGGCCAGTTCTTTTAATGTATAGTAGCAATTGAGCAGGTAGACCAGCTCCGTCCGTTTGGCATTCAGGAAACCGGCGCACAGCAGGTCGTCGTTCAGGTACATCCGTATCCCTTCCACGAAATACTGCAACGGCGGACACATATTCATTACAATCGGTTCGATACGGAGGTCTCTGCTATGCTCCCCTTTATTGAAACGTTCGTTGCAGATATTGATCGGGCGTTCAAACAGGTACAGGATACATTCGGCGGTTTCGAGGATCTTGAATTCGACCTTCGAGCCGATCGGTTGCAGGATGAACTGCCCTGCACTGAAAATGGTATTGGGATGTTCTTCGCTATTGACCTGCGGAACCTTTCAGCAGAAAATACAATGTATTCTGCAAACAACGTTCCCGTGGATGATAAGTCCTTTGGGATAGGAACGATATTTAAAGATGTTTCTCCTGTATTCGGAACAGGAGCCACAATCCGTAAATTTGCTGTATCTAACAACTGAGAGAACATAGACGGTCATTATAATTTTACCTTTATACTTTTTCCCGTATTCTCGTTATGAAAACGGTCTACGGCGGTCACAATATAGCGATATTTTTCTTTCCGCTATCATAAGGCATTAAATATCTTGTGTTACGGGTGATTTTACGATTTTGCCGGATTACTGAGGTCGATCGGTTCTTTATCTTCGAAACGGTAGATGAAAAGTAGGAGGCTAACTCCGGGTTTGTCGGGCTTTGTTCGGCCTTCCAGTGCAGCATATAACCGTCGGCGGTCCATTCTTTTTCAGTTTTTCACCTCCTGCGGTGCCCGGTTGTGCATATGGGTATAGGCCGGGATCAGTGCCGGATAACGGTGGTAGTTCCTTTTCAGGCTATCGGCTACGCCTTTGTTGTTCCACAACAGTTCGTTGGCAGGCCAGAATTGCCTTTGACTTTCGACAGAGCGTTCGTAACGCATTTTGCGGGTCAGTTGGCTGGCTTTCATGGTGCGTGCCACGTCCTGGCCGATATAGAGATGGGGACCTTCGAGGGTTGCGTTCTTATTCCACCATTGGATCAGGGTGATATAGTCGGCTGCCGGATGGTCTATTTCCCAATATATCTGAGGCATGTTGTAATCTATCCAGCCTTTTTACCCAGTGGAGGATGTCGGCATAAAGGTCGTCATAGTTTTGCAGGCCGTTGGTATTGCTGCCGGAACCGTCGGGTGTGCTTTTCTTTGTTACGGTAGATACCGAAGGGACTGATGCCGAAACGCACCCAGGGTTTGGTGAGCAGGATTCATCGTTTCAGTTCGCGGATCAGCGTGTTCACGTTCTCCCGGCGCCAGTCACTGCGCTGTGCATTGGTATAACCTTTGTTCAGTCCGTATTTCTGGAAACTCTTATCGTCGGGGAAAGGCATGCCGGCTGCCTGATAGGGGTAGAAATAGTCGTCCATATGGATGGCGTCCACATCGTAACGGCTGACAATGTCGCGTACTACCTTTAATGAATCGGCAGTCCGGGTCGAACAGAATCTGTTTATTATAGGTAACGAACCATTCCGGATGTTTGTTATAAATATGTGAAATCGGCAAAACGGGTGTTGCCTGCCGTGCTGGCGCGGTAAGGGTTCAGCCAGGCATGGAACTCCATATTCCGTTTGTGGCATTCGTCGATCAGAAATTCCATCACATCGAAATTGCCTGCCGGAGCGACGCCCTGTTGTCCGGTATAGAAACGGCTCCAGGGTTCGATGTCCGATTTATAGAAAGCGTCGGCTTCGGGACTGGGATGATGGCGTTGATACCGCAGGATTGCAGGTAATTCAACTTACGCACGAAATCTTTCCGTAGCTGGGCGGAGTCATATCCTTATATTCTCCCTGGAAAGCTGTTTGTATCCAGGCCCTGAATTCCCGTTTGTCTTTCCTTCTGTCTCGCGGACTGGTAGTTGGCGTGTAGTCGAACAGGAGGTAATACACCACTGCCAGAAGCAGGCGGATATACTGATTGTTCATGAATATTGTCTGGTTTGAGATTATTGTAACACTTTCTTCATTTCCTGCGGCAAAGATAATAAATAAAAGTGAGACTGAGCGCAGGAGGTAGAAGAGGGCTGTTTTCATTTCGAATCGCGTACACAACGGATTGGTCCTGCGACCGACTTTACATAATAAAAATAGAATTGGTATTCGAATATATGGAACAGACCAGCATCCTTATGGATATGCAAAATATTCACTCGGTTGTCTGTGTCCGTAGTTGCATTATGGTAGTTTCCACAACTACTTGCACGAAAACCTCCTCCATCGCCTACACGTGTTCCCTGTGTCGGGAAATAAGATGTCGGACCCCTTTCCATTTCTGCATATACATGTTCATTCCATATCCGTCCGGAAATTTCTCGTCATAATTGATACCATTCATAGATCCGGGATTGAGTCCTGTATTTGTAAACTCGAACCACAATTCGAGGCAACTCTCGCCTGTGGGACAGGGATCGAAAATGGATTTTTCCGTTCCGTAGTTATCATATATATGTACATTATTACTCTGATTGATCGTGTAGGCTTTCATTCCATCGGAAGCCGGCTCCAGTCCGCCCCAAAGTTTATTGTCACTTTCTCCTATCGGACACCAGTCGCCATTATTGAAATAGTTACTCTTTGTTTGCACATAACTTCGCCTCGGTTGACTTCATTCGTCCCACAGATAAAGATCGTAGATTAGCGATGGCATGTCTGACAGCTCCGGTCAAAGTGCTTCCAATTACCGAATGGAACAGCTTGCTTTCATCGGCAACGGAAGTTTTATGCACTTCAATCTGGTTGGAGTTGTCATAATGCTGATCTGTATGTTCGTCGTTATAATCCTGGTGTTCATTTGCAACATTGCGTAAAGGAGGGAACGGATCTTTTCGTCCCATTGATATAACATGCCGAAAGCCTGCGTTATTTCATCCGGATACCGGTGGAGACCATTTCCTATACCTTTTGATTATCCGCCAATGCACCGAGATTACGACATGACAGCATAGCCTTGAATACGCGGTTCTCAGGATGTATACCGTTATTGTCCCAGTCGTATGTGTAATAAGTGACGGCTTTGCCAAGATTGTCCGGTTCATGGTCTGTAACCCAGATGTGCCAAGACCACAGAATGTCTCCCTTGCTATTGTAAGCACCGATCAAGGCGTTACCTTTCTTTTGCGTTCTAACATAGATTTTCTGATGAATATCGCCTGTGTTCTCACCGAGTTGCACCAACGTTCCATCCGTATTATTACCGATACAGTCTTTGGTTTGCCAGATAATGCCGACCCGGGCTATTTTCAGATTCTCGTCATGAGGGTTTAAATAGTCTGCAAAATTATACCCCCCTGTCTCTACACGGTAATAGGGTTCAAAAGACAGGAAACCGTTTGGCTTTACAACAAAACAGTTGGATGATGGATTGTTTTGCCCTTTCTCTCCTGTGATAGTCAACGTCATGCGGTAAACTTGATTACGCTGTATATTAAAATTATTAAGCGAATTTCCTCCGGGATAAGCTGCATAGAGATATCTTTCACCATCAATTTCGGTGGTTACATCGACCACAAGTGCATCGGAAGGTGCTACATCAGATTTGCTACCACCCAGAGTTTCTATTTCCCCCTGTAGATTTTCGGGGACATAGAAAACAGCCCATTCTTTATCTTCATTCTTTTCCAAATCCGAGGCGGCAAAGGCTATGGAACTGAATGTCGTCCCATCTGGAAATGGAATCGCATTCATCGGCTCTCCATTTCCGTCGCCCGGCCAATGTCTCTACCTGGCAAATATTCGGAATTTGCCTTACGTTAACGTTGTTCAGCTCCATCCCTAGTTTCAGCATCACTACCTTTACTTTGAGTTTGGCATACATACGTGTAACCGCTACTGTGACCGTAATACCTGCCGTCACTTCCACCTCCTCGCTTGCTCCGGCCATTGGTATCGACACCTTATCTATCGACCGTAACGGGAAAGCGGTAGGCAAGGTCTGTTTTTCAGTTGTTCCAGATTCTTGAACCTTTGCCATGAAGCATCCGTTCCATCGTTGGCCCAGTTGTCATAGCCTGTATTGGCTACGACATATACAAGAGACGAAACTCCGGCTTTCAGATATACGGGCAGATTTTGCAACATTGCCTGGTCGGTAATGGTGTAGTAGCGCGGCTTTATCAGCAGTTCTTTCGTTGCTGCATCGTATTGGAACACCCAGATGTTATGTATCTCTTTTTCTTCCGAAGTTTCTTTTTCTGGTGTGTCGCTTGGTAGAGACGCCCTTGTTTTGCTTGTGCTTCAACGGCAAATGTATTGACAGACAAATTCAATACGGCTTCCGTCAGTTCACCTTCATCAAGACCTGCCCCGTTTGTTCCACTTTGTCTCCAGTTGCAGTTCTTCTGTGCAACCTCCCATTACGATGGTTACCAATAGAAGTATGATTGTCAATGTCAAAAGTATATTCATTATCATAAGTATATTTCCATTCTTGCACGTTCACGGTGAGCCTGTTGTCGCGGACGGTGATGGTAAAACGGTAGAGGATATTGCGGGAGATGTCAAAACGCTTGGTATTGTCACTATTATCTGTCTTTCCACTCTCATCGTAAATAGACTTTATACGGTTCGTCCTCACCGGTTGGGCATCGAGCCTTACCTCAATGCACGCGTATTTGTCACCCGCGTCGATATTCCGGTATTCGGTCAGGTAGGCAATCCATTTCTCGTATTGATTTCCGTCAGTACCCGCCCACTGGCTTGCAAACGGAAATCTTGTATTTTTCTTCCGTATCGTTGCTATTTCCTACGAGGTGCAAGCCGCTAACGTAATCGTTGCTCCACTCACCACCGTGGTCGTAGTCGTCCTGTGAAAAATATCTTTGGGGCAATATCCTTTTTATTATAGCGGCGAACCTTTACCTCACTGATCGATAAGTCAAAATAGTCATCTGTCTTGAGGATTATCTCCACCTTGCCACGGCACGGAGTAGAGTGACAGGCTCAGGTAACAATGTAACCTCTCCTGACTTGAACTCTATATTATTGTATTCGTGAACACCATAGAAAGGAATCAGTCGTTCCGGTCCCAGCTCAAAAGAAGAGAAACGATCGAACTGCCCCCATTGGCATCGCAGATATCCGCAAGCAATGTCTCTCCGGCTTTCATTGTATCGTCACCATATTGCGGCCAGTTGGCAAGCACAACCATCTTGAAGTTTTATGATTGGCCAAAGCGGTGGGTGCTTGCCAAGTACACTATAATCCCTGTAATCGCTTTTTCAGTTACTACGAAACCGTCCGGCTCAAAACGAGCGATGAGCTTATTGTCGAAGGTGAAGAAATAAATCCTGTAGTTGTTGTTCTCTATGTCTATGTAGTTTTCATAGGTTTCGCCAACTTCATAGCCTTCACCGGTCTCCGGCTTCTTGTGGGCAATCTGAAGCCGATGAGAGCTGTTTCTTTTCGGATATGCCGAAAACATTTCATGGCTACACGGTACTCCACAACGCAAGGAGCATCAGAGTCCCCGTGATGATATGTTTTACCACATTTTCATTCGCATTCCTTTTATTATAATTCGCTGTTTTGCAGCACCACCTTCCAAGAGTTGATGTAAATGTAGGCATCGAGCCAACGGTCACCTTTATCGAGGAAGAACACCATGTCGTATACGTCCTGCCTATCGAGATATTCCTGGTCGTCCATATCCCGGTTATAGAAACCTTTCACAAGCAAAGCATAGTCGATAAGAGGAATGGAGAAAACTGGTTTTCCTGTTTCCTTGTTGGTCACGGTGAGCTGTGTTTTCTGTCCTTTTACAAGACGTGGTATGGTCAGTTCGGCTATGGCTGCGCTGAAAATGGCGCGAGACACAGTCTGTATTTCTTCGGACTGGGAGTCTATGCCTGCTTCCCCGGCGTCGGTATGCCATGCGAAGAAAGTCACCGGCTCGTCGGGTAGCAATGTGTTGTCCCAGTCCATGCTCCGTTAGTATCGGTGATGGTGAAGACGAACTTATCTTTGTCCACAGCCTCTCCTGAGAGGTGTTGTAACACCACTCGGACATTGTTGGTGTTTTTCACCAATGGTACGGTATAAGGTACGTACCTTCGGTTTCAGCGAACGTCTGTTTCGGCAGCCACCCATGGAATAAGCGGTCGAGGTCTTCGGTGACGAATGCCTTGTTCCCGGCATCGTATTGCCTGTCAAGCGTGCAGGTCAGTTCTCTGCCGACGGTTGTTGCAGGTCTTGAGAAAGAACCTTTGTCAGTTGTGCCACACCAAGCGAGCAGCCTCGTATTTGCCTGGTTCTACATCTATGGTCATGGCATAATCATCAGCCGGGATTCTCCCTGTTCGGTACGTTGCCAAACCACCTTGCCGTCGACATCGAGCAGGTAAAGTGTCACTACGTTCACTTCGTGGGCAAAGGCATCGGCAAACTTCATGTTATAATCGTAACGAAACTTCACACGGTAGTTCACCGAGCAGTCGCCCTCACCATCATAGATTAAGCCGTCGCTAGCATCGAGGTGCAAGCGATGACCGCCATCGACTTGACGTTTTTCTTATGTAAGATCTTATATTCATTTGATTTATATTATTTATTTTATATATGTATGCTGCGGAAAATACCGCAGGGATTTTCATTTTCGGTGGAAATGGCAGATGCGCCCTTTCCGGTCCCGTCTCTTTGCGCCGGAGCGGAAGCGTTTTAAAGCCATTCCATGTGGGGTTTATTCCTCATGGAATGGTTGTTTTATAAGATAAAGATTGTTTCAAGAAAAATTAAAGTTCCACATTTTGGCTGACAATCTTCCAGGAAAGGATATTGATTTTCGCGCCAACATAATAAGTGTCATCGTCCGGATCTTCGCCGGGAACGATTTTTCGTCTTCGTCAAAACCCCTTGCCTATATTTTCCAATTTGTCAATGGTGACTACATAGTGATGATTGCGTACCACACCGTATTTGGCTTCCGGGATAGTTCCGTTTGCAACTTCGCTATTGTTGAGGTGTTCGATAGGAATGTTGTAGTACATCAATCCGCCGTTGTAAGCGATGGCATCTGCGGAAGCAGCAGCCAAATGCTCGTTAAGAGTAGCGATGATTTGATCCGAATAGTTAGAGCCGTCCCCTGTATATAAGGAGGTTGCATGCTCATTTGTAAATACCACTTTTACTTTTCCATCGCCCACATTCTCCAACTTCACATACTCTCTGCCAATCTGAGTATATTTTGTATTACCTCCATCGTCTTGACCGTCTTCATACCACATGTTCAGTTGTTTTTCGTCTTCAGTACGTTGAGCACATAGTCGAGGAAGGAATCTTGTTTGAAAAGAACACCACTGTAGCGTACGAGATCGAGTGCATTACCGTTTACATCGCAAACTTTGGCTTTCAATAGGATGCTCGTAACGGTAGAAGGAAAGTTGCCAGTCACGATGGTGTTTGTGTTGGTGTTCTCGGCGCAATAGGCAGGTTCCCAATGCGGTTAAGTCGCTTTCCAAATCGACATAATTCAGATATGGAATTGGCGGGAACTCCGCCGCATTTTCAGGATAACCGGAAAAACCGTAGTTGAACGACTTACCCCAATGGCTGCGGTGGTCGGTCCATCTGTTCCATGTAAAGCCCAAACCAATATCCGTCCAAGTCGCATCTATGTTCTTGACCATGTACGATTTCTTTGCCGTAGCATTCAATTTCCATCCGAGCAGTTCCACATAAAGGTCTTCCGAAGCGATATTACCGCTTCCGGCTGAGTTGTCTTCGCCTGCTACAGTGACTTTTATCGGATAACGTCCATTTACATCCTTTTCGAGTTCATCGGACACATTCAAGGTTACTTTGGCAGCCAGACGTTCCACATACACAGTCATCACATTAGTAATGGCGCTCACATCTGTTATCGGTTCAAGAGAGAAATTTTCCTCATTAACTTCCGTCACGAAATACTTTGCTCGATTGGTATCGGTGTAGCTCGTAGTGCTCATGGTAAAGTAATTGGTGGTGACGCTGTTGGTTGTTTCCGGGTAATAAATGCCTTCCGCATTATTGTCCGCAAGCACCGTCTGCATTTCATCGAGCGTTTTTCCATACACGAAGTTGGTCGGTATGTTGATCACTGTTACCATATATTTAGGATAGTCTTTTGTCCAGTCCTTTCAGCACAACGACATTGTTACTCGCAAATTCAATGTTTTCGGCAGGGGCAGTCGTTGAGGCGTTGCCACCCGTCCCCAAACATCACCTTGTGTTACAAATACACCGTCTGCATCATAAAAGTAGAAGTAGGCGTTTTTTACAGCCTGTTCATTTATTCCGTACTCAAAGTCACCTTCTTGTCGCCCTTGTAAGGGAACCTGCATCAGCGAGGCGGACATTGATATATGCCTTGTCTCCTGTGAAAACACTCGGTGTATCATTCGGAATGATTTCCGATTCTTCGTTCGAGCATGCACCCAATGTGGCGCATACGAACAAACCTAAAAATAATTTATTCATCTTCATAAATGTTGGTAATTCAATTTTGTTAATAATATATTCTCTCGTTCATTCTTAATATTTCTGCTTTTTCAAGCTGTTCAAGCGTAATGCCGGCCTGCTCTAATCCGAGAGATTTCGCCTCGTTCAAGTAACGTCGGGCACTGTTGTAATCTTTGCCGGATGGCCAGTGCGCCTCGGCATAGACAGCCTCGGGCGAATCGCCCGCTTTGGCAAGATAACGCTTTGCGGCCGTGAGGTCGCCACGGCGCATGGCAGCGTTGGCGGCGTTCAGGTTGGCGATGGTGTCATCCGGGAACATGCGTACCGCTATCTCGAACACTTCAGCAAACTCATCTGTACCGGGCTCATATTCCTGTGCGGCAAGGTAGAACTCATTCAGGTTCAGTTTCTGCGGCCGTTCACGTATGATTCGCCTTATATCCTCCACGTCGCTGTAACTGCGGATAGTGTAGGCTATACGGTAGTCTGTATGACGCAACGCCGGATAACAGTTCTGTAACAGGAAGCGGTATTCTACCGGATAAGCACGTTTTATTTTCCACTCTTTGGCATCCGGTTCCAGATTGCCGTCTATCAAAGCGATGATTTCCGTGCGATGTTCAAGGTTCGACTGCTCCACGTAGCGACGCAATCCTGCCCAATCCTCCGGTTCAAAGTCGGTCGTTATTACATCGCCTTCAAACTGGTAGAGTTGTTGTATGAATTTCTTCAATGCTGCCGTACGTCCGATAGCCAATTCTTTGTTATGCACGTATGAGCCTTCGGGCGAGGCGTAACCTTTCAGCCATACCGAGGTGATGGTTATGTCCATGTCGCTTCGCACGGAATCAATCGATGACTGTATTTTCCCAAGTTCAACGGCATTGCGTCGATAATCCGGATAAATACCCGTTTGGTCTACCGGAAAGTCGATGAACGCCGAGCCTTCGAGTGAATCCCGTTTTTCGATCTGCCCTTGCAGACGCATATATACCAATTCGGGGAAAACGCTTCGGTGTGTCGTCCGAGCGTATCATTCCGCTCTGCCAACAACGTGTTGCAACACCCGTAGTCGTCACGATGAAGCGACAGCACCGAACCGTTCATCCATTCGGCATATGGTACCATATGGTGGTATTTGAGGGTATCGGGTTTTTCCGAGGCCTTATAACTCTTTTCATCCTTGCCCGACAGCATACTTTCGCCATTGCGCACATAGAAGTAGTAACGGCGCCTGCCGTAAACCCCTATCGGTTGCAGGTCGAGCGAGTCGTTGCCATTGACTAGCCATGGTGTAGAAGTACGGCACGATTATCGTCCACGTCAAGCCCTGATAAATCCCAAAGCATGTCAATAGCGATATACCCGCCGTTGCGTTCTATTTTTAGATTCTCCATGGAAACACCGTCCACGATGTCCTGTTTTCGCATGTCGATTGCGGTTTGTGCTTCCGCTACCGTAACCATGCCCAAAAGGGCTGATAGGATATATAATGTCTTTTTCATCTTACACACGATTAAAATACATAAACAAGATTGATTGCAGCTTTCGTCAGTCCCACGTAGTGGTGCGGCTTGTCCGTTTCTATCTTCTTGCCGCACCCGGCGCACTGAAAGCGGTCATAGCGTGTATAGGAATAGCCCAAGCCTATTTCCGCCTCAAGGTTCCAATGCCGCCCCAGTATCCACGTATAACCGTAAGCGATACCTGCGCCGACAAACCAACCCTGATAACGGGTATCCTTCAACTTGCGGGCATCCGTGCCAAGGAAGTTGATCTTTCCATCAAAACCTCCGATATTATACTGTCCGCCATGAATGTGAGCACCCACAAAGTGTCCCGAGAAGCGATCGCAGAACCAGTATCTGACTTCAGGCTGAACAGCCCAGTGTTTCCAATGCCGCTCGTGCGAGAGCGTCCATGCATTGAACTGCCCCGTAATGTCTAATGTCCATTTAGGTGCGAGTCCGACCTCTATTCCCAAATTCGGATTCAAAAAAGCATCCGCCAACACATTACTCTTGACAGCCACGTCCTGGGCTTTGGTATCCTGCATCATACCGGCGGTAGTAACTACCAGCAGACCAATATCCGTTTTATAATTCCATTGTTCATACTTTAGGCTATAGTTAATTATTCCGTTGTAAATTTTATAGTCTGTTCTTGCATAGACAGTCTCAAGAGGTCAACTGCGGTGACCTCGCTTTCTTTATTTTTGTTCTGCACAAAGAAACGATGCATTTGTTTTCGCATAATGCCAAAACGTATAAATCATATTGGTAAAATCGTAATGACCATTTGACGCAGGCTACAATTTTGTAATGGGCATGTCAAATCGTCAAAGTCTGACTCATTTTAGAAGTGCGCGGAGTCATTATTAACAGTTGTAATACAAATAAGTGCAGTAAAAGGCTATCTTTGTATACCGTAATGTCAGTGAGTTTATGACTGTCTGCCTAAGCAATTTAAGTGCATCGGAAAAGCCAGCAGAAATACACACTCAAGAAAATAATTTGAATTCAATTAATATGGGAGCATTTGTCACATACAGCAATTTGATAACCTATATTTTACCGATATTCTGTTCGGCCATATGTTCGGTCTTTACCTTATTATTGATATGGAATTATCGCAATCTTGCCGAAAGGAAATTAAGGCGGGTCGTGAGCATTTATTGTATCCTGATAGCCGTATGGTGGTCATCCGTTTTATGGCATGTGCTCTCTGACGATCCGATATTTCTTCCGGTCGATATTCCTTTGCCCTGTCGTATATTTATATTCCCATATTGTTTTACAATATCGTTTATTACTTGGCCTATTTAGGAAAAGAGAAACTTTCCCGTACTGAATTACATTTGGCCGGTACCCACATTGACAATTATCCTGATAGCGTCAGCCTGGATATCGCCTCCCGAGGGAGGACTTTTACCAGACTGTCGTTATTTGAGCGCTATACGGAGCTTTTATATCCAGTTCTTTACTGCGGTTTATCACTGCAATAGCTTATATTGTTCCGACTGGCCTGTTATTGCTGCGGTATTATAGGCAGACGGTACTTCAAATGGCCGATACGGATCGAAAATATGTCAGTATTAAATCATCGCGTTGGCTCATTATGTTTTCATGCTTCCATACTTTCCATCGTTATATTTCTAATTGCTTTGCCTTCGTTGGTCGGGGCAAGTCAATGGCTTATTCGGTTGAACGCGTTATGCATTATGGCTCAGGAAATCTTGCTTTACATATCAGGTTATCCGTAGGCAATATCTCTTACAAGACCTTTGATTTGTTTTCAGGCAATGAAAATGAGACCGGGAACAACGGTTTGATCGCCAAACAGTACCCTGTGCCGGATGACACCCGCGGACAATTGAACAGGACGGCGTTCGAAAACTATTTGTCTCAACAAAAACCATTCCTCGATCCTGATTTCAAATTGACTGACATGGCCGAGGCGATGGGGGAACCGTACCATCATGTCTAATTTTATCAATCAAACTTACGGATGAATTTCAAGCGTTACCTGAACCAATGTCGGATTAGGAATACCAGACTCTGATAGCGCATCCTTCGAATGAACAAAAAATCCGTATCAGGTAATGGTCATGGCGGGATTCAAAGATTCCAGGCATTTCCAACGTGCGATTCAATTGGAAAATACATATAAAGAACAGACTGACAAGGAATCACAAATAAATAAAAAAGGATGAATCAAGATATCGAACGTGCAATAGTTTTCTCAATACCCGTGGTAAGCGCTGCGATCAGCCTGGTCATGATTTTGCTCGACACAACCCGCTCTTCCAATACAGTCAACAGGAAGATACATTACAGTATGATCACTGTATACTGTCTGATAATGCTGTACTGGAGCGGACTGGTTATGCATTCCATCGCCCGTGACGCTTTTCATAGCATATCTGCCTGTTTTCTTTTCCTCGTTCAGTTTTATTCCCGTATTCCTATACCTGATCACCTATATCATTACGGGAATAGGCGAGCAGAGGCGTTTTCCGGTATACCATTTCATCCTTCCGTGTTTGACTGTAACTATTTTGTGATTGCCTTTATAGTGCCATTCCAGCAACGATGGGCTGCTATTTATGATAACGAGGCAAACCTGACGAGCGCGATCATCGACATCATGTTTATCGCCTGTATTTTGCTGAGCATTTTATACTCAGGACTGAGCTTGCTCCGCATAAAGTCATATAAACGCCAGGTAGCCGATTATTCCGCTGATATTTACCGGATGTCACTGGATTGGCTATCCTTTATCATCATCTTCAGGTAGTCCTGCTGCAAACATTGCCGATAGCCGGATTGATATTGGGGATCACGCTATTCAACAAGTTGGGATTTATCTGGGCATTTACAACATTCCCGCCAGTTTTTACCCATATCGTACTGTGCCTGAATATCCTTTCGGAGAATTATGTGATTATCGAACCTGTTACCGCCAAAGAAAAGGAAATAACCGCATCGGGAAATTATGCGCAATTAGGGCGGGGCGAGTCGAAGTATTTAGAAAATAAGAAGCCTTATCTAAACCCGAATTCAAAATAACCGACATGGCCAAGGACCTTTTTTCCAACAGAACTTATATATCAGCTTTCATCAACCGAGAATATGGTATGAATTTCAATCGTTTCATCAATAATTACCGGTTGAAAGAAGTAGAAAGATTACAATCGGAGGCTGTACAAAGAAAACAAAAAATATCTTCGACGGAGATTATTATCCATGCCGGGTTCAGCAACTATCGCAGTTATTTCCGAGCTAAAAATGGTAAAAACGATCCTGTTTCCGTAGATTAAAAAATGTAATTCAGATAGATATGCGAAAGTCTCTTATCCGGTTCAAAGATAATAGATAATAAATAATAACAAACCCGAATACCTCAGTACTAAATTCAGGTTCTCGTTTCTTTGCTATTTTTGTATCCTTATTAGGAAAAGATTTATGTCTGAAAATAATGCTATATTTATCAAAGGCTCGTGTTAATAACCTGAAGAATATTGATGTAGAGATCCCGCGCGACAACTGGTCGTGATAACCGGATTATCCGGCAGCGGAAAATCCTCCCTTGCTTTCGATACGTTATATGCCGAAGGACAGCGCCGCTATGTGGAGAGTCTTTCTTCTTATGCCCGCCAGTTTTGGGGCGTATGAGCAAGCCGGAGTGCGACTCATATTAAAAGGCATTCCGCCCGCTGTTGCGATCGAGCAGAAGGTGAATACCCGCAATCCGCGTTCGACAGTGGGTACATCTACCGAAATATATGAATACCTGCGGCTGCTTTATGCCCGGATAGGCAAGACGATTTCGCCTGTGTCGGGGATGGAAGTGAAAAGCATCAGGTGAAAGACATCGTGAAGGAGGTTCTGGCATATCCGGCCGGTACCCGTTTTGCCGTGTTTGCCCCGGTAGTCCTGCCGGAAGGCCGTGGCATGAAGGAGCAGCTGGAGATTTTACAGAAAGAAGGATATACCCGTTTGTCAATCAACGACACGGCTTACCGTATCCAGGAAGTGTTGGCGGATAAGGCATTGCTCGGTTCTCCCAATATTGAATTGCTGGTCGACCGTTTGACGGTTTCGGACGATAAGACATTGAAAAGCCGTCTGGCCGATTCGGCGGAAACGGCGTTTTGAAGGGCATGATACCTGTATTATCCGTATCTATGCTGCCGAAGGGACGGTGGTAAAGGAATATTCCAAGAAATTCGAAGCGGATGGTATCACGTTTATCGAACCGACCGATATGATGTTCAGTTTTAATAATCCGCTGGGGAGCCTGTCCGGTCTGTGAAGGATTCGGAAAGTACTGGGTATCGATGAGAACCTGGTGGTACCGGATAAGAGTTTGTCGGTCTTTCAGGGGCGGTGGTCTGCTGGAAAGGCGAAGTGATGGGAGAGTGGTTGAAGGAGTTTATCGCCAAGAGCGAGAAATACAACTTCCGATACATCGTCCGTATTACGACCTGACGCAGAAGGAAAAAGACCTGTTGTGGCATGGTGCCCGCGGCTTGCACGGCATCGACGACTTTTCAAGTTTGTGGAAGAGAATCTTTATAAAATACAATACCGTGTCATGCAGGCTCGTTATCGGGGAAAGACGACCTGTCCTTCCTGTACGCCTGAAACCGGAAGCGCTCTATGTGAAAGTAGGCGGTAAGAATATAGCTGAACTGGTGGCATTGCCTATCACGGAAGCAAAAGCCTTTTGACAACCTGGTGCTGGACGAAACGGATGCGGCCGTGGCAAAACGTTTGTTGACGGAGATTATGAACCGCTTGCAGTTCCTGCTGGATGTCGGGTTGGGTATCTGACGCTCGACCGCCTTTCGGCTTCGTTGTCGGGTGGTGAAAGTCAGCGTATTAACCTGGCGACTTCGTTGGGCAGCAGCCTGGTCGGTTCCTTGTATATATTGGATGAGCCGAGTATCGGGTTGCATTCGAGAGATACCGATTTGCTGATAAAGGTGTTGCGTCAGTTGCAGGCGTTGGGTAATACGGTGGTCGTGGTGGAACATGACGAGGATATTATCCGTTCAGCCGATTATATTATAGATATAGGTGAAGGCTGGACGTTTGGGGCGAAGTGGTCTACCAGGGGATGTGAATAACCTGCAAACCAGCAGCGACAGTTATACCCGTTATCTGACCGGTGAAGATAAGATTGAAGTCCCCGCTTTCCGGCGCCTGTGGAATAATTATATAGAGGTGAAAGCCCGTAAGAATAACCTGAAAGGGGTAGATGTGAAATTTCCGTTGAACGTGATGACGGTTGTTACCGGTGTCAGCGGTTCGGGAAAGAGTTCGCTGGTGCGGGATATCTTTTATGAAGGTAAAGCATTATCTGGATGATGCGGCCGGCTGATGGTGGATTGTTCCGGCCTGGAAGGTGATATGAAGATGATACAGGGTATCGAGTTTGTCGACCAGAACTCGATCGGTAAGAGTTCGCGTTCGAATCCGGTGACTTATATCGGTGCTTACGACGAGATCCGTAAATTGTTCGGTGAACAGCCACTGGCGAAACAGCTGATATACGTCTGCCTATTTCTCTTTAATAAGGAAGGCGGACGCTGTGAAGAATGTAAAGGGACGGCCGTATCACAGTGGAAATGCAGTTTATGGCGGATATCACATTGGAATGCGAAAGCTGCCATGGAAAGCGTTTCAAACAGGATGTGCTGGATGTGGAATATCACGGTGTGAATATCTATGATATGCTGGAAATGACTGTCAACCAGGCAATCGAGTTCTTCGAAGCACATACCGGTTCGCAGGAAAAGAAGATCGTCAAAAGGTTGAAGCCGTTGCAGGATGTCGGCCTGGGTTATATCAAACTGGGACAGACTTCTTCGACTTTGTCCGGCGGTGAGAACCAACGTGTGAAGTTGGCCTATTACCTGGGGCAGGAAAAGCAGCAGCCGACTTTGTTCGTATTCGACGAGCCGACTACGGGTTTGCACTTCCATGATATAAAGACCCTGCTGAAAGCATTTAATGCATTGATCGATAAAGGACATACGGTAGTGATCATTGAACATAACATGGACGTGATCAAATGTGCTGACTACCTGATCGATTTAGGACCGGAAGGAGGTAACGCCGGCGGTTATCTGGTTTGTGCCGGAACGCCGGAAGAGGTGGCCTTGTGCCCGGAATCTTATACAGGGCATTATTTGAAAGAGAAATTGTAGCAGACCAATCCTGAAAAGATTGTTGAATATAAGAATCTCCTTCCGGTTACATGTTAATTCGCATACCGGAAGGAGATTTTTATGTTTATATAAATATATTTCTTATCTTTGATACTATCAAATGATACTATCACAATGAAACCTCCTTATAAAATAACACCTTATATTTGGCTAAAGTCGCTTCAATTTCAGAAAACTGGGTGAAATTAAAGCGCCCGTTTGCATAGGCCTCCTACTGAACTAAGAAAAGGAACAGGATACGCACAATTCACTCTTCTCTTGTTATTGAAGGAAATATGTTAACTTTCGATCAGGTTACGGCTTTATTGGAAAGAAACGTGTAATAGCTCCATTAAAAGATATTACCGAAGTGAAAAATGCAATTCGTGTTTATGAAAATATTGGCCTTTTGATCCTTTTAGCATAGAATCTTTATGTGAGGCACACCGGATATTGATGGATGGTCTGGTAGAAAACGCCGGTAGGCTGAGGAATAAATCAGTTGGCATCATGAAGGAAAACAGCTGGCACATGTCGCCCCTCAGGGACTCTTGTTAAATCGCTGTTGAATGACTTGTTTGGTTATTTGGAGAATGATGATGAAATATTGCTTGTCAAGAGTTGTGTTTTCCATTATGAGTTTATCCATCCGTTTCTTGATGGAAACGGAAGAATGGGACGTTTGTGGCAAAGTGTTATTTTGATGAAGTATAATCCGGTGTTTGAATATTTGCCGGTAGAGTCTCATTAAAGAAAATCAGGAAGAGTATTATCGGATTTTGGCTGTTGCTGACAGACAAGGGGAGTCTACTATCTTTGTTGAATTTATGCTGAGAATAGTAAAGAGTCGCTCTCGAAGAATTACTGCAATCGCAGAATGTAACACTTACGGGTGACAGAATTGCTTTGTTTAAGGATTATATAGCAGATGCTTCTTTTACCCGTAAAGACTATCTGAGATATTTTAAAGAGTTATCAACAGCTACGGCCAGCAGGACTTAAAAGAGGCGGCTGATAGTAATCTGTTGCGGAAAGAAGGTGAAAAAGTTTGACGCTGCTATACATATATTATATAGGATCTGTTGTTGATTGGAATACAAAAACGGAGAATGCTTTCAATGAAACATCCTCCGTATTGGATAGAATTAGTCTTTATTTCTTCTTCATATCGAAAGACAAGTCCATCGGAGTCCAACCAGGGAAGTCTGTTCCACCTACTTTTACGTTGGCTGCTTTTATGTCGAATTTCAGATTTTTATCTTTGATTGCATAAGAAGCCTTGTTGGGTGCTTCAATGATTACTTCAACTTCCATATTCAATTTTTCGATAGAGATTTTCAATGGCTTCGGATCTAATGTCATGACAACTGAATCCAGTATTCATTGTTGCTGTATAGTTTATTTTGTAATTCAGAGAATCGCCAATCTCTGTAATAATAGGTTTTGCAGCTTCTTCACTACCCAAGATTGCTACTACTAATTGCTTGATAAGGGAATTTCTCAAACTGAATAGAATCATTTGCTACTTTCAGTTCTAATTCTGTAGCAGTAGGATCAGCTTCTGCCTCTGCCTTAGATTCTGCATAAGTCATCTTCCCTGTAAATTCGCCGTTAACATCTTCTACAGTTCCTACTGTTGGAGTGTCATCATCATCACTGCAAGAAGCAAAAGTTAAACCAACTACTGCTAACATCATCATAAGCGACCATTTCAACGTCTTCTTCATTTTTCTTTTATTTTAGTGTTAATAAATTATGTACGACTAATAAGATGGTAGAAGTTGTAAAAGGCTGCATCTTTATTGAATAATAAATGAGAAAAATAATATATTTAAATGTAAGGCGTTGATATGTAGTAACTTTTGAAACGTTTTTTTATTTGAATTGTTTCAGATCTTTTTATTGAAGATCCATTCCGGGGTGTAGACCTTTCCATCATCCGAGTCGCTCAGTTCGTACCAGGGGATTTCTTCCTGTTTACCGGATTGGTCAGTATATGGATATGCTGGGCAGGCATATAACTTTGTGCCAGCAGGAATACTTTCTTTTGTCTTTGGGTGAACGGCCATATCGACGACAATAACGGCATGCCCGGTGACCGCCCTGGATAAATACGTCACCTATCTTCATCTCCAGGTAGTTGACCGGAGCCAGTTCTTTCGATAGGGAGGCTGTTCCTGCATAGGAAAATACCATATCAGATAGAACGGAATGTTTTATAGGAATAATCTTCGCCTTTGGATGGATACCATGACACTGTATTGCCGTTCACACGGATACGGTTGCCTTTTGCCCATTTGGTATATTCGGCATTGAATCCGTTTGTGAAATTGAAGTGGATGGCTGCATACTGTTTCTGTCCGTAAAGATATTCTGCCCTCAACCGGATAACGGCATCGGCACACTGCTGAAGGTCACGTTTTCCGATATCCAGATCGACGACGGCATAAGCAGGCAGCTGATTACGCTTTGTCTCTCCATTATAAAGCAAAACTTTGCTTCCTTCCGGTTGCAGAGGTAGCCGACGGAGATATGAAGCAAAAGAATTTGCTGCTACTCTGTTCGGACATATCCTTCGGGAGGCATTATTCGTTCTGCAATAGTTTGTCCTAAAAGCAAGGTTTTGCAGAAAAACAACAGGAAAATCAGTAATATTCTGTTTATCATACTCGGAAGGTTTACGGCAAACATACGGATTTTCTGTTATTTCCGGTTCTTGTCCTCATCATTTATTTTTAATCGCTTTTACAACTTCTGCCGGATTTCCGTTTGCGGCCGAATCACTTGTCCTAAGACTGTCAGTATAACTAACAGGATAGTAGCCAGCAGGATACTTATAAACATCCAGAGTTGGATATGAACGCTCTGTGGATATTGTTCCAGCCATTTTGGGCGAACAGATAGCCGACAGGTAAAGCGATGGCATTGGCAGTCAAAGTGATTATTGTGTATTCTTTCAAGAACATATCAATGATCTCTCGCGAAGTGGCTCCCATCACTTTTCGAATGGCTATTTCCTTCTTTCGCTGCTGCATATTGGACGAAGAAATAGAATAAATACCAAAGATGGAAATTAATGCGCATAAAATAGCCAGTAAGGTGAATAACCGGAGACTGGCGTTTTCAGTGCGGGTCAGTATTTTCAACTGATCGTTGACTGTCATTGTCTCGCTCAACGGAAACCTTCGGGGTTATACGACTGATCAATTCTTTTACGGCTTTTAATGCTTCTTTTCCTTTCCGGGTAAAGTCCGTAAATATAAATAGTAATCATAGAAATCCAATATTCAATGATTGTAGGAGGTATTGATTTCGAAGGCTTAGCCCGTGGAAATCTTTTACGACTCCTACTATTTCAAAATAAAGGGGAGGTGTCTCGTCCGTTCCTCTTAAGATATAGTCTTTTCTGCTAATCATTTTGCCGATCGGATCGGTGGTATCAAGCAGATTGGCCATTTGTTCGTTGATAAGTACTTTATGGCATCCGATACCGGACGGATCATCCGATTGCATGTCTGTATCTTCCATGTAACGTCCTTTCAACAATGTAATTTTCATCTTCTGTGCGAAGTCTATGCCTGCCTGTATCATCTGGATTTCATAAGAGGCATTGGCTGGTTTGTTCTCCCATCCTATTCCTTTTTCGGTATGCCAGTTATCATGACTTAGCCGGAAATTTCCTCCACGTATGCAATCAGTAATACTTGGTATTTGTTTTATCTCATCAATGAATTGTGAGTAGATTTGTGAGGATATATTAACCTATAAGGTTATCGGTATCAAATCCCATCGCTGTATTTTTCATCCGGTTGATTTGCAGAAATAATATTTGTGCGGTAAACATGAAGCCGACACAAATACCTAACTGTAGTCCGATACTGATTTTGCGGATCCATTCATTGTTGGTCGTATGGAATAATTAAAATCCTTTGAAATCGTTTGATTGCTTATGGATAAAGCGGCTGATGATAAGCAGGACGATTGATAACAGAAGAGTCCGCCGAATATTCCTGTCTGTAATAAATCTATGAATAATTCCTGTTTTTGAATAGACGTATCCAATAATTGTTCGATAGGGGTTGTCAGTTCTATCAGGAAACCCCGACTAACAAGGCTAACAGTACCTGAATAGAAATTTCAATGATGATCTGGCAGAATAAATTCTTTTACTGCTCCCAGAGGTTCGTAGCTTAAATTCGCGGGAACGCTCAAAGATGCGATTGACCTGTAAGTTGATAAAATTGAACAGAGTACAGAATAGCAATAATAATAATCCGGAACAACAACAATCCGGATATAGTTTTAGATTGAAGGACATCTCTGCTCCCAATTGGTATCTTGTTTTAGTGATAGGGTTATTTCGATATATAAATTAGGGTTTAGCTGATTTTATCGAATAGGTGCGCTTCCGACTGAATGCTTTTACATCTGTATTTTCATGGAGGCATACATACATTTCATTAGGTGGATAATTCCAGGTAATATTCCGGCGAACGGCTGGTGTAATGGCTTTTATCGACTTGATACTATAATAGCCATCTGCCTGAAAAATACTGTTTGAGTGGATTTTTCAATAACGGCTGTTATTGTCTTTGTGAATTTATTCTGGTCAGTGAGTATTTTACCAATAGCCTCTTCCGGGTTTTCCAGTATTTCAAAGCGAATTGCGGGTTACCATCAGATCGTTTGTTCCGTCTTCGGTTGTAGGGATGGGATCAGTCATGTTTCCGGCTATAACTTTGGAGGAAAAAGCCGGGTATAGTTTTGATTTACCCATTTAAATAAAGGTACCGATTGTTTTATTATCGGAAGTATATATGCCCCAGCATTGGATAAAGTAGCAGCATATTTAACTTCGGAAGTTTTCATTTAATTCAGCGCATAAATGACGGGGCACCCGGCTGCATTTTTCCAGTCTGTTTGTCGATCGTATAAATATTATAGGTATGTTCCGATTCCGGGTAAAAGCTGTCGTAAGA